>Ga0209410_1000050_pt1 | contig 44034 bp, 36 predicted proteins | sample Mar14436cmmetaG_FD_184135 | JGI IMG/M metagenome (GOLD analysis project Ga0209410, IMG submission 184135) | Marine hydrothermal vent microbial communities from Guaymas Basin, Gulf of California to study Microbial Dark Matter (Phase II) - Marker... ... | reverse complement strand
TCAATTTATCACAATTATCAGATATATTGCAATGAAGATTCCATACATAAATAACTCCAAGAAGATTCTCAGAATTGTGTTTCTCATTTTAATAAATTTTTTAATAAATTTAGAAATCTAATCTTATATTTGGCACCTTATCGCTTGATGGTGTGACAACTACTGGACATGGAAGCTTCCTACTAACCTCCTGAACGACCTTCTCCGTGACCCCTCCAAGGATCTTTCTATGAACATAATCCTTACCACTTGCACCCATCACAACAAGTATAATATCGTCATTTTGATTAACATATCGAATTATTTCTTCGTGGGGAAATCCCTCCCTTATGGCAGTATTACAGGGGATGTCATTTTCTTCACACATTTTTTTAATCAAATTTACACTCTTCCTTGCTTCCTTCCTCAGTTCCTCAAGAAATTTTCTTTCAATAGACAGCCAACCCACTCCCCCCGTAAATGAACTTGCGATATTCTTTAATTTGTATTTATTTATAACAGATAATGCGACAATTCCATATTTCATTCTCTTTGCCGCCTTTATCGCATATTTGGCAGCATCTATGGCGGCATTCGAACCATCTGTCGGAACCAGAATCTTCTTTAAGGTTTTCTTTCTCATTTTTATATCTCTATGCATCTCTTTATATCATCTATGGAATTCGCCAAATATAAAACCAATGATCAATCCAAAAATTGCGGAGAGAAATGTGATTATAATTGCATATGCTAAAGGATTAAAGTCGATGAATGTTACCACCTTCTCAATAACATCTACATTTCCATCCCTCTTAATAAATATTTGAAGTGTAATGCCCCCAAACGCCGCCTCGGTTTCGATATTTCTCTCAATCACATACGCACCATCGCGAAGCATTTTTGCCTTTACATTCCTGATATTCCTTGCGATTATTCTTTCTTCAGCCTCATAGAATTCATCCTCGTCAATTGATACATTAATCTTTTCTTTAATATTGCCCTGATAAATTCTTATATTTGCATACACATCTGCATCATTCACCAAGTCGTGGGTTGTCTTATTTCTGACAATGATCCTTATCCTCATAACATCACCGGGACGAAATACTTCCTTATCCTGAGAGATAGTAACATCGAAGTATCTTGTTGTCTCTCTTGGCACTCCAAGGCTTAGAGTCATTAGTATGAGAAATAAAATTGTTGCAATTAACATATATGCCGACCACCTGATGATGAACCTCTTTCTAATCAATTATATCACACATTATACACATGTTTATTGCAAGTCCGATCGCAACAACGAGGATTAATAACGATAATAGAACTCGAATATCTTGTGCAGATACCATTCTTGTCGCGCGAGCGCCCAATTGAGCCCCGGCGGATGAGCCAATAAGCATCAATAAAACAAGATATGCATCAACATTTCCTGAAACAGCATGCAGTATGCTTCCCATAGATGACATGAACACCATCTGAAACAGGTCCGTCCCTATTGCCGTGGTCGTCTTAATTCCAAGTATGTAGATGAGGAGGGGTGTCATTATAAAGCCACCACTCAATCCAGTTAATCCCACAATTACGCCAACGACAAATCCTACCATGATCGGGAAGATTAAGGAAACACTAATCCCGGAGGTTGGAAATTTTATCTTGAGGAATTCAACACTCCGAATTCTCAAATGAAAATTGTTCCATCTTTTTTTATTTTTAGCAAATGAGAGTATCGTTTCTATAATCATGATTAATGCTATCAATATTAAAATGAATATGTAGATTTGTTTTATCATCATATCGAATTCTGGCAATTCCTTTAATAAATTCAGCAGGATTGCCCCGAGAGAGACGCCAGAGAGAGAACCGATAAGTAGGAAAAACGCCAGTTTGAAATCAATATTTCCCATCTTCTGATGCGCCAATGTTCCCGAGGATGACATTGCAACTATCTGAGTTAGACTTGAGCCTATTGCAACATTCATTGGAATTCCAAACACGACATTGAGAAGGGGAATCATTATAAAATTTCCACCAATTCCAAAGAAGCCAGAGATTGAACCAACAAATATTCCGAGAAGTATGATTCCAAAGGCATCGACAACCATATTTGCTACTGGAAGATAAATTTCTAACATCTTTTTCTTCTCCTACCAGCAATCTCAGATGGAAGTCCCCAAAGCCTCGTGAAGCCCTCTCCAAATTCGTGTTTAAATACATCTCTCTTATCATATGTTGCAAGTCCTAAATCGTATAGTGAACTCTCCGACTCTCTACCGACAATAATTGCATTCCCTTTAAACAACTTTAATCTCACGCTTCCAGAAACGAATTCTTGGGATTTATCAATAAATGCATCTAAGTCTTCTCTTAATGGGTCATGCCAGAGACCGAAATAGACAAGTTCTGCCCATTTCTTATCAACGATCTCCTTAAATAGATTCTCCTCTCTCGTTAATGTCAATCTCTCAAGTTCTCTATGTGCTTCTAAGATAACAGATGCTGCGGGACATTCATAAATTTCTCTTGATTTTATTCCAATAATCCTATCTTCAATCATATCAATTCTCCCAATTCCATGCATCCCTGCAACCTCATTAAGTTTCGTTATCAATTTAACCTCATCCATCTTCTTTCCATTCAATTTTTTTGGAATTCCCTCCTCGAATTCGATCTCAATATACTCCGCCTCGTCTGAGCAATTCTCTATGCTTCTCGTCCATTCAAATATCTCTTCCCTTGGCTCCACCATTGGGTCCTCCAGAATCCCAGATTCTATGCTTCTGCCCCACAGATTCTCATCAATACTATATGGAGATTCTACATCTACCGGAATTGGAATTCCGTTTTCTCTGGCATATCTAATCGCGCTATCCCTTGTAAATTTCCATTCTCTAACTGGAGTTATCACCCTTAATCTTGAATTTAATGCCCTTATGGAGCAATCAAACCTTACCTGGTCATTTCCCTTACCAGTTGAGCCATGAGCAACGGCATCTGCATTTTCCTTCTCGGCGATCTCAACAAGATATTTTGAGATCAGGGGTCTTGCAATTGCAGTAGAGACCGGGTATCTTCCCTCATACATCGCATTTGCCTTTATCGCCCTATTAACATAATCATCAACGAACTCTCTTCTCGCATCAATACTGTATGTTTTTATTGCTCCCAAATCGAGAGCCTTTCCTTCAATCTCCTTCAAATCCCTCTTGCTCTGTCCCAACTCAAGGGTTAATGTGATGACATCTGCATCATATTTCTCTTGTAGCCACTTTATGCAGAGTGAGGTATCCAAGCCACCAGAATATGCGAGAACAATTTTCATTATTATTTATTTCTTAGAATTCATAGTAATTAAAATAGGATAGAATGGATTGGAATAAGAAGCATATAATCTCAATAAAGGATTTCTCAAGAGATGAGATCGATTATGTTCTTAAGAAGTCCGCTCTTATGGAAGAGAAACTCAAATCCGGAGAAACATCGTCGCTTATGAAGGGCAAGATTCTGGCAAACCTCTTCTTTGAGCCATCAACCAGGACAAGAATGAGTTTTGAGGCTTCGATGAAACTACTTGGAGGTCAGGTAATTGGGTTTGATAACGCGAGCATGAGTTCGGAGGTAAAGGGCGAAACGATAGTAGATACAATAAGGGTTGTATCAGCATATTCCAATGTTATTGTATTGAGGCATTCCGTTGAGGGCTCCGCAAGACTTGCATCGGAATATTCTGAAAAACCTATAATAAATGGTGGTGATGGAGCAAATCAGCATCCAACGCAGACCCTTCTTGACTTATATACAATTCAAAAGGAATTCAACACAATTGACAATTTGAGGATATGTATTGTCGGAGACCTAAAGTATGGGAGAACCGTTCATTCATTAACAAATGGTCTCGAAAATTACGATGTTAAATTAAGATTAATTTCACCTATGGAACTTAGAATGCCGAGGAGGATAATAAAGGGTCTCAGGGAGAAGGGAATTGAGGTTGAAGAGACAACAAAATTAAATTTGAGGGATTGTGATGTCATCTATGTTACGAGGATTCAGAGGGAGAGGTTTCCGGACCCGCAAGAATACGAGAGGGTGAAGGATGCGTATGTGCTTGACCTAAAGACAATCAACAACATCGAAGACGATGCGATAATCATGCACCCATTACCGAGGGTTACCGAAATAAAACCGGAGATAGATAACACAAAACACGCAAGATATTTTGAGCAGGCAAGAAATGGAATTCCGGTGAGGATGGCACTTCTATGCCTGGTATGTAATGTAAAATTTTAAAATGAATGGGAAGGAAGACAGGGTATTGAAGATAAAGACGATAAAGGATGGGATTGTTATAGACCACATTTCACACGGCAGGGCGCCAGATGTTCTTCAGATCCTTGGGATAGATAACCAATTCAAGGATTCCGTGACGATAGCGATGAATGTTCCGAGCAAGATTCTTGGTAAAAAGGACATAGTGAAGGTTGAGAACAGGGACATAGACTCAAATGAAATAAATAAGATTGCAATTATTGCTCCGAATGCGACAATAAACAAGATTAGAAACTATAGGGTTGTGGAGAAGAAGAAGGTAACGCTTCCCAGGAGTATTGTTGGTATATTAAGATGCCCAAATCCATCATGCATTACAAATAAGGAGAGAGAACCAGTAAGATCGGTGTTTATAGTAAAACAGAAGGACCCCCTAGTTTTGGCGTGTAAGTATTGCGAGCGGGAAATTAGTGGGGAGGATATAACACTCTCGATAACGACCTAGGCAGATTTCATGACCCTATTTATTTCACTCCTCGTAAGCTTCATTGCATTTTCTATCCTCATTCTTCTCTCTTCAGATATCCTCTTAAATCTCGATACCTTCTTTTTAGTTCTATTTACAATTTTTTTGACTTCTCTTGGTGAGGTGCCACCATAACTTCTACTTCTCAATACACACTTCTCTGGACTTATGATGTCATCAATATTCTCAGCACTTATTCCCTTCTCCCTAAGAATCTCCTCTAATTTCTTAGATTCAAATGTAGATCCCTTTGATGATAATTTCCTAACAATTTCGCCAACAATGCTATAGGCGTCTCTAAAGTTAATTCCCTTTTCCCTAACCAAATAATTCGCAAGTTCGGTTGCGGTTGAAAAATTCTCATGGAGTAAATTCAGCATTCTCTCTTCATTAAATTCGACTCTCTTTATAACCTTACAGAGAATTTTTAATGAATTCTTCACCACTCTAATAGAACTCCAAAGCATTACTCTATCTTCCTGTAGGTCTCGGTTATATCCAATTGGAATTCCCTTCATTACCGTAAGGATCTGAAATAACGCTCCGTAAACAAACCCGGTTCTCGCGCGGATAAGTTCCGCAAAATCTGGATTCTTCTTCTGGGGCATCACAGAACTTCCAGTTGCAAATTCATCGGGAATTTCTAAAAATTTAAATTCGGATGTTGAATATAGGATGATATCTTCAGCCAATCTTGAGAGATTTGACATGAGTATTGATAAACAAGACATCGTTTCGATAATAAAATCCCTGGATGCCACAGAATCCAATGAATTTTCACTAATACTGTCAAATCCCAACAATCTTGTCGTGTATTCTCTGTCGATCTCGAATGATGTCCCAGCCAATGCACACGAGCCCAATGGATTAATATTGATTCTATCATACAGGGAATTTAATCTCTCCATGTCTCTTAATAGCATTGTTGCATATGCAGAAAACCAAAGACCGAGGGTTATTGGTTGAGCATGCTGTAGGTGAGTATAGCCGGGCATCACAATATTTGACGAATTGATTGCCCTCTCGAGCAATACATCCTCAAATCTCAGCAAGAGGTTAAATATTTGCAGAATCTCATTCCTCAATTTCAATTTTATATCAAGAACCACTTGATCATTTCTTGACCTTGCGGTGTGCATCCTTCCAGCGACTTCCCTTCCAACTTTTTTCATAACATAATTCTCGATATTCATATGAACATCCTCGAGCTCTGAGGAAAGGGAAAATTCGCCGCGTAGAAAATCACTCCTCAAATCTCTTAATGCCTTTAAAATCTTTGCTGCATCCTCCCTTCTAATTATTTTACACTTTGCAAGCATCAGAACATGGACCTCATTGCCCCATATATCCTCGAGAATCATCTCTCTATCCACATCAATGGAATTCACAAAATTTATCAGTTCCTTATCCGCAGATTTCCCGAATCTGTCTCTAAGGCATTTCATCATTATTTTTATTTTAATTAAGATGGAGATCTTATATATCCACAGAGGATATATCCTATTTAGATTTTAGCTAATGATCTCCACCTTAACGGAATCCCCATCCTTAAGATTAAATTTCTTCCTTAGATTGAATCTACTTATTATCTCAATTTCATCCTTGTGATGAGTTCTCTCTGGAATTATGAGAAGGCAGTCCTCTTTCTTATCCCCTACGATCAATCTCACTGGTATGAATCCTATATTGCCAAAACTCCTGCCATCTCTCTCAAATCCCTCTATTACTCCGGAGATGTATTTTTCAATATATGGAATTCTCTCAACCCTGAGATTTAATGTCCCGGGAAACGGTTCAAATTCAATTTTTTCTCTAAATTTCTCCATATATTCTCTAACATAATACGCCCCCTCACCAATTCCGGTCGTTACAGTACCCTTAATTATCAATGGTTTCTCAAGAAATGATTTCAGGTTGATGTAGATTTCATTCAGTAGATTTATGCCTTTGTCGGTTATTCTAATTTCTTGCACTCTACCAGATCTACTCCTTTTTATAAGACCCTCATCCTCCAGCTCCCTTAGGTACCGTGATGCGGTTTGTTGTGAAACCCCAAGGAATTGTCCAAGCATTGATGATGAAATTCTGACCCTTTCATACCTCGATTTCAATCTCCTGGATATGTTGTAAAGAATTAGACCGTGTTTATCCATTTCGGAGCATAATTAGAGTTTTATATTCAGTGCCTTTACCAGTTCCTCATATCTGTTCCTTATTGTTATTTCAGTAACTCCAGACAATTTCTCGGCAATTCTCTTCTGTGTTTGTCTGTCATTTGTTAGTTTACTTGCCAGGTAGATTGCCGCTGCAGCAACCCCAGTTGGACCCTTCCCGGAGATCACCCCCTTCTTGCTCGCTTCCTTCAGAATTTCTATTGCCATCGCCTCGGTTCTGCCAGATAAACCAAGTTCCGATGCAAATCTGGGAACATAGTCCATTGCCGTTGCAATTGGCATCTTTATCTTCAACCTTCTGCATATGAATCTATAGCTTCTTCCTATGTCCTTTCTCTTTATGCCAGAAACCTCTTCAAGTTCCTCCAATGTCTTTGGCAGATGATGCTTTCTCGTCACCAAGTAGATTATCGCCGCAACAACACACTCTATCGACCTACCCCTCACAAGACCGTTGCTGACGGCCTTTCTATACCATATGGCACACTCTTCCTTTAATGTGTTTGGTATGTTTAGACATGCGCACATTCTATCAAGTTCTGGGAGCGCTATTGACAGGTTTCTTTGCATGGAATCTGACATCCTGGAGCGACGCTGAAGTTTTCTGAGTCTATATAGCTGTGCCCTTCTCTCCGGTTGGATTGCCCCCCCTCGAATGTCCCTGTCATATTTATCGATCTCCGTTGTTAATCCCCTATTCAGTTTAGCATATCTCAAAACACCACCAGTTCTTGCCCTTTTTACCCTCTGGTCCTCATCAAATGCCCTCCACTCGGGTCCAAAATCAAACATTTCATCCTCTATAACAAAACCGCAATCCTTACATATGATCTCACCATGCGAATAATCGGTTCTTAGGTTTGTGGATAGACACTCTGGACACCTCTTATTTTTGTTTTCATATTCGGAGGATTCATCATCTAAATCTAACTCCTCTATTTCTTCATCATCTTCCAAATCGAGATCATTTTCAAGGATTTCATTAAACATTTTCATTTCATCATTGGGTTAGATTAATACTCTTGCCCAATAATGAATCTGAATCTTGATTTCTGAAATTTCCGAATAATTTTATGACAATATATGGCTTATCAACTCTACCAATAATATCAAAGACCACTCCAATTTTTTTATTATTAAGATAGGCTGTCTTTCTAAGAAGCCTTCTGGCATTTTTCAGGCTAATCTCACCCTCTTCATCCAAACAGAGAGGTGCAACAGCCATATTTCCTACACGGGAAACGATCTTGCAGGTTTTCAAATTTGCACCTTGACATGGATTTTTATGGACAATTTTTATGGCGTGAATCTTAAAATTTTTAAGAATTTTAGATTTAAAATATATCTTGGTTTTTATAATTAAAATATCTTTAAGTCTTTAAGATCAAAGATGGAACTCCTAAGGGAATTGTGCAATGCTCATGCCGTATCGGGGTTTGAGGATGAGGTAAGGGAGATAATGAGGAGGGAATTTGAGAAGAGTTGCGATTCTGTAGAGATAGATAGCTTTGGGAATGTTATTGCCACCAAGGGTGATGGCGAGAAGGGAATAATGCTCGCCGCACATATGGATGAAATTGGTTTTATGGTCAAATTTATAAATGAGAAGGGATTCATTAATTTCATAAAGATCGGTGGTATAGATGACAGATTATTGATCAATCAGAGGGTAGTTATAAGGTCAAAAAGTGGTAAAATTCCGGGAGTTATTGGCTCTAAGCCACCACATCTACAGAAGGAGGAAGAGAAAAAGAAGATAATAAGGCATGATGAGTTGTTTATAGATATTGGAGCAAGGAACAAGAAGGATGCAGAAAAAATAGTTGAGGTTGGCGATCCAATAGTATTTGAGCCGAATTTTCAGAAATTAAATGATAAGATTTTTTATGGCAAGGCAATTGATGATAGATTAGGTTGTTATGTTCTGTTGAGGGTTATGGAGAGGATTCCATCAGACATTCCAATAAAAATTTTTGCTGTCGGCACAACCCAGGAAGAAGTTGGTTTAAAGGGAGCGAGGGTTGCGGCATTCAGGATAAATCCAGACTGCGCATTTGCTATAGACACCACAATAGCTGGAGACACGCCAATGATAAAGGAAACCGAATCCAGATTAAAGATAGGAAATGGTCCGGCGATAACAATAACGGAGGCATCTGGTAGAGGGGTTGTGACTCATCCAAAACTGAGGGAATTTATGATAAGGACTGCAAAAAGGTATAAAATTCCATACCAGGTTGATGTTCTGGAGGGGGGAATGACAGATGGTGCCATAATCTATCTAACAAGGGAGGGCGTTCCAACCGGAGTTATCTCGATACCTTGTAGATACATTCATTCACCAACTGGAATCTTCAGCATCGATGATGTTAATAATGCAATCAAATTGTTAGAAAAGACGATAATGGACTTGAATATGGAGATGAATGGTTTGAGATGATTACATATCTAAGGAGCATGATCGCAGTCATTACGGGCTCGATTCTCTACATTTTTATGGTATGGGCTCCAGTTATTGGACCATTGATAACTGGATTTATGGTGGGACTTATATCTGGAGATAATGCGAGAAGGGGATTCTTTACTGGTCTGTTTTCTGGAATCCTGGGATTTTCGATTCTAATCTACATATTTTTTAGATTAGATATCAACAATTTTATCTCTATTTTTCTTCTATGGGTCTTGATATTATGGAATCTAATTGGAATTGCATTTATTGTTTTGGGAAGTGTGATGGGGGCGATAACATTCTCACCACTAAGGTCTGAAGACATTCATTATTTGCAGAAATTGTGGTTCAAGTAACCAGGAATCGAATGAATTTTGTAGGGTATGTGGTTTATTGCTTAGATAAAATGCTCCCAACCACCGCAGATAATGTCCCAAGGTGTATTGTGTTCAAAGTTTTCTCTACAGAAACATCTCGCCAGAATTGCATATTATATTTGCAATATGGACAATTTGTAGAACTTTTAGTTCAGAAATTTCAAATATAAATTTATGGAGAATTTTCTCATTCCTATTGGGGTCCTAATAATTATTTTGGGCTTCATCATCCTTTTTGTAGGGTTTATCCTTCAATTTTATGACCAGTTTAAAGGGACAGAGAAGAAGACCGAGATTAGAGGAGCCGGCATAATATTCATCGGTCCTATTCCGATAGCATTTGGTACAGATAAGGGCTCACTGCTTATAATCTCCGCTGTAATGATAATTCTGATGTTAATGATGTATTTTCTATTCAGAACTCATGGATTTTAGTTAAATTCTGGAGATGATTTCTTCTAATTGCTTTTTGTCCCATTCGATGAAATAATCCTGATTTCTCGGTATCCAGCCCTCTATCACAACAAAGCCCTTATATGGTCTTAAATTCCTCAGAAATGATTCGAAGTCTATGTTGCCCATGCCTATTGGCATATGCTGGTCACTTCCCGTATTGTCACTTACATGCACATGGGCAACATATTCCCTCAGCTCTTTTGCATAATGCTCCGGTCTTATTCCAGTTGTGTTTGCATGTGATGCATCGAGGCATATCTTGAAGTTTTCTGAATTTATTGAATTATAAATTTCAATAATTTCGGGAATGTGGACACCCATCGCCTTTGGCTTGCTTGCTATGTTTTCCATGCAGACATTCACAGACAAATCCTCCGCAACTCTCGTTATCTCTTTAAATCCATCGATCATATAGTTAAATGCTGTTTCTCTTCTATACTTCCTCGAGGCAACGAATCCCGGATGAACAACAACTATGTTAGAATTCAAGAAGTGAGCCATATTTATACACTCCTTTAACTGCTTAATGACCTCCCTTCTTATTCCAAGATTTAGGGTTGCAATATTTAGGTCATGGTATGGAGCGTGCAAGGATAATTCGACATCGAGGGTTGAGAGAATATCCTTGAGGGATTTCTTTGTTTCATTCCCCTCGGAAGTTCCCCACCCCCTGAACATCGGACTCTGGCAATGGATTTCCACACACTTAAAACAAAGATCATTTACAGAATGAGTTATGGCATATTCCAGATCCAATTCTTGATAATTCCAGAATATCTGTGTTGATATGCCCAACTCCATTTTATTAGATTTTTATTGTCATCAATGGCTGTAATTTTGCAACTGGTTTTGCCAACTTGTATTCCATTACCTTCTCGATAATTCCCGTGACTCGGTAGTCGTATGGCAATTCATGGGGATTTGTTACTATCATTCTACCAAATCTGGAGATTCCAGATATATCATCTATTTCATCAACTCTTGAAACTGGTCTTGCACCAGAGAGTATAAAACAATTCCCAATTTCTGTATTAATTATCTCAATATTAGAGTATTCAAGTTTTATGGAATAACCGCCACCATGAGGAAGAATGTTTATATTCTTTAATTCATCCCTTATTCCCAATTCGTCGACCCTGGAATCGAAGTCTAACCTACCTATCACCTCATCTGAGAGATTCTTAAAGCCTTTGAAGATATATACCGGATGATCCCACCTAAGTGCCACGGGAAACAATGCCTCTCCCGGCGGATACGACTCATCCATCGTATCATGGCATCCAAGTCTTATCTCATTTTTTTTAAATATTCCCTGATGCGTCAGATTTGATAAAATCTTGCAATCTCCAAGAATTTCCCTTGCAAGAAATTCCCTCCTCTTCTTTGCGAATTTCTCAAATTTCAACCACTTCCTGTAGTATTGCTTGGCATCTTCTCCATCAAGGACCGAGATTTTCCCAAGTGGTGTCTTGACCCAATTTCCAGTATCAATCATCGAGTAGATTTCACTCTTTTTTTCTGGTGATGAGCCATGAATTATTGCATAATTTGCATCCTCTGGTATCTCGTGCTCAATTTCTGGGGATGTATTTATCACCTTATAAAATTCAAAGAAGTGATTTCCCTTTCCAAAATCTGGCTTTAATTTAGTTCCATCTAAGTAGATATCGGACTTTTCCAACTCCGAGATTCTTTCGATTATGTCATCCTTTCTCGGCATTTCATCCAATCTAACTAGAATCATTCCGCAGCCGTTTGGTCTAATCTCGGGGAAGAAGACTCCATTATCTGGCCATCTTATCACCACACCATAACCAAAGCCAGACATCCACCTTCCAACATTTCTTGTTATCGTTGCATCCGGTCCAAAGACAGAATAGACATCTCCAGAATCCAATGCATAGATCATCTTTCCGAGACCATACTGCATATTCTCGTATGAGAGTGCTGCAGCCAAATCCCTCAAACCGAGAAAGAATATTCTATTTCTCGCAAATTCAAGCAGTTCATCCTTAGACATCTCACCAATTCTCTTCTCAGAGATCGCCATCTTTAAATAAAATGTATGATAAAATTATTTTGAACTTTTTTTAATAAAAATTCACCCCTTCTTGGAAAAATTCTTCACGGGCTTCGAGATTATCAATGAATTCGGAATCTCAACCATGACCCCATCCCCGGTTTTAATCTTCGTTGTTCTGAGTGCGATCTCATTCACAATCCCTCGAATTCCAACCAACTCGACATCATCACCTATCCTAAATGGTCTATCAACCGCGATTATGATGCCCGATAGCGTATTCGACACTATATCCTTTGATGCATAGCCTATTGCAAAGCCGAGGATTGCACCGCCAGTTAGGAACATATAAAGAGCCTCACTCAGACCAAAGATCGAGAGAATTATAACTATCGCAATTCCATATATGAGGTAACCAATTGCCTTTGTAAACAGTTTGTAAGAATGCTTAGACAAATCTACAGCATCGATCTTATCATCCAATTGCCTTATGACGGGTTTTATACTTCTCACAGAGATAATCGCAACAATAATAACTATAACGCTGAGCATGATCTGCTCCAATAACTCCACACTGATGAATTCTTCCGCATAATTAAAAAAATCATGTAAGGAGTTCATTTTGAATCCTTTATAAGATATTTATCCCTGAGATATTTAATTGGGTGGTTTGCTCCGCAATCCCCTGGACATAAACCATAAGATTTTATCTTCTCACAACCTGGACATGAATACCTGGTATTGCCCAATTTACCTGAGAGGAAATCTATCTGATATCTGGTCTTTCTCTCATCAAATTTCGGATTCCTTGAGAATATTGCTATTATATCTTCATTCTTCATTCCAATTCCAATCAGGAATGTTGCGAGAACAAATCTTGCGTTGTGTGAGATTTCATCACTCTCTAGGGAGTTTAAAATTTCTAATATACAGGGTGGAAATTTCTCTGGCACTATGTTTTTAATTTTAATATAATCAAATTCATTCCTTCTGCATGATATACTATTTGCTATTATTCTTAATTTCTCCGGAATTTTTCCAATTTCTATTGGCTCAATGATTCTTAGATATATTGCCTCCCTCAGCAATATCTTCTCATCATTCCTGTTCAGTACGACATATCCGGAATCCATTATTCGATTTACTAATTTCCATTCTGGTTTTATTGTCAGATTCCTTGTAAGCCTTAGATACTCGGTAAAGTGTATCCTCCCGTTATTTATCCTTAAATTCAAATCCTCCATTATATTGCTTATAATTTTGTGATTCTCTGACCTTAAGAATTCAAACGACCTCCTTGCTTCATTCCTTGCAAATCTTGTGATAATCGCACCGTCTGACTTAATATTTGCCAATATTCTTGCAATTACATAACTAAGGATGCTTAACTCGCATGATAATTTGTCCTTGGCTTCGAATTCAAATTTTTTATTATTTATCGAATTTATTAGTCTCTCCCTGCCAAGTTCAACTGCCGAGGAATAGAGAGGATGCTCAATTAATGCATCTAATGTAAGATTCAGAGATGCAACATACTCCTTTGTTATACTTAGAAATGGATACCTCTCCATCATCTCCAAATCAAATTTATCCATATAAGGATTATATTCATGAGAGAATAAATTACATCATTGGGAATTTATTAACACCAAACCCATAATTAATTTTAATATAGTCGATAAGGGATATAGCGGATGAGAATATGTCAGAGAAATCCAAGAAGAAGGGGAGAAGGGGAAAATCAAAAAAGGAACTTGAGTTAGAGATAAAGAAATTAAAGAGAGATCTGGAAGAACAAAACGACAGGATTCTCAGGCTCCAGGCAGAGTTTGATAACTACAGAAAGTATGTTGAGAAAGAAAAGGAGAGGTTTAGGGAAATTGCAAATGAATCACTAATTAAGGATTTGCTCGATGTAATTGATTCATTTGAATTGGCTATTAAAGATGTAGCGAGTAGGGATAAAGAAATTGCAACTGGAATTGAAATGATATATAGAAAATTTATGGATGTATTGGAGAAGCACGGTCTAAAAAGAATTGATGCGGTCGGAAAGAAATTCGATCCGTATTATCATGAAGTTTTTATGCAGGAGGAATCTGACGAGCCAGATGGAACGATCATAGAGGAATTTCAGCCTGGGTATATGTTGAATTTCAAGGTCATAAGGCATTCCAAGGTTAAGGTATCAAAACAGAAAAATAAAGGAAATGGAGATCAAAGGTGATTAAAATGGCGAAGGAAAAGATTATTGGAATTGACTTGGGAACATCAAATTCGCAGGCTGCCGTTGTTATTGGTGGTAAACCAACGATAATCCCATCAGCAGAGGGAGCAACCTACGCTGGAAAGATGTTTCCATCTGTAGTCGCATTCACAAAGGATGGACAGATCCTTGTTGGGGAACCTGCAAGGAGACAAGCAGTCTCGAATCCTGAGGGTACGGTAATAGGGGCAAAGAGAAAGATGGGTACGAACTATAAATATAAGATATTTGGTAAGGAATACACGCCCCAACAGATCTCTGCCTTCATACTGCAGAAGATAAAGAGGGATGCTGAGGATTTTCTCGGAGAACCTGTAAAAAAGGCGGTAATTACAGTTCCCGCATACTTCGATGATAATCAAAGAACTGCAACAAAGGATGCCGGAACGATTGCGGGACTTGAGGTAGTTAGGATCATAAATGAGCCAACTGCGGCAGCACTTGCATATGGAATAGACAAATCCGAAAAGGAACAGAACATTCTCGTATTTGACTTCGGGGCCGGGACATTAGATGTTACGATAATGGAGTTTGGTGACGGAGTATTTGAGGTGAAGTCAACCTCCGGGGATACGCAATTGGGAGGAAAAGATATGGATGATGCAATTGTGAAATGGCTCGTAGAAGACTTTAAGAAGGAGACGGGAATAGATCTAAAAAATGATCAAACTGCAATGCAGAGATTGAGGGAGGCTGCCGAAAAGGCGAAGATCGAACTCTCGACGGTTCTCGAGACCGAGATTAACCTGCCATATATCACCGCAGACTCATCCGGACCAAAGCATTTGGTGAGGAAATTGACGAGGGCTCATCTTGAGGAATTGGTCAGACCGATAGTGGAGAAGTGTAGGAAGCCAATGGAACAGGCATTGAAGGATGCCAAGTTAAAGCCAGAGGATATAACAAAGATCATACTTGTGGGTGGTCCAACGAGAATGCCGATTGTTAGAAAATTTGTTGAGGATTTTGTGGGAAAAAAGGCAGAAAGGGGAATCGACCCAATGGAGTGTGTAGCAATGGGTGCGGCACTTCAGGGAGCGGTGCTCGCTGGAGAAATAAAGGACATCGTCCTGTTGGATGTAACACCGTTAACCCTGGGGGTCGAGGTAGAGGGCGGTCTCGTAGAGCCGATAATCCCGAGAAATACAACAATACCAACGAGAAAGAGCAAGATATTCACAACCGCTGCAGATTTTCAAACAGCGGTAACGATCCATGTTGTTCAGGGAGAGAGACCAATGGCTTCTGACAATACAAGTCTCGGAAGATTCAACCTCGTTGGAATCCCGCCGGCACCACGGGGAGTTCCACAGATCGAGGTAACATTTGATATTGATGCAAACGGAATTCTGAATGTATCCGCAAAGGACCTTGGAACCGGGAAGGAACAGAAGATTACGATAACCGCATCAACCAAATTGTCAAAGGAGGAGATCGATAGAATGATAAAGGAGGCGGAAGAGCATGCGGAGGAAGACAAGAGAAGAAGGGAGGAGGCAGAGACGAGGAATACCGCAGAGTCGCTTATATACGCAACGGAGAAGACACTCTCAGAATTCGGAGACAAAATAAATCAAGACCTGAAGAACAGAATAAATGATAAATTAAAGGAATTAAAGGAAGCGATGTCTGGTAAAGATGTCGGAGAGATAAAGAAGAAGATGGAAGAATTAAGAAAGGAGGTACAGGAAATTGGAACATTTGTCTATCAACAGGCACAGACATCTCAAACTCAACAGGCACAAAAAACATCAGAATCTGAGAAGAGGGATGAAAAGGTTGTTGATGTAGATGCTGAGACGGTTGATGAAAATAAGGACAAGACATGAGAAGATCCCTCTACTCTATATCAATCGATAGAGAAGAACTCAGAAGGTTTAGAAAATTCTTTGTAGTGAGAAATGACCTGGAGAATTTCGTTACCTTTGAGGCGGGGAGGAGGAGACCAATCTATAACTGGTTTTATTACAAAGAGGCATTCTCTCCGGAATTAATATTCACACTATTAGATGAATTTGGAATAACTAATGCGAATATAATTGACCCATTCTGTGGTGTCGGGACAACTCTACTTGCAAGTGTGGAGAGAAACTGCAATGCCGTTGGCTTCGACATTCTGCCGTTAAGCGTTTTTGTATCTAATGTTAAATTGCAGAGGGATTATGATATGAAATTGTTAAGGGAGAAGATAAAGGAAATTACATCTCTTAAATTTGGTGAGACGGAATTAAAATGGCCAGATATAAAATTCATCTCCATAAAGAAATCAATTTCTAGATATGCGAGGAATGATTTATTGTTCTTTAAGGAGAGGATCATGGAGATCGAGGATGAGAAGATAAGGAATTTTATTTTTCTTGGATTGCTAAGCATTTCATTCAGAGCAACAAATCTCGTGCGAGATGGTGGCGTATTGAAAATAGACAAAAGTAAGAGGAGAAATCAAATACCGGTCAGACATCTTCTGAGAAATAAATTGAAGAGAATGTATAAGGATGTTAAAAATAATCTCAATAAATTTAATGAGAATGTAAATGCATATGCAAAGGTTGGAGATGCAAGATCCCTGGGAATCAAATCAGAATTTGATTTATGTATAACATCTCCACCATATTTAAACTGGGTGGATTACACAAAGATATATGCAATTGAACTCGCACTCCTCGGGCTTTCATACCAAGAGATTCTGGAGTTGAGAAAGAGAAGCCTTAGGTCTCATGTTGGTGCAGAATATAAGATAAGGAAAAGAATAAAATCGGAGAAACTGGAAAGCATCTTAGAAAATTTAAATAAATTCGATGTCAAGAGTCCGGAGGTGCTTAGAGGATATTTTGAGGATTTGTACCTATCTCTGAGATCCATTTATAATTCATTAAATGATAATGCAATCTGTGCAATTGTAATTGGAAATGCATGTCTCCCTGGAATTACAGTAGATTGTGATGTAATTCTTGCCGAATTGGCTGAAGAGATCGGATTCTCATTAAAGAGAATAGAGGTTGCAAAGGTCAGGTGGTGTGGTGTTCATGGAATAAAAAAGGAGAGACCAGTTAGAGAATCGATAGTCGTATTAGAAACCTGACCCGAAACTCGGTCGATGCAAGAAACTCTAAGTTGTGAGGTTAACTTTATAACTACCGATGTCATAATCTATTAACTAGGATGATATTTCATTAAATGGGAGTAGATATGAGGGATAAGATATTGATCTCAATCACAATAGGAACCCTGGTAATTTCGATCATTTTAATTTCTGGTTGTATGAGAAGACCCATCCCGACTACAACCACTATCGATACCTCTGATGTGACAACTACTGTTCCAACCAAAGTAAAGTGCCTTTCTGATGTTGGAATTGCAATCCTCTATGAAAGAATTGGAGATGGAAAACAAATAAATAGAACTATAGATGATGAAATAAAAATTTTTAAAGAAACGAACGCAGATTTCATCTTCAGGGCTTTTTGGAGATGGAATCCATGTCCGGAAAAATGCGAGGATTTGGCAGAAAAACAGAGAGAAAAATGCGAACTTAAAGGTTACAGTTATTCTCAGTTAGAAAAGGCAATTTCAAAAATAAAGGCAGAGCTTCCAAACACAATTGTCTGTGGAGCGGTTCCGGCTCAAATAATTCACAAAAGAGTTGTCTGGAATCCAAAAACAAAAGAAATTATAAAATATCCAGAAACTTGGGGTTTGGCTTTAGACCCTTCAAAATGGGGAATAAATATGTCAAAAGAAGAGTTTCAATGCAGGTTTGCAAAAACTCATTTTTGGATTCCTCAAGATTTAGATTGTTCTCTCTATAATCCAGAAATTGCTTCAGCTTACTTTCCAGATATTACCAACGAGAAATTTCAGGAATTACTTTTGAGGTGGGCTGAAAGACAGATAGATTGTGGAGCAGATGCGATATGGATTGATATGCTGTTTAGACAGGTGGTAATGCTCTATCACCTAACGAAAGATTTTGAACATCCAGCAGTAAAGGATAGTTATTCCGCAATTAATAAAATTGTTGACAAAATTCATGAATATGGAAAAAAGAAAGGTAAATACATTTATGTTGGCTCCTGGGCAACACCTATAAAATTTCCCTATCCATCACCACAACTCGATTTTGTGACCGTAACTCCTTCGAGCAAAGAAGTAAGAGAGATGAAGTTTGATGAGGAAAAATGGAATGAATATCTAAGCCAGATAAGAAAGAAATTTGGCAACATTCCTATTTTTGCCTTTATAGATTGGGCTGGAACAACAAAGACACCTTTGGGACAATTCAGTCAAAATTTAAGCAAAGAGGAGCAAAGAGAGTTTTTAAGAAAAGCCGATGAGTTTTTCTCAAAGAAGGGAGTAATTTTCGTCTATCCGGTTCATGGCGGATTTATGGGGCAGGATGCAGAGATTCTATCTTTCGGTAAATTAAAAGTTTATGATTCTTTAGCTCCAGAATTTCAAACATATGAAACGATAAAAGAATTGACACAAAGGAAAAAAGCAAAGCCAGAACTAAGTTTTTCTGACTGGATAAATGAACCTCTGTTTGAAATGATTCAATTAAGTAAAGAAGGAACCCTTACTTTCAAAGAGCAGGAAAAAATGCTCCCTTTATTAGCAGAGATGGGAATAAAGACAATTTATTTAACTCCGATTTGGGAAATGTGTGAAAGACCGGAAGGATTAAGGAGATATTGTATAAAAAATTATTACAAAATAGACCCAGAAAAGGGAACCGAGAAAGATTTAAAAGAGTTTGTTGAAAAGGCTCATAGTTATGGAATGAAAGTGATTTTGGATTTGGTAACAGCCCACACTGGTCCTGGTAGATACATATATGAAAATCACAAAGAATGGATTCTTAAAGATAGATATGGAAGATTGGCTCTTTGCTGGCCCTCAAAATACTGGGGATATGCGGTTGACAGAAAAAATCCAGAAGTGATAGAGCATTTCACAAAAATAGCCAAATATTATGCTGATAAATTTGGAATTGATGGATGGAGGGTTGATGCTATAGGAACTCAATACTGTAACGAAAACATTCCCAATTGTCTTCAACCCGTGGAAGGAGAACATCACTCAAAAGATTTATTAAAGAGCATAAAATCAGCTTTAGGTAAAGATAAATCTCTTTATCTTGAATGGTGCTATCTTGGAAGATTATATTTGTTTAAAGCGGGAGTTGAAGAAAAGGAAGGTTGTCCTTATCCCAATCCAATTCCCTGTTCTATGGCTTTACCAGAGTTAAATGAATATGCCGATGCTTCCTATTCTTATGAGTTTGGCAAATGCTTTATGAAAAAGGTTCTGGCAGGAAAAGTTTCCTCTAAAGATTTCGTTGAATTTTTCAAAAAAGAATGCCTACACTATGGAAAACCAAGGGGAAGATTTTTGATGACCCATGATTTTGGCTATCAGTTCTATGAGAAAAATCAAGAACTTCACAAATTGGGAGCGGTTTTAATTACAACAATTCCAGGATTTCCTCACATTTACCACAGAGAGATTTTTCCAGAAGGAAATATCAGCTCAATTAATCAAGAAATGTTCAATCTTTATAAAAAATTGCTGAAAATAAGAGAAAAATCCAAAGCACTTAAAGAAGGGGAAATAGAAAATGTCTGGAGAGGAGGAGATAATGTTATTGCCTACCTGAGAAAATACGAAAACGAGAGTGTTATTGTAGTAGTAAACTTTTTGAATAAACAAGCAATATCAACACTCAATTTATCTTTTCTTCCCAAAGGAACTGTTTTATACGATGAGTTAAATAACGAGACTCATATTGTCAATGAGTCAGGTAATTTCAAAATTTCTGTTTCTGCTTACGGTGCAAGGATATTAACCATAAAATAAGGTAAGTTATGATAAACAAAAAACTTTTAATCGCGATTGGGATCATAGTAATTGCTTTGCTTGGAGTGGGTATTATTCATATTCATAAACCAGCACCATCTGAAAAAACACTAAAAGAAGAAGCAAAGAATAAGCTTTCCCAAATTAAAGTTGCGATTCTTTATCAGAGGGTGACCGATGGTATTTATTATCTCAATAGAAGTATAGATGATGTAATCAACATACTCAAAGAAACGAAAACAGATTTCATATTTAGAGGATGGTGGAGAAAGCATCCTTGTCCAGACTCTCCTGATACACAATCAGACTTTTTTCCACCTGAATATATTGAAGAGAGTACGCGAAGGGGATACACTTATGAGCATCTAAGAAACGCTATAGCAAAAATAAAAAATGAAATGCCGGATGTCATATTTTGTGGAGCCGTGTCATGTCAATGGGTTAATAGGAAAGAGAGGGATCCAATTACTGGAGAGACTTTTGATATGAATCAGACATGGGCGATGGCATTAGACCCAGAAAAATGGAATATATCAATGTCTAAAGAGGAATTCCAAGAGAGATTCGCCAAAGGACTTAAGTGGATAGGACCAGATGAAAAATATGATCACACCAAAGTCTGGGCATATTTCCCTGATATAACAAATCCCGATTTTCAGAAACTTATTATAGATTTGGCAAAAAAACAGATAGATTGTGGAGCAGATGCTATCTGGATTGATTATCTTTTTAATCAGGCGCATTATCTTGCAAAAATAACTAAGGATCCATATCATCCAGCAGTAAAAGAATCACTTGAAGCGGCTTCAAAAATCGTTGATGAAATTCACAACTATGGTTATTCAAAAGGAAAATATATCTATGTTGGAAGCTGGGCGAGTTTTGTGGACTTTCCTTATCCTCCACCAGATTTTGATTTTGTTACCCCAACTCTATTGTCTACAGAAGTTTATTCGATGGAAATCGATGAAGATTACTGGGATGCCAGGATTAAAAGAATCAGAGAAAAGTTGGGCGATATTCCAATTTTTGCTCATATGGATCTTGGATTGGAGAGCCTACCTCTAACAGTATTCGCCCAAAATTTAAGCATGATCAAGCAGAGGCAATTTTTAGAGTATGCTGATGATTTTTTTCAGAAGAAGGGATTAATTTTCATTTATCCTGTTCATGGGGGCTGGTTTGGGAAAAATCCAAAAAAACTCGCTTTTGGTAAATTTAATATCTACGATTCCCTCGCTCCGGAGTTTCAAACATATGAAACAATAAAAGAACTTGCTCAAAAGAAATCAAAAATAAAAACTCCATTAGCAACTCCAAAAAGAAGCTATATAAAAGTAGTGGATGGGAATCCAACTCTATTTGTCGGAGAAAAACCATTGGACATCCTTGGACTCAGAACAACCTCTGATCCTTACAAAAGCGATGAGGAATATCAAAAGGTTATAGAATACATTGAGAAAGCTGCAAAATATGGCTACAATTATGTTGCAATAAAACTCAGTTGGTACCAGATGGATACAACAAAACATAATACTTTTCCAAAACCCGAAGATGTTGGAAAATTGATGGATTGGAAAAAACTGGATGAAATATTCGACTACGCGAAATCAAAAAATGTTTATATCATTCCATTCTTTTGGCATAATGTACCGCCTCAGTGGTGGTTTGACCTGACCCCAAATTATAAGAATTTTCTTCAAACAAGTGATAAAGGAAAAACCGTTCCAATGATGAGTTTTAACGTTCCCAATTTTCAAAAATACGAGGACGAAGCAATCAGGGCGGTAATTAACAGATACAAAAATCATCCAGCATATCTCGGCTTTCTCTTACAGTTTGGATACTCAAACGAAGATAATTACCCAGGTACTCCTTATCTTAAAGGTTGGTTTGATTATTCTCCTTTTGCAAAGCAAAGATTCAGAGAATGGCTTAAAGAAAAGTATAATCATAATGTTTCATCTCTCCAAAAGGCATGGGGCAACTCTTCAGTAAATTTCGAAAATGCTGAGCCTCCAAAGCCATTGCCAGACATAACTAATCCTACAGAAATGATAGAGTGGATAAACGGTGGAGGTGATTCAAGAAGGCAGTTTTATGATTGGCAACTGTTCAGATTGGAAGAAAAAAGGAAGGCAAGGAATCATTTAATAGATGTTGTAAAAAGTGCAGATCCGAATCATGTCCTAATCATGACATCGCCATCTGCGGGGGGCGGGCTCCTATTCGTAAATTCAATGGCTTTGGACTATGATGAATATGCTTTTTCTCCAAGGGTGGATATAGTTCATATCAATCCTGGAATACGCAAGAAGTGGAGTATTGCTGCCAAAGGCGCAGACTACGCTTTTGTGAAATATTTTGAAACCAGAGGAAAAGCGGCATTTATAAAATGGGAAAGCAGATGGAATCTACCCCAAGATGATGTAGAGGAATTGAAAAAGCGAGCTATATTTGCTAGGGAGACTGGAAGTGGAATGGCTTTGTGGGAGAACAAAATTATGGGCTTTCCAGAATTCACCGATAAACAGATAAAAGTTGCCGCGGAAACTTTTCATTCAACTCCAAAAGGAAGATTGAAAAAAAGTAAATTTGCAATAATAGATGATACCTTCTCAAAGAGTTTTGATTACCGGGATGGAAAGGGAAATTTAAAAATGTATCTTCACTTCAAACTGGCAGATAGGGGTATGCTGAGAGGATTACTTTATTCAGCTGGGCTTGACTTCGATATAATTACAACAAATGAAATTCTATCGAACCCGAATATCTTGAAAAATTACAGAGCAGTAGCATTAAGCAACCTTTACAGAATGGATGATGAGCTCTTGGAAATTTTAGTAGATTACAGAAACTCCGGTGGAGGTCTATTTATTCAGGGAAGAACGGGACTGTATGATAAATATGGAGAAAAAGAAATGAAGTACTTAAAGCAATTGTTGGGTATAAACTCAACAATTCGGGAATACAAAGGAATTCATTACGCATGGACTTACTCAAATGCGGATGAACCTCTACTGAAGGGTATTTCTGACAGACAGGGAGATAAGAAAAGCAAATACAATGTCTATTACATTCCGGTATTTGATTATAAAAGGGAAGGATATAAAGTTTTAGGATATTTGAATGAAAATCCAAAGGTTGCAACCGTTGGCTATAAAGGAAAAGTTGTTTTCTGGTTTCCAAGACTGGGAATGCAGATTATGGATTTAAACGAGAGAGAGTTAGAGACAACAAGGCAATTTTTAAGAAATCTTTATGAGTTTTATGGTGTCCAAAGTGAACCTCCTGAAGTTAAAGCCGAAATTATCTGCACAGATAGAATCGATAATGATGGCGATAGTTTAATTGATAACGAAGATGGAGATTGCTGGATAAAAGATGGGGCTATTTTGGGAGAGGAATATTATGTAGCTACAAAATATTCAGATTACATAAAAATTATTCCAGAGCTAAAAAATATAGGTATAAAGACAATTGAAATGTTTCCAATATGGGAGTATTGTAATTCACCAGATCCTACAAAGAGATGGGCTGTAAGAGATTTTAACAAACTCGACCCTCAAAGAGGAACAGAGGAGGAGTTAAAATTATTTCTTAAAACAGCTCATAAATACAATATTAAAGTAATTACTATGCTTTCTGAGTGGGCATCCGCTTTTCCTCCAACGCCGGAATGTAAATATTTTGATTCAACAGGAGATGGTGGAGCTTTATATCATTACCAGATAGAAAATCCAGATAAAAATATCTTAATAAAAGACAAATCTGGAAGATTTGTTTGCCATTGCTGTGGCTACGGATATGCTCCTGATCCAACTTCTCAGGATGTCATTGATTTTTTCCTTGAGCAATACAAAAAGATGCAAGATTATGGATTTGATGGACTTAGGCTGGATGCGTCGGTTGAATTTACATGTAAAAAGGATGAGAAGATAAATACATGCCCTTACAACTTAAAAGAAAAACCTTGCCCAGAACCTGTTGAAAAAGATTATCCCTTGCAGGATTACTACAGAGTTTTATCTAAATTGAAAAAACCCAGTGAAATATGGCATGCAGAAAGTGCTTCTGTTAAGAGAGTTAAGATTCCTGTTGAGAAAAATCCATTATGCAGGTTTCCTTTTTATTACCCAGACACCACAAATGATGAATATGCTGAAATCAGCTCCTCACATTTTAATATGATTTTACCGTATCTTTTCAGAGGCAAAATAAATTCGGCTGATTTTGTTAAATTACTGAAAAAAGAACCTATAGCTTATAATAGGACAAGGCTGAGAGGTGTAATTAAAAAAGATATAGGAGAAGTTTTAACTAAGGAATCTATGAATTTTGTTGTTAATGATCCTCGTTATTATCCTTCGGTTGTTTTGGTCTCTACAATTCCTGGCGTTCCATATGTAGGATTGTATGAATTGTTTGGTAGTAGAATGGTAGATAAGCTCCATGGAATTTCTGGAGATTCCGTAGCGACAGCTCCAAAAAGAAGAGCATTCTGGAAAAAAGTTCTGAATATCCGCAATAGCAACAATGCTCTCAAATACGGCACGATAGAAAATGTATGGAAATCAGGAGATAACATCTATGCTTACTTAAGGAAATACGAAAACGAAAAGGTGATTGTAGTGATAAACTTTCTGAACAAAGCAGCAACATCAATTCTTAATCTATCCTTCCTTCAGAAGGGGGCTGTTTTGTACGATGAATTAAACAACGAGACTCTTATTGTCGATGAGCCAAGCAGCTTCAAAATTTCTATTCCAAAGTATGGTGCAAGAATATTAACATTAGAATGAGATAGATAATTATGAACAAAAAAATCTTAATCGCGATTGGAATCTTGATAATTGCGATTATCTTAGTTGGAAAATACCTACAAGAATCAAAACTGGGTAATATACATAATCCCAGTATCGATGAGCTTGCATTAGAGGAATTATTCGGAATCCCGAGACATAACAACTGGTTCAGTTTTGTTGGAAAGGGCGATGACCAGAATCTCTATGGGTTGTATGGAAATTTTCAATATCATTACGGGAAGAAAGCCAGTATAATCTTGAAGCGCTTTCCTGATAATGAAATTATTTGCCATCTATCGTTTGACTGGAGAAAGGAATCTGGAAGAAGATTCGATGGAAAAAGGATAATTTACTGGGCGCCTTCATCTTTAGGGGAAGACTACATAAAGTATAGCATACATGATAATAGTTATGAGTTGGAAGCTAACTGTGGAGATACGCATATTTACTTAATTTTTCAGAAAGAAATTTCTTTCTGGTACAATAAGGCAAGGGTTGCTGAAGTCTATCCTGGTTGTGAAATTGCCGGAATTGAAGAGACATCGAAAGCTACCGGATATCTCTTAACAGAAGGTAAGAGGATAAATCTAACGGGATTGGGGCATAGTGAACATTTTTTCAATAAAGGGAATATCGCCCAGAAAATAAAAGAATATGGAAACGAATGGTGGATGCCTTTCAGATTCGATGAAGTTCAGGGAATATTTGTTGTTTTCGGGGACTATAGGGATGCGGGATTGTTCATAGATGGTGAATACATCATACCATCAAGTTTTGATTATTTTGTAGATAGTAAAAATAGAAGTATACGTATTGTTGCAGATACTCATAAGGGAACCTTGGACATTACCCATCATGTATTTGGCAATATAGGGGCCGAATATTTAGCGACAAGCACAGGTAAACTTAATGGCAGAGAGCTTGCAAACGGTTTTGGCTGGATAGAGCATGTAAACTCCCACAAACTAATTGGTAAACCTGAACCAACCAAAGAAAAGGTAAGAGAAAAACTTTTGAATTTAGGAAGAGAGATTAAAGCCAAAGCAAACGAATTGTATCTTACAGAGACTCATTTACTTTACAAGAAAGCCCAGAATTTTTACTTGGAGGGAGATTACAAGAAGGCTGAGTTTGCTGTGAATAAGGCATTTGAAACTTTGAAAAATGCAGATAAGTTAGATTTGGCATTATCTCATTCATACATAGATGACAGACCGGAGTTTGAAGATCAATTGCCAAGAGAATATCCAACCAACGTAGAGTGGTACTTTATTGGAGGAAACGCTGAAGACAAAAACGGAAATTATATTAGTCTTTGGTTTGCGCAAACACAAAATCAGGCTATCGTTTTTGTCGGGATCAACGATAAAACACTGTTCGATTTCAGGAAGGGAGCCAAAAGACAGGTGGACATTGAAGATGACAAAGTTATCATAGTTTCGAGCAGTTTTGAGGATGGCTCTCTCAGGATGACAATTACTCAGGAAGAGAGGAATCTAGAGTTTTCTTATGACAGATACAGGATAGTACTGAATACGACGCCAAGAGGAATTCCCCTTTGGCATGGCAGGAGGAAGGGCCAGATGATTGGAATGTCTGAATACAATCATTTTGGAGGCTTTGATGAGCCCGTCGAGATAAACGGATTTATCGAAGAGGATGGAGCAAAGATTTATGAATTTGATGGATATGGTGATTATGAACATAGTTGGGCTGATTTGCCGAGAACAAAATCTTATGAGAGTTGGATATGTGTTAATACACCAGAGTTTTATGGTATATTCCTCTTAACAGCCTCTTGCGATAAAAAAACCATATTTGGAAAAAATGGGCGAATAGGGTTTATCTTAACTAACGAATCCTTTAGAGCGGATGAATTTGAGGTAATAGATTTGGATTATCCACGAATCATAAAACTTAAAGGGAAATTCAAAGAAGGAGAGTTTGAAATTACGATGAAATCTTATTATCTCCAATCACCCGGATGGATAACAAAACATCCTTACATGCTCATTGAAGGAAAAGTGATAAAGAGAAATAGCACTATGAGAATAAATGGCTATGGTTTTCTTGAACTTGCAAGATGCTTTACTCCAGGGGGTATAAGATGATCGTGAATAAAAAAATCATCGCAATCGGTTTACTGATTATTGGGGTTATCTTATTTGCTGGAATAAAACTTTATTTTCTTTTCTCGGAGAGATGCTTTACAGATGCCGATTGTAGGTTCGTGAAATGCCCGGGTGCTTATTGTGATGAGGGAAAATGCAAATGCCCTGAGATATGGTCTCCTCCAAGAGATATTTCGCAAATCAAAGTTGCAGTTCAGTATCGCTCTGTAACCGATGGTAAAGTCATAAACAGGACTTTAGATGATGTGATAGAAATTTTAAAAGAGACAAAAGCAGATTTTCTCTTTCAGGGATGGATGACTCAAAAACCTTGTCCAGATAAATGTTCTGATTTGCCAACTGAAAAAGAAAGAGAAAATTGTGATCTATTTGGTTACAGCTATGAGTATTTAGCAGAAGCAATCTTGAAGATAAAAAAAGAGTTACCTGATATCATCTTTTGTGGCGGAACCCAGGCAGAATATCTTTATCCAAAAGAAGCTGGTAAATCTCGTTTAATTTTAGAGCCAGAAGATAGAAACAAAGCATGGAAAATGGCTTTAAATCCTCAAAAATGGGGAATTAATGTTAGCAAAAAAGATTTTCAATGCTACTGGGCAAAAAGATGGGGTGATATTGGTAAAAACGAGCCTTGTCCGAATGAAAAAGAATTAAAGCAAAAAATGGAAAAATACTTTCCAGATTTAACAAATCCAGAGTTTCAAAAAATCTTTCTTGAAAGAATTTACAAGCAAATAGATGCCGGAGTTGATGCGATATGGATTGATATGCTTTATATGCAGGCTCGCTTAATGACAGAGCTAACAAAAAATCCCAACCATCCAGCGGTAAAAGAGAGTTATGAAGCGGCAAAGGAAATTATCAATAAAATACACGAATATGGAAAAAAGAAGGGAAAATATATCTATGTTATCACCTGGGTTGCAGTCAAGGGAAAAGACTCTATTATCAGCGTTCCAAAAGAATATGTTAATGTTGATGCTGCAATGGTTTCTCCTTCATGTGATGAAATTAAAGATAAACTTACGGGTAAGATAGGAAATTTTAATGAAAAACTCTGGAACGAGTTGGTAAAGAAAATTAAGAAAGAATATGGAATTCCGATATTCGCAAGAATAGATTACGGCGGACCAGGAAGAACCCAACTCTATGTTTTCAGCCAAGAATTAAGTAAAGAGGAGGCAAGAGAATTTTTAAGAAAAGCTGATAAATTTTTCTCAAAGAAAGGAATAATTTTCATCTATCCCGTGCATGGAGGGGATATGGGAAGAAAAGAATTGGTGAAAAAATTATCTTATGGTAAGTTTAACTGGTACGATTCCTTAGCCCCGGAGTTTGAGACCTATGGGACAATTAAGGAATTGACGCGAGACAAACGATAGAAGTAAAAATATTTGTAAATTTTAATTTTTATGATAAAGTTATAGATATGAAACTAAAAACATCAATCATAAATTTTTTCAAATCCTCAAAGAAAAAAGTCTTGATGATTTCAGTATTCCCTATTTTAACAATAATTTGGTGGTACTTTCTTTCGTGTTTACTAAATTTAAAAAATTCTATTAAAAATGACAAATAAAATTTTAATCATCACCATTATAGGTTTGATTCTTCTGCTATCTGGCTTAACTGGCTGGAAATATTTTCATTCAAAATTTCAAGGAGAAAAAGAAATCATCTCCAGTACTGGAACCATCAAATATCTTTCCTTAGAAGGTGGATTTTACGGAATTGAAACTGAGAAAGGAGAAAAATATCTACCTTTAAATTTACCAGAAGAGTTTAAAAAAGATGGTTTAAAAGTTTGGTTTAAAGCAAAACTAAAAAAGGTTGCCGCAATCCAGATGTGGGGAAAACCAATAGAGATTTTGGAAATGAGCGAGATTGGAGAAACCTTAAAAGAGAAACCCCTCTTGACAAAAGTGAAAGTAGCAGTGCTTTACGAAAGAATAGGAGATGGAAAACAAATAAATAGAAGTGTTGAAGATGAGATAAAAATTTTTAAGGAAATGAATACGGATTTCATCTTTAGAGCTTTTTGGAGATGGTTTCCAATTCCAGAGAAATGTGAAGATTTGGCGGATGAAGAAAAGAAAGAATTGTGCGAACTCAAAGGCTATAGCTACTCTCATTTTGAAGAGTCTATCTCAAAAATAAAGAGTGAACTACCTAATGTAATAATTTGTGGGGCTGTGGGTGCACAATTTCTTCGCGAAACGGAGAGAAATCCCATAACTGGAGAAATTTTTGACAAAAAAGAAACACAATCTATGAGATTAAATCCTTCAAAATGGGGTATTAATAAATCTCTTCCTACAAAATTTCGCAACTATCCAGATATTACAAATCCTGAGTTTCAAAAACTTCTCTTAAGCTGGGCAAAAAAGCAGATTGATTGTGGTGCTGATGCGATATGGATTGATATGCTTTTTAAACAGGCAAAAATATTGGAAGAATTAACAGGAGATGTTTATCATCCCGCAGTAAAGGAGTCTTACGATGCTGCGTCAAAAATTGTAGATGAAATTCACAAATATGGATATCAAAAGGGAAAATATATATATGTTGGAACCTGGGCATATTCTGCTCTTACTTTCCCTTATTCTCCACCAAAGTTAGATTTTGTTACAGCATCACCATCGGGTGTAGAAATAAAAAAAATGGAGCTTAATGATGAAAAATGGAACTTTATAATAAATATCACAAAAGAAAAATTGGGGGATATCCCAATCTTAGCATTCATTGATTGGGCAGGCACTACCAACACTCCTATGGGGGTATTCAGCCAAAGATTGAGCAAAGAAAGACAGAGAAGGTTTTTAAAATATGCTGATGATTATTTCCAGAAAAAGGAGATAATCTTTGTCTATCCTGTCCATGGCGGATTTATGGGGCAAGATGCAGAGATTCTATCTTTTGGTAAATTAAAAGTTTATGATTCTTTGGCTCCGGAGTTTCAGACATATGAAACGATTAAAAATTTAGCACGGGATAAATATGGTGGTGAACATGAAGAAAAATAGAATCCTGATTGCAATCGGAATTTTGGGAATATTTCTTCTCTCTGCTTTTTTAATAAGAAATCCCACAGTAAGACCCATTCCTCTTTGTCCCAAACAACTTGGAAGAGAAGGAATGCCGAGTATGCCAAACCCTGCTGCTGTCTACTGTAAAAGTTTGGGTTATAAATATGAAAATGGAACTTGTGAATTTCCAGATGCAACAGAATGCGATGGCTGGGAATTCTTTACTGGAAAGTGCGGAAAAAAGTGGACTTACTGTGAAAGGTACGGTAATGGAAAAATAGAAATTACAAGAGAAGGTTGTGCATTTTCACAGGAATGTGGTTTATGTATTCTACCAGATGGAACTAAGTGTAGAGAGTGGGACTATTGTTCGGGGGAATGTCCATGAATATAGTCAACTGTAATGTCTTACCTATTCAACTCCACAGGTTACTGATAATAATCTAACTTGGGTGTCACGGATTAATTTGCCACTCCGAGTTTCACCCGTTGATTTGTGAGAGACAGAAGGGGTCAATTGTTATAGAGATGTAGCTTGGACCACCAACAGAACCCTTCGCTTTATCCAACCACAGAGGAGATTTCTGAGAAATATTAAATGATTTTTCTACTTTCTCTATTATTTCGCAAGAATATTTGGGATTCGTTCCTCGATATTCCAAATCATTTGGCATTAAGCGGCGAAGCTAAGTTAGAAATCAAACAATCTTTTTTGCCCATCTACTTCAGAAATCTCCAAATCCCTTAGATCAATTGTCATTCCATCCCTTGCAGCAATTGTCCTTACCCCGGTTTCCCTTGTGATTTCCATTGCCTCCAAGTTTGGATTTGCGTTCAGCATTCGCATACCGAAGTGTTGAATTATTGTCAATTCTGGTCTCACCCTTTTTACTATCTTAATTGCCTTTTCCGTGTTTAAATGCTTATCGGTCTTTTTTGAATCCGGGGATATAACATTAAGTATCAGAATTTTTGAATCTTTATAATATCGTATAAGTTCGGGTGAGTAATCTGTATCAGATGAATATGTAATTATCTCCTCCTCAGTAAAGAATTTGAATCCAATTCCATTTTCGTGCCTAATTGTTGGAATTGCCTGAATCTCCAAATCATGAATTCTGAATTTTTCCCCAATATCTGGAATTATAACTGAGATAGAATTTCTGTGATATTCGGAAATATAATCAAGAGTGTTTTTATTTATAACCAAGATTCCCGTCTTTTTTAAGCCATGGGTCATCGCCTCTATCATTAGTTCTGCATCATTGTAATGGTCCAAATGTCTATGAGAAACAAAAACGGCATTTAATTTGCTCGGATTTCTTCCGAATTGTAGCGCCCTTATCAATGCTCCGGGTCCGGGGTCAATTATCATATTGACCCCCAAATCGAACCAAATTCCGCCGGTATATCTCCTCTGCGAGAGTAGGACAAATCTGCCCCCACCAGTTCCGAGAAATGTTATTGAATGCATCAATTATTATTAGAATTTCCGAAGATATATGAATGTATGATAAAACCCGATGAGATTAAACGATGAGATTAAAGTCCTACGCCATCTATCCTTGCACCACAGTTGGGACATCTCTTATTTATAATCTTATTTTCATAGACATCAAAGAGAAACCTCCTTATCAGAAGTTCGTTACAATTATAGCAGTATGTGTTCTCTCCGACATCTCCCGGCAGGTTTCCAGCATAGACATATCTCAACCCAGAATCGATCCCAATTTCCCTCGCTCTGTGGATGCTCTCTACCGGCGTTCTCGGTAGGTATGTCATCTTATAGTCTGGATGAAACCTACTTATGTGCCAAGGTGTTTCTTTGCCCAATTCATCTCTTATAAATTCCGCAATATCCCTCAGTTCCTCCTCAGAATCATTTTTTTTAGGAATTAGCAGTGTCGTGACCTCAACCCAGATACCCATCCTCTTCATCTTCTTGAGTGAATCCAAAACCGGCTCTAATTTAGCACCGCAAAACCTTCTATAGAATTCATCAGAAAAACTCTTTAAATCGACATTTGCAGCATCCAATTTACCATTTATCTTCTTCAAAGCCTCCGAGGTCATGTAACCATTTGTAACAAAAATATTAAAGAGATTATTTTCCTTTGCAATTATTGATGTGTCATGGGCATATTCAAAGAATATAGTTGGCTCCGTGTATGTGTATGAAATACTCTCACAATTACTTTTTATTGCCAACTTCACGATCTCATCTGGTGATAAATTATCTCCCAATATCTTTCCATGTTCCTTCGGCTCCTGACTTATTGACCAATTCTGACAGAATTCGCATCTAAAATTACAACCAACTGTTGCAATTGAAAAACTCATCGTTCCGGGGAGGAAATGAAAGAGTGGTTTTTTCTCTATTGGATCGACATTTGCTGAGATCGCCTTCCCATAAACCAACGAATACAGGGTTCCATTTCTATTCTCTCTAACACCACAGATACCCCTCTTTCCATCAGAGATCAGACATCTATGAGAACATAGATTGCACTTCACATCTCCATCAACTCTTTCGTATAACATCGCCTCCTTCATTTTCTATGCTTTATTATATTTGATTTTTTTAATTTTTTTAATTCATAAATTCGGATTCATAAATTCGAATTTCCAATATATTTATAAATAAAATGCAATACATTAAAATTCCAATGGACAGGGTCGGGGTTCTGATTGGTGTAAAGGGAAGTGTTAAGAAGACAATCGAGGAGAAAACAAACACTAAGATTACGATAAGTGATGGTGATGTAACAATAGATGGCGACCCACTCGGAATTTTAAAGGCGAGGGATGTTGTGATTGCAATTGCTCGTGGCTTCAACCCAGAAATTGCGTTCAAATTGTTTGATGATGATAATGTATTGGACATAATTAATCTCAGAGAAATTACTAGCTCTGAAAGGGAGATGATCAGGAAGAAGGGTAGAGTTATTGGGAAGAATGGAAGGACAAGGGAATTCATTGAGAATATGACAAATACCTACATATCGGTATATGGAAAGACTATAGCGATCATCGGTTCTTATGAGGGTGTAGAAATAGCAAGAAACGCCATAATGAAATTGATTGATGGTATGTCTCACTCGAGTGTCTATAGATTTATTGAGAAGGAGGTTGCAGAATTGAAATCAAATTTCTTCTAAAAATTCAAAAATAAGTTCATGCCAACACTTTTAAATTAGAAAATCACATTATATTACATTCAATTATCAAGATATACAACTATAGAGATAGGTAAACATGTAGATAAATGGTAAAGATGGAAAAACTACACCACAAGAGGGACGCAGATGAACTATTTAAGGAATTCAAAGAAACATCGATAACGGAATTCTTCAGAAAGAACAGGGCGCACCTGGGTTATTCGGGAAAACTTAGATCGTTGACAACGGTAATCCACGAGATAGTAACAAATAGTTTAGATGCGTGTGAAGAGGCCGGGATACTGCCTGAAATTTATGTTGAAATAAATTCTCTCGGAAATGAGCACTACAGGGTATTTGCCAGTGATAATGGTCCAGGAATTCCAATAAGGCATATCTCCGATGTATTCGGGAAGATGCTTGCTGGAACAAAATTCCATAGAAATATTCAACTTCGAGGACAACAGGGAATAGGTGTTGCTGGCGTTACGATGTTCTCACAGATAACGACCGGCAAGCCGATAAAGATAAGAACATCAACTGGTAATGGAAAGGTTTATGAAGTTAAATTGATGATAGATATAGCAAAGAATAGGGCAGACATAATAAGCAAGAATGAGTATGAGCAGTATTGGAGAGGGACTGAGATCGAGGTTGAATTAAAGAATGTTAAATTCAATCTATCAGACAAGGGTCCATTTGAGTATATAAGGAGGACTGCAATCGCAAATCCTCACGCAAGAATAACATTTGTAGATCCCGAGGGGAGGAAGACCGTATTTGAGAGATCGAGCGATAAGATTCCGAAACCACCAATAGCAATAAAGCCACATCCCAAGGGAATTGAGGTTGATGATTTATTGCAGATGGCCAAGGCAAGTAATGCAAGAAAGGTAAGCTCATTTCTCACATCCACATTCGCAAGAATGAGTAATGCCAAGGTGAAGGAAATTCAAGAGTATGTCAGTTTTGATTTGAATAAGAATCCGAGAAGATTGACATGGTCAGAGTGCGAAGAAATAGTAAACGCAATAAGAAATATAAAGTTTCTGGCTCCATCTACCGAGGGTTTAGAACCGATTGGTGAAAAGCAGATAAGGAGTGCTGTTCTTAACATCTTAGACCCAGAGTTTGAATCTGTGCTCACGAGACCGCCGAGGGTACATTCTGGTGGAACACCATTCATCATAGAGGCTGCCATTGCATATGGTGGACACGCCGGAAGGAACTCAAAAGAGGGAGTAAGGGCTGAAGTAATGAGATTTGCAAACAGGGCTCCGTTATTGTTCGATGCCGGAGGATGTGCGATAACAAAGGCCATAAACTCCATCGATTGGAAGAGATACGGTCTAAAGGACATCGAGAACTCTCCGATAACTATATTTGTGAATATCGTCTCCACATATGTCCCATACACATCTGCTGGAAAGCAGAGCATTGCGGAGGAAAAAGAAATTCTCAAGGAGATAAGAATGGCGCTCATGGACCTGGGGAGGAAATTCCAGGTGTATCACTCAAGAAAGAGAAGGGCGATGGAGAGGGAGGCAAAGAGGCAGATTCTTATGAAATACAGCACCGAACTTGCCGCTGGACTTGCAAAATTAACTGGAGAGGATGAGAATAAAATCCTAAGGGACCTGCAAGAATTGATAGAGGAGAAGATAAGAACCGGTGTCATATTGGAGGAAGGGGAAAAGGAAGGGGAGATTGAGATGGAGGTAATTCCAGAGGAGACCGAGGGAGAGGAAGAATTAGAACTGGAGGAGGTGGTTTAAATGGATGACCAAAGAGTTATATCAAAATTAAATAACCTAGGCAATAAGATTCTAGAGGACATAAGGCTTGGGGAAGGTCCAAGGATAAGAATGCCCCAACGGGGTATTGGGAATATAATATTTAATGAAAGAGAAAACATCTTAGAACTCGGTGAAAAGACATCGACAAGGTCATTTTTGAATGTTGCCCATTCAAGAAAATTTATGCAGACAATTCTGATTGCATCAAAATGCAAGGAATTTGTCTCGAGAGGTAAGACCGCAAGCATAAGAGAATTGTATTACCAATTAAAACACACGATCCCGGGAACAAAGGAAAACACATTTGAGGACCAGTCCGAATCCGATCCATTGATAGTTGACCTAGAAACCGCATTGGGAGTATTAAGGGAGGAACTTCACTTAAAGGCGGATGATAAAGGAACATTAATTGGCAAGATCACAATTGAGGATTCCGGAGACTTTATAGATTGCTCAAAATTGGGGAGGTCTGGTTTGTCAATTCCATCAATAGTTGAACATTATAAATTCCATGATGTTCAAGCTGAGTATGTTCTCGTTATAGAGACTGGAGCAATGTTTGATAGGCTCGTTGAGGAGAAATACCATATAAAGAATAATTGCATTATGGTGGCAACAAAGGGACAAGCTGCAAGGGGTTGTAGGAGACTGGTTCATAGACTTCATCACGAGTTAAAATTGCCAGTTATAATGTTTACCGATGGCGACCCATGGGGTTACTACATTTATTCCGTAATGAAGGCGGGTTCAATGGCTCTTGCCCACGAATCGAAGAGATTGGGGACCCCGGGGATGAAGCTTGTTGGAATGACAATGACCGATATTGATACATATGGCTTAGAAAAGGTGACGGAGAAGTTGAAGGATGTTGATAAGAGGAGGATAAATGAATTACTGCAATATCCGTGGTTCCAGAAGAAGGAATGGAAAAAGGAATTGAATTTGATGATAAAGAAGGGTGTAAGAATAGAGCAACAAGCCCTTGCTTCAAAATCCTTAGAATTTGTTGCCGAGGAATACTTACCGGAGAAGATTTCAAAGGGGATAATGCTACCATAAAAATGAATTTTCTAAAGGAAATCTTTATGGGAAATCAGAATCAGGACTATATACATGATAGGTTTGTGAGATATGGCAGGGGAAAATTCTCTGGCCCCAAGATAAGAATAAAGAAGAATATGCATATAAGATTGGAGGGAACATACGAGTATGTCAACATCATAGGAGAATTAATTGCAAAGAATTCGAGAAATTCTGGAAATTTTAGTGTCAGGGGGGAGATCATATCAAAATACGACTTTAGGGATTTCATCAATGACATCGCACTGAGATATCATAAGAAGAGGGAATTATTTCATGCAAGGATCAATTCAACAATTGAATCTGAAAAATTGATGGAGATTTACTCGAAATTAAAACACGCATACATTTTACTTGATTTGACCAGCGATGATAAAAAATTGAGACTGAAAACAAAGAAGAAACTACCAAAACCCGGAACAATTGATGAAAAATTCTTTTCTGCCATTCTACCGCCATCACTAATGGGAGTTGTTGAGGATGAGATAATTCTAATGGATTCGAATCTTGATTCAAACCCCGGTAATGTAACGATAACCCATCAATATTTAATAGAAGACCTAATAATCCCAGATAAATATGTGAATAATCCAAAACTTGCACGAATTAATGCGAGGCGCGTTGGAAAAATCGTGAGAGAAGTTGAGATCAATGGCAAGAAATTCAAATCCGAGTATGAATTAAATGCTTAGTCAATTCTTATCAATAATTTAAGGAAATTTATCACATATTCGATTATTATATCGACTATTCCCTTTTCAATATCTTGTGGTATTGTTGTTGTGGGTGGCGTTGTAGAGGTTGATGTTGAGGTGGATGTCGTGGAGGAGGTTGAAGTGGAGGTCGTTGGGGTAATAAGGCTCGAGGTCGTGGAGGAGGTTGTAGTGGATGTTGAGGAAGTAGTGGTTGAGGTTGTAGAGGAAGTCGATGTGGAGGTTGAGGAAGTAGTGGTTGAGGTTGTAGTGGTAGAGGTGGTTGGTCTTTCTTTATCGAGAACTCTGATCGTGATCGATCTGGATTTCTCTGGATATAGCCATATATCGAGAATATATACCCTCACAACATGCGTTCCCGGGCTGAGGGGTCTCTTCTTTAGGTCCCAATTTCCTGAGAATACCTCCTTAACATTACAATGCTTATAGAATTTCTTTAGTGTCCAATTATAATTATCAACGGTTATCTTCACACCCTTGTCGCATGTAATGCCATTTAATTTGACAGTAACATTAAAGACATCATCACTATAAAGCACATTACTTGGTCTTATTTCTATGTCCTCTATTGCCAATGCATAGACATTTACTGAAATTAAGAGCAATATTAATGGAACAAATTCCTTCATTTTCCATTATTTAATTTTTATTATCCTCATAAAAATTAAAATTTAACTCCAAAAATCAAATATATTTTAGATGGGACCGTGGGGTAACCAGGCATCCTAGCAGGCTCCAGACATGAAACTGGAGCGCTGAGAATTAATTCGATGATGAGGGGCGAGGTCTGCCAAAGAGAGAGACCTGCCGATGGGGGTTCAAATCCCCCCGGTCCCATATCAACTCTTAGGAAAGGTTGACCGGGGGGTGGGATTTCGTTGAAATTGCACACAATAGCGTCAGTGCCACTTCCATAGTGAACCTCTCAGTGCCATTAGTCCTCCTAAGGGACGCCAACGATAACTAATACAGATAAGTTCCCGATGCCATTGCCTTAGTTGACCAAAAACTGCTTTGCAGTTTTATTGCCGGATATGACACTTCGCTCAAATCATCAGTCAGATATAAAAAATGCAGTGCGAGATTTGTGGCAAATACATAAAAAGAGGAAACAAGGTCAGGGTTGAGGGTTCTACCGTGATTGCCTGCGATAAATGCTCAAATTACGGTAAGATCGTCGAGAGGGCGGTTACAATCCCGAGAAGAACTAAGGATAGGAGAGATAAAAAAATTGAGGAGAAATTTGAAATTGATATTGAATTTGAACTCATACCCAATTACGGAAAGGCAATAAAGGAAGCACGAGAAAAATCTGGAATAAAACAAGATGAATTGGGCAGGATGATAAATGAGCCAGCATCTCTGATACATAGAATAGAAACGGAGAGGATAGAACCAAGCATAGAGATTGCAAAGAAGATTCAGAGAGCATTGCATATAAGAATTCTTAAACCAATTGAAATTGACAATGAAAATGAGGAATTAGAAAAGAGAAGCGAGATGACCCTGGGCGATGTTGTTGTGATTAGGAAGAAGAGGAGGTAAGATGGAAGTCTGTATCTTCTTTGCCATAATCTTTTTTATAGGAACCTATTTACTATATCGCAGTAAAAATGAACGGCATTTCATCATATTCCTTATAAGGACAAAACACTTCCTAAATATAATTAATAGATTATCGAGACTCTCACCAAGGTTCTGGAATTTTATGGGAGACCTATCAATATTTATATCCTTCAGCGGTCTTGGTGCAGCATATCTCTCTAAGTATAGAAGACTAAACAAGAATCTAAGCATAATACTCTTGCTCTTCGGGATAATTATGATTATGTTATATTCAAGTGGGATATTGCTCGTTATAATGTTAATTTTATTGGCAATTGGTGTGGTGAGTCTTGATAAGATAAAAAGCCCAGTTGCAGATTTTATTACCTCCGCAGTAATTATGTCGGCAATTTCTCTGAAGATGGCTAGATTGGAGATGGCAATTCTCGAGGGTATTTTTGGACTACTGGTATTTATAATCACGCCATTGGTGTTGCATGCTATCGATATCTCGTATGGAAAAACCTCTCTCCCAGGAGTTTCACCAATTCTCCCCGGTTCTGAACAAGGGAGAATAGGATTTGTTGTCCCCGGGATGAATATATTCATACCTCTAGGTTATGGATTAGTCGCCATAATATTGCTGGTTATAATTCATGAATCTTCTCATGGTATATTGGCGAGATCAAATAATATAAATCTAAAATCCACTGGGTTATTGACTCTTGGCATAATACCCATCGGCGCATTCGTTGAGCCAGATGAAGAGGAATTTCGGAAGAGTGAAGGTATAAGAAGGATGAGGGTTCTTGCCGTTGGTTCGATCTCAAACTTGATTACTGCAATTCTCTCATTATTTATGTTTGCATTTCTCATATTGCCATCTCAATGCCTGATTGTTGAGAAATCAAACAGTGAAATTCCTCCCGGAACAGAGGTAATTGCAATGACCAACAAGAGCATTATAAATTACATATCTGCAACAATGGCAAACTACATATTTACAGAAAATCTATATAATCTCTCAGAGTTTGTGGGCAATGGAACACTCGTTCTAAAGACAGATGATAGAGAATTCGTACTAAACTCGGAGGAGTTGAAAGGGATGTTATTTTCCTATAAACCGAGATTCAGATTTGAACTTGATATATTTGGAATAAATGTATTCTCAATAATTGCGGGAATCTTGTTCTGGACATATTTCTTTAACTTGAATGTTGGTCTGGTTAATTTATTACCAATAGTCCCATTTGATGGTGGAAAAATGACATCTGAGCTAATATCAAGTCTCAACATAAATAAATCCGTAATTAATGTATTTACATATGCAATTATATTGGTTTGTTTAATTGTAATTCTAATAAATGCCCTTCCCCTCTTGGACATGATAATTGAATTTATTTCCAGAATGAATTACTCTATTGTCTTGCCCATATAAACCCCATGCATTCTATAGTTAAATTTCCTATAATAATCCCTCGCACCAATTCCAGAGGTTACAAGAATCCTCTTCATATCAAATTCTTCCTTTGATATCTTCTCTGCCTCCTCTAACAATTCTCTCCCATAGCCCCTGTGCTGCCACTCATAGAGTGGTTTTTCTCCGACCTCAACCATCGGTCCATAGATGTGCAATTCTCTAATCAATGCTGTTCTCTCATCTATTTCCCTTCTGAATGGTTTATAGGGAATTCTCAACCTCAAGAATCCTATAAGAATGTCATTCTTTGTATCCTCAAATGACAGGAATATCTCATTTCCATTACTCGCCAGATAATCCTCTCTCAATAACTCTATATTATCTTCATCCGGTTCGATTCCCCTTCTAATTGAATGACCAACTTCTCTGCATCTTATGCATCTGCATCTTATCCCTCTCCTATCCATCTCCCTGTACACCAATTCCCCTAGATTACTTTCTTTTATACCAGAAACAATTAACTGTGATGGAATGTCTCTCATGATTCTCATTGTCCTTACCCATTTTGGCATTCTCTGCTTTATCTTTATTATTAAATCAATTGCCTCCTCCGTTGTAATTGGCTTAAATTTTCCCTCTCTCCATAATTCATAGTACTGGGTCCCCCTTAGAACTAAACACGGGTAAATCTTCACCATATCTGGTCTAAATCTCTGATCATCAAATACCTTCTTGAATGCATCTAAATCAATTTTTGGTTTATAACCAAGAATGCCAGGCATTAGATGATACGAGACCTTCAGACCAGAATCTTTTAGGAGTTGGGTTGCTTCAATAACATCTCTAACTGTGTGTCCCCTATCAACCATTTTATAAATCCTATCAGATGGATTCTGAACTCCAATCTCAACCCTTGTCACTCCAAATCTGAGCATTTCATTAATCTCGTCTTTCTTTGCCCAATCTGGTCTTGGCTCAAATGTCATTCCAACACATTTCACATATGATTTTTCATTCTCTTTCTGTATTTCTTCGAGGTATTTGAATCTTCTACCCAGCTTTTTGCTTTTATACTCCTCTATGAAATTCTCCTCTCCGATCTCGTTAATCTTTTCATAATTCTCCAAGAATTCATTCATTGCCCTCAATGCCTCTTTAACAAACCACTCCTGGTAATCAATGCACTGAGCAGTTAATGTACCACCCATAACAATAAGTTCAACCTTGCTTATCGGATGTCCTATCTCCTTTAATTGTCTTAGGCGAAATGTTACCTGGAGATATGGATCATAACCATAGGATATTGCCCTCCTTGTTGCCGGTTCCTTGCCAGTATAACTCTGGGGAACATCTATCTCTGGACCTCCGGGGCAGTATTTGCATTTTCCATGCGGGCATGGCATAGGATGGGTCATAACAGCAACCACTGCAACGCCAGAAATGGTTCTTGTTGGCTTTTTCTGCAATACTCTAAGGACCTTATCCCTTTCCTCACTTCTCACATATTTAAGAATCTCAGAATTCCTAATAAATCCATTAATTCCGAACTCCAATGCCAAATTTCGCTTTTCCCTATTCAAATCCTCTTTTGTCTTTATCTTCCCAGATAGAATCCTCTCAATTATTTTTCTGCAGAATCTTTCCATGTCTCAATTTTAGAAGGAGGAGAAGGATGGTCAACAGCGTCTCGGGCTTCCCCTCTATTCGAGAGTACAACCCGAATCGCTGGGCGGCTTAACTTCCGGGTTCGGAATGAGACCGGGTGTTTCCCGCCCGCTATGGCCGTTGACCATTATAATTATTAAAAATTGAAACTTAAAAATGCTTTTATTAGAAGCGCCCAGTGTATAATGTATGGTAACAAAACGAACTTATAAAAAAGCCAAGAAAATCGAAAAGTTTTTAAAATAGAATAAATAGAATAATAAATTAGATAACCCATCGAAAGGTTTTTATAATATTTAAAGATGTAAACCCCCCTAGAACCCCAAAATTTAAGTTAATTTAAGTTAAAAGGAATTGGCTGTAAAGTATATGGAAACATATTACGGTGAAAAATCTATGGAATGGACAAATTCAAGATATTAAACACAAATAAAAAAAATAAAAAAGAAAACACGGAGAAAAATATTAGAAACTCTTTCATTTATTATAGATTGGGTAGAATTCATCATAAAAACAGAAACCTCAGGGAGGCAATTCTTAACTATAAAAAAGCCATAAAACTTTGGGAGAATTCGATATTCCTATACTGGCTTGCAAGGGCGTATTACGAATACGGAGATCTAACTCTGGCACTCCGAATGTATAACAGGTCAATTCAATTAGACCCCAAATTGATAGAAAGCTATATTGGAATCGGCGACATTCTCTATGAACTTGGGGATACTCAAAGAGCAATAAGGAATTATAGAAAGGCAATTCAATTAGACCCAAAGAATGCTAAGTACTATCTGGCATTATCCAAGGCATTGGCAGATATTGGGAATCTAAAAGAGGCAATTAAATTCTATAATACCGCAATAAAACTCGACCCGGGAATTAATGGGGACGGAGATATCAGAAAAAAGATAGAAGAATTCGGATCAAATAAGGATTCTGAAATTGAATTTTCAGATGATGAAGAAAGAGAGATGTCCCTGTATGAATTAGATGGATCTGCAGATGAGACACGCATTCCTGGACAACCGATGTATCCAGAATTTGTTCTCGAGAAATTAAGGGAGCTGTCTGGATTGATAGTAAAGGCTATAGAGAGGCTTGTTGGAATTGGTTTGGTCAAAAACATAGTCAGGGATGTGACTCATGTGCATATCTGCTTTAGATACAACTGGGATGAAGATTATGAAAAGGGATGGCATGATATGTTAGAGAAGAAAAGGGGTGCGTTCCTCTTCCATCTGTATGAACTTGAACCAGAAAATCCAAATTATGCAAACAGAAATGTAAGAATTGACTTCGATGGTGATGAAATTTCTGAGCCAGAGATCTTGCATATGAAAGACCTGGATGGAAATCCAATAGAAACTATCTCGTTGAGTCAAATTGGCTTAGCGGAGCCGGAGGGATTTACCGCTTATATTACCTATGATGATAAATTCTCCATTAATGGAGAGAGATTCGGGATAGAATGGGCAAAATCCTATTTCGTTGATAATAAATACATAGAAGAGATAAAGAGATTGAACGAGGAGATACAAAATAATAAAAATATTGAAAATTATAAGAAAATTGGAGACCTATATCTAAGGATTAAGGAGTACGGGAGTGCAATTAAATTCTATGAAAGGGCACTGGAACTTGATCCTGAGAATGCAGAACTCTATTATCTTCTTGGTAATTGCTTATTTCTTGAGGGAGCCTATGGGAATGCGCTAAAGGCTTATAGGAGGGCATTAGATATAGCTGAGAAAGAGAGGGTAAGGGCAAGGAATAAAAAAGACATATCAAGGGAGAGAGAGATAACCTACACTATTGCAGAGTTAAGGAGAAAGATTGCAGACACTATGTTAAAGGAGGGGTCGAGACCATGGGTAGAGATAGTTGGGGAATATGACAGGGCGATACAAGAGTATGAGCGCTTACCAGAGAGGAGAGATGCCATGAAAAATATGACATTATCTCAGATAGCAAAAGATAGTAGAATTACAACAGATGTTCTCGAGAATATCGGTAAAGAAATTGGATTTGATTTTGTAGGAGGTGATGTAGAGATTATAAAGAGTGCAATTTCCAAGGCACGGGAATTAAGGCAAAATAGACTTAAGGGTATCGGAATCGATGAGGCGGTTATTCGAGTGTATACCGCCGCATTTATTGTTTCGGAAAATCTTGGGATCGGAATAAGGGACGCCCTGGAGATAACACCAACTGAGAGCATGATCGAGAATATCAAAGCGGAGATTAGGGGTATTGAAAGTGAGATAGAGAAGATAGATGTATCTCTAGAAAAATTATCACCGAGAATACCGGATCTGGAGTTTGCGGGAG
>Ga0209410_1000049_pt1 | contig 44649 bp, 38 predicted proteins | sample Mar14436cmmetaG_FD_184135 | JGI IMG/M metagenome (GOLD analysis project Ga0209410, IMG submission 184135) | Marine hydrothermal vent microbial communities from Guaymas Basin, Gulf of California to study Microbial Dark Matter (Phase II) - Marker... ... | reverse complement strand
ACCTTATCGTGAAGCCCCTGGAAGAGATGCCTCACTCCCAGGTCTTGAGCCCTCGACGTCACCGCTCCAGAGGTCCTCCCCGTCAAGAAGGCCACCTCGATCCCCGCCCTCAGCAGCATCTTGATCCCTTGACCATCCCGGACGTGGAAGAACTTCCACTCTCTGCCCTCTTCATCCATAACGATACTACCATCAGTGAGCACCCCATCCACGTCCAATAGCAACAACTTCACCCCTCTCGCCCTCTCTATGACCTCCCTTCTCATACAACCCCTGCCCTCAACAGATCATGAAGGTGGATTATCCCCACAGGACAGCGATCCCCAGGCCGTTCGAAGACAAAAAGGGAGGTTATGGCGTGCTCCTCCATCCGTTTCAGGGCTTCGGCGGCCAGGGCGTCGGCTTCGATCCCTTTGGGGTTTCGCGTCATTACGTCACAGGCTCGGCGCTCGAGCAGGTCAGGGTAGCGCTCCAGGGCCCTCCGCAGGTCGCCATCGGTTATCACCCCTACAAGCCTCCCACCGCCATCCATCACCCCCGTGACCCCGAGGCGCTTGGAGGTCATCTCCACGAGCACCTCTTTCATGGAGGCCCCCTCCTCCACCCTCGGAAACTCCTCCCCCACGTGCATGAGGTCCCTCACCCTCAGCAGGAGCCGCTTCCCCAGGGCCCCCGCGGGGTGGAGCCTGGCGAAGTCCTCCTCCTTAAAGCCCCGCTCCTCCAACAGGGCCACCGCCAGGGCATCTCCCATGGCCAGGGTGGCGGTAGTGGAGGCTGTAGGGGCGAGGCCCAAGGGGCAGGCCTCCTGTTTGACGCTCACGTCTATCACCACATCCGCCGCCCGGGCTAAAGAGGAGGAGGGATTGCCCGTAAAGGCGATGAGCTTGTTCCCCTGGCGCTTGATGAGGGGGAGGATCTGAGCGAGCTCCTCGGTCTCGCCGCTGCGGGAAATGGCGATGACCACGTCCCTCGGGTCGAGCATCCCCAGATCCCCATGGACCCCTTCAGTGGGGTGGAGGAAGAAGGCAGGGGTGCCGGTGGAGGCCAAGGTCGAGGCGATCTTCTTCCCGATGATCCCGGATTTCCCCACCCCGGTGACCACCACCTTACCCCGACATTGAAGGATCAGCTCCACCGCCCTGACGAACTCCGGTCCAAGGCGGTCCTTGAGGGAGGCTACGGCGTCTGCTTCTATCTCCAGGACCTTGCGCGCCCGCTCGAGGATCACTCCTCAAACCTCCTCCTCGCCCTGTCCACCTCCAAGGCCATCTCCAAGACCTCCGCCAGCCGGTCCAGGGGCCAGGAGGTATCGGGATCGGAGAGCGCCTCCTCCGGTCTCGGGTGGACCTCCATGTAAAGGCCGTCCACCCCTACGGCCACCGCCGCCCTCACAAGGGCAGGGACGAACTCCCTGTTGCCCCCTGAACGCCCCCCGCGGGCACCGGGGGATTGGACGCTGTGGGTCGCATCGTAGATCACCGGAGTGCCGAAGCCCTTCATGATCACCAGGGAGCGCATGTCATTGACCAGGTCCCGGTAGCCGAAGAAGGTCCCCCTCTCGGTGAGCAGCACCTGGTCGTTTCCCCGGGAGCAGGCCTTCTCCACGGCGTGCTCCATGTCCCAGGGGGAGAGGAACTGCCCCTTCTTTATGTTCACCGGAAGCCCCGTGGAGGCCGCCTCCAGGATGAGGTCGGTCTGTCGCGAAAGGAAGGCCGGTATCTGGAGACAGTCGAGCACCTCCCCGGCAGGACCGATCTCGGAGACCCGGTGGACATCGGAAAGCACCGGCAGCCCTACTTCCTCCTTCACCCGTTTGAGGATCCGCAATCCTTCTGCAAGGCCCGGTCCCCGGAAGGAATGGACGGAGGTGCGGTTGGCCTTGTCATAGGAGGCCTTGAACACCAAAGGCACCCGGAGCCCCTCTGCTATCTCCTTCAGCTTCGAGGCCACCTCGAGGGTGAAGGCCTCCCCCTCGATGACACAAGGACCCGCTATGAGAACCAGTGGATTCCCACCCCCTATGGCTACACCCCCTATCCTGACCTCCCGCGTCATGACTGCCCCTTTTTGTACGCCAGGGCCGCCTTGATGAAGCTCACGAACAGAGGATGGGGTTCGAAAACCCTGGACTTGAACTCCGGATGGAACTGGCACCCCAGAAACCAGGGGTGGTCCGGAACCTCCACGATCTCCACCAGCTCACCGTCGGGGGAAGTCCCGGAGATCCTCAGACCCGCCCGCTCCAGGGCCCCGCGGTAACGGTTGTTGATCTCATATCTATGGCGGTGGCGTTCCGCCACCTCTTCCTTGCCATAGGCATCCCGGGCCAGGCTCCCCGGGGCTAAACGGCAGGGATAGGCCCCCAGCCTCATGGTCCCCCCACGGAAGCAATGCTCGTCCCTGAACTCCACCTTCCCCGTGTGGTAATCGGTCCACTTCCTCATGAGGTAGACCACCGGATCGGGGGTGTCGGGATCAAATTCGGAACTGTGGGCCTTTTCTATACCTGCCACATGCCTGGCGTACTCCACCACCGCCAGCTGCATCCCCAGGCAGATGCCGAAGAAGGGGATCTTCCGTTCCCGGGCGTACCGAATGGCCTCAATCTTTCCCTCTATGCCCCGGGAGCCGAATCCCCCAGGTACGAGGATGCCGTGGGCCGGGGGCAGGACCTCCTCCACCCCTCGACGTTCTATCTCCTCTGAGTCCACGTACTCGATGTGAACCCTGCAATCGTTGGCCAGCCCCCCATGGACCAGGGCCTCGTTGAGGCTTTTGTAGGAATCCCTCAAATGGACGTATTTACCCACCAGGGCGATGGTCACCTCTTCAGAGGGGTTCTTGAGGCGTTCGACGATGTCCTCCCACATGCTGAGGTCGGGGGCCCTGGTCCACATGTTGAGCAGCTCCGCGATCCTGTCGTCGAGCCCTTCCCGGTGGAATACCAGGGGGACCTCGTAGATGGTCTCCACATCCTTGGCGGTGATCACGGCCTCGGGCTCAACGTTACAATAGAGTGCAATCTTCCGCTTTATCTCTGGGGGAAGGAAGCGATCGGTGCGGCAGAGGATGATGTCGGGCTGGATTCCTATCTCGCGGAGCTCCTTCACCGAGTGCTGGGTGGGTTTGGTCTTGAGCTCCCCCGCCGTAGGGATGTAAGGCACCAGGGTCACGTGGATGTAAAGGCAGTTCTCCTTCCCCACGTCCCCTCGAAACTGCCTGATGGCCTCCAAAAAGGGCAGGCTTTCGATATCCCCCACCGTGCCCCCCACCTCCGTGATGACCACGTCCACCCCATCGGCAAGTTCCGCTACTGCCCGCTTGATCTCGTCGGTCACGTGGGGGATGACCTGCACCGTCGATCCGAGGTAATCCCCCCGACGTTCCTTGAGGATCACCGAATAGTAGATGCGACCGCTGGTGTAGTTGTTGTCCTTTCCCATGCGGGCGTGGGTGTAGCGTTCGTAATGGCCGAGGTCAAGATCGGTCTCCGCCCCATCCTCCGTGACGTAGACCTCCCCATGCTGGAAGGGGTTCATGGTCCCGGGGTCGACGTTGATGTAGGGATCGAATTTGAGGAAGGTCACCGTTAGGCCCCGGCTCTCCATGAGGGCGCCGATGGAAGCCGCTGCAAGGCCTTTTCCCAAAGAGGAGAGGACCCCGCCGGTGATGAAGATGAATTTGCTCCGGGAATGTCTCACCTTCCGCCCTCTATGAAATAGTCCCTATGAAATAGTCCATAAGCCTATGACCTTCCTCGAAAAAGGGGCCTTTTGACGCCTCTCTCTCCGAGAACCCCCAAGCTCCGCCCCCCCGAACATCATCCGAATCGTAGATGAGGAAGGGAACGGGTTCAGCCACGTGGGTCCTCAGTTCAAGGGGGGTCGGGTGATCGGTGGCCACCATCAACCGGAAGGACAAACCCCTCTTTGTAAGTCCCTCGAAAACGGGCCCCACCACGTCCTGGTCGAAGCGCTCTATGGCGCGGATCTTTTCCCCGAGATCCCCCATATGGGATGCTTCATCTGGCGCCTCCACGTGCAGATAGAGGAAGTCTGTCTCCTCGAGGGCCTCCAATCCCGCCCGGGCCTTCGCCCCGTAGTCGGTGTCGAGCCATCCCGTAGCCCCGGGCACCTGGACCGGTTCGAGCCCTGCGTAGATGCCTATCCCCTTTACAAGGTCCACCGCCGCCACCACCCTGCCCTTCAAACCATACCGTTCCCTTATGGTCGGCATTTCGGGCCTGCGCCCCTGCCCCCAGGGCCATATGGCGTTGGCAGGAGGTCTCCCTCGAACAACCCTCCGCCGATTGACAGGGTGGTCCTGGAGGACGCGGCTGGCTTCCTCCATCAGGCGCACAAGCCCCTCTGCCCCGACACCCCGCGGAAGATAGGGGGTGATTTCCTTCCCCACGATATCGTGGGGCGGGGTGGTCTCGATCCCATCGGATGCACCGTGGAGCACCAAAAGCCCCCGATAACTCACCCCGGGGTAAAAATCCCCATCCCTTCCCCCCAAGGACGCCTCGAGGGCCTCGAAGAGCTCCTTGGCCTCTTCCGTGGTTATATGCCCAGCGCTGTAATCCCCCATACGCCCATCGACGATGGTGACCAAGTTACACCTGAAGGCCAGGTCCTCAGGGGACAGATCTACGCCGATGGATGCAGCCTCCAAAGGGCCTCGGCCGGTGTAATAACGGGAGGGATCGTAGCCGAGGAGGGATAGATTGGCTATGGAGCTTCCGGGATGATATCCCTTTGGAACGGTTACCACCCGACCCACTTCCCCCTTTTGGGCCAAGTGGTCCATCCATCGCGTCCGGGCGACCTCAAGGGGGGTCCTCCCTCCGAGCTCCTGCAGGGGATGGTCGGCCATCCCGTCGCCCACCAAGATCGCGTATTTCCTCCCCCGTTGCAACTTCTATACCCACTTGTCTTATACCACAGGGGGCGGCACCTACGAAAGGGCGAGGGCCTTCGCCCCTTCTGCAAGGAACTTCACCCCGAACAGGAGCAGAAATCCGCCGCACAAGGCGAAGATCGCCCGCTGAAACGCCCTGCCGAAGAAACGTCCTCCCCGAAAGGAAAGGGCCGAGAGGAAATAGTACCAGAGGAAGTCGCAAAGCCAGTGGGCTATGGCGAAAAGGACAAATCCCCACAGCCCGAAGGCCACGGACCGAAATATGAGGGCGGCTCCCACTGTGGCCCACCACACGAGAAAATACGGATTGCCGACGGTGAGGACCATCCCCGCAGCGAGAGGGGACCGAAAGGAGGTGGACGCAGACACCTCCTCCGCCTTCACCCTGCGGAACATCCCAACCCCCATCACCAGCAGAAAGGCCCCTCCCAGGAGGGATACAGCGGCCTGTACAGGACCAAATTTGAGAAGCCCTCCAAAGCCGAAGAGGATGAGGACCATCAACGGGAACTCCACTATCCCATGACCCACGGCCACCATCGCCCCGGCATGGGGGGATTGGCTTCCCTTTCCTATGGACACAGCGGTGATAGGCCCAGGGGCCATGACGCCGGAAAGGGATATGAGGACCGCTTGGACGAGGAAGAATAGGTAATCCACGTCTCTTGTTTACAACGAGCTCCTTTGGCTGTCAAAAGTCCCTCAGGGGAGATCTCGGCGGCATGCGTTGAGCAGGGGTCTTTTGCGCTTCTCCTCCTCAAGGAGGGCCTTGAAGGCCGCTGCAGGGGGGGAAAGGGTCTTGCCATCAAGGTAGATCAGGTCCACGTTGACAAAGAACCTGCCCTCTTTCAAGCGCAGGAGCCGCAGGCGTCCCTCCATTACATCCCTCTCGATCACCAGGCGGGTGAGGAAGCTAATGGCCTTCCCTCTGCTCACCATATCCTTGATGAAGTCGGTGTTGCTCGCCTCGATGATGGCCGCAGGTCTGAAGCCCAATCTACGAAAGGCCTCTTCGGTCACCTTCCTCGTGCAAGACCCCTTTTCCCTGAGGATGACGGGTTTGTCCTTGATGAACTCCAGCGGGATCCTCCCGTCTTCATGAGAAGGGAGTTCGCACCGGGCCGAAACGGTGAGGAAGACTTCGTTTCTGGCCAATGGAAGGACTTTCAAATTCTGCGGATAGTGCACCCTGCCGGTGATGGCCACTTCAAAGCGATGGCGTAGCACCCCTTCCACCATCTCCTCAGAACTCCCCTCGTCTAGGTGGACCGTGATGTTAGGGTATCGATCTTGGAAGGCGGCTACCACCGTGGACATAAAATGTTGAGCAAGGGCCTTCGTGGTGCCAAGCCTGAGGGACCCCCATTTAAGATGGCGAGCATCCTCCATGGCCTCCCGGGCCTCTTCCACAAGGCGGAAGATCTCCTCCGCATAGCCGTAAAGTACTTCTCCAACCTCCGTCAGCTCAAGCTCCCTGCCGATCTTGTCGATCAACCTGAAACCGAGGGCCTTCTCAAAGCGCTTGATCTGGATACTGACCGCCGGCTGAGTGATATGGAGTTTGTGTGCAGCCCGGGAGAAGCTCTTGTTCTTCGCTACCTCATAAAAGATACGCAGATAATTGAGGTTCATTTTTACGGAGGAAATATAACTATCTTTTAAAGGATAAAACGTTCAGGTCAGTCCGTCAAGCACCCAGGAAGCTTGTTAAAAGGGCACACCCTGATGCAATTTGCACAGGCTTCGGTGTTTTTCACCCAGAACTTGATGCATTTCTCCGGGTTCACACATGTTCAAGATGCTCGGGCCCTCCTCCGCGGTGTACCGAAGGGGATAGCCCTCCCGGGGCATTCTTCGTAAGGGGTGAAAACGATGGAAGTAAAGCCAACGCCTATCAAGCTTGCATATTCCGACAAGCGACGCCCCAAGAAACCTCGCCACTTTTTAGACGTCGCGCGACACCTTCGCTAGGTCGGAAACGGCCCATCACTGTCCTAAGCTGTCCTGTGTAACTGTACAATCAAATCGCACAGAAGTACCCTCTCCGATGGTCCTTTTGCCCATTTCAGACCGTTAAAAAGCCTCCTTTTGGCCCCCTCGGCAAAGGTGATCGTTGCCCGTTGCTAAAATAGCCTTCCTTCCCAGGGCCGATAGCTGAGGTTCAAGTCTTTAGCAATGACTTTGTAGCAGTTATAACCACTACCGCGGCCAATGCCGTGGGCCGAGTGAGCAGCTGATGAGCAAAGATAGTAGCCCTTCACGGGGAGGCGGTAGCTGGAAATCTCCGGGAAAGGTCTAAGCCTGCCTAGGCGAGAGGCGTCCGCATCTAAGGCGCCCCATCCGCCCTGGGGCATACAAGGATTGCGGTTCACCACGTCATCTGGTGTGGCTATCCAGGCCTCGAGGAAGTTCTCCTCGGTAACATTAGGGGCGTAGCGGCGCCACTCCGCAAGCATCCTCCCCACTATCTCGCGTTTCATCCTGAGCCACTCCCTCTCGGAGAAGTTCCGCCACGGACAGGTAAACTCCTCCACAATGCCCGTAAAGCGTCCTCTAGGAGCGCGAGTGGGATCCCACTGAGAGTCCGGTGCTACCAGTAAGTAGAGCTTATCGGCGATCCCTTTCTCCCACCGCTCCTGCTGGTAACGACCGCTCAAGAAGTATTCAGGGTCCGCCTCTCCCATGTATAGTCGAGGGACCATCCCCAGATCGGGGTGGGCTGTATACTTTGGAGGTTCATAAAGAGCGATATTTCCCCAGAAGAGTTGGGTCCGCTCATAGCCGGTTTCCCTGAGCCCTTTCGGTTCCTTCAACCTCTGGGCCTTGTCCCAAAGGTCCTTAGGGACGTTTTCCTCTCCGAGAAGCTCAAGGGTGAGCTCTACACTGAGATCACTGATCACTATATCCGCAGCGACCTCTGTGCCATCCTTCAATCTGATCCCTTTCACCACCCCATTGTCCACCAGGACCTTCTCCACCTCGCTCAACACGAAGAACTCCCCTCCCTCGGCCTCAAAGGCCCTGAGCAAGGCATGGGTGATGGTGTGGGTACCGCCGTAAACGATGGCCGCGGCCTCAAGGGAAAGTACCAACCCCAGCACGTGGATGTGCCAGTAAAGGCCCGGCACATCGTGCGGCATGAGGCCATTGGAAGTCTGCATGGCCCTCATGTAGAAGGTCTGCATCTCGGGGCTCTCAAAGAGGTCTGTGGCGATTTCTCCCACCGTCATCCGGGCGTACTTGGGGTCGATACCGTTTTTGGGATCGTCACACAGCTCCTCCAAGGGGTCTTTCTCCCCCCACTGGTCAGGACCCGTATAGCGATATTTAGCGAAGGCCTCCCTCCACTTTTCCTTATATCTCCTGATGATCTCTTCACAGACCGCTGCATCTTTAGGGGAGATCTTGGCAATTTCCTTAAGGTTGTGCTCGGCGTTCTCTTCGGAAAACTCGCTCCTGCCGGTGACAGGATCGACCACCTCATAGATGGCCTTGCCGAGGATGTAACGTCCGTCGGGGAAGATCCAGGCCTCATCATACTCCGGGAAGACGTAGACCAAACCGTAGTCCCTCAGGTTGAAGTCCGCGTAGGCGGGATGGGTATAAAATCGAGTAAAGTGGGCGCAGACGTTCTGGATGAAGCCCGGAAGCGGCAGCTCCTCCCCGCAGGCCCCGCCCCCCATCTCATGCCAGCGTTCGAAGATGGCCGTCTTGAGGCCAGCCCGCTGAAGATAGCAGGCGATGATAGTCCCTTGGTGTCCCCCTCCCACCACGACGGCGTCATACTTAGCATCGGGCATTTCCCTTACCTCCTAAGGCTCTTAAAGTACTCCGGCCCCCCGGGCGCGCTTGACGTGCTCAGGTTCAGGCCACCACTTCTCCAATCCTAGATCCTCCGCTATGGTCTCAGCAGCACAGAAACCCGGGCCGAAGGTGATCATGCCACCCGAATGCGTACAGGCCCCACACATGTATAGCTTCTTGATGGGTGTCCGGTGTTGGCTGCAGTACTCATTGGGCCTCATGTAGCCCATCTGAAGGGGCAGGTAGGCCCCCTGCTTGAAACAGCCTTGGCGCATGTCGGGGAACTTATTTTCGGTGTCCAGAGGAGTGCTTATGTAGTCCCATGCGATCGTCTCTGCAGTTACGTTGGGTGCGTATCGCCTGAGCACCGCCTTGAGCCTTTCGGCATACTCGCGCCGCACACGATACCAACCCTCTGGACCTCCGTCCTTCAAATTATAAGGAGCACATTCCATAGAAATGAGGCCGATGTGCTTTACCTCACTCCCCGGGAGCCGGTGGACGCGCATGGGATCGTGCACCGAAGGGAAACAGCAATTGAAGCCCCCATCCACCAGCTCCCCTCGCTTTGTGGCTTCAAAGTGGTTCACCAGATCCTCTTCGCTCTCGTAACCGACCACATAGATGAGGGCGTTGTCCAGTTCTGGGTTCGAGTCAGCGACTTTAAAGTGCGGCCGCTCAAACAGCGCCATGTGGACGGTAAAAAAGCTCCAGTCCGAGTATTTCCAGTCCTTGATCCTAGTGGCCAGATCCCGATCTACCTTCTCCTCCCCGATCAACTCGAAAAAGGTCTGATGGGGGTTTATGCCGCTGCAGACGAACCTCGAAGCCCTGATTATGGTGCCGTCCTCAAGCTCCACCCCCTTGGCCTCACCGTCCTCGACGATGATCCTCTTAATGAGGCAGCCAGTGATAACCCTGCCACCGTGTTCAGAAATGTATTTGCCGAGCAGGTGGGCCAAGTGGTGGGATCCGCCTTTACAGAGCCTGAAGTGCCAGCCCCTATTGATCATCAGGGGGACGAGATAGCCGAGGCCTTCAAGGTCGTAATCGAGGCCCCACATGGTGGCGAGGTAGAGGAACAGCGCTCGTACCCTGTCATTTTCAAAAAGGTCGTCCACAATCTGTTTGGGAGTACGTTCAGTCAACTCGTGTACTTTGTGAGTCACGGGGTTGGCCTGAAGCTTAACCACTGCCTCCAGGGATGGTGCTGGATTGACATAGCTTGCCGGTGCCAGAAACAAGTCCATCGCCTCTTGGGACCATCGGGCGAAGTCAAGGAAAGCTTTCGCATCCTTTTCGGAGAAGCGTTTAATCGATTCATATGATCGCTCAGGGTCCCTGTAAAGCGCAAGATAAGAACCATCGGAAAAGGGCATTACCACTTGAAGGTCCGGGTAGATCCACTCAAGATCGTAGCGTTTCTCTAACTCAAAGTCCTTAAGCGGTGGTGCGTACTCTACCATCATATGGTAGATAGCATGGCTGTCTATCAGAAGCCCTGGAAGGGTGAGGTGCTCAGTGGCCAGCCCCCCTCCAATCTCATACCTGCGTTCCAAAACCGCTACCTTAAGGCCGGCCTTGGTGAGATAGCCCGCCGTGGTAAGCCCATTGGGCCCTGCACCTATCACTATGCCGTCAAACTCTAACTCCCTCATCTTCGCCTCCTCATCTGGAACGCTCGATGCTGCTTATATATGACATGGCTTAGTAGCCGTCAAGGTAAACTATTTTATAGTTTTATTAACGGTTTTTATAAACGTAGCTATAAGGATAGTTTATAAGAGTATATCATTTAATTATTTGACAACATAAAGGCCCAAATTTAGGATGAGTGCTATGAAAAAGGTTTTGATTATTGGTACTGTCGACACTAAGGGTGAACAGCTTGCCTATCTCAAAAAGAGGATCGAAGATCGGGGTCACAGCGCGATCCTCATGGACCTCAGTATGGGTGAAGTTCCCGCCTTTCGGGCTGACATTGTCCCAGAAGAGGTTGCCAGTCTTGTGGGCAAGAAGATCGAAGAACTCAGGGCCTCTAAGGATCGTTTGGCCGTCACGGAGGCGATGACCGCAGGAGCCCAGCAGAAGGCTCTGGAGCTCCTCTCCAGGGGAGAGCTCCACGGGGTAGTGGCCCTTGGAGGGGTGACCATGGCCCTGATCGGGGCCCGAGTGATGGAAAAATTACCCTTTGGACTGCCCAAGCTCATCGCTGTACCAGCGGCCATGCCGGTTTACGTCCCCCGCTGGTTTGACGCCACAGATGTGGCCGTCTTCCAGGTGATCATGGAGTTTTCAGGGATGAACGACCTGGTGAAAAACGCTATAGAGCAGGTGGCGGGTGCCATTTGCGGCATGGTGGAGGAGGGGCGAAGTCATAGATCCTTGAGGTTACCCTATCCATCAGTGGCCATAACGGAAATCGGCTTTTCGGTTCGGTGCGCTCAGGAGGTGGAGAGACTCCTGGAGGAAAGAGGTTATCACGTTTTCTCCTTTCACGCCCAAGGAATAAGCGACAGGGCTATGGACCGGCTCATCTCGCAGGGATTCTTCGATGGCCTAATAGACATAGTCCCTGCTGGCTTAATCGAAGAGGTCCTCCAGGGCAACAGAGCCGCTGGTATGGAAAGGCTTGATGCGCCCCTCAAGAGAGGTATCCCGGTGGTTCTTGCCCCCTGCTGTTTGAACTTGACCGGCTGTGGTCCCACAAGGAAGGATAGGGAAAAGTATGCCACAAGGCCCCGTATCTGGAAGATGGATGCCATGAGGGCTATGACGAGACTTAATGAAGAGGAACTTCGGCTCTGCGCAAAGCTTTACGCTGAAAAACTTAACAACGCCGAAGGGCCGGTTCGATTCCTCATACCTCTTAAGGGCTGGTCCTCCATCGATAGGGAGGGAACCGTTCTCTATGATCCCGAGGAAGATCGCATCTTCGTCGAAGAGTTCAAAAAGCACGTCAAGTCCAAGGTGGAGATAATAGAGGTGGACTGTAACTTGGAAGATCCAGAGTTCGCCCAGGCATTGGTGGAAAACTTCGAACAGATCTTCAGCAGAGGGAGGTGTAAAGATGAAAGGTGAATATCTCAAGCCTGAGATCGAGACCATGGATCCTGAGGAGCTGCGCAAGATTCAGGAGGAAAAATTCTTGAAGCAGCTCGACTACGTATGGGAGCGCTCGCCCTTTTACCAGAGGAAATTCAAAGAACACGGGATTGAAAGAGGAGATATAAAGGGGCTTGAAGACCTTCCGAAGCTTCCCTTTACGGAAAAGGATGAGCTTCGAAAGAGCCAGGAGGATTACCCACCCCTTGGCAGTCATGCCGCAGCTTCTATGGAGGATGTTATAAGGATTCACTCCTCCTCGGGAACCACGGGCGTCCCCACCTTTATAGGCATTACGAGGCATGACCATCAGGTCTGGACGGAGATCACTGCGCGTTCTTTCTTTACAGAAGGGATCAGGAAGTCCGACATCGTGATACACGCTGCTGGCCTCACCTTTTTCGTAGGGGGGCTTCCCTGTAAAGACGCCATCGAGTACATAGGGGCGACCTTTGTCCCCATAGGCACCGGGGCCTCGGATCGCGTGGTCATGACCGCGAAGAGGCTCGGGGCCAATGTCCTGCACTGCACTCCCTCTTACGCCCTCTATCTGGCTGAATACGTCAGGAAGAAATACAACATGGACCCCGCTGAACTCGGATTCAGGAAGCTGGTCCTAGGTGCCGAACCGGGCGGGGGGATTCCCTCGGTGAGGAAGAGGATAGAGGAGGAATATCAATGCAGGGTCACTGAGGGGCTCGGCAATTCCGATGCAGCGCCTATAATCTTTGGCGAATGTCCTTATCAACAGGGGATGCATTTCTGCGCTCAGGAGTACATCTTCTGTGAGCTCATCGATCCCGACACGGGAGAGGTCATAGAGATGAAGGACGGGGTGGAGGGAGAGCTCGTTTACACCCTGATAGACAGGGAATGTTGTCCCCTCATCAGGTTCCGGACCCGTGACAGGGTAATCGTCTGGACCTCTTCCTGTGAGTGCGGCAGGACGAGTTTTAGGGTTAGGTGTATCGGCAGGACCGACGACATGCTCATCGTCCTCGGGGTGAACGTCTTCCCTTCGGCGGTCAAGGACGTGATCATGTCCTTCCGACCGCGTACCACGGGTGAGATGGTGATACTGCTTGACAAGCCTGGTCCCAAGGTGGACCCACCGGTCAGGATCCAGGTGGAGTACGCCCAAGGGGTCGAAGATCTTCAGGGCCTCAAGAAGGAGATAGAGCAGGCCTTGAGGGAAAAACTGGTCTTCCGCTCAGATGTAGAGCTGGTGCCTGAGGGGACCTTGCCCCGCTATGAGATGAAGGCGAAGTTGATCAGGAAGCTATACGAAGAGTAGCATATGGGGGAAGTAAAGTTCGTAGATACCACCGTTCGCGATGGCAACCAGAGCCTCTGGGGGGCTGCGGGTATGAGGACGGCTCAGATCCTGGCCGTGGCCTCCCAAATGGACCGCGCTGGCTTCAAGGCCATAGACTTCACAAGTAGTATCCACATGGGCATGTCGGTCCGGTACCACAAGGAGAACCCATGGGAGAAGATCCGCCTGGTTGCCAAGGCCATTAAGAACACGCCCCTCAGCTTCGGGACCACGGGCAGGCGCTTCATAGGTTTCAAGCGTGTGCCAGAATCGGTGATGGCGCTGGTACTCGAAAGGGTCGCCGCCAATGGGATAAGGCGTGTCTGGATCGTGGATGCCGCCCACGACGTGCAACTCATCCTGAAGGTGGCCCGGATGGCGAAAGCGGCTGGAATTGAAGAGTTCGTAGTAGCTCTTTCCTTCACCCTCAGTCCAGTTCACACTGACGAATACTATGCGCAGAAAGCCCGTGAATTGGCTCAAAGCCCTGATGTGGACACCTTTTACATAAAGGACCAAGGGGGGTTGCTCACCCCGGAACGGGTAAGGACCCTGGTCCCGGCGGTTAAGGAAGCGATAGGGGATAAGCCCCTCGAGATCCACTCGCACTGCAGCACGGGGCTCGCTTCTATTTGTTATCTCGAAGCCATACGCCTCGGTGTGGATACAGTTCATACGGCCATTCCTCCCCTTGCCAACGGGACCTCTCAGCCCTCTGTGTTCAACATCCTCCATAACCTTCCCTACGTGGGTTATGGGAAAAGGCTGCCGGAAGAAGCCTCAAAGGCTCTACCCTCCTGGGTGACAGGGAAGAACCATTACTGGGCGGACCTCGACCTAGAGGCCTTAAAGGCCATCTCGGATCACTTCTTCAGGGTGGCTCAGGAGGAGGGCAGGCCCATAGGCCAACCCGTAGAGCATGACGCATACTACTACGTCCATCAGCTCCCAGGGGGGATGGTAACCACCTTAAAGCGGCAGCTCTCCGAGATGGGAATGGAGCACCGACTGGAGGAGGTCTTAGATGAGGTGGTCAGGGTCCGAGCGGAACTGGGTTATCCCATCATGGTCACCCCCTTCTCCCAGTTCGTGGGGACCCAGGCCGCCATGAACGTCATTCATGGTGAGCGGTACAAGGTGGTTCCCGAGGGAGTGATCCAGTATGCGGCGGGATGGTTCGGAGAGCCCCCTTCGTCCATAGAGCCCGAGGTGCTCGAAAGGATAGCAAGTCAGCCGAAGGCAAAGGAGATCTTTGGAAGCGAATTTCCTCAGCCATCGGTAAAAGAGCTTCGAAAAGAGATGGGACTTGGGCCTGAGGTTTCGGACGAAGAGTTTCTGTTACGTTTCGTACTGACGCAAAAAGAGGTGGATGAGATGCTCGCTGCAGGCCCGATAAAGACAGCCTGATTTTACTAAAAGGAGGAGAAGGTGATTTTGGTTACTTATCTTTACAGGGTTCCACAAGAACTTCTTGATGAATATCTTGAGGCTACCCATAAGCGGATAAAGCCCTTCTGGGAGGGGAGGGGGTGTAGGTACGAGGTCTACCGCCAAAAAGACGATCCATCCTCCTTCCTGAAACTCATGTTTTTTGAAGACGAAGAGACCTTTCGAAAAAACCTCCTTCAGAAGGACCAGGAAACCTCCGAAGTAGTAGCCCTCTTTAGGAAGTTCGCCCAAGAGGTAAACAGGAAGGTCTTCAAAAAAGTAACATAATATGTCCTCGCGGCCGAAAACGGTCCTGATTCTCGCCACACTGGACACCAAAGGTGAAGAAGCCCTTTTCCTGAAAAGGGAGATAGAGAGCAAAGGCCTACGGACCATAACGATGGACGTGGGCGTCAAGGGCGAACCGTACTTTGAACCCGAAATCCCTCGGCAGGAGGTGGCCCAGGCGGTTTCCCAGACGGTGGAGGGACTTCTGGCGCTTCGGGACGAGGCCAAGGCGATGGGTGAGATGGCCCGAGGGGCCGAAAGGATCGTGAGCGGACTCCAAAGGGAAGGAACAATAGACGGGGCGATCGCCGTGGGAGGGACCATAGGGACGGCCTTGGCCCTGAAGGTCCTTCGGGCACTCCCGGTCGGGTTCCCAAAGGTGATGGTTTCGACCGTGGCCATCTCCCCTTACGTCAGCCCCCAGGAGGTGGGGACGGACGTGGTCCTCTATCAGGCTGCCTCGGACTTTTGGGGGCTTAACCGAGTAGTGCGGAGGGATCTTGAGCGGGCTGCTTTGACGGTGGCCTCCGTGGTGAAAGCTGAAGAGCCAAAGGGAGAAGCTCCTTTGGTCGCCATTACCACTCTGGGCAGCTCCTGGCTCACGTATACCTTCCGGCTTAAAGAGGTGCTTCAAAGGGAAGGATACGAGGTGGTCGTTTTCCACTCCGTGAGCATGCAGGGAGCGATCATGGAGCGGCTGATCAGGGAGGGGGAAATAAAGGGTCTCCTCGACCTCTGTCCCATAGAGGTGCTCGCTGAAATCGCAGGCGGGGACTGCTGTTCGCCAGGACGCATGAAGGCAGCAGCTGAGAAAGGAATCCCACAGATTGTGGGACCCGGGGGAATCGGGGTCTTCCCCTGGAGATTTGTTCACGCCCTTCCCGAAAGGTTCAAAGGGAGGCGTGTGAGGGCCCATAGCGGAATCGTCTTTGCCGTAAAGGCCACCAAGGAGGAGATGGTGGAGACAGCCCAGGTTATGGCCTCGAGGCTCAACAGGTCCAAAGGTCCTGTAGCCGTGGTCGTTCCTACAAAGGGCTTCTTCGGCCCTGATGATGTGGGAGGATACTTCTACGATCCCGAAGGAAGGAAGGCCTTTATAGAGACCCTCCGCGCCGCCCTAAGACCTAACATAAACTTCATTTTGCTCGATTGTCACATCAACGATCCCGAATACGCAGAGAAGGTGGCTGAGGTCGCCTTGGAGCTGCTCGGGAAGGGGGAGCAGTGAAGTGTGACATAGTCGTTGTAGGAGCCGGCCCTGCTGGTCTCTGGGCGGCGAAGACCGCAGCTGAAGAGGGGCTTGATGTAGTAGTGCTTGAAGAGCACCCTGCAATAGGTCTTCCCAAACACTGCAGCGGCTGGCTGCTGGGCTGCGAGTTCACCTACAGATTCTTCTCCGAGATTAAAGAGGCCTTACCCTACCAGAAGGTCTTCAAAATGAAGGTGATCGATGCCTTCTCAGAGCATATCAAAGAGGAGATCGAAGACACCGGATGGGGAGGATATCTCGTACGAAGGGAGCTCTTTGACAGGGAACTGGCGAGGCTTGCCCTTATGGCTGGGGCCAAGCTTTTCCTCAACGTGAAGGTTAGGGAGCTCCTCAAGGAGGAAGGGAGGGTTGTGGGGGTGAGCACCACATCACGTCGCCTGCCCGAGGTGAGGGCAAAGGTGACCATATGTGCGGATGGGATGAAGTCCGCCACCTCCGGAGGACTGGCCAAGAGAGAGATCGCCTCAGAGGAGGAAGCTGAGACCTACACGGGGCTCCAGATGGAGCTGGTCGGGGTGGGTGAGGTAAGTCCGGGGGAGATCGAGATTTACGATTCGGAGGACCCCCTGCTTTCGGGCCGTTCCCTCTGGCCCCATGCCGCTGGTGTGACGCTTGCCTCCTTTTCGTCCATGGATCACTTCCTCCAATTAAAGGAAAGGAAGGACAATCTGCTGTCGCGAAAGATCTTTCGAGCCTCTCCTATATACGTAGGCGGATTCCCGAACAGGAAAAGGATGGGCTTTTTCTACCGGAAGGTGGTCAAGGAAGGAGCCCTCTTTGTGGGAGAGGCCGCAGGAGCTTCGGGAATTGTTCACGGCATGATCAGCGGCCTTTACGCTGCAAAGGTGGCAAAAAGGGCCATCAAAGAAAACGACCTCATGATCCTGCGAGATTATGAAGAGGCCCTCAGAGATTCAGATGTCTACCGTAACCCCTTCTGTTACCGCCATATAAAGGAAGTTTATGGCTCATACGCAAAATGGCTCGAGGCGTCAAAGGAGATAAAGCCGTAAGCAGAAAAAGCTTGATAACAGGAGGGTGGGATGAAGGAAAAATACGAAGGGGCAGAGGTGAAGAGGTCGATGTGCTTTTGGTGTAAGCCTCGATGCCTCCTCAATGTCTATGTGAAGGACGGGAGGCTCTTAGGGGTGAGCAAATCCCCTATCGCTGGCTGCCCAAGGTGGAAGAGGGCAGCTGAGATCTTCTACCATCCGGCAAGGCTCCGTTATCCCCTCAAAAGGGTCGGGGAGAGGGGAGAGGGAAGGTGGAAGCGGATCACGTGGGACCAGGCCTTTGATGAAATAGCGAAAAGACTCTCCAAGATAAGGGATAGATATGGAGCAGAGGCTCTGGCGGTTGAACACGGGACGAGCAGGACCTACGAGGAGTTCCGCTACAGGTTCGCAAACCTTTTCGGGACCCCAAACAACTTCGGCCAGGGCCATATATGTCACGGCAACTCCGCGGTGGTGGCCTGCATGGTCCTCGGATGGTGGCCCTACTGGATGAACGTGGAAAAACTCGAGAAGACCAGATGTGTCCTTATGATTGGCAGAAATCCCGGACCGAGTCACCAGACCATAAGGGATGGGTTGAAGAAGGCGAGAAAACGAGGAGCAAAGGTCATAGCGGTCGATCCCCGTCCATCGGAGATCACCAAGGAATCGGACCTCTGGCTGAGGATCAGGCCCGGGACCGATGCGGCCCTTCTTCTCGGGATGATGAACGTAATAGTGGAGGAGGACCTCTACGACAAGGAGTTTGTCGAGAAGTGGACCTATGGGTTTGATAAGCTCCGTGAGAGGTTAAAGGAATACCCGCCATCCAAAGTGTCTGAAATTACAAGGGTTCCCGAGGAGCAAATCGTTAAGGCGGCAAGGATCTACGCCACGGAGAAGCCATCTTGTGCCATGGAAGGGATGGGGGTTGCCCACCAGCCCAACTCCTTGAACGCCCTTCTCTGCAGGTACCTGTTGCCCGCTTTGGTAGGGTGTATCGACGTCGAAGGGGGAGAGGAGCTGATGGGACCTGCGCCCTTCATAACCGAGCACGAGGTGGAGTTGCCCGATGCCCTGCCCGAGGAGCAGAAAAAGAAGATGATAGGCAGCCACTTCAGGCTTTTCTCCAGGGAGGGGTATGAATACATCCAGAGGAACGTGGAAAGGGTCTGGGGAAAGAGATGCGATTTTCAAGGGGCGATGTGCCTTGCTTCAGCGCCCCTGGTCTTCAGGGCCATGGCTTACGGCGATCCCTACCCTGTGAAGGCCCTAATAGGGGTTGCATGTAATCCCATGGTAACGATGCCCAATGTGAGGCTCGTCTACAGGGCCTTGAAAAACCTTGAGCTTTATGTGGTCGTTGACAAATTCATGACACCTTCGGCGGAGCTTGCCGATTATGTACTGCCTGCTGCCGACTGGCCTGAGAGGGACTTCATGTTCAACTACCACAACACCACACCCCTTATCATCGCCGGGGAGGCGGCTGTGCCGAAGGTTATGCCCGGAGAGTACGACAGGCGTGACGACTACGAGTTCTGGAGGGGTTTGGGAATAAGGCTGGGACAGAAGGAGTACTGGCCCTGGGAAAATGTGAGGGAATACTACAACTGGAGGCTGAAGCCCATGGGGTTGACTTTTGAGGAGCTGGTCAAGATGGGAAAGTGGTTTCCTGAGAAAAGGGAGTTCAGAAAATATGAGAAGACGGGCTTTGGCACCCCGACGGGGAAGGTGGAATTCTACAGCACGGTACTGGAGAAATTCGGCTACGATCCCCTGCCCAAGTATGAGGAGCCTCCTGAAAGTCCAGTGAGCGCCTCTGAGATTGCTAAGGAATACCCCTACATTCTCATAACCGGGGCGAGGTTTTTGCCGTACTTTCACTCGGAGTTTCGACAGGTGGAAGCTTTCAGAAAGCTTTACCCCTATCCTGTCTGTGAGATCCACCCTGAGACTGCCAAAAAGCACGGGATTGAGGAGGGGGACTGGGTCTGGATAGAGACGAAGAGGGGAAGGATAATCCAGAGGTGCAGGTACGTGGAGGATCTTGATCCGGATGTGGTACATGCCCAGCACGGATGGTGGTTTCCGGAGCTACCCGGTGAGGAACCATGGCTGCATGGCGTGTGGATCTCCAATGTCAACGTGCTTACCGATGACGACCCAGATCACATAGACAAAGCCCTCGGTTCATGGCCTTTAAGGACCATGCTGTGCAAGATCTATAAGGCTGAGAAATCGGCGATCCCCATACCGTTGTCCTGAGGTAGTAAATGGGTGAGAAGTTCGTATATCGCCTTGAGGAGCTGGGCAGAGAAGAAAGCCGTTTAGTAGGGGGCAAAAGCGCCAACCTCGGCGAGATGCTCCGGCTGGGAGTTCCTGTTCCTCCCGGCTTTGCCATAAGCTCTGCTGCTTACAGGAGGTTTGCAGAGGTAACAGGGCTTTTGGACGAGGTATCCCGATATGTTGGGGGCCTCGGAGAGCTCAAGGAGGTGGCCCAGTTTGAGGATGCAAGTCATGCCCTTCGCCAGATGGTGAGGGAGAAGGAGATCCCCGAGGACGTAGCTGCAGAAGTGGCCTTGGCCTACCGTGAGCTTTGCGCCAAGACGGGGATAAGCGAAATGCCCGTAGCGGTGAGGTCCAGTGGCCTTACGGAGGACTCGGCCGCTGCGAGCTATGCAGGCCAGTTCGAGAGCTACTTGAACGTAAAGGGAGAGGAAGAACTTCTCGAGAAGGTGAAGGAGGTCTGGTCAAGTGCCTTCACCTCCCGCGTTCTGGCTTATCGGATGAGGAAGGGGATGCCGCTCTTTGAGGAAATGGGGGTCTGCGTGCTCAAGATGGTCAAGGCCCGCTCTGCGGGGATTGCGTTTACGGCGGATCCCAATACGGGCGACAGGACCAAGGTCATCGTAGAGGCCAATTGGGGGTTGGGGGAAAGCGTCGTAAGCGGCAGGGTCACCCCGGATCGGTGGGTCATGGAGAAAGAGAGGCTCCAGATAGTAGAACGAACCCTCGGGGCGAAGGAGAAGGTGGTCGTCTTCATGGAGAAAGGGGTGAGGGAGGAGGAAGCGCCGCCTGCTAAAAGGTCTGCCTTCTCCCTGAAGGATGAGGAGGTAAGGGAGATAGGGAGGTTCGCCAAGGTGCTCGAGGAGCATTACGGCACCCCACAGGACGCAGAATGGGCCATAGATGAGGAGCTGGATTTCCCCCGGGGTCTCTTCTTCCTGCAGACACGCCCTGTGATCATCTCCAAGAGGGATCCCACCGACCGGGCGATAGATCTCATGCTGAAAAGGTTCATCTATGGGTGAAAGATCCCGAAAGGAGGGAGAGGATGCTTTGGGACGCATACGATCTCAGTTTCTACGAATTTGACGATGAGAGGGATCCAGAGAGCTACGGGGTCCTTCTCTGTGATGTCGTCCATGGAAAGCCCCCCATGAAACCCCTTTACATAGGGATCGGTTGGTACTGGTACTATCACGGATTCCGGTATGCGGCGGAGACCCTGCACTTACCTACCACCAAAGGCTGGGATTCGAGGTTCATAAAGGGCTATCCGTACATCACGGCAATAAGGACCAGCGAAGAGGAAAGGAAGAAGAGGGAACCGATATTCAGGGAGAAGATCAGGCCCTTTCTTGAGGACTTCGACGGAGTTTGGGAGCCATTTAAGGCTGAACTGATAAAGACTTACAGGGAGGCCAAGGAGTCGAGGGGGCTGAGGGCCTGGGAGGACATAAGGAATCTCAGCAACAACGACCTCCTCTCCTTCTTTCTCGACTTCGCCTATGTCATCAACCGCAAGGAAGGCGAAATCCACATGTTGATGCTAATGGCCTCTTACTACATAAGCGGGGTCTTTCAACAACTTTGGCGTGATCTGTTCGGGGTAGAACCTTCTATAGATCCCGAGTTTAACAGGCTCATGGCGGGCTTTGAGAGCCAGGATATAAGGGTCAACAGGGAGTTGTGGCGTCTCGGAAGAAAGGCATTGGAACTTGGTCTTGGGAAGGCCTTTGAGGTGCAGGAGGACGAAGGGGTGATCGAGGAACTCGAAAAGAGCGAGGCAGGCTCCCGGTGGCTTTCTGAGTATCGGGAGTTCCTTTTGGAACACGGTTGGAGGTGTGAGCGCATGCACGCTTACGATACGCCGGCCTGGGTGGAGAGGCCGAGTCTCGGCATCAGCAGGATAAAGATGGCGCTAAACCAGGAACTCTTCCCCTTTGACGTCGAACGGGAACGGAGGGTCTCAGAGCGCGAAAGGATTGAGAAGGAGGTATTGAAAAAGGTCCCCGAAGGCCAGAGGGATGTCTTTGAACTTATGATGAAGGGGGCGCAGAAGGCGGGTTACTGGAGCGAGGATCACACCTATTATTGCGACTTCTACGTGGGCGCCCTTGGCCGCTGGATCGTGACCGAGTTCGGAAGACGCTTCGCCGAGGCCGGCTGCATCGACGACCCAGAGGATATACATTTTCTGCACCCCAATGAGATAAGGAAGGCCGCCATCCCTATGGGCAGAGTAAACCTCCGTCCTTATGTGGAAAGGCGTAAAAAGGCCTGGGAGGAGAACTTGAAAGTGGAGCCGGAGCCCTTTTACGGCGATCCCGAACAGGCCCAGGAGGTGCTGAGGAGCGACCCCACCCTTTCTGTCTCCACGCAGGTCCCCATAGTCAGGAAGGAGCTGAAGGCAGACCTGTACGGCGCCGCCTCAGCACCCGGTCTGGTGGAGGGGGTGGCCAGAGTCATAATGAGTGCCGATCGGCTATCGGAGCTGAAGCCTGGGGAGATCTTGGTAGCTCCGGGGACCTCTGCCGCCTGGACCGTCGCCTTTGGGATAATAGGCGGAGTGGTTACGGACGGCGGTGGAGCTCTTTCCCACCCCGTGATCATGGCCCGGGAGTACGGGATACCGTGCGTTGCCGGCTGCCTTGAGGCGACGAAGAAGATAAAGACCGGCCAGAGGGTAAGGGTGGATGGGGACCAAGGGGTAGTCTATATCCTGGACAAGTAGGGGCGACATGACCGAGGCATATGAGGACCTCTTCTTCGGTCCTGCGGACCGCGAGATAAGGCATCTCGTGCGTGAGTTCGTCGAAAAGGAGATCGTGCCCAAGCGGCGGCTGATAGATGAGGACAAGGAACACAAATTGGTAGGTGAAATCCTGCAAGGTTTGGCCAAACTCGGTTTGTTCAGAATGGGCTGGCCTGAAGAATATGGGGGGCTCAGGGGCCTTTCGGGTGTAACCAGTGCCATAATAGGTGAAGAGCTTGCCCGAGGCGACCCTGGAATAAAAACGGCCCTGAGCTGTACCTCGTGGGCCTTTCGCCCGGCCATCAAGGCACGTAACAAGGCGGTGCTGGAATATTTTGCCCCGACCTTCTGTGGTGAAGAGGCCAAACTGGCATGCTTTGCCATGACTGAGCCCGGGGGGCCTCATGGTGGCGGAGGGTGCGATGTAGAGAACATCTCTTCACTGCATGGGCGAAATATAAGGACAGTCGCTAGGCTGGATGGCAACGAATGGGTCATCAACGGCCAAAAGATGTGGGCATCCAATGCTGGCGTTGCTGATGCCTACTGTATCACATGCACGACCGATCCCGATCTGGGTGAGGAAGGCATCGCCTTGATCTACGTACCAGCTTCAGCCGAAGGCCTTTCTTTCGGCAAGTTTGAAGAGAAGGCCGGGATGCATGGGGTCAGAAACTGTGTCATCTATCTAGATGATGTGAGGGTTCCCAAGGAATTTCGCGCAGCAGGTCCGGGGAAGGACGCTGAATTGTTGCGAGACCAGATAATCGCTGCGCGGATCGGCTCTGCCAGTACAGCCGTGGGGATCGCCCGGGCTGCTTTCGAGGAGGTCTTAAGGTTCACGGGGGAAAGGATGGTGGCGGGAAGGCCTATAAGGGAGCACTCCATCTGTGCCGGGATTCTGGCAGATATGGCCATAGGGATCGAAACAGCCAGATACTACTATTTAGCGGTTGCCTACATGCATTCCCATCCAGAGAGATACGGCCCCCAGGTATCGGACTTTATGCTATCGAGGGCAAGCATAGCCAAGGTCTATGCCACAGAGGTGGCGATAATGGTAACCAACAAGGCGATGGAACTGATGGGGGCTTACGGATATTCTCGCGAATACCCTGTGGAGAAGTACTGGAGGGACTCCAAGGCCGTTCAACTCTGGTTGGGTGGTGCGCAGTTGGCGCGCCTTGACGTCTGCCGCGCTTATTACGAGCACGAGCTGTGAAAGAAAAGAAGCTTGGCTTCATCTTCGATTTCACCGGGACGTTGGTGGGCGTTGAGTGGAACACAAAAGCGGCCCTTCGGGAGATATTCGCTGGGCTCAAGGCCTTGGGCATTGACCCCACCCCTCTTGAGGGTTGCCGTTACTCCCTCCTCCTAGACAAGGCAAAAGAGCTGGCAGCCGAGAGAGGCGTTGAGGAAAGGGTTGTAAGCGACCTCGTTTTCTCTATCTTTGATAAATATGATTTCGATGCCCTCTCCCGCTGGAAGCTAAAAGGGGGAGCGAAGGAGCTACTGAATTGGCTGAAAGCAGGAGGCCATTTTCTCGCTCTGGTGACCAATGTGGGCCAGAGGGCGATGGATAAGGCCCTAAGAAAGTTTGGGTTGAAAGGGTACTTTGAGGTCGTAATCACCCGTGACTCGGGATTTCCCATGAAGCCAAATCCTCAAAGCCTTAAGTACATTTTTGAAGTTTCCGGCCTGCCCACACAAAGGGTGATCTTTATTGGCGACAGCCTCGATGACCTTCGGGCAGCGAGGGCAGCTGGCCTGAGGGTGATGATAATAACCGGCGGTGAGGACGATCAGGAAACGATAAGTCGCTGCAGGCCGGACTTCATCGTGAAGGATTTTTACCAGATCAGGGAAGTTATTGCAGATTTAATCAGATAAGCAACGGGAGGGGTTCTTTTAGCTTTAGAGGGAGGAACCTCAACTGCTTGCGAGGAAGGCAATCCGCAGAATGCTTAAGAAAAGCATCTGTAATATGTGCTTTCTCAGGTGTGGCTTAAATGTACATGTAGTCAATAACATGATAGAGAAGGTCATGCCAATGCAGGAACATCCCTTCAATACGCTTTGTCCCAAAGCCCAAGGGATAGGCGAATGGGTCCATTCATCAGCGAGGATCACACACCCTTTGAAGAGATCAAAGGGAGGATGGAGAAAGATCTCATGGGATGATGCCTTTGAGTATCTTGCTGATGAGCTTGCTGCCATAAAAGACAAGTATGGGGCAAAATCTCTTGTTGTATATTCGGGGATGGCCTTTGCGGGGACTTATGACGTTAGAGCAGTGGTTCAGCGCTTCTGCGATCTCTATGGCACGCCAAACCTCACCAGGGGTGCTTCATATTGTCACTGGGCTCGCGTGATCGGGCATTCCCTGACCTTCGATTATGACACTGTGGAAATCATCCCTGATGTGGACCGTACAGCCTGCGTACTAAATTGGGGAACGAATCCTGAAGAATCGAGGATACCCCTGGCCTTAAAGATAAAAAGAGCAAAGGAAAGAGGGGCGAAGCTGATTGTCATAGACCCTAGAAGAACGAAAATGGCAAAGGAGGCTGATATCTTTGCTCAGATAAGGCCTGGAACAGATGGTGCTTTGGCTCTTGCTCTGCTTAATGTAATCATAGAAGAAAGGTTATACGATGAATCCTTTGTTCAAAAGTGGACCTTTGGGTTTGAACAGCTTGCGAAACACGTTGAATCCTATCCCCCAGAGAAAGTGGCGGAGATTACCTGGATCCCAGCAGATACCATCAGGAATATAGCCAGGGTATATGCCACAAACAAACCAGCCACGATAATCCAGTACGTTTCGTTAGATCACAGTACCAATGGGGTACAGACTAGCCGAGCTATAGCAATACTTATGGCTATAACAGGCAATTTTGAGGTCCAGGGAGGCAACATTGTCTGCCCCAGGTTGAAGACCGCGAATCTCTCCATTACAAAGTCTCCCAAGGAAGACACAATCAGTCCTCAGTATCCGATATTCAACTTGTTTGTTAAGCAACCAACTGTCTCCCCTCTTGCTGAAGTGATCCTCTCTGAAAGACCCTATCCCGTTAAAGCTCTGATAGTGCAGGGAGCAAATCCTGCTTTGACTTGGCCTAATTCTAAAAAAGTGAAGGCAGCCTTGAGCAAACTCGATCTGCTCGTAGTAATAGATTTATTTATGACCGAAACCGCCAAACTTGCGGATCTATTTCTGCCCGCCACTGCTTTCCTCGAGAGGAAACAGCTGGTCACGTATGGTGTCACCGGGCAGCTTCCCCTCATCTTCAGGGCTGATCCGGCGATTGTCCCTCCCGGTCAATGTATGGACGATTGGAGGATATGGTGTGAGCTTGGGAGGAAGATGGGTTATGGAAAGTACTTCCCATGGGAGGATGCGGACGAGATCTTTGAAGACTATTTGGCACCGACGGGGATAACGGTAGAGCGGCTAAAGGAAGCGCCCTCGGGGATTTTCTACGCCCGGTGGAAGGAGAGGGCTTACACAGAAAAGGGCTTCAATACCCCCTCAGGAAAGGTGGAGATATACTCTGAGCTTTTGGAAAAACACGGCCATAGCCCCCTTCCCATCTATACTGAACCACCAGAAAGTCCCATCAGCAGGCCGGATTTGGTCAAGGAGTTCCCTCTTATCCTTATAACTGGCCCGAGGGTGAGGTGGTTCACTCATTCCCAGCACCGTAATGTGCCGACCCTACGTAAGAAGATGCCGGAGCCCTTTGTAGAGATAAACCCTCGAACGGCTCAAGCTTTGGCAATCTCGGATGGGGATAAAGTCAATGTAAAATCTCTAAGAGGGGAAATAACTTTAAAGGCAAAGGTTACGGCAGACATCCATCCGCAAGTAGTTTGCCTGAATCACGGATGGGAGGAAGCAAATGCCAACATGCTTGTTGATGATACGGCCCGAGACCCAATTTCTGGGTATCCCTCCTTCAGGTCTCTCCTTTGCCGAGTTGCTCGGGCCTGATCTTCCAACTGGACCACAGCCTTGGTTATTTTAAGCGGGCAAAGATGAAGACCTTCCTGGGAGTAGCGATTTACGCTGCCAAAGAGGCGGGTGAAATCCAAAAGGAGCGCTTGTTCCACGAGATGGAAATGGAACCCAAGGGCGAGGGGGACCTTGTTACAGAGGTGGATAGGGTGTGCGATGAGCGGATAAAGGAAATCATCCACACCCATTTTCCCGATCACGACATCCTTTCAGAAGAAGGTTCTATCGGCGATGGTTCTCCGTACAAGTGGATCATAGATCCCTTGGACGGTACTTTGAATTACGCCCATGCTTATCCCTTTTTCTGTGTCTCCATCGGTCTGGAAATAGAGGGGGAGGTAGCCCTCGGGGTGATCTATGATCCCATACGAGACGAACTCTTCTGGGCAGAAAAGGGCAAAGGGTCCCATTTGAACGGGAAGGAAATAAGGGTTTCGAAGACTGAGGAACTAAAAAGAGCGCTCATCGCTGTGGGATTCCCGAAGGACTACAGGAGGAGCCCTGTTGACAACTTCGATCATTTCAGAAACATGATGGTGGATTCTCAGGCCGTAAGGAGAGACGGCTCAATGGCCTTAGATCTCTGCTATGTAGCAGCGGGTAGACTTGATGGTTTCTGGGGGTTAAAACTGGATCCTTGGGATATAGCCGCTGGGAAGATACTTGTGGAGGAGGCAGGAGGAACTGTAACCGACTTCGATAACAAGCCGATAGGAACGAGTAGCCTTTGAAATTGCTGCCTCAAATGGATTGATCCACAAAGAGTTGACGCGGGTACTGAGACAGGGGAAAAGATCAGGTAGGATTTAAAACTCTCTTCTCTCTCTTCTCTCCCCGCGACTTGAGCTTAACCGGCCTTGATCAGCTACAAGCCATGTCCTTCCTATTAGACTTACGCCTGTAAGGAAATTAGTAATACAAAGTTTGTCAGTCACGTAAGGGAATATTACTTTAATGAGCATGGGGCAGCCATTGTATAACCAGAGTTTATAAATCCATTATAAAATTTAATTTGACTTATCGAAACCGGCAGCAAATCATAATAGGTGATGGTCCGGGTTTTATCAAAAAGAAGCGGAGAAAAAACACTTAAAGGAGTGACAAAATGAGAGTTAATTCCTCTGGGTTGGGCAAGACCACGATGTTTGCAAAGATTACCTTGGTGGACGTCGAGAAAGAGAGCGGAACGGTACGGATGTGCATAGAGGCGGTGGAACCTGTCCACTGGTACATCACCATAAGGATGGGGCCCACCGACCTCTGGCATCTCGTAAAGGCCCTTTTTGGATCGCCTCTTACCCTGCTCAAGATGCCTTACTTGTTGTTGAAGGGGGTATTCGGTCCTGAGGACCTAAAACCGGAAGTGCCTCCTGAGGTGCCCCCTATCGTCAAAGCGGATGAGTTAAGAGCAGCTAAAAAAGCAGAGCCCAAGCGCTTACAAGCGCGTGAGGGGGCGGAACATGGGGAGGCTTGAGGGAAAGGTGGCCATCGTAACGGGGGCCGGAAAAGGTCTTGGGAGGGCCTTTGCGCTGAAGTTGGCTGAAGAGGGCGCAAAGGTGACCCTCATGACTAGGAAAGATATCGATGGTTTGAAAAAGACTGCTCGAGAGATTGAGACTCGGGGGGGCGAGGCGATTTGGCTTCAGGGCGATGTGACCAAAGTGGAGGACACCCGCCGAATGGCTGAAGAGACGGTGAAGAGGTTCGGCCGGATAGACGTGCTCGTTAACAACGCTGCCTTCTTTTACGGAGTGAAAAGGAGACCTTTTTACGAGATACCGCCTGAAGAATTCGACACGATGCTGGCGGTGAACGTGAAGGGAGTTTGGCTCTGTACCTGTGCCGTCTTCCCCTATATGAAGGAGCAGGGCAAGGGAAAGATCATCAATCTGGCCTCGGAGGTGTTCTTCACTGGCTCGCATGGCTTCGTCCATTATGTGGCCTCGAAAGGAGGGGTCATCGGCCTCACGAGGGCGCTGGCAGTGGAGCTGGGGCCTTACGGGATATGTATCAACGCCGTGGCCCCCGGCTTTACGGCCACCGAGGCAGCCGCCAGCGTAGCTGACCTCTCTAAATACGATGTGAGCAGAACTCCTCTCAAGCGCCTTGAGCAACCTGAAGATGTGGTGGGGATCGTGGCCTTTTTGGCCTCCGATGAGGCCGATTTCATCACCGGCCAGACTATCCTCGTAGACGGGGGCAGAGCAATGCACTAAGCCCGTGGCACAGGAGGGAGAGGCCATGGAGGAAAAACTGATTTACTGGTTCGAGGAAATCGGTAAAGAGTACAACGATGTAGTGGGGAAGAAATGTGCGAACCTCGGAGAGATGACCAGAATGGGCCTTCCCGTACCTCCAGGATTTGCCATCTCCATCGAGTTTTACCGGAGGTTTCTGAGGGAGAGCGGTGCCGGAGACGAGATGGCCCGATACGTAGAAAAAATGGGGGATCTGAAGGGAAGGGGCATAGAAGTTTTTGAGGAGATGAGTCGAACCCTTCAGGGGATCATAGAGGAAAGGGAAATGCCTCCTCATCTCAAGGAGCTGATCATCCGTTGTTACGAAGACCTGTGTCAACGAGTGGGGATCCCTGATTTAGCCGTTTCGGTCCGTTCTGCCGGCACTGAGAGCAGGCCCGGCATGTTCGACACCTACCTCAACGTGAAGGGGGCGGAGGAGGTGGTGAGGCATGTGAAGAAGGTATGGGCCAGCGCCTTCACCCCTCGGGCTATCGCTTTCAGGGCCAAGAAGGGAATCCCGATTTTGGGTGACGAGCTCGGTGTTGGGGTCGTGAAGATGGTGAGGGCGAAGGCCTCTGGTATAGGCTTCACCGTGGATCCCGTCACTGGTGACACCTCTAAGATAATCATCGAGGCCAATTGGGGCTTAGGCGAAGGGGTGGTGAGTGGGGCCGAGAACGTGGATAAGTTCGTGCTTGACAAGGGTACCCTGCAGATCCTCGAGAGAACGGTGGGCAAGAAGTCAAAATGCGTGGCGATGAAGGAGATGGGGGCTGAGTGGATAGAGGTACCTCGAGAGAAACAAGACATCCCGTGTCTAAATGACGACGAGATCTTAGAGGTAGCCAAGCTTGCGAAGCATCTTGAGGAGCGCTTTGGCCGCCCTCAAGATATGGAGTGGGCCATCGATGAGGAGATGTCCTTCCCGGAGGGTCTCTTCTTGCTTCAGACACGACCCGCAAAGTTCAGATCTGTCTCCGACCAGATTGCGGAGAAGATAACAGAACTCTTCAGAGATTTGGACTTAAGTAAGGCCGTAGATAAATTAAAGGACATCCAATTTAAATTTTAAGACTTAATGGAGGGAGGGAAATGGGGAGGGAGGAACTGTGGGCACAGTGGGAGAGGGAAAGGCCACGGGCCGAGGATGCCATTTGGGACTGCGCCCCCGGTTATGAGCTCATACCGGAGGTGGATGTACCGCTTAACCATTCGTGGTTTTTGGATGGCACTCATTCTTGTCCTCCGATGGATCCCTTTTCGGTGTATGAGTATTGGGCAAGGGGGTGTGGCCACGGCCTCAAATTCATAAACTCCTTTTTCAGCCTGCCCCGCTCTTATGGGACCGAAGGAAGGGTGCGGGAAGGAGCTATCTACTGGGCTTTTTACGTGGTGAGGGATGAGAAGGAGATAAGGGAAAGGGAAGCTCGATTCAGAGAGGCCTTGAGACCGTTCCTTGAGGACTTCGATGGAATCTGGGAGAAGCACAAACACGAGTTGCAAAGCATGTACCAGAAGATTTTGAGCTTTAACCCTCGAGAGGCCCGAAACATTGACTACATCCATCTGCACTGGGATTGCATAGAGTCAATTTTTAGGGTCTGGGAAATCCACTTCCAGGGGATGCAATCCTCCTATTCTGCCTGGATTCTATTAGAAGAAGAATGCAAGAGGCGTTTTGGCCTAGACGATAAGTCAGAAGATTTTCAGGATATGCTGAGAGGCTTTGATAACGAAGTCTACAGAGTAGATAGAGAAATGTGGGAACTCGCCAAGACTGCCGTGGATATGGGGCTCGCTGATGTCTTTAAGGAAAAGTCTGCCGAAGAGTTGACATCGGCTTTACAGCTCTCAGACAGAGGAAAGGAGTGGTGGCAGAAGTTCATGAACTTCTTGGATGTAAGGGGATGGCGGTCCATCAGCTCCATCAGTATTGCAGATCCTTACTGGCTTGAGCAACCCTCAACGCCGTTGCGGAAGATAAAAGACCTCATAATCAAAGGTGAAGCGATGAGGAAGGATTACATCCTGGATGAAAAAAGAAAGGAATTTTCTGCAAAGAGAGAAGCCGCTATAAACAAGCTCCTGGAGAAGGTTCCAGATGCTGATAAAGCGTGGTTTCGTTCCTTGATAAATCTGGCGCAGAGGGCAAGTAGCTATAGTGAAGAACATGATCTGCTGTGCGAGATGACGCACTTCGCTGTGTTGCGTCGCAGTTATCTGCATATAGGGGAGTGGTTGGCCAAGAACGGATGCATCGACCGACCAGAGGATGTGATGTTTTTGATATCGCCGGAGATCGAAATGTGTCTCCTCGTTCCTCAGAGGAACGATATGAGGTGGATCACCAGGAGAAGGCGGGCGCAGTGGGAACAGTGGAGGGCCCGCTTTGCGAAAGAGGGCGAATTTAGACCACCTGTTTACACGGATCGTTCAAATATTCAGGAAGCGATAGCTTTGGACCTTTTGCCCACCCTCGACCCTATCTTTATAAAGATTGTGGTAGGAGAGCTGCCGAGCGTTTCAGCTGAAGAGATCGGTGCTGATATCGTAGGCATATGTGGCTGCCCTGGGGTTGCGGAAGGTCGCGCCAGGGTGGTCATGCAATATATGGACTTAGACCAATTGCAACCGGGAGAAATTCTTGTATGTCCTCAGACAAGTCCGGAATGGACCACTGCTTTCAGCATCGCTGCAGGTGTCATTGCTGACCGCGGTGGAACCCTTTCCCATGCAGCCATAATAGGAAGGGAGTATGGGGTTCCCACAATCGTCAACACCTTTGTGGCCTGTGAGAAGATAAAGACAGGGCAGCGTATTAGGATGGATGCTTCAAAGGGCGCAGTCTATATCCTCGATAAGGAGCAGTAAGAGATACTAAAATGCTTACAAAAAGGGCCTTTCGCAAAAAGGGCCCTTTTTGTTGTCGAGTTCGGAGGAAAAAATGGCCATCTATAGGGATAGGATCTTAAAAATCGATCTCACCAGTGGAAAGGCTGTCACAGAAGGGCTACCGCAGGAGATCAAGCACAGGTTCATAGGGGGTAGGGGCTTTGGCGCTTGGTACCTTTACAAGGAGCTTCGGCCGGGGGCCGACCCCCTGGCTCCAGATAACAAGCTCCTGTTTTTGCCGGGGGTTTTGGCCGGCACGGTAGCTCCCGGGTTTTCCAGGTGGATCGTAGTGACTAAGAGCCCTCTCACAGGGTGTTACGCCCGTTCTGTAGGTGGAGGGAAGTTCGGTGCGGCCATAAAGATAGCCGGCTACGATTTCATCGTGGTGGAAGGTCGGGCGGAAAGGCCCGTCTACGTCTATATCGACAAAGAAGGGGTGAAAATCTTGGATGCGGGGGATCTCTGGGGCCTTGATACACAAGAAACGCAAAAGAATCTTTGGGAAAGACACGGGAGAAAGACCCATATCGCCTGCATCGGTCCTGCTGGGGAAAGGCTCGTTAGATTCGCTGCCATAATCCACGAGAGGAGGGCCGCTGCGCGATGTGGTGTGGGCACTGTAATGGGGGCTAAGAACCTCAAGGCCATCGCCGTTAACATCGAGGGGTGTGCTCCACCGTCGCTGCACGACAAAGACGGTTTCCTGAAGCTGGTGAAGGAGCACAACCGGGTCCTCAAGGATCACCCCCGCAGGAAGCGGCTTACCGCCCTCGGGACCACCTCCATGACCTTAAGGATGCACGAGCTGGGGATCTTTCCCGTCAGGAACTTCCAACGGGGGAGACTGTCCGGCGTCCAACAGATCGGAGCAGAGGCCTTCTCAAAGCTCAAAGTCGCCGATTACGGCTGCTTCGCCTGCACTACCCGCTGCGGAAACGTCTTCGAGGTCCGCGAGGGACCCTATCGCGGCAGCAGAAGCGAGGGACCTGAATATGAAACCATCTTCGCCTTCGGCGGCGAGCCGGAAAACACCGACATAGGTTCTTTGGTGGCCGCTGACGACCTCTGCGACCGTTTGGGGCTCGATACCATTAGCACCGGGGTGACCATCGGCTTTCTAATGGAGCTTTTCGACAGGGGAATAGTTACCTCTGAGGAACTAGACGGCCTTGAACCTCGGTGGGGGAACCACGCCCTCATCCTTCAGCTCATCGAGAAGATCGCCCGGCGGGAAGGGGTCGGCCAGCTTCTGGGCGAGGGGGTGAGGAGGGCCGCCGAGGCCATAGGCCGGGGGGCGGAGCGCTACGCCATGCACTGCAAAGGGCTGGAGCTTCCGGGCTACGACCCCAGGGCGGCCAAGGCCCACGGGCTGAGCTACGCCACATCCAACATCGGCGGAAGCCACATGTACGGCTACGCCCGCCAGGAAATTTCCGGGGCCACGGAGCCTCGACCCGTGGACCGCCTGGCCGAGGACGGCAAGGGGGAGATCGCCGGCTGGAACCAGATCAAAAAGGCCAGGGAGGAAACAGGAGTGCTGTGTAACTTTGCCGATTCGGGCATCACCCCCCGTCTCATAGGCGACCTCTACGTGTCAGCCACCGGGGTGCCGGAGTTCGGCGAGCTGGATTACCTTGACCGGGTGGGGGAGAGGATCGTGGCCCTTGAGCGCTCCATCAATGTCCGCGAGGGCTTCAGACGCCGGGACGACAGGCTCCCTGAGCGTTTCCTGAAGGAACCCCTCCAGGAGGCCGGCCCTTCCACAGGAGCCGTCATCGAGGGGTTCGACCGGATGCTCGATGACTATTATCACTTCATGGGCTATGACTCCAACGGGGTCCCCACCGAGGAAAAGCTCCGGGAGCTCGGCCTTGAGGAGGTAGCAGCAGAGCTCCAAAGGATAAGCAGATGAGGATCCACCTCGTCTTCTTTCCGCCCCGAGGAGTTCTCGACCTATTCCCTGGAGGAGGGGGCGCTATTGATCCTTTCGCCCCTGGTGGACGGCGGCTGAGGACCAATCCTCAGGAGGATCTTCCTGGCGATCTCCTTGCAGAGTTCGAGCACCTCCTCTATCTCCGCCTCCGTCAGCCCCTCCCAGTGCATCCCTGCCACGACCACCACCCTGCAACCAAGCCCCCGGGAAAGCTCCTCCGCCAGAGTCTTGGCCACCACATCCTCCTTGTGGCCGAGGAAGGTAAAGACAGATCCCGTGGCGCTCCTCTGGGAGGGGTCCCTCAAACTCGGACGGGGTTCGGCCATCCCCACCGCCCCTATATGGGCTTTGCCCCCGCAAAGCACCACCAAGAAGTCATCCCCCAGGGGGAGGAGCAGGGCCCTTACTTGAAATCTGCCCTTCTTGGCCGTGAGTTCCTGCAGCTCCACGCTCCCTGGATAGCATAGAGGGGCGGAAGGGGGCAACTCCTCAGAAAATCCGTCTCTCCCAAGGGCGGTACTCCAAGCCCAGATCCCGGGCGATGGCCTTGTAGCAGTTGTGACCGCTGCCGATGTCATGGACTCATAAGGTTCTCCCTTCGGTCATCCAATCTGAGTTTTAAGTCCGGGAACCCAGATGTGAAACAAACATTTTATGCTGTGACAGATTCTTGTTATAAGTCAGTCGTTGGCCTTGAGACGGCGTTTCCGCACTGCTAAAATGGGACCGTGAACCTCAAACGCCTCGAGGCCTTCTACTGGGCAGCAAAGCTCAGGAGCTGCTCCAAGGCAGCGGAGCGTCTCTCGGTAACCCAGCCAGCCGTCACCATGCAGATCCGGGAGCTGGAGCGGACGTATAAGATAAGGTTGTTCCGCAGAATTGGGAACCAGATAGAGCTCACGGAGGCCGGAAGGACCCTTTACTCCTACGCCCAAAGGATCTTCGGCCTTGCCGAGGAGGCCGAGGAAAGGCTCCTCGAACTGGGCAGGATTCGGGAGGAAGTGCTAAGACTTGGGACGACGCGCACCTATGCCCGCTGCGTGCTGCCGCCGCTGATCTCGGTCTTCCAGCAGGAAAATCCCCGGGTGAAGGTGATCTTAAAGGAAGGGGGATCTCTACAATTGCTGGAGGATCTCATGGCTTCGCGGCAGGACCTGGTCATCGCCGCCCCTCCACGCCCTCCCCGAAACGTCCAATCACTGCCCTTCAGGGAGGAGGAGATCTTCGTGGTGGTCTCCAGAAATCATCCTTGGTTCGAGCGTGAGGAGGTGAGTATCAAGGAGCTAAGGGATCAGATCCTGGTGGTCAGGGAAAAGGGGTCGGCGACCCGCTCAGCGGTCTCCAAGCTCTTTCGCAAATATGGTTTGAAGGCCACCGTCTCCCTTGAGGGAGAGGATGCCGAATTCATCAAGGAGATGCTTAAAGGGGGGGACAAGGTTTCCTTTTTCGTCCTCCCCTCCATCGAGAAGGAGGTTACACAGGGGTGGCTTAAGCCCCTCAGGCTGAAGGAGGAACGCCTCTTCCTGGAGGTGAAGGTCTTCTTCCTCGCTGAGGACCTCTCTCCTCCAGCCCGGGGTTTCCTCCAGATCCTCTCCGCCCCCCACGATGGAACATCGATAAAAGAAGGGGGGCTCATGCCCCCCCTCTTCTTGCGATCAGGACTGTAATCCTCTGCTACTGCTGATCCTTCCAGTAGCGTTCCCTGAGCTTGCGGTGAAGGATCTTGCCCGTGGCCGTTCGGGGCATCTCCTCTTCGGAGATGAAATCCACGGACTTGGGCCGCTTGTATCCAGCGATTTTGCCCTTACAGTGCTCGATGATCTCCTTGGCCAGCTCCTCAGAGGGCTGATAACCCTCCTTGAGGATCACCACGGCCTTCACCGCCTCTCCCCACTTGGGATCGGGAACGCCGATCACCGCCACGTCCTTCACCGCGGGGTGGGTTGCCACTACCGCCTCGACCTCGGAGGGATAGACGTTTTCGCCACCGGTGATGATCATGTTGGCCTTGCGGTCGACCAGGTAGTAATAGCCGTCCTCGTCCTTTTTGGCCATGTCTCCCACGGTGATCCACTCGCCCCTGAAGGCCTCTTGGGTCTTCTCGGGGTTCTTCCAGTATTCGCGGAAGGCCATCGGGGTGCGGCTGTAAAGCTCTCCCACCTCGCCCTGCGGAACCTCGTTACCCTCCTCGTCCAAGAGCTTGATCTCGTCTATGCCGAAGATCTCCCTGCCGATGGAACCGAGCTTCTTGAACTGGTCCTCGGGCCTGAGCAGCGTCACAAGCCCTGCCTCTGTCGAGCCGTAGGCCTCCCAGAGCTCGGCGTTCTTGAAGAAGTCCATGATGGCGAGTTTTAGCTCCTTTCTGGCAGGCGCCGAGGAGATCAAAAGCTGCCTGATGGAGTTGACGTCGTATTTGCCCTTCACGCTGTCGGGCAGCGACAGGATCATCACGTAGTGGGTCGGCACCAGCGATGTGAAGGTGATCTTGTACTCGGATATGGTCCTGAGCAGGTCCTCCGGGTCGAAGCTCACCATGTTGTAGACCATGGCCGGGGCAGTGACCAGGGTGTAGGGGAAGGAGTAGAAGATGGAGTTCACATGGCACATGGGCATGACCAGCATCACCTTGTCGGTGACCCTGACGCCCATGTTGACGTTGTTGAGATAGTACTGCGCCATATAGCTCTCGTGGGTTCTGACCACCCCCTTGGGCCTACCGGTGGTCCCGGAGGTGTACATGATGGTCCAGACGTCGGCGGAATCCACGAACACATCGGGCTCGTTGGGGGAACCCTTGGCGATCAGGTCTTCGTAGTGGATGTAGCCGTCAGGGGCCTTTCCCTCGCCGAGGTAGATGAAGTTGGTCTCCGGGATGTTGGAAAGCTTATCCCGGATGGAGTTGATGGCATCTACGAAGGGCTGCTCCACGATGAAGGCCTTGCTCTCGGAGTGGTTGACCACGTACTCGATCTCGGGCGGGGCCAGCCGGAACAGCACCGGCACCGCCACCTGCCCGCCCTTGGCACAGGCAGCGTAAAACTCCATCCACTCCACCCGGTTGTAGGCTATCATGGCCACCTTGTCCTGATAGCCCACGCCCATGGAGGCGAGGGCGTTGGCAAGCCGGCAGGCCCTTTCGTTCCACTGTTTGAAGGTCCACGACTTGTACTTGTCCTGACAACCGAGCTTGTCAGGGAAGTTACGGGCGTGCATCTTGAGGACCGTCCCGATGTTTGGCCATTTGCTGACTGCCATCGATCTCCCCTCCTTTCTACTGTTGTTCTTCTTCCCAGATCTTCCCTGGGTTCAGGATGTTGTTGGGGTCAAGCAGTCTCTTGATCCCCTTCATCAGCTCGATGGCCTTGGGGTGCATGGCCTTCTTGAGGAACTTCTTCTTTTCGAGCCCTATACCATGTTCCCCTGAGAGCACCCCCCCCATCTCCAAGGCCGCCTCGATTATCTTGGACATAGCCTCTTCGGCCTTCTTGTACTTCTCTGGGTCCTTTTTGTCGGTCAGGAGGCTCGGGTGAAGGTTGCCGTCGCCAGCGTGGCCGATCACCGTGTACTCGATGCCATAGGACTTGCAGATCTCGTCCACCTTCCTGATGAGATCCGGAATTCTGCTACGGGGTACGGTGACGTCTTCGGCCAACACCGTCGGGGCAGCGCTGAAGACGGCAGCAAAACCGGCCCGGCGCGCCGTCCAGTAGCGATTGGCCTCCTCGGCGTCCTTGGCGATGCGCACCTCACGAGCCCCGCCCTCGAGACAGATGGCCTTGATCTCCTCGGCCTCCTTCTCCACGGCCTCCTTCACCCCGTCCACCTCAAACAGCAACAGCGCCCCAGCGTCCTTGGGAAGGCCCATGGGCTGCAGGCGCTCTATCTGGTTGATGACCCAGTTGTCAAGCAGTTCGATCTTGGAGGGTATCACCCCCTTGGACAGGACCTGATAGACATTACCACCCGCTACCGCCACGTCGTCAAAGACCGCCATCAGGGTCTTAGTGGCAGGTGGAAGGGGCAGGACCTTCAGGGTGATCTTGGTTATCACCCCCAGGGTACCCTCGGACCCGGTGAGCAGCATGGGCAAATCGTAGCCGGTTACGTTCTTCACCGTCATGCCCCCGAAGGGGACGATCTCCCCGGTGGGCAAAACCGCTTCAAGCCCCAAGACGTACTGCTTCACCACCCCGTACTTCACACAGGCAGGGCCTCCGGCGTTCTCCGCCACGTTCCCCCCCAGGGTGGCCCCGAGAAAGCTCTGAGGATCAGGGGGGAAGAACAAACCCTCCTTGCCCAGGGCCACGTTGAAATCCATCAGGACCACCCCTGGCTCCGCTATGGCCAAGAGGTTCTCCTTGTCTACCTTCAGGATCCGGTTCATCTTCACAGTGCAGAGGACGATCCCCCCGTAAATGGGCACAGGACCTCCGCTGACACTGGTACCACCTCCCCGAGGCGTAACAGGGATCTTCTCCCGGTTGGCGAGCTTGAGGATCTCGGAGACCTCCTCTGCGCTGGTGGGGAAGACCACCACATCGGGTTCATGGTACCAATTGGTGGTGCCATCATAAGCATAAGAGGCGAGATCCTCCTTCTCGGTGAGGACGTCCTCCTCCCCCACTATCCTCTTCAACTCCTCAATGATCTCCGGCTTCAGCATCTCCCCTCCTCTAAAAGGCCGTTTTCGTGCAAAAAAGGTCTATAACACCAAGAGGCGTCTCTGTCAACAACGGCCCGTTTGTGAATTAGAAAGACTAATGACAGCTTTAGCCGTTGAAAGGCAACGATCGTCATTTATTAAAACGACGTTTTGCGACTTTGGTGGCCCTAAGTATGCGGAGGACCGATTGGCGCAGGTCCTCGTCCTTGAGGGGGCTGAGGATGCGTTCCGCCTCTTCCGGGGGGATGTCCATTGGGGGTTCATCTTCCATCCTGGAGGGAGGTATGTCCCCGATAAGGAAACGTATGTCTTTTATTCGTTCCCCTCCTAAGCGGTCATTGAGCTTCGTCCTCAAGGTCTCCTTCATCAGTTGGAGCTGTTGCATCCAGTGGGGACCCGAACAGGCGACCCACAGGGTACCCGCCTTGAAGGAGTGGGGGCGGGCTTTGAGGGCGATGGTCTCGCCCACCACCTCATCCCAGATCCGCCAGACGGCGGGGTCCCTGAGGGCTATTGGAAAGCGGACCCTTCGCGCGAGTTCCAGGAGCAACGCCTTGATAGAGGTGGGATCTCCCATCTCAGAAGAGGTCCACCGTCCTGGCCAAGGCGGCCTTGCCGCGGTAGTCGGGAAGAAGCAAGGGGGCCCTCCTCTCGGGAGCAATTCCCGCATCCTGAAGCATCCTGACATAATCCCTCACGTGCTCCAGGGTCACCCGCCCGGGTTGGGCCTCCTTGACGTATTCGGCTGCCGAGATCCCCGCCCTACGGCCGAAGACCATGCAGTCGAGGGTGGAGTTCCCCATGAGGCGGTTCTTGCCGTGTACCCCGCCGGAGACCTCCCCGGCTACCCAAAGCCCCTCCACGTTGGTCCTCCCCCACGGGTCGGTCTCCACCCCGCCGTTTTGGTAGTGCAAGGTGGGAAAGACCAGCACCGGGTCCCTGGTGATGTCTATGCCGAACTTCTTGAACATCCTCACCATGGCGGGGAAGGATCTCTCGGTAGCCCCCTTGCCGTGGAGCATGTCTATCATGGGTGTGTCGAGCCATACCCCCTTCATCCCTGTGGGGGTCGTGATGCCCTTGTCCCTGATGTAGCACTCCCTGATGATGGCCGCGGCTTCCACGTCCCGTGGCTCCAGGGGGAAGACGAAGGCCTCCCCTTCGGCATTCACCACCTGGGCACCGCTGGTGCGGAGTTTCTCCGTCAACAGCAGTCCTATGATCTGCTGGGGATAGGCGGCACCCGTAGGGTGGTACTGGACGGTGTCCACGTCCCTCAACTTCGCCCCGACGCGGTAGGCCAGGACCACCCCATCGCAGGTGGCCCCGTAATGGTTGGTGGTGGGGAAGCCTCTGATGTGAAGCCTCCCGAAGCCACCGGTGGCCAGGATCACCGCCTTGGCCCTCACCACCCGGTACTGTCCGGTGTCGAGGCTCCAGAGCACCGCCCCGGTCACCCTTGGGCCGTCTGTCAGGAGCTCCACGGCCGGGTAGTACTCCAGGACCGGAATGCGGCGGTTGCGGAACTCGTCCCTCAGGACCCGTAATTCCTCCATCCCGGTGTAGTCCCTGCAGGCGTGCATCCTCTTGCGGGAGGCACCGCCTCCGGACAGCTCCACGAAGTAGCCTCTTTCGTCCCTGTCGAACATCACCCCCAGTTCGCAGAGCCACTTGATCACCTTCGGACCATCCTCCACCAGGGCCTTGACCACCTCGGGCTTGTTGGTGAAGTGCCCCCCGCCCATCACGTCGAGCCAGTGGATCACGGGGCTGTCCTCCGGTCGATCGGCAGCCTGGGTGCCGCCCTGGGCCATGATGGAGTTGGAATCGCCGTGCCGCAGCTTGGTGGCCAGGAGGATCCCCTCTGCGGGAACCCCGTGGTCGTTGGCGAGAAGGGCCGCACTGGTACCGGCGAGCCCCCCTCCCAGGATGAGGATATCCACGTCGTGGTCTATCCGGCTGAGGTCGATCTCCTCCGGCTCTATGAGGGGATAGGCCTCAAGGAGGTCCACCACCTCGTGGGGGGCAAGGTCCCCCTTGTTGGGGCCGACGGATATGGGCCTCTTACCGCCTGGGGCATAGTCGGGGTGGCAGAGGTTGAGGACCTCCTCGCGCTCGGCCATGGTCATCTGGGGGGGGAGCTTACCCACCCGGTGGGGCCTCGTCTCCTCCACCCGTTTTATCGACTCCCGCATGTACTCGGGGTAGCCGCCGATTAAGCGCAACTCGGCCATCTCCTTTCACCTCCTCAGTAGACCTCGCGGGTCCTCTGCTGTTCGACGTACATCTCCTTCAATTCCTCAGGGGCAAGGCTCATCACCCGCTCGAATTCCTCTTCGAACTTCCCCTCCTCTATTTCCCTCACCCTTTGCTCGAGGTTGGGCTCAAGGGGCATGGCGTATTTGCCGTAGAGGCGCCGTACCAGCTGCGTCACGTGGTAGTGGACGATCTCGGCAGGACACCTCATGGCGCAGAGACCACACTGCACGCACTCGAAGGACCCCTCCGCCACCGCTTTCAAGTCCCCCCGGATGACCCCCTGGATCAGGTCCATCACCTGAAGGTCCTGGGGGCAGGCCTTGGTGCAGGTGTTGCAGGCCACGCACCTCAGGACCTCGGGGTAATGCTTCAGGACCACCGAGGGGTCAAAGGGCTCTTTCTCCACGTCGTACAGGGCCTTCTCAGCGGGAACGAAGGGGATCTGCACCAGGTACATCCCCTCCTCGACCCGCGTCTGGCAGGCCAAGGCCGCGTAGAGCTTGTAGTCGCCGGAGCGCCTGAAGACCGTGGCACAGGCGCCGCAGAAGCCCGCCCGGCAGCCACAGGAACGGATGAACCTGAAGCCGGCGTACTCCATGGCCTGCATGATGGTGAGGTCGGCGGGCACGCGATAGGCCTTCCCCATCACGTAGATGGTCACCCAGTGCTCCACCTCGGCCTCCTCTGCCAGGCCACGGCTCGCCTGGGCGATCCGCTCCATGACGTCGACCTTCCTCTCCTCGGTCATGCCTCCCCTCCAGTGAGGAACTTCAGATCGGGGCTGACGAGGTGCCTGCGGAGCCATCCCTCGGCCCCTTCAAGGCCCATGGCCAGCCCCAGGAGTTCGGTGAAATAGTAGACGGGGATGCGATGCCCACCCTGATGGGCCTCGAGGTTTGAATGGCACAAGGGACAGGCGGTCACGATCCCTTTGGCGCCCGCCTCCCTGGCCCTCAGGCAGAGCCCTCCGGATAGGCGCTCTACCACATCCGGCCGGAGCAGGGCGTGGCCCCCGCCGCAGCAGTCGACCTTCCAGGACCAGTCCAGGACCTCCGCCCCGGTGAGTCCCACCAGATCCTCCATCACGTGGGGGTCCTCGGGGTCGTCGAGCTCCGTCACCCGGGGCGGCCTCACCAGATAGCAGCCGTAGTAACAGACCACCCGCAGGCCCTCGAGGGGACGGACCACCTTGCCCAGGAGGGACTCCTTCAACTCCGGGCGGCCGAGGAGCTGAAGGGGGTGGTAGACCTGGGCTGACCCCTTGAACTTCCGCCCGAGGACCCCCTCCACCTCCTCCTTCAGGACTTCATCCTGGAGGAGTCGCCTTCGGGCCTCCTTCAGCCTGAGGAAGCAGGCCGCACAGGGGGCCACCACGTCCAGGCCCATCTCCTCGGCCTTGACGAGGTCCCGCGCCGGAAGGGCCACGCTGAGAAAGGGGTCGAGTTGATGGGCTGAGGAGGCCCCGCAGCAGCTCCAGTCGGGGATCTCCCGAAGCTCCACCCCCACCGCTTCACAGACCGCTCTGAAAGAGAGGTCGTACTCTCTGGCGGAGGACTCAAGGGAACAGCCGGGGTAGTAGGCGATCTTCACGGCGACCCCCCTCTCGCAAAGAGCCTCTTCAGCTCCTCACCTCCCCTTTTTGCTGTAGGGAGGATCTTCAGCTTCCCTTTGAGCAACATCTTGAGCCCCAACTTGAGCTCATCCACGGAGATCTTGAAGAGACCCGTGCGTCTCTTGAGCTCAAGCAGAAGGGATAGCTCGTGGACCCTTCCCCTGCGCTTTATCTCCCTCAGGAAGACCCGATGCAGTTCGGGCTCCTTCTCCCTGACCATCCCCTGCTGCACGGCCCTCCTCCTTATGAGGTCCATCAACTGGACGATCTCGATCTCATTGGGGCACCTCGTGGCACAGGCCTCGCATGACGCACAGAGCCAGGGGGTGGAAGACCTGAGCACCTCATCATCTCGTCCCAGTTGCACGGCCATCATCACCTCGTGGGGCAAGAGGTCCATCTCCTGGGCCATGGGGCAGCCCAGGGTGCAGCTCATGCACTGATAGCACCTCAGGACATCGGGAAACTCCTCCCTGAGGGTCATATCTTCGGCTCCTCCACCTCCTTGAGTTCCTCTTCCCTGAAGGTGGCCAGGGGCAGGGGTTCCTCGGGATCGCGGCCCGGTTCGTAGTCGAAGATCCCCTGGACCCGCTTGGCCACTGCCTTGAAGAGCCGGAATACGGGCACATCCTGGGGACACCCTTCCTGACACATCCCGCAGGCCACGCAGGAGGTAGCCATATGGGCCATCCGCGTCAGGTGAAAGAGCAGCACCTCGGAGGGCATCCGCAGGGCGGGACGGTTCGAGGCGAGGCGCAGGAATCGATCGGCTTCCATTTCGAAAGTGGGGGAGTTGAAGAAGCACTCCTTGCAGTAACAGAGGGGGCATACTGTCATGCAGTTCAGACACTTGATACAGGCCGAAAGGGCCCCAAGGATCGCCTCCAGTCCCTTCAGCTTCCGCTGCTGAAGCTCCAGCAGCTCCCCTTCGGCGGCCTTTCGCCGCTCTATGATCTCCTCAAGCTGAGCCTCCCGCCCGGCGAGGTCGAGCTCCTCGATCTCAAGCCCCATCTGCCGGAGGGCATCCTCCCCCCTTTCCGTCAGGGCCTCAAGGACCAGTCTCCCTTTGAGCCCCAGAAAGCCGACCCGGAGATCGGCCCAGGGGGCCACAGGCCAGAGGCACACACGGCAGGCCTCCCTCAGGCGGGCCTCCTCGGGCTCGGACTCCTCGGCCACCCCCTTCTCAAGGCGTCTCCTGTACTCCTCCAGAGGATAGGTGCCGAGGCAGTCGAGGGCCACAAGGAGCAGGTTCTCCTCCGCAACCTGCCGGAGCTTCCTCAGTTCCACCGCCGCCCGCACTTCGCAGGGCCTGAGCACCGCGGCGGTGAGTTTCGAAGGCGGGGAGACCCTCGTCATCATCTGAAGCACCCTCGCTCCGTTCACTCCCATGTAGGGGGCCATGGCCCGCGACCGCTCGACCCCTTCGGGGGAGGTCACCAGGGCAGGGGCCACAAGCCCCCCCTCCACCTCCAATGGCACCAAGATCGCCCCGAAGGGGCCCTCGAGCATCCTCCTCCACAGCTCCCTCAGGGCCTCCGGCAGCCCCTTCCCGTCGAGCTCTAAGAAGCACCCTCGCGCCATCTCCCCTCCTCAGGTGGTGAGCGCCCGGGCGAGGGGGTTTTTGCCCTTACGCTCTGAGGCTTCGTGAATCCTTTTGGCCCATTCGGCGAACTGAGGTCCCTCGCTGGCCGAGATCCAGGTGAGGTAGACCCTGTCGGGGTCGAGGCCCAGCACATCCAGGATCCCCTTCACCACCGCCACGCGCCTTCTGGCCTTGTAATTGCCACTAACATAGTGGCATTCGCCCGGGTTTCACCCCCCGACCCAGACCGCATCCGCCCCTTTGAGCAGTGCATCGAGGATGTAGACCGGATCGACCGAGCCCGTACACATCACCCGGATAGGGCGGACCGATGCCGGATACTCCTTCCGGATGGTGCCGGCCAGGTCCGCGGCCGTCGAGGTGCACCAGTGACAGAAGAAGCCGATGACCTTCAAATCCTCCGCCATCATCACCTCCTACAAGACCCTTTCTAAGGCAGCCATCACCTGGTCCTCCCTCGTCCCTTCGAGCTTGGCGGCCCCGTTGGGACAGAGGGAGGCACACACCCCGCAACCCTGACAGAGAGGCCCCTTCACCCGGGCCACCCGCAGCTCCTCGTCGAGGACCCGAGCCCCGTAAGGACAGCCCTGCACGCAGAGGCCACAGCCCGAACAGCGCCTCTCATTCACGGTGGAGATGGGCCAGGAGGCCCGAAGCTCTGTCCTCTTGAGCAACCCCAGGGCCCGCTGGGCCGCAGCCCGGGCCTGAAGCACCACCTCCCCCCACGGACGGGGGCTGTGGCAACCACCGCACAGGTAGACCCCCTCCCTCGCGGCGTCAACGGGCCTGAACTTCACCTCCGCTTCCTTGAAGAATCCTTCAGGGGTCAGTTCGATGCCGAAGAGCTCCGCCAGCTCCTTGTTCTCCTCCCCGGGGACGTCCCCAGTGGACAGCACCAGGAGGTCGACCTCAAGCTCCAACCCCTCCCATTGCAGAAGGACCCTTTCGGATGGCTCCACGCGTATTCGGCCGATTTCTTCATAGCGCAGAAAGACCACCCCCCTCTCCCTGGCCTTGGTGAAGAGCTCCTCCTTCAGGCCGTAACTCATCATATCGCGGTAGAAGATGTAGACTTCAAGGGCGGGGTTCAACTCCTTCAACCTCAGGGCGTTCTCCAGGGCCTCCAGGCAACAGTAGCGGCTGCACCAGGGGTGCTCTCGGTCGCGGGAGCCCACACACTGGATCATGGCTACGGACCGCCAGCGCCGAGGATCCACCTCCCCCCTGGCAAAGCCCGCTGAAAGCTCCCCTTGGGTGATGACC
>Ga0209410_1000048_pt1 | contig 44652 bp, 46 predicted proteins | sample Mar14436cmmetaG_FD_184135 | JGI IMG/M metagenome (GOLD analysis project Ga0209410, IMG submission 184135) | Marine hydrothermal vent microbial communities from Guaymas Basin, Gulf of California to study Microbial Dark Matter (Phase II) - Marker... ... | reverse complement strand
TAACATAAGCTACCTAAAACCAGTAAACATCAACACAAAACAACACCACTACTACTTAACATAACTAATCTAGAGTAAAATAATTCTAAACCAACCATTCACAAAAGCACTAACAAATCTAATCATACACAAACCATGATACAAAGATAATAAACCTAACCACAACCAACAAAACTAATAACCCACATCAAACCCACATCCCACCCATCCTGCCTAAACCCGTCAACCACCATCCCGCCAGTACAAACAACAAAAGAAAAACTAAACCAAACCATGCCACGAGAAACCGTAACCATCCCAAACCCCAACTATCCCCACCCACAACAAAAGAAAAAACCAAGAACCGAAAAATTCAAACAACACAAACCACATTGCCAAGAAAACATAGAAAAATCCCCCACCTACAAAAGGCAAAGGAACCGTCACAGAAAGCGCAAAATCCTCCTCTCCAAAACCAAACGATAGAACCTAAAATACATCTAAAAACTCGTAACCATTTATTTTACAAGCCAACAAGCTTGGCATAATCCTCATATACCACCATCAACCTCTTTACACACTTACCCAAGTTATCTCTAATTATTCTCGCCAATTTATAGTAATTCTCCTTCCTAATCGGAACAGCTATATAAATCAAACCAGTTTTAACTCTCTTCCTCAAAACTCTACCAACAAAATCTTTGTCTCGAGTAAGCAAAATTCTCCCTTCCCTGTTAGCCAACTCAATTAAACCTTCATCGGAAATACCCCTAAAATCGCTATCTACCACAGACAATACATCTACACCAAGCTTCCTCAACTCCCTTACAAGAGAATAATGCACATTTCATCAGCTAAAATCATTTCACAACACTCACAACTCTCAAAACCTTCAAAGCATATTTTAAAACCTCTAAAACAGCTTCCCTAGGTATTTTAAACTCCTCTGCAACCTCCTCAACACTCCAACCCTCAGCCAAAGACTCCAAAACAACCTCCACCGTAACCCTAGTACCCTTATAACAGGCTTACCACCACAAACCTCAGGATCAAACACAATAAACCTAAACATAAAACCACCACCAACACAAACATAAACCTAAGATATTTAAAAGCAGCGAATCACCGAAAACATCATAGAAATAGTATTTATCCACATCATTCCTTACCTACTTTCTTTTAGAAACTCTTTCGGCGTTAATATTTTATCTCATAAAAATTTACAATAATCTTCCCTTCATCATCCACATCAACCTCATCCAGATTAAACACAACACTAAGAACTCCCTTCATACTATTCTTAAGTTCAAGATGCCTAGCAACTATATGCCTTCAAACATCCCCACTTAACTCAATCACCAAACCATCACGAGAAGTCACATAGATACGCAGCAACTCATAAACCCCTCATCCACAACCACACCCATCAAAACCCTCAACAAATCAACCAAAAACCCATTCACACAAACACTAATAAAACCTCACTACATCAGCAACACACAAACCAAAACTCCTTATAACGCGCACTATATAGGTTTACGAGAATAGGAGGATAAACTCCAGCTCTGGTTAACAGTTGCTAACTTTTGTTCGGTTGCTTTGATTATATGAGTTTGTTGTTTTGGGGTTTTGTTAGGTTTTGGAGGAAGTTTTTTAGGTTGTGTATTTCTAGTGCTGTAATTTTTTGGCTATCAGTAAATATGTGGATATTTGGTTCTAGTGGTTCTCCTGTTTCTGTTTTTTCAGGTTTGTTGAATCTTATGAAGAGGATGTCTAGTTCGGGTTCTAAGGCTATTTCGATCACCTTATTTGGCAGTGGGACTTCCAGATTTTTCTCTACGATGCTTTTAACGTGGCTGATGATTTTTTTCAGGTTGAGTTTTAGAATATCTTGGACAGCCATTTTTAAGCCTCATTTTACGATAACTTTTCATACCTACTAGTTGACACTCTCCCCGCTTCAGCGGGGAGATTCTTGCTTCTGGGGTGTTCATCGGTTGGTTTTTCATTGCCCTTCTAGGCTCCCACCTCATCCCATTCCACCTTAGAAGCAAGGGCTGTGCCACCAGCCCGATGGGCATACCTCCATTATGGAGGGTGCCCATATTTATCACGCCGACAACATCCCTATGGGCATCTAAACCACATTTCAGACATTTGAACATTCTACCCCTTCTAACTACCTTATTTGAGCCGCACCTTGGACAGGTGCTTGAAGTTCTGTACTCACTGACCTCCACTACATCTATTCCATATTCTTCAGCCTTCTCTCTCAGCCTCTGGACTACCCACGAGAAGCTCCAGAAGTTGTGTATCATCGAGTTTGCCTTGGCATTTCTATGATTGTTGTTTCTTATACCTTTAAGCTTGCCGACTACTATTTTTGAGAGACCGTTTCTACGTGTATACTCCACTATCCACTTTATCATAGCGTTTACTGCATGTCTGAACCTTCTTTTCCTAGTCCTAAACATTTTCCTAATTCTCCTAGAAGTCCTAGTTTTGTTTATTCTTGCCACCCTACTCTGCTCCCTAGCTATTTTCTTTGTCCAGTACCACCAGTCCCACAACAACTCTCCTCCCCCGAAGGCTATGGGTTGTTTCATGTCTTCATGCCAAATGGTGGCTAGGCACCTAACTCCCAAGTCTATGTAGAGAGGCTTGTTGCCTCCACGCTTGGGAGGCTTCTCGACCTTAACAGTCATAAAGCCCCTCCACACCTTATCAACATCATCATAAATAATCTCTAATCTTCCTTTTTTCCCATTCCACTTTAATTTGCCCTTATATTGCAGTCTAAGCCCTTTTGGGAGATACAGATACTTGCTATCAAGTTTATAGCAATCGTTTCTGATGATTACTCTAAACTCCCTCTTCCCGTTCTTCTTCCAATATCCTGGCATTGAAACCTTCTTGATGCATCTTGGGTGCTTACCTAATTTCTCTAGACGCTTAAGCTTTAAGAAAGTCCTCCAAGCCTCATTATTCTTCTTAATTATCTGTTGAGCCGTCGCGGAGCCTATTATCGGAGCGTATTTCTTGTAGAGATGTTTCGGATACCATGAGAACTTTCTGTAGTTGATGTATGCATGTCTGCGCTCGAAGTTAAGTTCGTTCCACAGCCTAGCACAGTTATCTGCCAACTTCCATAAAGCTGAATTGTCCTCGACTATGAACGTGTTTGTTCTTTTCACTTCTCAATCAACCTCAAAATAACCTCTTCATAAGTCTCTCTAGGGTGGGTTTTTATTAGAAGCCTCTTAGCTTCCTCGCGAACCCTTATCGTCGTTATTTTGCTCATAGTAGACTCAAATATATTTAAACCCCTATCTACGCCATTCATCCCCCCACCAAAGTAGGGGCTTTCTGGCATCATTTTTGTAAACCTCGCTGGGATTTTTAACCGCCTTTTTAATTACTTGAATGAAGCTGCTTTCACTACTAATACCTAGGATTCTAAATACGTCTGGATGTCTTTTCTTAACATGAAGGTATAATGCGTTTTTAATTTCTATTTCAACACCTCTGAAATCCTTGATTTTAATCAACAAAGTTCAAACACCGTAACAAAAGCCCTTCAAATTAGTAAAAGTCCGAATAGGTTAATTACCTGCCTCAACGAATAAGACTTGTTCTCTCTCCTCTTCACTTCTACGTATTATTTCGTTACTTGAGTTTTCACGATGATTAGTGGTGTTTATATTGGTTTGGTGGTTATATGTTGGGGTTGGTGGTGTATAAGGTTTAGTGTTTGTGGTTGGTTTTTAACATTTATATAGTTTGATGTTTTTTGATGGTTTTTTGTGTGGTTAGGTCGGGTTGTTTTGTTTTTAAGCTTGTTTTAAAAATTTTGTTGTTATATGTGTTACAATATTGTTGATAGCGCTTTTACCCTTTTTTGGTTTTTTGTTGGGTTTGTTATTTGTTTGTATTTCGAATGTTAGGTGGTTTGTAGTGGGTCTATTCTTTTATCCGTTTTATTTTGTCGAAGTCGGTGTCTGTGGATATTATATGTTCTGTTTTCAGGTTTTTCATGGTTGCAGTGTGAAACGTAGTCATAGGCTGAAACTTTAGATTATAGCTTTCTGTATTTTGTGTCCTTTGGTTTTGGGTGGAATATTTATGTTTTAGTGATTTTTTCGGCTATCGAATCTACGTGGGATATTGTTTCACGGTTGAAGCCAAGCTTATCTAAAGTTCTTAGATGGGTAACAACGAGGTTTGGTGAAAAATTATTTATGGTGGAAATGGTTTCGGAGCAAATTGCTGTATCGAATTTCTTAACGTCTGGAATTTTTCAATGGGCTTAACGATGTTTATGCGGTTCTGGAAGGATAGAGCGCCGAGTTTTTCCATGATTACAGCTGTTTTGTAGCCTAGTTTTGAAGCGATTACAAGGACGTTTTTAACAGTGCTTTTGTATGCGTCTTCAGTCTTCCATACGTTGTGTTTTTCAGGTTTTAAACCGCAAAGCAAGTTGCTATTGAAGGAGTTGTATAGTAACTATAGGATAAACATTTGAAAAGAAGGCCGGATGACTCTGCTTTTGAAACAAAGTTGAAAGAATTTACCCCAAGAAGGGTTCACGGTTGATAGACTTTTATAGATAAATGTGGGTTTGTCTTTCAGCCGTTTCTCCATCATTGAGCTTGAAAGCTTTAATGGAGTTTTCGGGGTAACCTCTGAGCCCTACATCTGAAGGTTTAAAACAGCTATAACATCTCTACCCATAACAAGTCTACATTTTTCACATTTCATTAGTCTGCCCTCATAGATCGCCATGCGACCAGAGCAGAGAGGGCGTCAAGTATCTTCTGAGCGAGGTTGTGGTTTCTAACCATATTAGTTATCTTTAAGTCTTTAACTACAATCATATCGTAGTTATCCACATAGAACCTTGTTATTAGGAGGTTGTCGATAATAATTTATGGTAGTGATCGGGGGGTTGTGGTTGTTTTTATATATTTTGATTTTATAGTATTTGTGTGGTGGTTTGATGGTTGAGCTTAGTGATAAGGTGAAAGAGTTTATTGTGAAAACTATTAAGGAGGAAATTTCACGTATTTTACCTTTGACTGTTGTTACTAAAGAGGATTTGCGTTTAGCTATTGAAGCGATGAACAAGAGGTTTGAGGATCTGCAGAAATACATGGATAAAAGGTTTGAGGATTTGCAGAAATACATGGACAGGCGTTTTGAGGCCGTTGACAGGCGTTTTGAGTCTATTGATCGTAGGTTTGAGGATCTGCAGAAATACATGGATAAAAGGTTTGAGGCTGTTGACAGGCGTTTTGAGTCTATTGATCGTAGGTTTGAGGATTTGCTGAATTATATGGATAAGAGGTTTGATGCCGTTGATAGGCGTTTTGAGGATATGAATAAGAGGTTTGATGGTTTAGTTCGTTTACTTCAAATAATGTTTATTGTTCTGTCCTTACTTATTGCTGTTTTTGGTTTTCTAAGGGCTGCAATTTAGGGCGTAATTTTGAAACATTTTATTTTTATATGTTCGTTTATGTCGTGTATGTTTTACTGTTTTGTGTTGAAGAGGATGGCATATGGATATTGTGGGCAGAAACTTATGGTGTATCATTTGTAACATTTAAATACTTTTGTAGCGTTTACTAGGTGTCATGAAGTTATACAGGACTGGGAAAGTAGCGAAGATGCTTGGAGTGCATAAAGTTACTGTGATTAGATGGATTAAGGAAGGTAAGATAAGGGCTATAAGAATTGGGAAGGAGTTTAGAGTTCTAGGAGGATGAAGTGAAAAGGTTGCTTGGAAGTAAGACCGTAAATACAGCAATAATTTATGCGAGAGTGAGTTTATCGGATCAGAAAAGTGACTTAGAGAGACAAATGGAATATTTAAAGGAATATTGTTCGGCTAGAGGCCATAATACTGTGGATATTCTGACAGATATAGCATCTGGATTAAGTGAGAAGCCGTAAAAAGAAGGTGGTAGAAGGCGTCAAGCGAGCGATTAGAGACGTTAAGCTTACAGCAAGGTTTAAGCTTGATGGTGAAGTTAACTAAAGTTTTGTTTGAAGTATCCTCATATAGAGGGAAATTTTATATGAATATTTCTCTTCATATAATATTATGCTTAGTAGAGACATTATTATTGAGGTAATTAGGGATTCTCAGGAGAAAAGATTACCTGATTTGATTGAGAGAGATTTGGAGGTTCCCTTGGAGTTAAAAATTAGGAGAGCGGTCTCCATTATAGGTCCTAGGAGAGCGGGGAAAACTTATTACATATTTTTACTAATGAATCGCCTATTAAGGAGAGGGGTTGACAGGAATAGAATATTGTATGTTGGTTTTGAAGATTACAGATTGGAGGGAATTGGTTGGAGGGATTTTAGAAATATTATAGAAGTGTATTATGAAATGTTTCCGGAAAATAGGAGAAGAAAGGTTTATTTCTTTTTTGACGAAGTGCAGAATGTAGATGGGTGGGAGAAAATTGTAAGAACTTTAATGGATGAAAGTTATGTTCAAGTATTTGTAACCGGGTCTTCTTCGAAACTGTTGTCTAGGGAGATAGCTACTCAGCTTAGAGGGAGAACGTTAACCTATGAGATTTTCCCGTTTTCTTTTAAAGAGTTTCTCAGAGCAAGAGGGTTTAAAATAAGGAAATATATGTCTAGCTATGAGAAAAGCAAAGTACTAAATTTTTTGGGTGAATATTTGAGGTGGGGAGGTTACCCGGAAACTGTAATTGAAAGTAAAAGAAGGGAAGAAATACTTAGGGAGATATGGGAGGTCACCATTGCAAGAGATATTGTAGATCGCTGGAAAATCAGAAACATAAAAGCATTGAGATTATTAATTAAGGCTTTAAGAGAATCTAGGGAATTTTCTGTCCACAAATTTCACAATTACCTTAAATCTTTAGGGCTAAGAATAAGTAAAAATACCTTATATAATTATCTGGAATATTTGCACGACAGTTTAATAGTCTACCCTTTAAAAAAGTTCTCTCTGTCCTACAAAGACGTTGAAATGAGCATACCGAAAATATACCTTGCAGACAACGGTTTATACATGAAAGAGGAAGAAAAAAGTAAGCTAATGGAGAATCTAGTTTTCATGGAGTTTAAGAGAAGAGGATACAGAGAGAACGAAAACATATTTTATTGGAAAGACTACACAGGAAAAGAAGTAGATTTTGTAATTAAAAAGGGAAGTAACATTACACAGTTAACACAAGTCTGCTATGAACTAACACCTGAAAACGAAAAAAGAGAATTAAACTCCTTAATTAAAGCATCTAAGGAACTAAACTGCAAAAACCTACAAATAATAACATGGAATCGACAAGAAACAATAAAAAAAGAAGGAAAAAACATCAAGATAATACCGCTATGGAAATGGCTACTAAAAGAAGGTTAGTGAAAAGATTTAACTTTATAGGTCTATAAGGTGTTTCTAGGGTTTTAATCTTTCTGTCCATTGTAGGATCGTATGAATATGTATTTGTGTGCTAAATTTTGTGAAGTGGAGATGTTTTTATAGTTTATTTGTGATTTAATATTGAGTTAAGCTTATAAGAGGATAGGTGTCAAAAGGTGGCAGCGAAGCTTAAAGAGGAATTTTTGAAGCTTTTAAAGGAGGATGAAGAGTTCAGATACACAGTAGCAGGTTACATCGGGCTCCAAAAATCTGGGAGGAAATTAAGGCTTTAAGAGAGGAAGCGACAAAGATTTGGCAAAGACTTGAAAAACTAGATGAAGAACAAGTCTTACTACGCAAGGAGCAGAAGCTGCTTCGCGAAGAGACAATTAAGATTTGGCGTGAAATCGAGGCTTTGAGAGAAAGATAAAAACAGACTTTGGGAGGAGGTTAAAGGCCTTCGTGAGGAGCAGATTTTGTTGGCGTGAGCTTTTTAACAGATTAATGGAAGTTTTGGCTCGTATGGATCGTAAGTTGAATAGGATTGAAAAGATTCTTAAAAAGCTTACTGTTGACATTGAGGAAGAGGCGAGATCTATTATAAAATATAGGCTTCGCGAAATGGGTGTTGATGTAGATATAGATGTTCTTAAGTTGCCTGATTTCGAGTTAAATATTTACGGAGTTTCTGACAATATTTGTGTTGTCAGTGAAGCTTCGCTTAGAGCTGGAGCCTCAATTATAGACGAACTTAAAAGAAAATTAAATACACTTAAAACAAATTACCCTGGTTACCTCAGAGAGAAAATTATACTCGTTCTTTATGTAACGTTACCCTTACCTGAACTTGTGGAAAGAGCGAAAAGAGAACGTATTTGGCTTTTAAAAGCAACAAAAGAATATGTAAAACCAAAATATCAAACTAGCCTCTTTTAAATCAACAATTATTAAACATTCCATGAAATATTTTATGAATAGATGTCTAACTTAAAGAAATGTAACATTAACCTTAAATTAAGGCTAAAACTTTATTTCCAATAAATGAACATACTAACTCGCTCTGATAGAAACAATGTTCACAGGGCAACATTTAGCATTATCTTATTACTTAAGTAACAAGACAATATAACAATATTAATGCGTTTTTTTCGGTGGCGTGTTTAACTAATTCGTCCAAAAAGGACTTAAGAATTACTTTAATTCATCAAATAACTAGCCTGGTAACTTAAACTTTTCTTAAACTCTTTCTCCCGGGCAAAAAGTTTTAAAAACCCGTTTAAAACAGTTAAAGGATGGAATTTAAGAGGAACTTGAAAATTCTGTCTTCTAAATCTTTTCACTTTAAATCTAACCTCCCAATCATCCAAACTCATTGAAGCTAATCTTTTCCCGTAAATCTCCCTGTAAATTGCGTTTACCAAACTAAAAATGATATTTAAAGGAAAAATTGAACAAAGTTCAAAAGCGGTTCTCAACAGCAAATCAAAGTCGCATCTGCCTAGAGATTTAACAAAATCCTCCAACACGTAATAGCTTTCCAGAGAAAGCCCTAAAGCAGCAAAAATCGATTTCCTCAACACATATTTTGTGTGTTCCGTTATTTTAGGTGTAAGTTTCAATATGATCCTAGGACAGCCATTATGTAAAACAATATGGTACTTTAACATAAAAGTTAAGGGGTCGCCGCATTCAGCAAGCTTCCTAAGCTCATCAACAGTAAAAAACGCAATGTTAACCTCACAGTTACATGTTACGAAACTGTAATGTCTTCTTAAAGGCTCTTCTCTCGTTAAAACTAAAACATCAACATCACTAACTCCGATAATAAAATCTTCAGGTCTAGCTGCCGACCCAAAAACAATAATAGAACACGCCTTAAACTCTCGTCGCCTAAGAGAACCTCCTTAATAACTTCAAATACACCCTCTAAATATTTTATAACATTCATATTTTAACTTAAAATGTTTAAAGGCTTGTTACGAATTCTTAAGTTATTTTCTCATTTTTACTAGAGATTTTATTTTTTCTTTTTCGCGGTTAGTTAGGGTATTAAAGTATCCCTTTCCTATAATGTTTTCTGTTAGGTTTTTGAAGCTTCTTAGGTTGAAAGTGGCTAGATTATTTATGTTCCAGTCTTCTATGATGGTTAATGTGGCTGCATCACATATGCTTAGGTTTTCGGGCCGTTTCTTTACTAATTTTAGAGTTTTTTCAAATACATCCTTATCAACTATAATGGTAGTTATTCCGCTTTCTTCGAGGAAGTCTAAAAAACTTTTAACAACTTCAGGTCCAATTCTTGCTTTAAGAAGTAGTGTTGTTTCTAAAATCACATAGTCTGTTGTAACTGCTTTACCAAACCTCCCTTCAAGAATATGGGTCATAATAGCTAAGGCATCCATATGATTAATATCTTCTTCATCGAGCAAGGCATAAAAAATACCCGTATCTATAAATATACTCATTCCTTTCTACTCTCCCTATATACGATATCAGCCAATTCTTCATCTACCCTTTCAGATACTCTGCCTCCAACGCGGCCCACGTTTTTTAAAAGTTTTTTTAAAGCTTCCATGTTTCCTTTAAACTCATCGAGTTTTTCTTCAGCCATTGAGAGAGCTAATCTAAGAGCTTCAACTAAGCTTTGAGCATTTACTTTCTTTGCAAATCTAGCTAAACGTTTTTTATCCTCCAATGAAATCCTAACGGTAGTACTCATACATATCACCTTGTAGATATGTAATCTAATCTACTTATAAACGTTCCCTCGTTACGCAACTACCGTTGCAATATCATAAACCATCATTTCAACTGTAATGAAGAGAAGCTGAAGTATTGGAGATAACGGGAAAATGCCTAATATGCAAAGTAAGCAATAATTTTCTAATCGAAATATCGAACCTGTAATAAAAACAAGAGATACTAAACTGTTTTCTTTAAATTGGTAGTAGTTTAAGTGCTTTAAAAAGTTTATGATATAGCGTTTAGTTAGTTTTGTTTGTTAGGTTTTTCTTTATGCTTTTTATAATATTGGAGATAGATGTTTTTTCGTTGAGAATTTCATGAGCATTTGTGTCATTGGTTAAGATTCTATACAAGGCTGTTAAAAGTTTGAATTCTTTTAAATCATATTCGATGTCTAGCCTCCGCTGCAAGGCTGTTTTTAAAGTAACCTTTAGGTGGAAGGTCAAAAACTTTCTTTGCAGTGCTTTAAGGGATTTCCCCCATATACTTTTCCAGGGCCAAAACGGGTTGTTAACTCTAAGGGAAACAGTAGCTAGAAAATCCATTATGAAACGGTCGCAAATTACAGTAAAGCCTAGAAATCGATAAAGAAGCGTTATAAGGATCCATGGGAGAACCGATAAGAATTCGATGAAACCCCATAATGAACCTAGTTTTTTCATCCATTTTGTAGTGTAGTGTTCAGTTATTTTGCCCTTGGGATTTACGATGTATTCGATGCCCCACATTTTACGGAAAAGGACATAAATTAGGTAAGCCAAGGTATGTAGGCTTTTAACCCAAACGATCCTAGTTTTAAGATTAAAATTTTTTATCAGGCTTTTGCTTAGCTTTCTGCTAATGGTACTTTTACCCGAACCATCGATGCCGCTCAAAACAATAATTATGCCTTTATTCAAGCAAACCAACTCGTTTCAAATTTCACAAGGCTACCGCTACTTTCAAAGTAATTTGACTTCGAGGTAATTTAACTTAATGTAGATTTTATTTAGATATTTTGTCTTTGATAAGGCTTGAGATATGCTTATAGTGGATGTGAGAAAGAATTTAATTGCAGAGCAGAGAATGTCTATCATTAAATATGTCTGCATTTATCTCTCTCCTTGATATTTAGTCTTGTCTATTGCGAATAAATTGTCTAATATGTTATTGTTATTTAGGTAACAAGAAATAAAAAGATAATAATGTTAAAGCGTGTTTAATATATTTGACACTTTAGGCGATGTGTAGCGTGTAGATTGCGGATAGAGATTGTAGGGTAAAGAAGTTTTGTTTTTCGTTTTGTTCATTAGAGCGTTTTTGTCCGGTAGGTGCGGTGTCGGGTTGTGTTTTATTTTGATATTTTTCTTTTTAGGGTGAATCCTAGGCCTTTTATCTTGTCGATGTAGGCTTTGTAGTTGGTTAATGTTGGTTGGGTTGTTTGTGTTATTTTTTCTAGTTCTTTTTTCTTGAATAGTAGTAGGTTTTTTCCTGTTGTGCATGCTACGTAGGTTTTTTCTTCGCTTATTGTTGTATGGAAGTTGAATTGTTTGCTGTATCCTTCTATGTGTGCTGGATGCCATTTTTTTAGGTTTTTTGAGACTAGTATGGCTTGTGGTGTGCCGAGTGCGGTGATCCAGAGGTTGTTGTCGAGTTTTTTTAGGTTGCTCATTGGTGTGAATTTGACTTTTTTGTTGCGCCATCTTAGGAAGGTGAATTTCCATTTGTTTGAGGGTTGGTAGATTCCTATGCCTCCTTTTGCGATGGCGCTGTCCATTCCGAACACTATGCTATTTTTGCTGGTCGTTATTGGTACAAACTGCCAAGGTCCTATGTATATGGGTTTCCATGTGTTTTTTTGGATTTCAATGACTCTGATAAGGTTTCCGTCTCCTAGTGTTGCATATAATACGTTGTATTGAGGGCTGTATGCGATGTAGTGGAAGTGTAATGATTTAGGGTCCACTTCTATGTTTGTTAACGTTTTCTCCCAATTGTAGCCGTTTTCTGATGTGAAAAGAGTTGTGGGTTTCTCTCCGTATTCTTGGGCAACTATATTCTGAGGTGTTGTAGCTGTGTGCCATATGATGTTTCTTTTTCTTACTTTGAGGACTTCTTTCCATTCGTTGAGGTCGTTCGATGCTAAGAGTTTGTTGTCTACTGAGAGTAGGTAGGTATCAAAGGTTTTTGTTAGGAGAAAGCTTTTTGAACCTTCGAATGTGTTTAGTTTTTCAATTTTTGAAAGTGAGTAGTTTGTTCGAATAAGTGTTAGTTTTTGATGCCTAGTCGAGGTTATGGCTAGTATATGTTTTTTTGTGTAGACACTTTGGACAGAATTTAGGATTTTCATTTCAATTACTTTCTTTGATATTTATTGGTTTGTACCAGTTTTGTGGTGTGATGTTAGTATGTTTTTCGTTTTATGTGATCGAGTAGGTCTTTTAGGAAAGGTTTTGTGTTTTTTAATTGTAGTATGTAGTTTATTTGGTATGCTAGGCTTTTTCTAGAGTTTTCTTCCCTTTTTAAGAGCTTTAGAATGCCGTTTAAAATTGTTAGTGGATGATATTTGAATGGAACTTTAAAGTTTTTTTGTTTGAATCTTTTTTCTTCAAATCTGGCTTCCAAAGTGTCCAGTTTAATTTGGTAAAGTCTTTTGCCGTAAACTTTTTTGTGAATGACATTTACAAGCCTTAAAATTATGGTTAAGGGAATTTCTGAGCATGTTCCAACTGCGATGTTCAGAAGTAGATTTAGGTTGCATTTGTTTAGATATTTAGTGAAGTAGAAGTAGTCTGCGAGGGTAAACATTTGTTCTTTTATGAAGGAGTGAGCGGCGACACAAATTAAGTCGCATTCAAGTTTTAAGTTTTTAACGTTGCCAAATTTAGTGTTAACCCATTCGACATATTTGTGGAGTTTGTTTTTGGAGAAATATCTTAGTCTAGAAACGGAAACTTCTCTGTATAGGTCGATGCCGACGACGCTGTGGGGGTCTTGTAGGGTAACGCTTTCAGGACCCCAACCAAGAATTTTATAGTTTTGGGAGATTAGACCTGCGACTGCTTTCCAATAATTGTTGAAGATTATGATGTCGATGTCGACTGTGGTTGATGGAAAAGGTTTTAGGGATTTAAAAATAGCGAAGTTAATGCCTAGTTTATTTAAAGTTTGAGATACTTGTGTGAATTCTTTTAGGATTTTTTTGTAACGTATGTTTTCTTTTCGAAATATTTTGTAAAGATGAATAGGTAGGTTTAATCCTTGATCTATGGCTTTGTGAAGCAAAAAGTAGCCGATGCGATTAAGCTTGGCGATTTGGTAAAATTTTTCTATTTCTTCGCTTTTTAATTTTTCTAGTTCAACCTTTCTAACAAAGTTAACTGCAGAGATCATATGTGTCACCTAAAAAATGGAAAACTCTGTAAGTTGGCCGAGTGGGGTGAATTTTCTTAAGAATGTGAGGTTATGCTAATTAGTTTTATATAGGTGCTGGCAGCGGTCATAAGTATTTTCGGTGGGATTATTTTCAACAATGTTTGTCTTAACGTAGTTGATGTAAATGCTAGGTGTGGTATTAATGCAAATATGTTTGCTATGTTTTGCTGCCGTATTGTTTTGGCTGCTCCTTCTTTAATTAACATTCTTAATGTTTTATTAAAACTTTTAAGTTCTTCATTGCTCTGGTAATATCTTTTTTCTCTGTTTAAGATATTTACTGCGATTCTTCCCGTGGATTCAGCTTTTCTAATTAGTTCAGTTCCTCTTTTTGTTCTTGTAATAATGAGTGATGACCCTATTTTATCTTTTTTAACTATTTTCGGGATCCAAGCATCGCCAAATGTAATATCTGCATTAATGTTTTCATGATTTGTGCAGAGGAAACAGCCTAGCTGAGCAGTGAGATGTAGTAATGCTAATGGGTTCCACAATCCGGTTCCGGTTCTTTTATTATAAAAATGGGGAACAATATGATTTTCTTTGCGGGTTTTTACTAGAACTTTGCCTGGCCACCCATATCTCCTAGCTGTGACTTGATGTACGTCGTCTACAGGTAATTTTAACATTTTATTAATCATGTAGGTTAAATACCATGGTGCATTTACATGGTAGCACCTTAGCCCTAAAAAATATTTTATTCTATTTTCAGGTAGAAATTTTACTTCTATAAGTTTTTTTAGGACATCTATTTGACATGGAAGGCCTACTACAGCGTAGCTGCCTTCAATACCCCTTAACTGTCTAATGAGCTTTAAGCTAAAAGTGGGAAAGTAAATGGAGCCTTGAGTATCCTTCAAATCCTTAACATTTGTTACCAACTGTGGGATTGCCTTTTTTCCATGAGTTTTTACGACTAGCACTCCATCTACTTCGCCTTCTTCTAAGAGATATGTTAGTAATGCAGTTACAGTGCCGCCTGATGCACCATGATACCTAGTTTCGGTCTTAGTGGCATGTCCTGTGAATATTTTGATGTTTGAATTTGGTTTTTTCGGGAGTTCAGAAGTGTTTAGGTAAGAAATTATGGGGCAAAATTTAACACAGAGTCCGCATTGAATACATTTCGAGGTGTTTATGTTAATGGATGCGTAGCCTTTAATCTCTGTTGGAGATATTGCTTCTTTAGGGCAAATTCCAATGCATGCGCCACATCCCACGCAAAGCTTCTTCATCAATTTCCAGTAATGAGTTAGGTTTATGTTAATCACCGGTGACAAGCTTTTTTAAAGCAAAACATGTGTTTTCGGCTTTTGCAACTGCTAATGGTAATTTCTGTTTAATTAGTTGGACTATGTCTGATCTGTTGTCGGTAATGGCTTTTGCTGTGCTTATTATTTTGTTTAATGTGTTTATGGGCGCTATTTTTGGATTAAAGATATATTCGTCTAGTTTGAATGTCCCTAGGACGTCGTAGAATTTTACGTCGTCTTCGCGGAGAATGCCAATTGTTGGAATGTGTTCACTTAGGGCGAATATAGCTGCGTGTACTCGGGAGGTTATTAGCATTTCAACGTGGCTTAAGAAGCCTTTTAATTCCTGTGGACTCATGTTACTAGTGTCTATTACATTGCAGGAATCTTTGTTTTTAACGAGATTAAACAGTTTATGAGCGATTGGTATATCGTCGAGGGAAAAGGGAATTATATATATGTGTTTTTCTAGTTCTTCTATTAGTTTTCTTATGAGTTTTGCGAGAAATAAGGGGTTTACGGACAAACCTGCAGGTACTACTGCTATGCCTTTGAGCGGTTTTTCTTTTGGCTCCGTTTTTGATAAGGTGATTGCCGGGTCAAATGAAGCAACGACGTTTTTTAATTTTAGGTGTTTTTTTAGGAGTTTGGCTGTGTGGTTCCCACGGGTGTAAACAATGTTTGCTTTGTTTAGTGCATTTTTTGCGCGAGACTTGGATATGAAATTGTTTAGTATTTTTGTTGATAGTGATAGTGGGAATGCGATAATTTTGCTTTGGGGGTTTAGGAACCTAGGGATGACAAAAGAGGATACATATGTTGAGAAACCTGCTGCTTCAAGTGGATGGGAAGCTATTACGAATGTGTCTATGTTTTTGAGGATTTTATTGAATTTGGATGGGATTCTTTTGGATAATAGGGCTGATATAAGGGGAGGAGTGTGGTAGTAGATGTATTTTGCAAGACTTTTTTGAAAGGAGTTTGGAGTGTTTCTTTTTGTCAGGAGTTCGCTAAGTGCGCCCATGGGGTGACGAGTTATGATGTCGGCTCCGTATTTTCTTAGTTTTCTATATGATGGGTTAAATTCAGGTGATGCTAAGAGTATTTTAATTTTCTTTAAGTGTTTTCGGATTAGTTGAATTGAGGTTATGTAGATTGCTTCATCTCCTTTGTTTTCGAAAGGTTTTACCGTGCCTATTAGAGCTATGAGATTCAAATATATTTCACCGGCTTTTCGAGTAATGTAATGGTTTAGATGGTTTATTTAGAGGGTTATGTTGTTTTGTTGGCGTGGTTTAAAAGCCAAGATTCGAAGTTAAGTAAGATATTTGTGAAGGGGGCTATTAGCTTGAATTTGCTGAAAATAGACCTGAAAACCTCTATGTCCCTTTTATTTATTGCGCCCAGCAGAGGAACTAGAACTAGGTAGCTTATAGTGAAAATAACTGAAATCAAGATTAATTCGGTTAGGTAGCTTAAAGAAATGAAATGATGGAAAAGGAAAGCTATGGAACCGGATAGAAATGTTGTTAAATAGATTTTTGAAACGTCTGTGTAGTTAAATTTTATGTTAAATTTTTTGGTTATGATTGTTGAGGCGTAGATTAAAGCGGCGAGGCTTGATATAATGATGGAGGTAATGAGGCCTAGAACTCCGTGAAGCATTGTTAAAATGTAAATTAATGGGAGAGAGATTAGGAAGTTGACTACGTTAACTTTTAAGGTGATGTTGGTTCTGCCTATGCCGTTCAAAAAATTGTTAATGACCATTGAAATGCCGCCGTAAAAATATGTAATGGTTAAGAGAGTTATGTAAGATGAGGCTGAGATGAAGTCTGTTCCGTAAACTAGGAAAACTAAGTTTCGTGAAGTTATTCCAACGAGTAAAGCTACGGGAGTTAATAGTAATAGGACGTATTTTAAGGAGTAATGGAAGAATCTTTCGATTTCTTCTTTTTCTTTCTCGAAGTTGAATTTAGAGAAGGCGGGAAATAGTGCTGTAGAAACGGGAATAACGACTATGGTGATTAAAGATAGGAAGTTGGAAGCGGCGCGAAAATTTCCGATGTCAAAGTCTGAAACAAACCAAGCTAAATTTAACATTTGAAATTGACTTAGAAAAGCCATCAAAAGACCTGAAAAATATAGGGGAAAACCGTATTTAATCATAAATTTCAAATCAGCCGAGAAACGGGTGTCTGCATTTTTGCTTCTAAAATTTCTATATAAATTGTAAACTAACAGTAAACTAATGAGTCCGGCTACTAAATATCCTGCGATATGACCAATAATTGCACCTAAGACTCCAAAACCTAGAAAAATCAAAGCTAAAGCTATAACGAGCTTAACAATGGCCTGTAAAACCGATGCAGTAGCGCTGTATTCCATTTTGTCTAATCCAACAAAAATGTTCCTTGCGGTATTGAACACTACTTGTAAAATAATTAAAACAGAGACGATACGAACTAAAAAGGCAATATCGGGTCTTCTTAAAGCATAGGTTGCAAACCAGTCTGAAAAGCAAAATAAAATGAGAAAGAATACAAAAGATAAAGTTGTTTTATAGAGGAAACCGCTTTTAATTATGCTGGCTATGTGTTTGTTACGTTTTTTAGTCTTAAATTCTGCGCAATATTTGATTAAAGCAGAGTTAACTCCAAGATCGATGAATATAAATAAAAGGCTTGGAGCAACTAGGGCGATGCTATATAAACCGTAGCCAATAGCACCTAGGAAGCGGGCAATTAAAATAGATGTAAAAGCCGTGATGACGGTGGAAAAAATGTTACCTACGAAGAGGAATAGCCCCCCACGAACAGAGTTTTCAGCAATATCAAAAACTTTATCGTTTATATATTTCTTATCGCTCATAAAATCACCGGTAAGTGCATTAATCATGAAGCTCTGCTATTTTCAAATTAGATAGCTAAAATGTTGTTTTTTCACTTAGCTTAATTGGTTTAATCTATTTTCATGGTAATTGAAAATAAAATTGTATATTGTTTTCTGATGGTTTTAGGGATGCGTTTATTGGAGTTTTGTGAAATAGTTTAGTAAAATTTGTTTGAAGTTGGATAAATCGTATTGTTTTGATTTTTCATATGCGTTCCTGGAGAGCTTTTCCCGTTTTTCTTCGTTGCCTATGAGACCGTTTAAGTGGTTTACGAGTTCTTCGACATTTTTGTACGGGTAACCGTACAGTCCCGTTTTTCCATCGAGGATATCTGTCCAAGGGCCTCCTGATCTATGTACAAAAGGTACTAGGCCGGATGCCATGGCTTCAAGAATTGCAATTCCAAAGTTTTCTCTGATTGTAGGATGAAGGTAAAATTTAGCTTTGCTAAAAAACTTTAATCTATCGTTAAAAGATAAGTTTGGTAGTAGGTGGACATTGTTTAAATTTAGGTTCTTAGCTAGTTTCTTCAGTTTTTTGAAGTAGTTGTAGTCGTCTAGAAAGCCGATAATTAAAAATTTGATGTTTTTAACATGTTTGGCTGCTTTTATAATTAATTCTAGGTTTTTGTCTTTGTCAAACCGAACTAAAGATATGCTCCAAGGTTTGTTGTGAGGTCCATTTAACGCCTTTTTATAAGCATTAATTCTTATAGGTGGGCTAAGCACGTTTCCTTTTAAGCCCGTATATGTTTTGAGAACGTTAAGACAATATTTACTGTTAACAAAAATGGTACTTTTTTTATAGAGTTGTAAAAGTTTTTTCACGATGTGTTGATATGGACTTCTCCATATTCTCTGTATGTTTACGCCTTGTAGGTTTGGTTTTAAGCGTTCTGGGTCGTGAATGTATACGAAGTGTGAAGGTAAAAATAACCATACGCCTGTTACATTAAATGAAATAACACCGAGTCTGTCCAATTGATCAAATAAGGATCCTGTATATTTTAGATCTAAAATTTTTGTTATTAGATTTCCATAGGAGGATTTACCGCTGAAGAAAGATCTAATGGGTAGCGAAATGGAATGTTTATGTATGTTTTGTAGAGGGGTTGCGAAGAGCTTGCTGTATAAGTTCTCATCTATGTCGTTATAGGAGATCATGAAAATTTTGTAATTTGAGTTTTTGAGCACTTTGATTAAATGGGCTGTGAAACTGCCGATACCGCCTCTATAGTTAAAAGAAGGTGCAAAAAGTGTAACGCATTTTTTTAACATTAAATTCCCAGCTTAATTGACTCTTAAAGGCGTGTTATGTGAAAACCTTGGAATCATTTTTAATCTTGTGGTAGGTTTATTGAAGATGTGGTTTTAATTCGTCGATAGGTAATATAGGTTTATGTATCATCATTTTTGCGAAGGATTTTACGCTGAACATAAGCATTCTGATGAAGTCCTCTTCTATGATTCTATAGGCTTCGTGTTCAACCCAGCAACTGCATTTATGCTTAGCTATTTCGTTTCTTGCCTCACGTGCTTCTTTGGATATCCATATGTCTCTTAATGATGTTTGCCGTAAATTGCCTAGTTTTTTGTTTAGAAAGGTGCATGGGTATACGTCTCCGTCGGCTTCGAGGTAAAAAGCAGAGGTTCCTGCAAAACATTCCCAGTTTCGGTGCATATCTCCTGACATAAATTTTATGGCATTTTCTAAGTAATAGAGATGTGGGAAAGCTGCTAACTTATCGTTTGCGATGATTTCTTGAACCAGAGTTTTGAAAACCTTCTTTAATCTGTTAAATGTTGCTTCGTCAAAATTCTTTTCGTTTGCTATATTGCGGATTTCAATATTTTTGTAGAATATGGGGCTTAGATGCATGGGTCTAATGGTGAATCTAACTCCTAAATGTTTGCAAAGTTTGTATACTATTGGAGGTTCGCTTGCGTTTAGGGGTGTTAAGGTGAAGCTTACCATGACGTCGAGCCATGGGTGTTTTTTACGTAGTTTTACCATTGCTTTGATTGTTTGTACTGCTTTCTTGTATGTTCCTTTGACTCCTCTAAGTTTGTCGTGGACTTCTTCTCCACCGTCCAAAGAAATGCCTATACCTATGTTTTTGTGGATTTTAACTATTTTTGACATGTCTTTTTCTATTTTAGAGGGTAGAGTTCCGTTGGTTGGGATCCATATGTAACATTTTGGCAGAAAGTTGTGGAATAGTTTTATCATTTCAACTAGGTCGCTGCGCATAAAGGGTTCTCCGCCTGTAAGTTCCAAGAAAGAAATATTCTTCAACATATTGTAATCTCTTTTGAAAATGTTTTTTAGTTCTTCAATGGTTAGATCGTTGCTTGCTATTTGAGGGTTTTTTAGAAATTCTCTGCCAACATTGCACATTAAGCAAAGCAAATTGCATTTGTTGGTGGTTTGGAAGATGACCCAGCGAGGTTTATACACTTTTCCAAAGAGTTTTTTCAATCTTATGGTCATTGCTAATTCTATCATTTTTGCATACCATGCAAATGGTTTTAAAACTTCTTTTAAAGTGTTCATTTAGACAACGTCCTTTTCTTGTTAATACTTTTTATTTCACGTTAAAACACAAAATTAGTCGGATTTGACCTTTATGTGCTGCATTATCCAATCTTGAATAGTTTTTTGCGTATCTTCTATAGTAGATTTTGATGTATTTATTACTAAACAATTGTTGAAGTGGCGTGCAAACCACCTATACGCAGTTTCTTGGGCTTCTATGTAATCTTTAGGTTCAGACATAAGTCTTCTTCTCCCGACAATTGTTTTGTAATCTGCTGTAAGATAAATAAAGATAGTTCTGTTATTGTTAACAGTTTTAAGTAGGAATCTTGAGATAATAGAGTTTAAAATAGGTTCTCCATGAATATACACTAGATCTGCTAACGTTCCTGCAATATATCTCTCAACAACTATTATGTAACCAGCAATTTTTTTCAAAAAAACTCTTGTGAAGAGCATTAAAAGTAAGCTTACAAGTTCGATAAACATCCAAATATGTTTCCCTAATTTACCTCTATATACTTCGATCGGTGGATATTTATTAATGGGACACTTTTCGCTTGGCTTCCAAACATAGCAGCCAAGATGAACAAAAATTCTGCATAACATCCATGCAAAAAGATGATTCCAGCAAATCCAAGTTTTATAAACTTTAAATCCTTGACTTTCAAGATAAGAGGTTAAAAGGTTGATTTGTGTAGATTTACCGCTGCCATCGGGGCCGAAAACCCCTATAGTTAAATTTTGTGCCATCTTTTTCACTTAATACACTTTCCTAAAGCTCAAAGCAGCGAGTTTTAAGAATACAAATTTGTTGAAGAGCTTTAATCTTTAATTTCAATTAAATTATGTAGGAAATTTTTAACTACTGTGTTTATGCTATGAAATCTTTTTACGTATTCAAATCCTTTTTCTCCCTTTCTAACCCATAAATCATCCTTTAATAACCGTTTAAGTCCTCGTTCAAAATCTCCTTTCCTCGTCCAGTATCCAAATTTGCTGGCAAGCTTATCAGGATTAACGTAACTTAGAATTGCTGTTTTATGCGCCATAGCTTCGAGAAAACTTATAGGTAGACCTTCACGTATACTTGTATTTATTAAAATCCATGATTTTGCGAGAATTTGATGTTTTTCATCCTCAGTTACAAAGCCTGGCATTTGTAGATTTTTGATTTTACGATATTTTTTACGTAGTTTTACGTCTGCTTTTGGGTTGTGCCCTTTTCCAAGTGCTATGAAAGTAATATGTGGGAATTTTTTGGCTAGCTTTAAGAAAAGTTCAACTCGTTTCTGAGGATCCCATCTACCTAAAAAGCAAACTGTAGGTTCAGGTGATTTTCTGATGTTTTCATTGTAGATTTTTACGGGGTTAGGCATAAAAGAGATTTCTTTATGAATTTTATATAATCTTTTAACCGTTGGGGTGTATGTTTTAGCTTGGGTGAGGAATAGATCTACTTTTTGACAAACATGTCTAAGTATACCTATTGTGGTGTAAAATTGCATTTTTCTTTTAAAGTTCCACTCATAGTTCTTATCAACTGTCCCCATATCTTTGTAGGCCTGTTCATCATATGGATCTTGAAACCACACTACATGTTTTTTCTTTTTCTCCGCCTTTTGGGCTATGTAAGTTGATATTTGAAGTTCGATGCTAACATATATGTCAGCATCTATTGCCTTGTAGATTGGTAGAGATTCCATGTATGAAGATAAATGTGAAGTAATAGAGTCTAAAGGGTTGTAAGGGAAGCTGTAAACAGTAATTCCATCTACTTTCTCTACTTTTCGCTGTTTTTTGCCACGCCAGGTTACTGCGTAAACATCTACACCTTTCTTTAACAGTTCTGTTCCCACGTCTCTAACTAACTTCCCAAAACCTCCATACCTTCCAAAGGAGAAAATTTCACTAACAATAAAACAAATTTTCATATTATCCCACCAATTTTAAAAGCTAATTGCCAAAATACGAAATTTAACAAATAATAAAACTTGATAATTCTATGCTACTGTTCTAAAAATATCTGCAAATTTTTGTTTTACAATGTTGCTGCTAATTTTCTTTAGAATGCTTTCTCTGAGTTTTATTCCGTCGTTTACGAGTTGTTCTTTTGAAAGCGATAAGACCATCTCTATCTTGTTGGTTAAATCTTCTATGTTATTTGGTTCAAACAGGTATTTTTCAGCAACTGTGCCTAAGACTATTTCAGGTATTCCGCCAAGCCTAGGGGCTATAGGCATTGTTCCGGCCAACATAGATTCAAGTATAACATAGGGGAGAGGTTCTTCTGATATTGAGGAAAAGATAAGAGCATAGCTTGTTGAATGAATTTTTAGCAGTTCTTCGTGTGTAAGGCATCCAAGCAAGCGATACGCTGCTCTAAATTTTTTGTTTAACTTGTTGAGAAGTATTAAACTCTTTTTTCTTAGCTCTCTTTTTTGCGCGAGAAGAAACTTTACATTCGGATTTTTCTTTAGAATTTCATAGGAGGCTGCTAAAAAGATGTGGAATCCTTTAACATAGCTGTCTCCACCCAAATATAAAAATGCTGGGTCCTTAAGTCTCTTTTTCACATGTTGCCGTATGAGGGGTAGCGGATTGTAAATAACTTCTGTTTTATTTGCTAGATTGGGCATGGTGGATTGAAATATTTTGCGCTGTTTCTTTGAAACACATATAATTTTATCGGCCTTAGAAATCCATAATCTGCTAAATCCATTTAATCTGAGAAGAACTACGCTTAGTATCGCTCTTGCGGTATTATTATGTTCTAATATTTCAAATTGAACTATGTCTGCAGGTTTTTCGACGATTTTTTCTCTGTTTTTCTCATGTAAAATAACGGCATTATGTGATATGGGTTGATAATCATGTAAATGAACTACTACCTTCTTTTTAAGTTTCTTAATAAAAGGTATTAGTGGATAGCAATATCTAGGTATATAAGCTATGTCTATTGATTTTACGAGTTTTACAAACCATTCTTGTCTTGTTAAAAGAAGATTTGAAATCCATAGTTTAACTTTATTTGAATATTGTAGCAGGGGAGTAAATATGTATTCAACTCCGTGCACTTTGACAGGATGCTTTGTGCCGCTTACTACCACTATTTTCATGTCGCGGAGTTGTGAAATTAGTTTTATTGTTAGGTGGGTGGCTAAGGTACCTCCTCCGCCTTCAGGCCACAATTGTTCAGAGATTATAAGCATCTTAGGCATGGTAGATCATTTTTATCATTAAATGAGTGAAATGCTCTGTGTGTTTTAAGTATTCGTCTAGGTTCTTTAATTATAGAGAGTATTCAAGAATCTTTACGTTTTTTGTTTGAGTTTTAAGAAATTTTTTTATCGTGTTCCATGAAATATTTGTTAATATGAAAAACGACGTGTCGTATGGAATTGTGTGTCCTCTTTTTTTCCAAAACTGTTTCGTTGTGCTTAAATCGCGGTTAATGTAGTAGTAGAAGCATTTTCCAAAGCAACTTAAAACTTTTAATATAGAGAAATCAATTTGCATGAGAATACTCACATGCCGCTTCTTTAAGCCGCCTACCTTATAAAAATTAAAGTAGTTGGCGAATCTTAGTGCCAAAAATTCATCTACTATAATAATTCTGTATATAAGTAGGCAAAGTAGCATTATTGCAACTTGCAAGGCTTTGTAAAAGAGTTCAAAAAGGAAGAACACATTTGAAAGCCGTTGTGACAAGGTTTTATTAAGGAAAAGCAACGGATCTTGTCGTGTAGGGTCATGATTGCTTGGTAGGTTAATGTTTTTTGAAGAAAGTAGCATAAGAATCTGTGCAATAATATTTGTGGGTCCTAGAGCCTTATAATTTAGTATAATCGTGTTAAAATGAACCGAAAAACTGGCAGCAAGCTTTGTTTTTCCGCCTGCAGGTGGTCCATCAAGAATTATTATACTTTTAGTTTTTAACATTATTTCACCAAGTGGTTTAAAATATAGTATGAGTGTTGTTATTTTCAATACTTGGGTGAGCAGCTTCTTCTAGGGTAGTAACATGGAAAGAAGCATGAGTTATTTTTGCTTTTTTATTCCTTTGAGCAGATAATATAATCCTCCGCTGTATGGTAACATGTATTTATATACTTCTTTGTAAGCTACTTTTTTAATATTCCTTTGCACGATAATACGTTTGTGAAGTATTTTTCTAATGTTTTCAAGGATGTAAAGCAATGCCTTAAAAGTTTCATATGTGTATTGTTTTTTTCGCTTAAACATGAAATACAAAAATCGTCCAATTATTTCGAAAAAGATAACAGGCAAGGTAAGCAGGATCATCTTAAATGAATGGTTTTTAAGAAGTGTTATCAACTTGTTTCTCTGAATAAAGTAGTAGAATCCAAGTTTTAGTTTTCCGTTTTTCCGACTGGACACACCAGATTTATGATATATTATCGAATTGGGTATAATAACTAATTTATATCCAGCTAAACGAAATCTCCAAGATAAATCGATATCCTCATATCCGAAGAAAAAGTCAGGATCGTATCCTCCAATCTTGAGGAAAGCGTCTCTTCGGAGTAAAACTAGAGCAATAAATACCTGTCTAATTTTATTGTAAGCATGAGATCTGTCTTTTTGGTCTACACCTAATGCCCATGTGTTGCCAAAGTAATCCATGTATCTTCCTGCAGCAGCTACATTGTCTAACATTTCTTTGTTGTAATAGCTTTTAAACTTAGGATCTGCTATTGCTACCTTGTTATTTGACTCCATGAATTTAACTAGGTGGGTTAACCATTTTTTATCGACAACGAAGTCAAAGTCTAACCTAGCAACATACTTACCCTTTGCTTTAAGCACACCGGCCATAAATGCCAGGCTTGGACCAACATTTCTTCTTAAGCTAATTACTTTAATGTTAGGGTAGTTATTTTTAACAAATTTAACGCTACCATCAATGGAGCAATTGTCAACGAGTAGTACTTCGAAATTAGGGTATTCTGTTTTCAATACAGCGTCTAAACAATCTCCTAGATGATATCTTCCATTATAATTTAGCACTATTATGCTAACTAGTGGCCAATCATCTTTTTTACAATCTTCCTTTTTAAAGAACATAGCTTAGCATCACTCTTTTAGTCTTTTGCCGCCGTCTTTTTAATCACGGAAATATGTGTTTTTACGAGCTGTTAAATAAGTCTGCTCTAGGATGTATTTTATTTGTTTGCTTGTTCTTTAACAGTTTTTTGATAGTTAGAATCGGTAAAAATGCAGTAAATGATATGTAAGAAATGTAGGAGATAAGGGATCGAACCAGACTAACAGTGAAAGGTTGACCTTGTTTTACGCCAATCCAAGTTCTATATAATCTATGTATTAGTGATGGTGAAATCGCTAAAATAGCTAGTTTTAGATGGTGCGTTACCATCATTGTTAGGAAAATGAGAAGCAGCGATACATGGAGTAATATGCTGCAGATATCTTTTAAAATAGCAGTTTTATGTTTAATGAAAGCCTTGGCTCTAGATCTGCCATCTCTCCATGCCCTTTGCAAGTCGTATTCCTTTACCAAGTGGTAAACTTTGACCTTAGGGTTATAATAGATTTTGTATCCAGCCTTTGCAAGTCTAATGCAGAAGTCTAGGTCTTCTCCCCCTCTCTTAAATTCTTGGTCAAAATTACCTATAACATCGACTATGTCTTTTTTAAAGGCGAAGTTTAGAGAAGGCGCAAACTTCAAATATGCTATCTTTTCATTTTTTTCTACGTTAATAGGGGTTTCTGATGGAGATTTTATGTCAATTACTTTTCCTGATTGAACGGCGATGTCCTTTTCAGAAAAACCTTCATCCAGATTTTTTATCCAGTTTTCATCAGCTATGCAGTCAGCATCAATAAACGCTACTATTTCGCCTCGTGTTTTTTCTACACCGGTTTTTCTAGCTCCTCCTACACCATGTAAATGGTTTATTATAATTTCTACATTTACATTTTGATTTATGGGATGTTTTTTTGTTATATTGACTACGGGGTCTTCAGGGCTGTCGACGACCACGATTACTTCGTATGGTTTTTTTGTTTGTTTTCTTAGGGAATCTAAAGTATAGTAAATCTTTGGTTCCCTTTTTGCAATGATGATAACGGTTATTTCAAACATTTGCGCATTTTATCCTCTTTTTCTAAATATGGATTTCATAAGATGGAAAATTATTCCATAAGATAGCGCTATGCCTGTTGGCATGTTAAATCGGAAAAATCTTACTAGTCCTCTTTTCAGAGTTGAGCCTTTTACTTCTAGGTACATGCCGGGTGCAAGATAGGTTAAATAGGTTATTAGAACTAGTAGCGAGGATATTGTGGGTGTAAAGGTAAGTTGATATACCATTATTGGGGTTACTATAAATATTTGTGGTAAAAGTAGGTAGTAAATGATTCTTATTTTGAGCAGTCTTGGTAGATTTTTGAATGTGATTGCATAGTCTTCTCCTCTGGTGTAAAAGTTGAACTTCAGCCATTTAAGTAACCCTGTTACTCCTTTTCTAAGATCTTCTTCGCGTTTAAGATGTAAAACGGGGTCTGGGGACCATAAAATTTTGAATTTTGTGTTTTCTTTTACGCGTATGCAAAAGTCTGTATCTTCACCGACAGTTAGATTTTCGTTGAAGCCACCAATTAGATCTAAAATTTTTCTTTTTATTAAAGTGAATCCCATATATATGGCGTGCGTTTCTATATTTACATTTGTCTTATTGCTAGCTTCTTTTGAATAAGAGTTGTAGAAGTAGTCGGCTCCAATAATGCCGATGTCGTCTTGTTTCTCCATAATTTCGATCATCTTTTTTAACAGGCTTTCTGGCGGAATTACGTCACTGTCCCAAAATAATATGTATTTTCCTTCCATATGTTTGATGCACAGGTTTCTTGCTTTTGGTATATTACTTCTTTCTCTAATTACACGTATTCCATGGAATTTATTCTTGTTTTTTTGTGTCCAAGAGATAATTGCTTCGTACGTTCCATCTTTAGAGTAATCGTCCACAAATATTATTTTGATTTTGTTTTTTGGGTAGTCTAAACCTTCTATTGCTTTTAGTACCTTGTCTATGCACCATGCTCTATTTTTAACAGGTATTCCCAATGTTATTAAAGGTAAGGGTTCTAAATCAATACAATAAGTCATTATCTTATCCTCTAACATATACTACAACTATAGCTGAAAGATTCTGGTTATTGTAACCAAAGTCAAGAACTCTATTCCAGTGATCATCTCCGTACGCAACAACCTTTGATATAAATTCACTTTGAGTTTCAGCTTTACCGCTACCAAATAAAATCCCTGTAGGTGCGTAAAATGGTTCACGTGTAACGTGGCGTCCAACTACTAAGACTTCATATCGACCTGTATTCACGTCGCTTATGACTTGGGTGGAGTTTTCTGGTGTTCCAGTTAATACAGTGTCTCCTTCAGCTAAAACGTAAAATATCCATACTGGATATTCAGTAACAGCAACTGGTTCCATAGAATTTTCACGATCGTATTTTAGTTCTACAAACTGCTGTGCATATATTTCTGCGGTTGATGTGTGTAGAAACGGTACTGTTGCATATGTTAGTAGAGGGCCTAGAATGATTGATACGATGCTGGTTGCGATGATGAATTGACGGAAAAAGCGTAAAATATTTTGGCTAAATACTTTTTTCTCCGATATGAGCTGTTTGGCGAGGCTAAAATGGAGAGGACTTATAAATATGCTTGAATAAATTACGAAAAGTAGCGCTCTAATGTTAAATATTCCCCAGTAAATAAAGGGAACTACTTGTGGTATGAATCCGATATGGAATAAGGTAAATATTGTCAATGTGACCGGAACAGGAAGTTTTCGTTTAAGGATTAATAAAAAGTTTACTAATACTATGAGCCAGAAAATTATTAGATAGGTTCCCATTAATATTATTCTTGGGATTAAAACCAGTTGGCGAAATTCTGTGGTAGTACCTACAGCGACTTTTTCTACCGCCAGTAGTTCGCTTCCTCCAATAACATCTCTAATGAATCCTTCAAAAGCCCCTACTACTGGAGGGAGAATAGAATATGTTGTTGCTGAGTGAAAACCGAACCAAGATACGATTAAAGTAATCATCGCATAAAAGAAAACTGTAATGATATTGTTTTCAAACTTGTTTTTCCTAAATAGTCTTTTGAGCGGGAAGAGAAAAGTGAAACTGACTGCCATGGCTATCCATGTGAATAGAGGGGTTCCAGGATGCATGAATACTAGGGCTATTGAAGTTACTATAACCATGAGGTTGTTTTTCCTCACTATGCTGTACATTAAAAGGAAAAATAGGGGTATTGAGAATGTTTGTCTATGGAAGAAATCCATAGTGTAAACATGTGAAAATGATAAGAAAAGAAGTATTGAAACCGTTGGATTAGAATTTAATCGCGAAGATAAGACCATAAGTATTAATGTTATGACTATGGGGTTCATTAATGCGAAAAAGTCGCTTAGAAAACGTATGTTTTCGATTGTTGAGAGTCTTAAGCCCATTGTAAGTAAAAGCTGTGAGAAAAATAAAGCTAATCCTGGGCTTCGATAGGTTTCATGCACGTTTCCTAAATGTCCGTGCAGAAGTACGTAGAGAGGTTCAGCCATGAAGGGATATTGATCATTTATGCGAGGATTTATTAGTAACATTGCTGGAAAACCGTAAAAAAGTCCAACGAGAAGTGTTAATGAAAAAAGTCGAAGAATTTTACTTGATGAACTTAATGTACATACTATTACCATTATTACAGTTATATACCAAAGAGGTGATAAATGGTCTGTGTAGAAAAACATGTCTCCTTTTGATAAATCAATAGGTTTGGAAGTAAATGCAGCAAGTATAAAAAGTAAGGTTATAAAGAAGATAAGAATGATATTTTTTCTATATTTTAGGGACGTTTTCGCATACTCCTATACTATGCTTTTAAATTTGCATAATAATTTCCACTAAACTTGCTTACAAAAGATTTTGAGTTATCGATTAATAACGGCGTTTTCATATATTGTTGAAATTTGTTCCACTATTTTATGGATACCGTACTTTTCAGCGACAGTTTTTCGGGCTTTTAGCGCCTTTAATCGAATTATTTCCCTCTGATTTGATAGCAAGTTTAGAGTCTTTGCAATTTCATCTACATTTACAGGATATCTTACTAAAAACCCAGAACTGCTATCGATGATATGCTTGTTTCCTCCTACATCGGTTACAATGGGAACCACACCGTACGACATGGCTTCTGTTAATGCAACGCTATGGCTTTCATATTCCGATAATGATATGAACAATTCTGAGTTAAAAAGCAATTTTTGCAATTCTTTGTCTGAAATTTTGCCTTTATACGAAAGATTGTCTAATTTGTTTTCTCTTATTTTTTGGATAAGCTTGTTTCTATATGGTCCGCTACCCACAATAATTAGCTGGAATTTGCCGGGATCTAGTTTTTTCATAAGTTCAACTAATAGGCCTATGCCTTTTCTTTTTTCTATTCGTCCAACATAAATTAAAGTTAATTTGTTTTTCTTAATCAACTTCTGTTTCATGTCTATTTGAGGTATTTTAATTCCTATTGGGATAATTGCGAGTTTTTCTTTAAAAGATTTTAAGATTGGTAGTTCCTCGAGTTCTACTGGTGATACTATAATTATTTTCTCTGCTTTCGTGAGTATTAGCTTGCCAAAAATTGGATTATAGATTTTATATAACCATTTACCCATTTTTGAAAATCCTAGGTGTGTTGTTACAATAAATTTAGCTTTATTGGTGTCTTTAGCTAAAGCTGCTTCAAGCATGGGTAAAGCTCTGTAGCCATGTGCATGCACAATATCTGCTCTAGTTTTCTTTAACGCTCGTAATAATGGGTAAGAGAAGTATATTGTATCTTGAAAAGCATAAGATTTAAATTTTTTAACTAAAATGCCATCAATATTTTCTTCTGTGTATTTAGATTTTATGTAGGGGTCTGTTGCAAATATTTTAATTCTAAAACCTTTTTCAACAAGCTTTGAACTTATTTCTCTTACGTGTTTTTCTACTCCCCCCATGTATGGATAATACCTAGGGCACACTTGCACTATTTCCATTTACAAGAACATCTCCAACGTCTCGAAAATCGATATTGTGGGCTTTAATATTTCATTCAAATGAAAGCTTAATCAACTTTTTTCGCATATTTAATATCCTTTCTCCAAACTATTTCCTTTGTCTTCAAATTTCTTACAGATGCTGTGATGAGGTGCATTTGCTGCGTTATCCAAGTTCTATAAGACTTTACCATTAGTAAAGCTACTCCGGACACTAAAAAGATTTTAGACAGGGTAGATCCTTTAATGGCGCATACTGGGAGTAAGACTGCTATGAAAAGTAGAAGCCATGGGTTCACTACATGTAGAAAGGTTTCCATGTGTAGTATTGTTTTAAATTTTTTTGGTATTTTATTATTTGTTCTTGTTTTCAAGAAATGCTGTATTAGGTGTTGTGCTCTTCTTATTCTCCACAAATGGTAACCTTTTCTAGGTACCGCTTCCGTACACCATAATGTCTCTGGTGTTATTGTTCTATAGCCCAGCAACGCTATTTTAACTGCTGAGTGAGAATCATCTGCTCCTATATGCTCAGGAAATCCTCCTATTTCATCTAGTAATTCTTTTCTATACGCTGCTAACTCCCCATGAAATATAGGGGTGCTCCAAGCTTTGCTCTCCGATATTCTCAACGTGTTATAGTATTTTCTATATCCTTGCTCTATTTCAGCTGGGCCTTTCTGCTCTGGTTTTTTAAGACAGCTTACCGCTCCTATAGTTGGGTCTGCTAACCATTTTACTGCTTCCGTTATTGCGTTATTTGGCCACATGGCATCCGCATCTGCAATAATTACTATTTCTCCTGCTGCATGTTTTAACGCGTTGTTTAACGCATGAGCTTTTCCTTTTCTTTCTTTTTCTCGTATCAATATTATTTTTAGATCTTTATGTTTTTTAACCCATTTTTCTATGTTTTCTGGTGTTCCGTTGGTACTTGCGGAGTCTATTACTATTGTTTCTATTAAATCGTGAGGATAGTCTTGACTCTGGAAGTTCTTTAACTTTTTTTCAATTATTTCCTTTTCGTTATAGGTCGGTAATATTACTGTTACTTTCGGTTTATAGTTTGAGTCAAGTTTTACGTTCCACGGTTTCTTTAGAAAGGTTTTCATGTAAACATAGTATGTTAAGGGTGCAGCGAAGTGAATTGTGCATAAAATAATTATTATTACTTCTAAAATTGAAAGCATTTGCATCTGCTTCCTAACAGATTTTAAGGTTAAAAGGAGGCAACTTAAAGCTAGTTGAATGATTTTGATCGCGATTTAAGTAGTTTGAGTTTCAAAAGTAAAACTAATTTTGTTAATGATAAATAAATCTTAAAATTAATAGAAGTAGGTGTTAGCCCTTGTTCTGAGCTACGGATAGCATTTTACTCTATCCGCAAATCCGCCTTTTGCCTTACGGAAGCGCTAACAGACACTTATGTCTTTATAATTTCACAGATGACATAGCTGTTTTAGTAATCGTAGTTTTGCGGTTTTGTAAAATAGTTTTTACAACATATAAGTCTTTAGGTTTATCTTTCGAATTTTAACACCCTTCGTAGAACCCTTTAAGTGCCACCATATTTTATTGTTTTGAATGACCTTGAATTGACGTGCTTTGGCATTATGATAGATAATTTGCTGTTTAAGAAAGTTTTTGGAAATTTCGTAGAAAACGGATTAGCTATGGATTTATGTTGTGAAAACATGGTTGTAGTAGCTCTTATTGATATTAATTTTTATCAGAGAAGATAAAAATAACAAATACTTATAACTGCTATCGCATTATTAAAAGTATATAAAAATGTCTTTCTTCAACCTTGGCTAGGAATTTTTAAACATATAGCTAATGTTGTAGAGTTTTTCGAGGAAAGTAAGAGGCTATATTAAGAATATTAGTGTAGGGGGTATAAAAATAAGGGTATTTTCTGAAAGAAGTTTTATACGGACAGTAACTGTTCTTCTACTTATTGTATTTTTTATTTTGATATTTCAAATGGCGGCTGAAACTTCCATAATGGAGCGTAACAGGAAACAGTGGCCCCTTTCCAACTACTTGCTAAAAGAATACGGTGTGAACAGTTTAGAAGAGTTAAAAATGAAATATTTTGAGGTGGCCTATGAAAATGTTTCCAAGTTTTTTGATCAAAGTGAAATTGAATTAGAACAAACTGCTTATACGTTTCCAACTCGAACAGAGTTCTTTGACGAAAAAATAAATGAACTAAGTGAATTTGAAGAAGAAGTTGAATTAATGTTTTATCAGTACGGTACAGGAACGGAGGTTGAAGCAGAAGTTGAAACAGAACAGACAGATTTGTCGTCATTAAATGTACCGTTGAGCAATTCTTTTGGATGTAATATTGTCCTTATAACTCTTTCAACTCTTGTCTTGATTATTCTTGCAGTAATGGCAATGGAAGAACCGAAATCTAAAAGAGATAAGCAAACGATGAAATATTTTGGCTACATTCTCCTATTGGTCGCTGTTGCCTTATTATCTTATAGTTTGGGGTATGTTCACGGTCAACAGTCTAATTTGGCTATTCAAATTGAGCCTAGGAGCTTCACGGAAGATGTAGCTTACATTGTTTTCACAGAAAATGGCGAAGTTTATGCAAAAAATGGAAAAACCGGTGAAATAGAATTTCAAGGAACAGATGCAAGCACAGTTATCCAAAGCGTGTTGGACTCCTTAACAAACGGTAGAAATTACAAGGAAAGAGTTGTTTTGAAAGGTGTTTTTACTTTAACTAAGCAGATCACGGTTTCAAGCTACACTATTTTTGATCTTAGCCATGCGGTGCTTAAGTTGTCAAGTGAAGTGAACTTAGCGGGAGACGGGATAATTAAAGCATTAAACGCAATTAAAATAGAGATCGTAGGTGGCATTTTAGATGCAAATTACCCCAATAATTCATATAATAACAATGGTATTTTCTTAGAAAACTGTTCTTATTGTCTTGTTGAGGACGTTTACATCAGATATTTTGCTTATTTCGGTATTAAGGGCGCCCCTGTCTATAAGTCATATTTCACGGGCAATGTTCTTGAAAGTTATGATGATGTACGTAGAACATGGGTTGAAATTGCTTACGGAGACGATAATGACGTTGGTTCAAACCTAATCATCAACGGACTAATTAATTTTAGTTGGTTTGATAAAACAGACGGAGATCCCGAACTGCAAAGAAATAAAATACATAGTAATATTTGCATAGGCTTAACGGCACGTGGAGGTATAAGAATTTGTGACTGGTCTCATGAAACCTCAATTAAGAATAATATAGTTATGCCATATACTAGTAGCGGTGGAATTTACGGTTATGTTTCAGAGCGCTGCGAAGTAATAGGTAATATAGTTATTGGTCAAGGTGGAACGGAAAGCAATGGTATTGATTTTGCCTACTCTAAACATATTCTCTGGGAAGACAATATTGTTTACAACATAGGGGGTAATGGGTTTGCCACAGATGGTACAAGCAACATAATTATTAAAGGTAATATTGCAGCTTACTGTGGTAAAAACGGTTTTACGCTTCCATATGCAACAGCTAGAGACAGAAAGGTTGTTTTGATCGGTAACATTGCTTATAACAATGGGCAAAGCGCTACTGGACATGGTTTTAGTATTTCAAATTCTCATTATCTCGTGGTTGCTAATAACATTGCTTTTGACGATCAGGAGACTAAAACACAAAACTATGGAATATCTTTATTTAACGACTGTAGTTACTCAATTGTTAAGGGCAACATTGTTTTCGGAAACACTCATATTGGGATATACCTTTCAGGAAACAACGGGATCGTTGAAGGTAATATTTGTAGAGATAATAGATGGGGTATAACTATATATGGAGATAATATTCAGGTTTTGAATAATCAATTGATTAATAACTTTGATGGTAACTTCATTGATGATGGCGGTACTGACAGAGTTATTAGATATAATGTCGGTTATGTTACTGAGAGCAGTGGGGTTGTCTATAACTTAGCCGATGGGGCCAGTATTTCTCATGGGTTGATACAGGTTCCATCTGTTGTTACCTTGACGTGTTTGAACGCTACTTACGACGGGGTTCCAGTAATTGTTACATGGAATAAGGAGCTAACAGGATCCACTTATATTTCGGTAAATATCTATTGGGCAAATGGAACAGCAATAAGAGATCCTGTTATTGCAATATCGTGGTATGCTGAAGTTTAAAATGGAAATAAAACATGGACAATAGTAATGCCGATGTTGCATTACTTACTTTATTATGGTAATCTATTTTCTTTGTTTTAGGGTTCGGATGAGGTTTTCTCTTCTTTTGTTTCTATCTGTTTTAACTCTTCTTCTAACTCTTTTTCTATTTCTTCTATTGGCTTTGGTGGAGGAGTTGTTGCTAGAGTATAGCCTATCCATGCAGCAATAAACAACACCGCGGTCACGGCTAGCCAAACTATTGTTACTGGAATGTTTATTAAATTGAAATTTGGCTTCGGCACAGGTAAATCTGGAAACAAAATTAGTAAAAACCCATAAAGAGTGTAAAGTATCCATATTATTATTGCTGCTATTAGCATTCCTCCTCCGATAACCCTATCCTTACTCAAAATTTTTCACCTCAACATAGGTCGATTGATATGTTTTGTAATTTGTTTTAGATATATATGTGTTTTTTATGGTGCGCGTGCGAGAGCAGTTTATTAAGATACCGTATGATTTATAAAAGAAGTTGGCATCGAGTCTCTGTGTTTGACTTTATGATTTTTTTAAAGTTACTTTAATTTAATAAGTGTATCTAATTTTTATTTTCAGACTTTAAGCTACGGTTTTTTATGGAAATTCTTATGTTTTTAATTATTTGTAACGCTATTGATAGTCCATGTCTTAATCTTAACTTTTTTGTTCCAAGTCTTCGACGATATCTTATCGGTATTTCTATAATTTTAGCTTGTTTACTTATGTAGTTATTCATTTCCACTTCTATTCCGAAGTGTTTTGCTTGCGGTTTCCAGTTTTTTATTAGGGTCCATTTTAACACTCTTAACCCTGTTAACGGGTCCTTCATCCAAATCTTGTTAAGGCAGATGTGCAAAAATTTTAGTAGTAGATTTCCTAGGTTAAATACATCTTTTTGATTACCGTTTTGTTTATATGTGTGAAATCTGTTTCCCGTAACCATACCTACCTTAGGATATTTCTCTAGGATTTTTATCATTTTTAATACTGGCTTTGCTGGATATGTGTAATCACCATCTGTAAATATTATATAGTTAGGAGTATATCCGTTATTTTTTATGTGTTTTATCGCTGTTTCTATTGCTTTTCCTTTTCCTTTCCCTTCTTGTTGTATTACTTCTGCTCCCAAGCTATGTGCTATTTTCTGCGTTCCATCCGTGCTTCTTCCATCTACCACAAGAGTGTGTGCACGGGGAAAAGTTCCTTGATACTCTTTTATCGTTGGGCCGATGCCTGGGGCTTCATTTAATGTTGGTATTACTATAGTTATTTTATTCAAGTTTATTCCCCCTCCTGAAGAATTAAACATCTGAATCTTACACTATCACTAAAATAGTATTGGCTCTTTGCCATTTTTAATCAGCAACGGACGGCTCTTTGCCTTCCGCAAAAATAGTCTTGTTGTTAGTAATATTTTTTGTCGAGCGATTTATTTTATTGTTTAAATACCGTTTTCAAGTGTTTTGAACGTCTGTACTATTTTAGCAGCTATCATTTTCGTATGTTGGCTACTTTTCGCTTGTTCTGTTAAAAGCTTATGTCTTTTTGATATATAAGTCTTTAGGTTTTTGTATTATTGTCTTTGGCTTTTTTGTTGGTTGTTTATGTCTTCATGCTACTGTCACTTTTTCGCGAAGTTCGCTATATGATGTAATTATTGAAATACTTTATTGCTCATTACTTGTGATAACTTGAAAATATAAGAAAAATAAGACGAAAATCCCAATTCTCCTAAAAATTAACAATTAAAAATTTTAAAATTCAATAAGTTTTGCAAATAATTAATTTCATATTTTAATTCGATAGCTATACTCTTAGGTGGTCTTATTAAATAAATACATGTTTAAAATGTCCAAATACGCTAAATGCTTTTTGGTATTTGATTATTCTAAGTTTAGATTAAGTTTTGTGTCTAGCTTCTTGCTATGCGGTTCAGAGACTAAACTTTTGTTTTCTTCCATTTATGTGCTGAGTAAATATAGTAATACTTATAACTACAAATTATCTTTACATAGAAGACAGAAAACTTGTAACTTTTAACGTGTCTAAGTAGCATCGAAATAGATAATGTTAAGAAAAAACTTAAAGACTCTACAACTTGCTCTCATCAGTTATGCGGGGTGTAGAGGTGAAGAAATGTAAAAAACTTTTGCTGGCAGCATGTTTGTTTTTGATTTGCCTATTAGCTCTTATTCCATTCATCTACATAGTGATTAATGCGGAAGGCTCTTTAACTCCATTAATTCATGATGAAAGCCATACATATCTCGTGTTTAGTAATGATATTGTTTTTAAAATCCCAGCATATGGCACGGTTATTAAATTTGATGAAAACTTTAAATTTACCAAGTTTGAGTGGGACCAGTGGAATGCAACGATGATACTTTTTTACGATCTTCAAATGGATGGTGATTTAGTTTCAAAGTTCGGCGTCAGCGTAAAAAACGCAAATTTAACTATCGTCGATCTGTTTGTTAATAAACGCTTAAATATTACTGCAAAATTATTAAATACGGCCAATTGTACTATTAAGATTCATGCTGATGGCTTTAAACCTTGTAATGTTTCCGTACATGGTGCAGATTTAGTTTCTTGGGGTTACGATAACTCTAGTGACATTTTAACTATTATTGTTTCCCCAAGCTCGTTTGCAAACGTTATTGTTGATTGGAAGGAATTCGTAGTTGTAGCTCCTGAGCCTTCTCCCCCTCCAGATACCTCTCCTCCTTCTGAGCCTTCTCCTGAGCCTCCGTCAGAAACTCCCCCCTCCGAGTCCCCTCCTCAACCCTCTTGTCCCTTTTTAGCGTTGCTTGGTGAGCTGAAATCAATTACTTTCAGTTTTTCGGTTTTGTTACCAGTGCTTATAACGATGCTAGCATTTGTAGTGATTTCTATCCGCTTAAGGAGGGGAGCGATCGAAAAAGGAAGAGCAAGAAGTGTCGTCAAGAGAAAATTGTTGAATACCACTGGTTTCTCCTCAGGAATGAGCAACTCTACAATTGTAGACAATAAAGAGGAATTTGTCGTAGCTTTCAGAAAAACATTTTCGAAACCTACTTCGAAAAAGAGGAAGAAGAGAAACCTTCTATAAGTGATATTATTGTACGTGAGTTTATAAGTTACTTTAATGCTATTGCAAAGAAACGTAGGAAAAACGTGAAATCGGCTGAGAAGGAACAGTAGATCGGACCTAAGAACTACTTCATACATTGTTAACAGTCTGGGTTTATTTTAGTGCACAGTTCTAGCGGTTGTGTTATTTTTGTTCTATTATTGTTACTTTGTGTTTTTTGATGATTTCTATCGTTTTTTTATGTTTTTTATACGTTTGGTATGCTTGTTCTAGTGTTTTTTGGCGTAACCATGATTTTGCTGGGCACACTATTGTTACTTTGTGTTTTTTGATGCGTATTTTTTCTAGGAATTCTAGAAGAGGCACCAGGTCTACATTTAGTGAGGATATTATTGTGTGATTTGTGTTTCCTGGCATTTTGTAAGAGACTTTAATTAAAAATGTATATGGATGTTTTAGGACTGCGTGATGCAGTGCTTGCAGTTCTGCTTCCAGAATTTTTTTGAGTGATTCTGATTCCTTATCTAAGCGCTTTAATAGTGTTTTTATTTTTGTTTGTGTTACTGGTTCCACTAGTTGATGCGTTGTTTCTACTGGTGTTTCGAAGGTTTCTAACACGTATTTTAGAGCTATTTTTAGGATTTGTTGTGGTGATGTTGGTTTTAGGTGTATTTTTATTTGTTTTTGGTCGTGTATTGTTATTGCTGTTGGTATTTCTTGCTTTGTTGCTGCTAGTGCTGTGTTTATTAGTATTGCTGCTAGTTGGTCTTTTTCTATGGGGTCTTGGGCTGTTGCATCATATATTACGTGTATTGCGGATGCTCCTTCCATGTAGTATTCTTTTATCATTAGTTTTGCTAGTCTTGCTGTTGCTTTCCAATCTATTCTTTTCGGTTCATCTCCTGGCTGGTATTCTCTTGTGTCCATGTATTCTAGTCCTGGTCCTCGAAGTTTTATTTGCGCTGTGCCTGTGCCCATTGTGAAGGGTGATGTTATTGCTAGATATTCTAGTGCTGTTATTATTGCTGCTAGGGTTCTTGGATATGCTGTTACTGTTATTTTCAGTGGGGTTTCCACGGTTGTTTGGGTTAGTTTTAGAGGTCCTGTGACTGTTAGGGTTGCTTTTTCTGTTTTGTATATATCTGCTAGTTGTGGTTGGAATGTTAATGTTATTTTTGTTTTTCCTGGCGTTATTGTTTGGGGTGTGATTTGGCTGTTTGGTAGAGGCGGCTTTAGGGATATTTTTGCTGGGAGTTTTATTTTTGGTAGGGTTTCTAATTCTATTTTTATTGGTTTTCCTGCTATTGTTTTTTCTTCTATTTTTGGAGGTATGAAAAGAAGTTTTTCGCTTAGAGTTTTGGAAGTTCGTATTGTTGATGTTAAATCATAAAGTAGAAAGACGAATACGTTAAGTGCGATTATTGTTAGGAGTAGGTCTTTAAATATGAGGGAAAATGATCCTAAGACTATTATTGATGTTAGTATTTGTTTTCCTTTTGTGGTTAGTTTTGGTTTTTGGGTCAGTTTTGTTCTCCTCGCTCATGGGTTGTTATATTTTTGGTACTGGTGTTTGTTCCAGGGTTTCTTGTATTATTTGTTGTGGTGTTATTTCTTCTGTTTCTGCTTCTGTGGTGAGTGATATTCTGTGTGGTATTACTAGGGGTGCTAGTTTTTTTATGTCGTCGGGTATTATGAAGTTTCTTTGGTTTAGTAGGGCGTATGTTCTTGCTGTTTTCATTAGCCATATGGATGCTCTTGGGCTTGGTCCTATTTTTACGTATGGGTTGTTTCTGATGGTGTTTACTAGTTCTATTACGTATTGTTTTATTTTGTCTGCTACGTGTATTTTTCTTGTTTCTACTATTAGGTTTATTATTTCGTAGGGTGTTGCTACAGGTTCTGTTTCTGTTCTTTCTATGTAGTCTATTCTTGATAGTATTTCTGTTTCTTCTTCTGGGTTTGGGTATGTTATATTTATGCTTATGGCGAACCTGTCTATTTGTACTTCGCTTAACGGGTATGTTCCTGCTATTTCGTAGGGTGTTTGTGTTGCTACTACTAGGAATGGTGTTGGTAAGGGTAGTGTTTGGCCTTCTATGGTTACTTGTCTTTCTTGCATTGCTTCTATTAGGGCTGATTGTGTTTTTGGTGATGCTCTGTTTAATTCGTCTATTAGTATTGTGTTTGCAAATATCGGTCCTTTTTTGAGGATGAATTTTGATGTTTGAGGGTCGTATATGTTTGTTCCTATTATGTCTGCTGGTAGTAGGTCTGGTGTCATTTGTATTCTTCTGAATTCTCCTCCTATTAGTTGTGTTAGGGTTTTTGCTATGAGTGTTTTTCCTACTCCTGGCATTCCTTCGAGTAGTACGTGTCCTTCGCTTAACATGGCTACTAGCATTGCTTCTAGTACGTTTCTTTTTCCTACTATTATTTTTGACGCACTATTTAGTATTTTCTCCGGTATTTTGTATAGTTTCTTCGGCAAATTCTTCCCTCCACTTTAATAACAATTCTAAGGTTTTTCTATCCCAGTCTGGGTGTTTTTTCAATATTTTTTCTATCTCTTTTTCCTCCTCCCTCTCTTCTTTTTTCTCAGGTTTTCTGGTTTTTCCTACTCTGTAGATTGCCGCTACTGTTGTTAATGTTACAACGGTGTATTTTATTTCTGGGATGTACACATAGCTTAATGTCACTCTCATTGCTGTTCTTAGTTTTGTGTGTAAGGTTAAGTTGTAATGAGAGATGTCTAGGTACGTTTTTCTTCCTTCTGATATGTTTTTGAGAAGTTGGGTGTTGTTTTCTTTGTTTATCATAACGTTTATGAATATGCTGGGATCTGAGAGAAGTATTAGTGTTCCTTCTCCAACTCTTGCTTGGACTAGTATTGGTTGAGGTCCTGTGGGGTCTTCTGGGTCTTGTTGTTCGTTCATGTTTATGTCTAGGTAGCTGTATTGTGATGCGTTTGCTAGGATTTCTATTTCTGATCCTGTTATGTTAAGTGTTGTTGCGTAGTTTAGCGTGAGTTTTTCTATGTTTTTTGTCCATGTTGTGTTTTTTATGTTGAGTATTATGGGAAGTTTAGAGTCTTTGTAGTAGAATACTGGGTCTATTAGCATTTTTTGCGTGAATTTACATGGTATTTCCATTTGTTCTAGTAGGGTGTTTGCTTGTCCGAAGTCGTCTGCAACTAGTATTGTTGCCCCCTTTTCTAAGATTTCTTTTACTGTTTGTGTTTCTTCTGGTATGTAGGGTTTTTCTGGTCCTAGTATTAGTATTGTTGTTTGTTTGGGGTTTGCTATTTGTTTTAGTTGGTCTATGTTTGTTATTTCTGTGGCATTTGTTTGCTGTTTTAGTGATGTTAGTCCGTTCCATTCTGGGTTTTCTGGGTTGTAGTCTTCTGCTGGTGGTATTGTGTAAACTAGGTATAGTGAGAATAGTATTGAGAAAATTAGGGTTAAGGCTATTATTTCTATTTTGTTCATTGTTTCAACTCCTTTAACAAGCTTTTGTATAGTTTTTCTGCGTATTTTTCTTCTGCTACCGTAAGTTCTTCTAGGTACAGTGCCTTTTCTGTTAGCATTGTGAATCTTTCAAATTTTAAGGCTAGGGTTCCAAGATTTCCTTTTATTTGTGTAAGGTATTCTCTTAGTGTTTGGCTTGGCTTGGGGTATTCTTCTATTTTTTCTTTTAGTTTTTCTACGAGTTTCCAGTATAGGTCGACTATTGGATGTATGATTACAATTTCCTCCTCTTCTTTAACCAGTGTTTCTTTGACTTTGGTTTCTTTTTTGGGCGGTCTTAGGATTTCGCGCGGTCTTGTGATTGTTATGCGTATTTTTTCTATTTTTCTTCTGGGTTTTGAAAGATATACTATGGGTGCTAGTATTGGTATTATTGGTGCGATTACTATTAGTGGGTTTATTACGACTATTTCTTTTTCGATGGCTTTACTGTTTATCCAGGGCTCTTTTGGTGTTAGTATGATTGTTACTGTTATTTTTCTGGTTAGTGTTAGTGGTGATGCGTGGATTTTAACTGTGAAGGTTCCGTTTTCATCTGTGTGTGTTGTTACGGTTTTTCGACCTATTTTGACCGTTATTGTGGCGTTTTTTAATGGGCCTTCTGCGGTTTTTGCTGTTCCGTTGATTTTGAAGTTTATGCCTGCTATTACTGTTTTGGGTGTTTTTGCTTCTAGTTCTGGGTCTATGTATTCTATTGGTATTGTTACTGTTGTTTGTCCTGGTCCTATTTCTTTTTGGGGTTTGGTGGTTATTGTTATGCTTAATGTGTTTGTTAAAGGTGTTTCTGGGGTTTTGAATGTGTATTTGAATTGTCCTTGGCTGTCTGTTTCGGTTTTTATTGTGTCTTGGTTTATTGTTATGTTTATTGGCCAGTTTGCTAGGGATGTGTTGTTTAGTTGTATTTTTCCTTCGATTGTGTATTGTAGTGAGGGTCTAACTTTTTCTGGAACGTTTAGTATTGTTATTGTTGTGGTTTGGAAGGTTAGGTTCATTTCTATTATGTTTGATACGCTAGCTACGTAGTGTTCTGCGTCTTCTTCTACTGGTTTATATGCGGCGAATATTGCTATGCTTTCTATGTAGATTTCTGGGAGTTTTACGTTGGTTTCGAAGGTTCCGGTAATGTTTGTTTTTGCGGTGATGTTAGTTTCGTATGTTTGGTTGAATAGGTAGATTGCTACTGTTTTGTTTGGTAGGAGTGTGTTGTTAACTGTTAGAATGCCGTATATTCTTACTGTTGATCCTGGTGGTGTTTGTGAGGTGTTTGCTGCTATTCGTAGGTTTGTTTGTATTAGGATTCCTTGCTCTATTTTCCAGAGTATTTCTTCAAGTTTTTGTTGGAGCTTTTCGCGTTTTTGGATGTAGTTGTTTAATAGGTTTTTTACTTGGTTTAACTTTTGTTTTAGTTGTGTTGGCTGTAGGTTGAAGACTTGTATTATTTGGTTTATTTTTTCTTCTAGTTCGGTTATTGTTTCGTTTGCATCATCTATTAGGTTTTGTAGGTTTTCTAGTTCTTCTTGTACTTCGTCTAGTACTCCGTATTCTATTAGTAGTTCTACGATTAGTATTGTCATGTTTATTTGTTGGAATGTTGCTGCTAGTTCAAGAAGTAGATCTGATATGTCTGTTAGTAGATATCCGCCTTGTGCTACTGGTATTTGTTCTATGCTGCTTGCTTGCTGAGCGAGTTGGTTCCAGTTTTGGGCTGCGAGTTGATCTAATGCTTGGGTTAAAGCATTTGCTACGGGAGGGGTTGGGGGTTCAGGTAAAGTTTCTGGGTTTATGTGGGGTGGGAAAATGTAGGCATATAGTTTGGGTGTTAACGGTATGAGGATCGTTGAGATAATTATGGCGAGTGTTATGATTGTTTTGGGTTTTTTCAAATTTTTTACCCCGATAGGATTTGAAGCACTCTATTTGCTACTATGTAGAAGAAAACTGTGAGAAGTATGATTGCTATTGGGTCATATTTTATTCGATATTTTGGTCTGAATATTGAGTTTGCTACAAAATATTCTAGGATGAATAGGGATATGTATACGTCTAGTCTGTTTTCGTTTAGTGCTGCTAGGGCTGGTACGGTTATCATCATTAAAAGTGCGTAGGTTATTAGGAATAGTTTTTCTTTTTTCATGTGTTATTCCTCTAGTATTTGGATTTTTGCTGTTATTTTTCTTTTTTCAATGGTTTCTTCCACTATTTTTACTGGTTTTTTGAGTGTTGCTGCTATCGTTGCTGCTGCTATGGATGAGGGTATTGTTCCTAGGGTTTTTAGGTATCTTGGTGCTTCTACTTCTATTTTTGTTCCGGTTATTTCTACGATTATTGTGTTGTCTTTTTGTGCTGTTTTTACGTCGTCTGCTACGTCCGCCAGATCTACCAGCATTGTTTTCAAGATGTCTTCTAGGCTTCTTTCTTCTAAGGGTTCTAAGGTTTTTAGTAGTTCTGATCCTAGGGGTATTAGCTGTAACCCGTAGTGTTCTCCTGTTTTTATTATTAGTCTTTGGGGTGCGTTTTTTACTTGTGCAAGTTTTGTTTCAGGGTTTGGGTTTAGGGGTATGTAGGCGTATATTTTTTCTTTTTTAGGTATGTAGATTGCTTTTTCTATTGTTGTGAATTCTTCTAGTAGTGCTTCGATGTTTTGTATTGCGCTGTTGATTAGTAGTTGTATTGTTTCTTTTGGTATTGGTTGAGGCGACGTTATTGCTATTGTTGTGCCTAGTAGTATTGCCGCTATGCCTATGGCTGTTAGGGGTACTATTTGGAGTACGATGTGGGAGAATAGGGTGAATATTATGCCGAATGTTACTAGTATGATTCCGATGGTTAGTTGTTTATCTAGCACGCCTTCCCTCTCTGTCGTATCGACTATTTAAAAGTTGATTTAAAAGTAATAAGAATATTGTTGTTGATATGACAATAACACAAATGTCGGCATCTTCCTTTAAAGGGCAAGTAGTTGAAGGTGCGGTTTCTGTTGATTGCTTTAATAGTTAATTTAAAATTATGTTGCTAACTGACTCGTTATTTGGTTTATTTCGTCTATATGGTGTTTGTTTACTGTCTGTTGATGAGTTGGTTCTATTTAATGCGTGTAGGAGGGTTTATAAGATTTAACGCTGTTTAAATACTTGAATGTTTATATTTAATTGGTGACACGGCTTTGGTGAGCGATTTGAGTAAAAAGTTGAAGCAAGAAATTTTCAAACTCCTTAAAGAAGACGAAGAATTCAGATACAGCGTAGCAGGTTTAATAGGCTTAGATGAAATACTAAAAAGACTCGATAGAAACGAAAAAGAACTAATCAAGCTTAGAGAAGACATGATGAAAAGCTTCGAGCAGCAAAACGCTATTTTAGCGAAGCATAGTGAAATTTTAGAAAAACACGGTGAAGATATAGTTAAACTTACTGAGGAGCTCGTTAAGCTTCGGGAGGACATGTTGAAGGGCTTCGCACAACATGATTCACTCCTCGCGAAGCACAGCGAAATTTTGGAAAAGCATAGTGAAGATATAGTTAA
>Ga0209410_1000047_pt1 | contig 45174 bp, 48 predicted proteins | sample Mar14436cmmetaG_FD_184135 | JGI IMG/M metagenome (GOLD analysis project Ga0209410, IMG submission 184135) | Marine hydrothermal vent microbial communities from Guaymas Basin, Gulf of California to study Microbial Dark Matter (Phase II) - Marker... ... | reverse complement strand
ATGCTGTGTTTATCCCAGATTCTATCCAGTAGGGGAGCTCTGTTCCATCCGCTGACACGAACCTTATGTCTCTTCCATCAGCTTGCATTTTGCCCTGAGAAATCAAGGTGGCTGTATCAATGATAACGTTAACTTGGAAGTTTTCTAGGTCATAGTCAACGTTATTTGTAATTGTGATTGCTCTCCTGTAAAACCAGTTATTATTCCACCATTCAGGTTGAGCTTGCACGGGAGCTATAGGGGCAAGTATAGCTGACAGTAATATGGCTAATGACAGAATTAACTCGATTCTATCTTTCATACTAACCCCTCGATGTATTTCTTTAGTTCACATCGGTATATTAATGTGTCTCTAAATGAATACGATTCCTTTGACAAGCTACTTTTCCTCGAAAATTGTTCTTTTGACTTTTTTAGTGACTATTCCCTTGAGGTATGCTATTGCATGTAGTATGGCTTCTGGTCTTGGCGGACATCCTGGCACATATATTGTTTTTGGAGGTTTTATCCCCATGCTTTTCAAGATTCCGTATAGTTTCTGTACTCCCCCTAATGTAGCGAAGCTGTCATGCCATATTCCTCCGCCACATGCACATGAACCTATTGCTAGCAGGTATTTGGGTTCTGGAACTGCACGTATGGCCTCTATAACTTTGTCGACGTTCTGTCTTGTCACCGGCCCCGTGAATAGGATTGCATCTGCATGACGAGGTGAGCCAACGAGTTTAACCCCCAGTCTCTCAGCGTCATGAAAGGGTGTAAGTATGTCAAGTATCTCTATATCGCATGCGTTGCAGCTTCCAGAGTTTAAATGGAACACCCATATACTTTTCTTAATCATTTGCTTTCCCTCCTTAATCCGATTAACTTAGCTCCAGTATCTGCTCTATGCTCTGGACACCTGTACATTATCTCGGGGTCAAGCTCTATCCCTTGACTTTTCATAGCTTCTATGATTTTCCTCTGATGTCTTTCAGTTCCATAATACCTGCCGCATACAATGCATTTAACCATTTTTAATTTAACCTCTTGAACTAGATCAGTTAAAGTGTCAGATGTAAGTTCAAACTCCATTGTTAAGCTAATGGCTTCCTCAGGGCACACGTCAGCGCATCTTCCACAGAATATACATCTTCCATAGAATAGCCTTATGACGCGGTAGCCGTCCCTATCCTCCATGGTTAATGCATTTGGTGGGCATTCTGCCACGCATGCACCGCATCCAATACATTTCTCAACGTTTATTTCAGGCTTCCCCCTAAATCCTTCAGGAAGCTCAGTAGGCTTGAAAGGATATTTCTCAGTAACCACTCCAACTTTCCTAGATTTTCCTAGTAGAGAGAATCTTCCCATACGTTCACCTCCACTTAAATGGATTTGACACAAATTTTCCAGTTTCTGCGTCGATCACCGTTATACGGTCGGTGCATGAAAAGCATGGGTCGATGCTTGCAATGATTATTGGGGCATCAGCAAGGCTTTCCCCTCTAAGCATATATGGAACCGCGGGTAAGTTATTATATGTTGGAGCCCTCACCTTCCATCTATAGATTCTATTTTCAACACCTGTTATTATGAAGTGTACATTTTCTCCTCTTGGAGCCTCTGTAGCTGCTACATCTCTTACATTAGCTGGGATATCTATTTCTTCAGCCATTAAATCCCCCTTTGGAAGCTTGTCGAGAGCATGCTCTATGATTTCAGCTGATGCATAAATTTCATCTACTCTAACCATAAGTCTAGCCAGCACATCTCCTTCACTGTATACAGGGACATTAAATGAAAGTTCCTTATATGCAAAATATGGATGATCAACTCTAGAATCTATTTTTATCCCAGAGGCTCTTGCAACTGGTCCAACAACACAGAGTTTACGAGCATCTTTCTTACCTAGTACACCAATCTCCTTTGTCCTACTAATAATTTCACCCATTGATAGTAGAACATCCATAAGCTCCCTAAGCTCTTTACACATGTTTTCTGCAAATTTTATGATCTTTGCCTTAGCTTTTTCGTTGATGTCTCTTCGAACTCCACCTACAAGGTTAAGCCCATATGTTTTCCTGTTTCCAGTTATTATCTCACATAGATCCATTACTCTCTCCCTTATTCTCCAGCAGTGCATGAAACCTGTGTCGAATCCAAGTAGATGACAAGCCACTCCAAGCCATAGTAGATGACTGTGAATTCTCTCAAGCTCGAGCATGATAGTTCTAACATATTGAGCCCTCTCCGGAACCTCTATTCCAGAAGCTGTTTCAACTGCTTGGCAGTAGCATGAGGAGTGAGTGAAGCCGCATATTCCACATATTCTCTCAGCTATGAAGGGTATCTGATTGTACTTGAGCTTTCCCTCAGCCAGTTTTTCAATGCCTCTGAAGACGCCGAATCCTCTGTACTCTGCATCTACTATTTCACCTTTTGAAACATATATTCTAAAGTACTCTGGCTCGTGAAGGGCTGGGTGATATGGGCCTATGGGCACAACGTACTCGCTTTTACTTGGAGCCCTGAATATCCGCTTAGGAGCCTTGCTTGGTACATCCTTCAAATTATACTTGAAATCTTTCCTCAATGGAAAAACATCTGCAGGCCAGTCATCTGGTAAAACAAGTCTTTTCGGGTTGGGATGGCCTTCAAATTCTATTCCAAAGAAATCCCTTATTTCACGTTCAGCCCACTCAGCCCCTGGAATAGATGGTGTTATAGATGGAAGCTTTAACAATGTGGAAGGTGCCCTTACTGAAAGTATTATAAAAGCTTTGTCTGCATCAAGTGAGAAAATATGGTAAACCTTGAAATCTTCACTTAATGGGCGCTCATCAACTCCCGCTGATGTGCAGTAGCGCGTCTTCAAGCTATATAGAAGGTACTCAGTCAAGTTTTTCAGGTGGCGACTATCCACATGCAAGAGGATTTTATTTGAGGCAACCATCTCATATTTAAGTATTGCATCTCTAAAGTTTTCGAGTATGACCTCTAGCGTTTTCCCTATATTCTGCTTGGCCATTAGTTTACGTGTCATCTAGGGACGCACCTCCAGCACATGTTGGCAAGTGGAGAGATGTATAGGCCTAGGATGGCAGTCAATGTTAACAATAGCAGTGGTGTGAGTACCATTAGCCTTGGACACTTGTTCTTCATGTTTCGGTTGACTTTTTCACCCCATATAGTTTCAATGAACATATATGTCAGAGCTATAAAGCCTATGAACAGCCCAATTAGGTAGATTAATGTAATTGCAATATCCCCGATAGCCAGTGCAACTCCAAGCACGCTGTAGAACATTGAGAACGGGGGAGAGCCCTCCAATGCTATAACGCTTGCGATAGCTGTAAATCCGAGGACGGGGGAATCAGCTATAACACCATGTAAGCTATTGCGTCTACCATAGACGTGCTCAAGGTTTCCAGTTGCTAGGAAGGTTGTTGCTTTAAGTAGGCTGTGATTGAAGAGATGCATGATAGCGTAGGCTATTCCAAGTGGGGGATATGCCATTGCAAGGGCGATTACACCCATGTTAGTTATACTTGAATAGGCTAGAGCCCTCTTTAAGTCGGTTTGTCCAATTATTGACAGGGAGCCTATGAATATGGATGCTATACCAATGGCTAGAAAAACTGGTTTAAATGAGTCATATATGGGTGGAGATAGTATCGTGAACCATCTAAAGATTGCATAAAATCCACATCCGGTCACGACGGATGAGAGAACAGCTGATATTGGTGAGGGAGCTTCACTGTAAGCGTCTGGAAGCCACCAGTGAACTGGAACTATTCCAGCTTTCACGCCATACCCTATCACTATCATGAGCAGTGCAAACGTTGACGTTTCATACTCTACCGAGGATATGTATTTACCTATGCTTGTAAAGAGAAGCCCCTTGTAAGGATCTCCAGTAACGTTGAAAATATAGGAGTATATCAGCGACGTCCCGTACAAGGCGGAAGTTAATCCTACAACGCATAATAGAATGTATTTCCATGAAGCTTCAAGAGAATTCTCGCTCCTTCCATATCCCACCAACAGAACCGTTGTAAGTGTAGTTGCCTCAACGAAGACCCATAATATGAATGCATTGTTTGATATGCTCATAACATAAAGTGTCAAGAAGGTTATGGTCAGCATCGAGTAGTAGCTTTTCAAGGTAGCTTTATTCAATCCAAAGTTTTCAACATATTGCTCCATGTAATCGTAGGAGTACAATAGACACATCATGAAAATCGAAGATACAAGTATCAGGTAAAGTGCTGAAAGTGAGTCAACTCTAAATTCCTCTCCGAAAGCTACTATCACGTTACCAGTATAGACTAGATATGTTACGTAAATGCTCCAACATACCACAATCAGGTAGATTAACGTTAGTGAAGCCTTTGTTTTCCCATCGTATCTGGTGAAATAGGACAGTATTGTACCTAGCAACAGTATTAGGGGAATTACTATTGTAGTGATCTCGGCAATCATATTACCACCTCAGGGAGGACATTCTATAGATGCTGAGGGAGCCTGTAACTTTCTTGATGAGTGTTGAGAGATATAGCATTATCGCAATAGCTACAACGGCGTCAGTTAGTATTCCTATATCAACTGTAACGGGAGAGGCGTATGCCAGAACAGCAAGCATTAGGTGAATACCGTTCTCAATGTGGCATAGGCATATAGTCTGTTTTATAGCGCAGCTTCTACCAGTCATGCCATATATTCCCATGAAGAACAGTGAAAATGATACGCCCATGCATATTTTGAAACCTGGCTCTGTTATTGGAAGTGGTAGCGTGGAGCCCAGCCAGAAGCCTATGGCTATCAAGGCAATGTCTATTAGAATTGATAATATTGGGGGAACCATGGGCTCCTCTTCTTCCTCAGCTTTAAGCTTATTTATTGTGTGGATTATCAGCCATGGCACAATAACAACCTTCGTTATAAAGGCTGATATAGACCATGCATAGAAGTGAGGCTCAGGAGCTAGGACGGCTATACTTAGGAATATGCTGACAAGCAGTGTGGATTGAACAATGTATGAGTATGCCGAGTATTTCAATCTTCTCAGCTCTACTATAAGGAATGCTGTCAGTATCATGCATGCCGCAATTGGGGTAATTACATGCTCTAGAGCCACCATCTTAGACACCTATCAGGGAGAGTATCACGGCTATGATTGAGAGAGCACATAATATCAGCAGACTTCGCAATGCCTCATACACTCTAAATCTTCCAAATAAAGGCTCCCATATAGCGAACACGATATAGACTATCGAAACTTTGACGATGGTTATGATTAGCCCCAGCATTGGATTTGAAAGACTCCATGGCTCAATGACGTTAACCGCTATAGCTATTAGGAGAAATTGTTTCATGAATATGGAAAGTTTGAATAGGGCAAGTCTTCTACCTGAGTACTCTATTACGCTTCCACCAGCGATTTCAGGCTCCGCTTCTGGGAGCTCAAATGGAAGCTTAAATCCCTCAATATATGCACATGAGATTAATAGAAGCGATGCAACTATACTTGATATAGCTGGATAAGTTTCCATGGCTTGGAAGAATATACTGGAGAACTTTATCGCGTTAAATCTTATGGCTATGGCTATAAATGAGAAGATTACAGTGAGTTCGGTAAGTATTGCTATCATGAGTTCTCTTCTGGCTCCTTCAACAGCGAATATATTTCCTGATCCAAGACTTCCAAGTGTTAGGAAAACTGTTGCAGATGAAAGCAGGTAAATTACCAGAATTATATCACATGTGAAGTCAAAAACTGTTCTCCAATATACTATGGGTATCATTGCAGCCGCTAGCAATAGGTAGGCCAGTGATATGGATGGCGCGTACAGGAATGTTTTTGAAGCTGTTTCAGGTATGACATCTTGTTTAACCATTAGCTTCAAAATGTCATACCAGGTCTGCATTATAGGTGGCCCAACTCTGCAGTGTATTCTAGCTCTAATCTTCCTATGTATACCATCGTAAAGAGGAGGCAACAGTACGGTAACTGCTATCCCTAGTATAGTTGACACTATTGTTATTATTTCAACGCTCATCCTAGAACCCTCGCCACCAAAACTATTATCAGCAATATGAAGAGTACTCCAACATACACCTGAACACGCCCAACTTGAATTCTCTTAACTTCTCCAAGAAATGCTCCAAGCTTCACCCATGGAGATACTAGAACCTTGTCTGCATTAGGCTCTGGATATCTTACCTTTACTGTTGGAAATTTTACTCTGTACAGGGGGCTGACAAGTTTCTCGAATCCAGCATAGAGGGAGGACGCTGGAAATTTGATTTCATGTATATCAAACTTATATCCTCCAAGCCACGGGGCCTCAACTCTTGTTTTTAGGGGATGTGCAAGCGCATATAATATGCCAAAGGCTATGGGAATGAAAACTGCAAGTAATGTGAAGCATACCGATGTTAGGGGCATGGTCGATGGAATCACGAGCAGAGAAAGGTAAAACTTCACACCTTCAGCTAGTGTATACACGCTAATCTCTGGAATCAGCGTACTAACCGGTTTGAATATTACTGAGAGAGCAGCTCCCGGAAATATGCCAAATACAATACATGCAATTGCAAGAACCGCTTCGGGAACCGTGATAATTGGAGAAACATCTCCCTTAGCTACCTTTACACGAGATTGTCCAGTGAATATCTCGGAGTAAAATTTAATGGAGTAAATTGCAGTTAGCGTTCCTCCGAATAGGGCTAGAGCTACTCCAAGATGTATTAGCATTGTAAGGTGATCCATTGCTGGAGAAGATATTCCCGTGACGTATATCATCCACTTGCTTGCAAAACCATTGAAAATGGGCAATCCTATAAGAGATAAGATTCCTATCATTGCAATAAATGATGTAAATGGCATCGCTTTTCCAAGGCCTCCTAGGATATCCATATCCCTGGTTTCAGTTTTCAAGATGACGTTTCCAGTAACCATGAAGAGAAGAGATTTGAAGAATGCATGGTTCATCAAATGGAATAATCCAGCTGAGATTAGAAGTGAAGCGTACAAGGCAAATTGTCCAGAGTATGCATATATCATGAGACCTGCTCCAAGAGCTAACCATATATAGCCTATATGACCTATAGTTGAATACGCTAAGAGAACCTTGCAATCATTCTGTGGAACAGCGTATAGGCATCCTATTAAAATACTTAATATGCCAAGAACCAGTATGAGAGCTCCAATTTCGATAGCTGGATAAAATATCTTGGTAGTAAAGTATAGGAGCAGGAATATTGAAGTTTTCACCATTATCCCGGATAATAGGGCGGATATGTTGCTTGGAGCCGCTGGATGGGCTCTTGGAAGCCAAAAGTGAAGTGGAACAACTCCACTTTTGATCCCCATAGCAATTGTAAACAGTATTGCAAGGCACATAGCTACATGGGGGTCAAGGCTCTTGTAGGCGGAAGATAGGCTGCTGTAGAGGAAGGATAGCGGAGATGTATGTGAGGCAAGTGTTAACACTACCACTATTAGGAGGGCAGCTGCTGCATGTGACATAGCAAAATATATTAGACCAGCATTTCTGACATCTTGTCTTTTATGCTCGTATACTACAAGTATAAAGGAGGATAAGCTCATAAGCTCCCATGCGAAGATCAGCCAGAAGCCGCTTCTAACAAGTATTACGGCCACCATTGAGGCCATGAAAATTGGAAGGCATAGGGCATGTATTCTCAGTCCACTACCACGGTCAGTATAGCCTTCTTCGATATACTTTAACGAGTATAGGGACACTATAGTGAACACTATTCCAAATACCATTGAGAAGAATGCTGAAAGCATATCCATTTCAAGTGGGAGGACAATGATTCCTTGTAGAAGCTTTAAGGTAATGGGAGAGCCCTCTAATGCTTGAATTGAAACATCCAGTAGAAGTAGTGACGCAAATAGAGAGAGCATGCATGAAATCCTATGCCCCCATCTCTTGGAGGGAGAGAATGCTCCAAGGAGAGCTGCTAGCGTGAAGAGTGCAAATATTATCTCAAGCATGTTATCTCCCCGCAAATGTTATCTGTTCTAGGAGGGGGTACATTATGTAGGCTGATATGAAGCACATGATTACAAGCACGACCAATGCCACGCTCATGGTTAATGGGATATCCTGCATTTTGCTTATGTGATCTGAGGCTTCACCGTATATGCACTTGATCACCCAATACAGGAAGATTATGAAGCAACAGACGCTTTCACCTATTGCAATTAATGTAAGAGCTGGCACCCAAATCGGTGAATGAGAGAAACCTGATAGAAATATTACAAACTTGCTGTAAAAGCATGCTAGAGGTGGAATGCCTGATATTGAGAAGGCTGCAACTGAAAAGGATATGGCTAATATCCTAGACCTTTCAATTAACCCCCTATAATCGATTAGGAATTTGCTTCCAGTAGCATATGAGAGAGCACCTGCTGTCAGGAAGAAAAGTGCCTTTGCATATGCATGATTCCACAAGTGGAATATGGATCCTCTCAGTCCCTCAACTGCACCTACAGAAGCAAATGATAGTGCTAGGAACATGTATGAGAGCTGCGTGATCGTTGAATATGCTAGAAGTCTTTTCATGTCAAGTTGCGGAACATACATTACGAGACCATAGACCATGGTAAGAACAGCCATGACACCGATGATTAAGCCAACAAACTGATCTATAGGTGCAGCATACTGGATGCTCCTAAACAATAGGAAAACCCCGACTTTAACCATTGCAGCAGCATGAAGATACGCTGAAACCGGCGTTGGAGCAATCATCGCATCTGGCAGCCAGGTGTAGAATGGAATCTGAGCACTTTTTGCCCATGCAGCTATGGCTAGTAGAAGCACAGTAGCTGACTTCACGTAAGGTGTAAGGTTGCTAAGAGCATTAAATGTAACAGATCCCGAGAAGCTGTAGAGCAGAGCGGTGGCTACTATTAGGAAAATCCATCCTAGATGAGTAATATAGAGAGCTTTCATCGCTGAATATCTACTCTTTGGATTTTCATGGAAAAACCCTATGAGCACGAAAGAGCATAGGCCGGTTACTTCATAAAATATTGCCATTGTTATAAGTGAGTAAGAATATACCACTCCAACCATGGATGCCATGAAGAGTAGCATTGAACCATAGAACCATGCATATCCCTCAGTTATGGGATGCTCCCTATTTTCAGGAGTCATATAGCCTAGAGAGAATAGCAGTATTATACAGCCGATGAAAACTACTAGGAAGGATATCGCAACTGAAATGGAGTCCACGATAAAGGAAATCACTTCAATGCCATTGAACTCCACAAGCGTGTAGATCATGGGAGTAGATGCTGTAAAGTACGTCAAAACATTAAATGCACATATTATTAGAGTTAGGAAGCTAAAAATATTCGCTAGTAAGCCAAGTTTAATCCCCTTTCTGTATAGTAGAGATACTGTTGCCCATCCTATTCCTGGAACTATGATTGTAAGTAGCGACAAGATTTCAGTAGTTGCCATCTTCTAGCTCACTCTACCTCCTTCTTAGAACTATTTTATGGCCTATGAAGTCGATGTAGAAGAGCTCATATTCCTCGAGATTGTGAACTGTGCCTTCTGTATCTACTGCAACATACTTACCATCTTCAACTTTGAGAGTTGCAACTTCCTCAATTAACAGTTTTTCCTCTCCATTTTCAAGGACATATAGCTTACTTATACACATTCTCACTTCACCTCAATCCAAGGGATAAACTCTTCAACTAGCTTTTTCACGTCTAAAAGCATTGGGGTGTTTGGAGGAAGCTCGTTTAAACCCCTGCCTCTATAGTCTAATTCCTCAATGTTTTCATCGTATCTTATCAGATGATATGAAACTCTATCTCCAATGATCTCTTTACATAGCTTTATTGCCCGCTTCATATCCTTGACCTTGTTTACCACTATAACATTCTGCTTCACCAAGAGCTCCTCAGCCATCTTAACCAGCTTCAACGCTATTCCAATGGATTTCACAGTTGGCTCTGTGATGCAGAGCATCATGTCAAATTTCTCAGCTAGACCTCGTCCAAAGACCTCGGCTCCAGCTTCTGAGTCGACTATTATTATCTCATCTCTGGAAGTTAGAACATGTCGGAGAAAATGTCTTGCCAGAGCTATTGCTGGACAGAGGCATCCCTGCTTACTGGCATCTATGCTGCCTACAACAACTAGGCCAAGCTTCTCCGAGATTCTAATTCCATATTTGTCAATTAGGTCATCGACTTTAGGATTCAGTGTGAAGAATACTCCCCATCCTTCACCAGGTTTAGCTCCTGTCCTCTCCTGTATTAATTTATCATTCATCGTTAAGGGAACTATTTTTGAAGCTTCTTCCACATCTATTCCAAGGCTCACGGCAGTATTTGGAACTGAGTCCGTGTCTAACACTAGCACCTTGTATCCACTTTTTGACAGCAGTATTGCTAGTGTAGACGCTATTGTGGTCTTGCCCGTCCCTCCTTTTCCAGCGACAAGTATTTTCATGGCTGTATTAAAAAATGGAAGGAGAGTTTAATATGGCCAACGCAGTTTCCTTCTCTTCTCCTCGATTACATCGATCATTGTTCTTGCAGCTTTGACTGGATCTGGTTCTACATAGAACTTTCCTCCAAGATATCTCTCGACGTCGTCTGTCAGTATCTTTGTCACAGTTGGGCTTCCAAGCACTGGTGGAATTGTTCCAAGGTGTACGAAGACTCCATGTGCCAGGAAGTATGTTCCAATGGATACTGCTTTCTCGCTCATCCATTCTGGAGCTGAGCCTACTACTGGGAGATCTGGTGTGTCAACGTTTAGTGCCTCAGCTATTGCGGATATCGCATTTAGGATTCTTGTGCAGTCTACACAGCTTCCCATGTGCAGGCATGGTGGAATTCCAAGTGATTCACATACCTTTCTTAGTCCATCTCCAGCTAGTTCAGCTGCCTCAGGCTTTAATAGGCCATGCATTGCAGCTGCTATTGCCCAGCATCCTGTTCCAACTACTAGTATGTCATTCTTGATAAGCTCCTTGGTTATAGTTACATGGCTGTTGTTATGGATTACCTTTGCATTGTTGCATCCAACTATTCCAGCTATACCCTTTATGGTTCCGTCTCTTAGAAGCTTTAGAAGTGGCTTAAGTGTTCCTCCTAGTGCACTTACTATGGCTTCAAGGGAGAATCCTGCAACAAGATCCATTTTATCCTTTGGAATGTACATTTTCGCAGGCACTCTGTTCTTGAAGTTTTCTATGGCTGTTTTCACGATCTCCATAGCTACCTCATCGGCTTTCTCAGGTGAAAACTCCATGTGGACGGCTCCTGGAATCTTTGCTATGGGCATTGTTGTAATGATCTTTGTGTGATAACATGCAGCTACATCAGGTAAGCTTGGCATTAGACATTGATAGTCTACGATCATGGCCTCTACTGCTCCAGTTGCAACGGCAAGCTCTTGCATGAGGAAGTTCCCAGCTGGTGGAATACCTCTTCTCATTAGAACCTCGTTTCCTGTACAGCACATTCCAGCGATTGTTACTCCCTTGGCTCCAGCTTCCTCAGCTAATTTTTGGGCTTCCTTACTTGTAGCAGCCTCAACTATTTTCTCAGATAGAACTGGAACATGTCCATGGACAATTATATTGACAGTGTCTTCTTTCAAGACTCCAAGATTGGCTTCACTTTTCACGGGCTTTGGAGTACCGAACATTATGTCCTGGAGCTCCGTTGCTATAAGCGAGCCTCCAAAGCCATCAGCGATTGCAGCTCTCACACCTTGTAGAAGTAGATTTAAGGGGTCAGCATCAACTCCTATATGTGTCCTATGCATGATCTCAACTATCTCTCTATCAATGTTCCTTGGCATTACTCCAAGCTTAATCCATACTCTCTTTCTGCTCTCTGGAGCATAGGCCTCCGTTGTTGCTAGAGGTTCTTCATCCTGTTTACCGAAGTCATTGAAAATAATTTCCGCTAGATCCTTAGCAATGTCCTTTGGCTTTCTGTTTTCCGTTGGAATACCATATCTCTTTGCCACGGCAATGAGTTTCTCGGTGTCAGTTATCTTATAGCCTTTAACTTTTCCATGGGCCACAAGATGGAAAACGTGGGCCACCTCTCGCCCATGGTCGCTGTGTGCAGCAGCTCCTCCAGCTATCATTCTAATGAGATTCCTTGCAACTATAGTATCTGCCGTTGCTCCACAGACTCCTCTTGTAGGACCATATCCGAATGGATCTATTCTGCAGGGTCCAAGATTACAGTTTCTGCAGCATATTCCAAGGAGTCCAAAGCCACACTGTGGCTGTTGGGCTAGGAATCTATGCCACACGGTTTCAACGCCGTCTCTTTCAGCTTTCTCTATGAGTTCAGCTACTCCGGGGGTTATGCTGACATCCTTTGCAGGGACTTTTCTAAGCAGATACTCGATTTTGCTATTCTTTTTACTCTCCTTTATAACGGCCATTTCAAAACCTCCTAATACCACCTCACACTATCATACATTTTCAAGAGGGTTGAGAGAGGGGATTCAATTTTCACCGGTGGAAGTTTCTTTTCCTCTCCGGGCACTAGCTTAACTGCCTCATAGAGGAACGGTGCAACTCTTTCCTTCCTTATTTTCGCCATGATCTCATCGAGTGTTCCAAAGATTAAAGCACCTGTTGGACAAGCTTCAACACATGCAGGAACTTTTCCTTCACTGACTCTTTCAGTGCATCCATCACATTTCAAGACGATCTTTCTTTCATAGTCAAATGCTGGGTGGCCGAATGGGCATGCTACAACGCACATTCTACATCCGATACATTTCATCTCGTCAACGACTACGAAGCCATTTTCAGATCTATACAGTGCCTTTGTTGGACATATGGCCATGCATGGGGCATCCTCGCAGTGTCTGCACTGCATTGGAACCCTTATTTCATCGACGGGTATTACTGAAACCCTGGGTCTAGGCTTTGGCGTTTCAAGGACGGCACCATAAATGTTTTTGCTAAGTGAATGCTCTACTGCACACGCAATTTCACAGGCCTTGCAACCAGTGCATCTTGTTGGATCGATATATAAGAAGTAGTTTGAAGTCTCTGGCATTCTATACACCCAAGGTATAAACCTTTAGGATAGTATATTTAAGCTTTCTGGAAAAAACCACTCCCATAAACTTTTAAATCATGGAAAAGAAATTTTCCAGTCAAGTGAACTTAGCATAATTTGACTTCAAGCTCCTGTATCTCTCAACTATTTTTCTACCTGCATCCGTTAATGAAATTCTTCCGGAGATAGGGTCTTTTTTAATGAGCTTCATTGAGAGTGAACGCTGTAAATTTAGGAGTTTAATTCTAACGCTTGTATGCGATATCCCGAGCTTCTCTGCAATGTATCTTATGCTCCAGTTTCTATCGATCATGTCAAGTATTTCAAGCTCCTCTTCATGTATTTCAACGCCATTCCCTGTTAGAAAGGATATTTTAACTTTTGGTATGAGTGTAAGAGTCTTAGGATTTAAGGGGCACTTACATTTAGTTGGATCAACCTTTGAAAGCTCTTCTACTCTATACATTTCCTCTGAGAGAGGACACTTTCCAACTAGATTAGCATTATTCATGTAGACTATGTTGCAGGGATCTCTATAATATCTTGAGAGAACTTGAAATGGAAAATCCCTGTAGAAGGCCATTCTCCTCGAATAACATCCCATAAAGTATCCGCATGGCTCACCGAGGTCAACATCCTTTAGTCTCGAGAAGATACTTGATATATCGAGACGTTCATCAAGTGGAGGACCTCCGATAAATCGCAATCGCAAACCTCGAACTCTACAGAATTTGAGGACATCAGTTATATCCGAGTCATTTGCTCCAGGGATCACTGGAAATAAAATCTCAATTTTATCGAAGCCATGTGATTCAAGTGCTAGAATGTTGTTTCTCTGCTCATTTAGCTTTGGAAAGCTATCGCTTATTATCAGGATTCCATCATCCTCACTAATAACCCCAATTTTGATCCTGGTTAAATCATTTACATGGATCATGATATTTATGAAACGACAGTAATCGTAAACTATATCATAGATTCTATTTATCTGCTCATGTATAAACGGATTTGGACATAGCATAAATGCTTCATCAAAGGATAAACCCCTAGAGCGGAGGATATCAAGTGCCATAGAGAGTTTCTCTGGATCAATGTATTTTCCAGGTATAATTGAACTGCCCCACATGCAATCTTTACACTGTGGAATGAAAGCTCCATGAACATGAAGTAAAAGAGTAGTCGCATTTGGGTCCTTACTTACCATTGGTCATAAAATATAAAGCAAGGGCTTCTAAATAATATTGGCATGCGATTCAAGGTTACTCTATGCTACGTTAAGAAAGCCGGTAGCATCGAAAAAGTATCCAGGCACTTTTTAACGGAAATACTTGCCGAAGAGGAAATAGGGGAACTCCCTGAGAATAAAATTCGTGAGATACTTGAAGAAGAGTTAAAGGATACATATATCATAAGAGACCCTAGCCTCATATCAAGATTGTTGAAAGAACTAGGTTATGGAGACCTTAGAGATAAAATCGTAGTTGAAATAGTGTTGAAAAAGTGTAAAGAATAGAGGGGCTACTGCTCGCTGTTACCTTGATAATCTTTATTTTAGTGATAGCGTTGCATGAAATGTGTTAGTGTATTAAGCTATATGATATTCCAATGATAAGGACTATACACTTTCTACGACGATGTCAATGAAGTATTTTACATTTTTCTAATTTCAGTATTTTGAAGCAAAATTTTTAACCTAGGTTTTAGAGAAAATAAATTGAAATGTCGTGGAAAGTAGCTGGTTTTATTCTAGTATTTTTTATAGTAGTGTTGCCTATACTTAGCCTACTTCTTGGAGTAGAGAGCGTTCATTCCATGAACGTGAAAGAGGTAAGGCTTGAACTAGAGCATAGTAGGCACCCACCTTCAGACAATATATGCTCGGGGAGATGTGTAATAATCGTAGCCACGGTGCTAAGGACTATAGGTAATTTTTCGTATGTGGAGAAGAACTCTAGCATTGTCATGAAAGTAACGATCAGAATTCATGTGGAACAAAAGGGAGCAAGCTCTTTTAAGAAAACAATTGTAAAGACACATTATCTGCCAATGATAAATATAGATGGAGCTCATTTTGGAATCATTCCAGGACTTCCTGCGGTCACTATCAAGCGGATTGCAGGGGAGATCACCATATGGAGTGAAGTAAGCTATAGCTTCGAGGTTAGGGTGGATGAGAATGAAAAAGTTTTCGATGGTGGATGTTATAGGGTAGTGGAATGCAGGGAAAACGACACTGAGCCACCATTAACCTATGCTATTATCCCAGAGGGGACGGGAATCCTTGGAATAACTACGGTAGGCTGGGCATGGCCCGGCTATAGGGAGTTGAACGTTACGGTGTTAGCTATTGACAATGTTGAGGTTAAGGATGTTAGCTTGAAGTATTCTGTAAATGGTGGAGATTTCAAAGATGTTGAGCTTACAGATGCTATTTCATTTGAAAATTACAGGAAGGTGTTAGGAGATCTATCAGCGGCGATAGATTCGATAAGAAGAGTGCTTGGATTAGATATTGAAGAGCTTCCACCTCCCAATTTAGGAATAATTGTAAAGACAGGGTATATTCCCGGGAGGCCTCCAGGATGTTATATTAGATTTTATTCAGAGGCGATTGATCATCGTGGAAATAGATTCCGTTCGCCTGTAGGACTCTACTTTACCGAATATAGTTACAGTAACAGACTGGTAGCAATACTTGATCCACATATTCTATGGCGAATCCTGATAGAGAGTGGAAACGAATTTAGAAGCCTGATGAAATATCTTCCAGATCTCCCGGAAAACTGTAGAAATGCAACATTATGGTCTCTAAACAAGTTGCTTAATGTAACTATGCAACTTAGAAAAATTGGCATTGAAAACTTCCATCATTGGGAGCGAGTCAGTTCAAAGTACAATATCTACATTGCATATAATCCATACGAAATTCTTCTATTCTTCACTTGTAACTACTGTAAAGCTCCAGATGTCATTTGGTTGAGTAACCTATATACGGGGACAAGTTTTGTTGACTATGACCTCCAAGACCTCACATTTACGAATAGAAACCGTACAAGGACAGTGCTTGAGATGATGATAGACTTTATGAAAAGACATCATACAGGACTTATAGTTACTCAGGGAACGTTAACGGACTGGATAGTATATACTGGAATAAATGAGAGTATAAAGATAGGATGTAGAGGGCATCTAGGCTACAACCTTACAGACGTTAATGTGGTAAATGAAACAACTCTAGCAGCTTTGTTGGGGATGCCTCAACTAACGCTATGGGAATGTATCAGGGATAAGGTAGCTGACATACTCTGCAGTAATTCAGATACAGTCTCAAGGGGGCTGACTCTAAAGTCAATACCCTTACAGATATCACATGTCCCATTAAATACATCCCTTGTAAAAACCGCCTACGGTATCGAGAATGAAATTTTGGAAGGGCTTCCAGATAGATTTGCCATATACATTCCAGAAGCTATGGAGAAGGGATACAATGCTTACACTCATATTGGATGGCAATTTGCATTCTCTAAGCTCGTTGCATTGAAGGCATTCAATGAACTTAGGAAATATCGCAGTGAGGTAGTTGAAATCTTCAATGGCATGTTTACAGTATTTGGAGGGAATGTATCCCATTTAGAGGAGGCTATTGACTGGGGACTAGAGTCACTTTACCTAGGAGTGATCAACGCAAGTAGTAGAGAGCATGTCCTGAACATGTCCTTTAAGTTAACGGGATTGAATAAAACTGTGCACTTGACCCTGCCGATAAACTTCAGCAAACTTTTCGATTACATTCCAGCTAGAATACTTGCACTTTCAGAGGATGGGCTTGCTGCAATAATAGCCTATGATAAATGCTGGGTAAACAATGGTTATCGATCATTGTACTTCAGCTTCGAAATAGAGGCTTGCACTGGAGAATACTGTGATAGGATCATGACAAACGCTGTTGAATGGGTAACAGGTTGGAGATTTGAGAACACAACTGGCAGAATTGGAGGGGTTCGAGCTTTAATTGATCAACTGAGTAAGTTCAATGGAACCGATGAAAAAGTTCCTGGAGAAACAATATTTGAGGGAGATCTCATTATACCGGAGAAAGGATTTTCAAGTTTAACTGTGAACGTTAATGGTACAAAAGGGTTATTTCTTATAGTATTGCATCCGACAATGGATAATGTACACGTGTACATAGAGTATGGTAAAGTGGCCTCTGTTAGATACCCAGAGAGAGTATCATTGATAGCTATTCCGAATGTCAGTGGAATTTTAGAAATAAAAATGAGAGCAGATGCCGATCTTGGATTGAACCCTGTACACATGTGTGTTAAGTGTTGTGAGAGAGCATCTCCTCCAATGGTGTACATTACAGCGCCTAAGAACAATAGCGTGATTCATGGGAATCAGATAACTGTTGAATGGAAGATTATCAATGGGACTTATAACATTGAAAAAGTAGAAATACGCTTAGACAATGGAACATGGATTAATGTTACGGGATTTAACAATTTCACCTTTGAAAATCTCACTGAGGGAATTCATGTGATTAGTGTTAGAGTTGTGGATTCAATGGGCTTTACAGGACAGGCAAAAATCATTACAAAGGTAGTTAGTGAAAAGGAGAGTTTGCAGGAGATACCTTTAGGAATCATTGGAATCATTCTCGGAGCTATGGCAATTACCGTGGGAGCATTTCTACTCTTGAGACGCATGAGATGAATTAAATTATAGTAGCCTTTAACTTGAAGTAATGATGAAAGAAATTGAACTTAAAGTACTTGAAGTAAACGCTGAAACTGTTAAGGGGAAACTTGAGAAACTAGGGTTTAAAAAGGTCTTTGAAGGAATGATACACTCATGCTACTTTGACATGAATGGAAAACTCAGAGAGACTGGAAGAGTTTTGAGGCTTCGCAGAAGAGGGGATACTACTCTTCTGACATATAAGGAGGTTACATATGAGAGATTCAAAAAAGCCTTAGAGATTGAGCTTGAAGTATCCAGCTTTGATGAGATGAAAGCTATTCTTGAAAGACTTGGGTTTAAAGTTTATCTGAGAGTAACTAAGCATAGGATATCCTACAAGGGGAAGGATGGCAACGTTGTTCTAGACACTATAATTGAGCCCATAAAGATTCCAACATACGCTGAAATTGAGTCAAGCTCCAGTAGGAAAGTAGATAAAATCATTAGGAAGCTTGGGCTTTCAGACATGAAAATAGTGAACTGGAACGAGGAGACCGTTATAAACTATTACATGAACACTCTGAGGAAGGCTGATTAAAATATGAGAATTAAACATATAGATGAGGAGAAATTCTGGAGTGTAGCGTATAAGTTTAACTCCAAAGTATTCGATTCCTTTAACCTTTATAGGCTGTGGTTCAGAGAAGCATCTCATCTAAGAGTTTTCTGGGCTAGAGAGGGAATCGATGAAAAATACATGGGAATAACCGGAAATAAGCAGTTAGTTGGCGTATTCAATTTTTCAAAAGTTAGATTTTATGAGAGAAAAAGCTGGGGTTCTAACGAGAAAAAATATAGAATGGAAATAAGGGAGTTATACTTTCTCAAAGATGAGGACACTTGTATACAGTCTATAGTGGACTTTATGCATAGGACAAAAGAAGTTTTTGGTGTTTCAAGTTGGCTTTACCATGAAGAATTGATGAAAACTGGATTGGACCCATATGCAAGATCTATAGTAATTGCATGGGACACGAAAACAGATGTGAAAAAGTACAATAGGAGGGTTAAGGTTAAGGCTACCAAGGAAGTATTTAACCTAAGTGTTTTAAAAGAGATTCAACATGAGAGCTGGAGCTTCTTCATGAGACCCGACCCTAAAAGACATGTCGTTTTAATCGCTTACTTGGATGATGAAGCGGTTGGCTCCGCTTATCTTAATGTTTTCAGTGGAAACATTGACTATGGTGTTCATGTTAAGCGAGATTACTGGAATCAGGGAATCGGCTCGAGTATATTGAGGAAAGCTCTCGAGTTCTATCGTAGAAGAAACTTTAAACACATGTTCGTGATCAGAGTGCTTTCCCCCATTACAAGGGTTGGGGAAAATGATAGAAGAGCCCTGAGCTTTTACATCTCCAGAGGAGGGAAAGTGATTAGAGATTATGTGGGGTTCAGGTTTAAAAAGCGTGGGAGAGTACAGCTTCCACGGGTGGAAGCTTACTTTAAATAGGTTAGCGTGTGAAGATTGGAGTTACTATCTCGATGTTTTCAGAGTATATTTTCACCCTTAATATGATAGTGCCATTGTTCGAGGTAAATCTTAGAATCAGATAGCCAACTAAAGTAATCACTGAATGTTCAGTATGTTGGAGATGGGATATCCATACGTCACCTAACCTAAGAATTGGAATACTAATTGTGAAATGGATTGTACATGATTGACCTGGGCTAAGTGGAGAACCTACGTAATCGAATCCATATCCTATGCTCACATTGTTAAACTGCACTGCATGCTCAACACCTGCCACCTCAAAGTTTCCATGGAGATCCATTACCTCAACACTTCCAGTAGCGACGATGTAACCGTTACATGAACCATTCCATTTTACGGAGAACGATTTGACAAGTATCTCTGCAATGCGCTTTCCATTCAAGGTAATATTTCTATCAATGGGTAGAACTCTCGCAAACCTGTCCTCGATAGTTCTCGTCAAATTTGTACGGTAATTGATAACGTACTCGAACCGTGAAGAAAGCTGCTTTGCCGTTGGAAGCGTATAGATTACGGATCCGTTTATTTTTATGGATAGAAGTTCATTGTTCAGAAGGTAATCTGCAACTATTTTATATGCCTTGTCATTTGGAATCGTTACATTGACATTTACAGCTGAAATTGACTCGCTTGCCACGGTTTTATTTATTATGTCTACACCACTTGCAATGAAGTTTCCATATGAGTAGACTTTGAAAACAATGTATACAATGAACACGTTGAATGGAAATGTGTTCTCGACTTTAATTGTTACATTGAGCAACGTGAGACTGTTAAGCACCTTGTATGATGACACCCCAATATGCCTTATCTTAATCATTCCTATCTTGAGCCATGGAGCTTCAAATATGATATATTGAAATATTATTGCTGCAGTAACTATGCTTACCAAGGCTAGCATTGTAAGTAAAGCTTGCTTTCTCAACTCGAGTAGAGTATAGTCTTCTATATGGATTAAATTTAATTCCAAACTATATGGAATATATTGACGAGAATGCAGAGCATTGACAAGCTTTTAATAATTCTTTTAATGGTAACCATAGCTTTGGAAGCTTCTACTATAATTTATTCAGCATCGCTAATGGGAGTTTGTGGGAAACTTAAGATAATATCTAAGGTAGAGAATCCAGACATTAGCATGTTTAGGATCGATTGCTTAAATGTAACCGAGGATTATACGGCTATTATGCTGACAGCTGAAATGTATAATCCTAACCCTTACGCCATTACGGTTCACCACGTAAAAATTTCAGTTTACGTTAATGAAATTCAGCTGATAAGGTCAATTAATGAAAGCACTTTTAGAATAGAGCCTTTGTCAAGGTTTAGGTATGTTAAGATAGAGTATGTTCGAAACGATTATTTTGTCGACGCTATTCTAAGTCATTTATCAAATGGAGAAGAGAGCATAGTTGAAGCCTTGCTCGATACGAGCTTTTCAATTCATCCAAATGAGTTGAGAAGATTTCCATTTAAGGCCATTCTCTCCTTTAAAACAGATATACTTGGAATAGTGTTATCGAAGATAAATGAGGGGCTTCCAGAAGATATTCTCATAGAGACCCCCTCTCACCTATACAAACTTAGGATCATATACGTTCATCTTTTGTGGGGTGAAGTATCTGAGTCATACGTCGAGGTTATAGGATTCGCACGCGTGAAGAATATCGGAGATGAAACAGTATCCTTCAAGGAAGTTGTCTATGAAGCTATTTTAAACAATGAAACTATTTATCGTGAAGAGAAAAGACTTACGCAAAGCATACCTCCAGGAAGCATATGCATTATTCCATTAAAATTTGATATCCCAGCGCATGTGATCAAGAGAGCATGGTGTCTTCATGTGAAAAATAATGAAGAAAGCACCTTGGTTCTCAGAGCATATCTGGTGTTTCAAGGCAAAGAAATTCTACTTTTTGAGAGGGACGCTTACATTGAAACTGACATTTTTAAAATCCATTACTTAAAATAATGAATACCTGGATGTGGCATGTATGCATGAATGGGCACTAGCTGAGTCTGTGAAAGAGAGCGTCTTAAACCTGTATAGGAAGCATGGGTCAATTAAAAAAGTTAAAGTCAGCATAGGAGAGCTTCAACAGATAGATCTTGAAATTTTCAAGTATGCTCTCAAAGAGCTCATAAGAGGAACGAAAATAGAGAATGTAGATTTTGAGATAACTGTAAAGCCTGCTAAGATGAGATGCAACGTATGTGGATATGAGTGGGATTTCAAAGACACACTTAAATTACTGGGGGAAGATGCTCGCGAGGCTATACATTTCATACCTGAGCTAGCTCACTCATTCATAAAATGCCCAAAGTGTAATAGTCCAGACTTTGAAGTTCTAGGTGGTCGAGGAGTATGGATAGAGTATGTGGAAGTGGAGAGATAGATCCTAGGCTTTCAGTGATCGAGAAAAGACTTGAGCATGTGAACAGAGTTGTAGGCATTATAAGTGGAAAGGGGGGAGTAGGGAAAACCCTAGTATCTACTACACTGGCTTTAGTGGCCAAGAGGAGGGGTTTCTCCGCAGGTCTTTTAGATTTGGATTTTCATGGTCCAACATGCCACCGTGTCCTAGATGCAAAGGTAGACGTTTTCCCAGAGGAGGAGTATGGGGTAGTGGCTCCAGATGTACATGGTATCAAGTTCATGTCGCTGGTGTATTATGCCGGGGATGAACCCATTCCATTAAGGGGAAAGGATGTAACGAATGTAATAATAGAGCTGCTGACTATAACTAGATGGGGGAATCTTGATTTTCTATTCATAGATTTTCCCCCTGGCATGGGAGAAGAGTTGCTTGACATGATGAGGATCATTAGGAGAATCGAGTTCATTGTAGTCACGTCATCTTCAAGCTTGTCCTATGAAACTGTAAAGAGACTTGTGAAACTGTTAATAGAGGTCAAAGCAAATGTCATTGGCGTCGTTGAAAACATGGTTTTTAAGAGGCCATTGTTTAGAGATGAAATGGAGGAAATGGGTATTAGATATCTTGGAAACATCAAGTTTTACCCTGAACTGGAGCAGAAGATTGGAGATGTAAGTGCTTTAATGAAAAGCAATTTTGCAAAGGAAGTCATGGCAATATTCAATAGAGTAGTTGAAAGTGTATAGATAAGATGTGACAAATAAATGATACATAAAATATTGTAAAATGTACCATGTCAGAGGATGAAATTGAGAGAATCAAGAGAAGAATTTTAAAGAAAATGCTTAGTGAGGGGAGTAGAAAAATGGAGCTAATATACGAGGTATCTGATAGGGACTTCAATGAGAAAGTTATTGAAATGTCTAAGAAGGTTCCAGTAATCGTTGACTTCTGGGCTCCATGGTGCTATCCATGCCATATTCTATCACCCGTACTTGAAAAAATAGTGAAAGAACACAATGGAAAAGTTGTTTTGGCTAAAATCAATGTCGATGAAAACCCGAAAACTGCAATGAAGTTTGTGGTAACAAGCATTCCAAGAGTCATATTGTTCAAGAATGGAGAGGTTGCTGATGAATTCATAGGTGCAATTCCAGAGCCAATGGTTAGAAGATGGCTTTCAAGACATATAGGGTGAAGGAAATTGATGGATAAAGACACGTTGGAGAAGGTTAAGAAAGAAATCTTAGAGTTTGCAACCGAGTATGCGAAAAAGAAGGGTTTTCGGCTTAACCCGGACAGGAGGGTTGTGGATGCCATTGTTACGGGGCTTGCCATGAACAAGATCAGGTTCGGGGAGCCATACTGCCCTTGCAGGGTCAGGTCAGGGGATCCTGAGAAGGACAAGCTCATGATATGCCCGTGCGTATGGCATGAGGAGGAAATCAAGAGAGATGGAAAATGCCATTGCGGCCTCTTCGTCAAAGGTTCACAAGAATCCTAGAATAGAATACTAACACGTTCACCGGCAATTATCAAGCAAATTTTAAAATAATAGAATTAAGCATTATCCTTAGTGGTGATGGATGTGGCGAAGGAAAAAGTAGCTGACAAAATTTTAAGGATATTAAGGGAAGAAGGAAGAGCCATGACTCCAAAGGAGATAGCGGAGAAGGGGGGCATAAAGTACAATACTGTAAGGGGAACCCTGTATAGAATGGTTAAAGCTGGAACTATTGAGAAGAAGGGTAGAGGCCTCTACACAGCGTAGATTAACTATTTAAAAGCGGAATAACTTCCCTAAGCATCCTACATAACTCTATGAGAATAGCTATCAAGTCAATGATCGTTTCATCTTTTATTCTTAGTTCAAAATCCCGCCTTAAAAGCACTTCAATAATCTTCTCAGATGGATTTGCCAAATATCTGCCAGCAGCTCTCTCAGAGAAGCTTTCTTTTGTTGGAACTGGAACAAGGAAACCTCTTCCTCCAGGGTTAAAATAGAACCACCAAGATGGAAAACCTATGAATGGCTGAATGAAAACTCTGCACTTCACCTTCACTATTTTTTGGATAAGCGATGGCCTTGAATTTAGGAAATCAAGTATTCTAGAGTCAAAATCCACTTTAGCGTATTTAGCTATGAAAGTGTGCAGCTGATCGTATCTTCTAAACAATCCATCTCTAAATTCCACAGCATACCTTAAAAGGGCTTTAGGATTATCTATTTCTGGGAAGCTTAGCGATGCACTTATAAATAGCGTTGGCATTCCCAAGACAAGTGGAAAAGCACAGAAATCCACATAATCGGCAAAGCTTCCCTCTTGCAGGATGACTCTGTTAATCCATTTAGAGTAGTAGTGCATGCCAGCTGAAATCTTTTCAATGGACCTAGCATATGGCTTAAGTAGGTCCAGTACTGAGTCCTCTATTCTCGTGTACTCCCATACATCAGGCATTGTCAACTACCTTAAAAGCCTGTACTTCCGAAGCCTTTCTCTCCTCTTTCACTCTTGGCAAGCTCCTTAGCTTCAGTTACTTTCAAGTTCCTAGCGTAGGGCAGTATTATCAATTGAGCAAACCTTGAACCCTCGGGTATGCGTAGAGGTTTATTCCCAAGGTTTACCACTATAACTTTAATTTCTCCACGATATCCTTCATCTATCACGCCAGCTAGCACATGGAGGCCCCTAGCTGCAAGCCCCGACCTATCCTTTATGAGACCAAAGTATCCCTGCGGAATTTCAACAGCTATCCCCGTTCTGATCTCAGCTACCTCTCCAGGCTTCACCTCCACACTTTCAATTGAGAAAAGATCTAGGCCAGCGTCTCCGACATGTACCTTGGTTGGAAGCTTAGCTCTTTCATCGAGTCTCTTGATTTTGAGTATTAGAGTATCCACCATGTGACAGCCCCTTCCCTAAAGTATAGCTCAGAGCACATACGGTTTTGCAAATAGAATTTATTTAGACACATATTCCATCACCATTAGGTACATTAGGATTCCAGAAAGTTCACGATATTTACTTAGCTTCTCGCGAACAGCTTTCTCATCTGGTGGAAGACCATATAGCTTTGACAGACCTCTTTTAACTGCCAGATCTCCTGCTGGGCCTATGCTGAATGACTGATGCACCTTGGCTATCGCAAGTTCCGCTGTCCATAAGCCTATGCCTTTCACACTTGTCAGTTCATTGATTGCTTTCTCGGGGTTTTCATTAACTTCCTTGAGTGATGGGAGCTCTCCCATAACAGCTTTCTCCGCTACGGCAATTATGGTTTCAGCTTTTCTAAGGGACATCCCAAGCCTTCTTAACTTGATTGGATGTGACGAGGCTATTCTTTCAGGGGTGGGAAACTCGTAGAAGGGTTTCTTACCTACGTACGCCTTGAAACCGTATGCTTCAACCAGTTCTCCAATTATTCTTAAGGCTATTCTCAGGTTTATCTGCTGCTCAATTATGGACTTTACAAGTGCTTCGAAAAGTGTTGGAGCTCTACAGGGCCTCAACCCCTTAAATTTTTTGGCGAGCCTATAGAGTTTCACATCTTCTCTGACTATTTTAAGCAGCTTAGAAAAGTCGTAATCTATGCTTAGCATCCAAGAGAGTTTATCCACGGTCTTTTTAACAAGTGTCCTATCATCTGAATATATTATCACCTCTATGAGAGGATCACAGTTTTCAGAGAGGATACGGACTTCAGTAGGCACTAGTGTCCCGTCTACTAAGAGGGCTCTTCTGAGGACTCCATTTGAAAAGGTTGAGGGGGTAGGTTTATCTGGAAGCGTATATCTTTCAAGATGTGGAGTTATTCTATATGGTGGCTTGGGTTTTAGAAGTATTTTTGTCCACATCTAGAATATGTCGAGTTCCCTTGAGAGAACTTTCTTTCCTCTGTAGTCTGGGAGTAGTATTGGCGACTTTCTCTTCGGCTTTATTCCAGCTTCCTTAAGCATTTTAATATACTTCTCCACGTGCTGTAGAGTGAGTTTTCCATATTCTACCTTCTTTACATGTTTTGCAGCGTATATTCCAGCCTGTCTTCCAAACACGTTTATGTCTAGAAGTGAGTTGCCCATGAGCCTGTTCTTTCCATGTACTCCTCCAGTTACCTCTCCAGCTGCAAAGAGGTTTGGTATAGGCGTTCCATCTGGATATAGTGCCTGTGCATAGACGTTTATCTCGACTCCACCGTTCATGTAGTGTAGTGTTGGGAACACTAGTATGGGCTCCTGTGTCATATCTATTCCGAATCTCTTGTACATCCTGTACATTGCAGCTAGTCTTCTCTTTATCGTTCCCTCTCCATGTATGATTTCTATCATTGGAGAGTCTAGCCATACACCTCTCATTCCAGTTGGGGTAACTACTCCCTTGTTTCTTCCATAGCATTCTCTTATAATGGCAGCTGCTACAACGTCTCTTGGCTCGAGCTGATATATAAACTGTTCACCGTCAACATTTACAAGCTGGGCTCCAAGTCCTCTAACCTTCTCGGTGACCAATAGTCCAACTATCTGCTCTGGGAAAGCGGCTCCAGTTGGATGATATTGTGTAGCATCCATGTCAACCAGATGTGCCCCCGTTCTATAGGCCATTACTACGCCGTCCATTGTTGCACCATAGTGATTTGTAGTTGGGAAGCCTTGCAAGTGCAGCCTACCGAATCCACCAGTTGTCAGTATAACAGCTTTAGCTTTGGCAACATAGTATTCATGTGTTTCCATATTCCATAGAAGTGCTCCAGTAACTCTACCGCTTTCATCTGTTAGAAGCTCTATTGCTGGAGTGAACTCCACTACCTCTATGCCTCTGTTCAGAACTTCATCCTTTAATACTCGCATTATTTCAAGGCCAGTGTAGTCCTTTGCTGAATGCATTCTTTTTCTAGATGTTCCACCGCCGTGAATGACTATCATGTCACCGTTTTCATCCTTGTCGTACATTATTCCAAGCTCTTCATGCCATTTAATGATCAGGGGTGCATTTTCAACGAGAATTCTTACAAGCTCAGGTTTATTGGCGAAATGGCCTCCACCAATAACGTCTAGGAAGTGTATTGCAGGGCTATCGTTTGGTTTAACAGCTGCCTGTATTCCTCCCTGCGCCATACATGTGTTGGCGTCTCCAAATCTAAGCTTTGTCACTACAAGTATTTCCTCTGGAGGTATTCCTGAATAGTTTGCCCATAGGGCTGCAGCTGCTCCAGCTCCTCCACCTCCTATTATGAGAATGCTAGCCTCGTAGTCTACACTGCTCAAGTCAACTTCCTTTGGATCAATTATTGGATAAGCTTCAAGGAGATCCGCAACTTCGTGAGGTACAACGTCTCCTTTATTTGGTCCAACTTTTAAAGCTCTCTTGCCTTCAGGTCTGTAGTCTGGATGCCACTTTTCTAGGAGCTCCTCTTTCTCCTTGGATGAAATTCTCTCATATTGTACATTTAGTCTTTCGTCTCTGGTCTCCTCAACTTTTTCAATTAGCTTACGCATTTCCTCGGGGTATCCCATTTCCATAACTTACACCTCCTATTCAGGCTCTATATCACGCTGTTCATACATCTTCTTTAACTCATCTATGCTTTTGCTCATAAGCTCTTCAATGTCTTTTTTGAAGACTCCGCTCTCAATGTCCTTAACTCTCTTCTCAAGTCTCTTGGATTTCTTTGCCAGATATTTTCCATATAGTCTTCGCACAAGCTGGAACACTTGATAGTGGATGATCTCAGCGGGGCATCTTATGGAGCATATTCCACATGCGATGCAGTCGAATGCAAGGTTGGCAGCTTTTTCAAGATCCCCTCTTAGAATTGACTGTATAGCATCCATTACCTCCAGTTCTTGTGGACATGACTTTGTGCATACATTGCAGCATACGCATCTGGCTATCTCCGGGAACAGCTGCAGTATAGTTGATACATCGGGTTTAAGCTTTTCAATGTCATACTTGACTTTTTCAGCTGGCATGAATGGAATCTGTACAAGGTACATTCCATCCTGCACAGTTGTCTGGCATGCTAGTCCAGTGTATAGCTTGTGATCATTCTTTAGACGGTACACGGTGGTACATGCTCCACAGAATCCTCCTCTGCACCCTGCTCCGCGTATAAATCTGTAGCCTATGTACTCCATGGCCTTCATTATGGTTAGGCCTTCTGGAACCTCATACTCTTTTCCCATTACATATATTTTGACCATTTTTGGAGTTGGCTTGGACATCATCTCACCAGCAACTTTTCAACTTTATCCAGGATCTCCTTAGGAACGTGATCCTTTAACCCATATGCAATGCACATTAGCTCGGTAAAGTATAGGATTGGAATATTCCTAATTTTTGAAATATGGCTATTTGAAGCTGCCAGGGATAAGTTGTGTTCGCATAGGGGGCATGCAACTACTATGAGATTGGCTCCCCTGTTAACTGCATTTTTAAGTATCTCATGTGACCTTTCAATTACAATTTTCTTATTGGATACAACTTGATATGCTCCACAGCACTCTGTTTTAAATGGGAATGCTATGCTTTTTCCTCCGAGTGCTTTCACTATCTTATCCATTGCTGTTGGATTTTCTGGGTCATCTATTCCAACTTCCTTAGGTTTTACGAGGAGGCATCCATAGTAGCATGCTGCATTGACTCCCTTTAATGGAGTTACAACATGCTTGCTGAGATTATCAAATCCAATAACATCTCTGATAACTTCCAATAAATGATATACCCTGTTCTCAGCTCTGTAATCCTCCTCTGTATCCATGAACAAGTTTATTGTGTTCAGTTTCTCCTCGTCATTTTTAAGCATGAGATTAACACGTTTCAGAACATGGTAGCACATTGCACATAGTGTTACAATATTCGGTGAACCTACTTCACGTGAGAACACTTGAGCTCTTACAAGATTTCTAGCTGCCGCCACATGGTGAATTAGATCATCATCTGGTGTAGAGTATACTGCTCCACAGCACGTCCAGTTTTTCAGCTCTACAAGCTCTATTCCAAGCTTCTTTGCCACGGCTAGAGCTGACTCTTCATAGCGTTTTGCAAAGGATTTTAATGTGCACCCGGGATAGTATATATACATGGCTTTCAACCCGTGAGCTTTCTAAATGCAGCTACAAGAGCAATCTGGGGATATTCTCCAACCCTTCTAACCTGCCTCGGCTTCACAGCATCTACTCCACGTCTAAGCGTCACCTGTCTAAGGGCGTCAATTATACTTGCGACATCAACATTTCTGGGGCATCTAAGCGTGCATGTGAAGCATGAAGTGCACATCCAGATAGCATTTGAATCTAGAACCGATACCTCACCTAACTGAACAAGCCTAACAATTTGATTGGGTAGAATATCCATTTTATCAGCCATCGGGCATCCTGCGGAGCACTTTCCACATTGGTAGCATGCATACACGTTTTCTCCACAGATTTCAAACACTTTCTGGGATAGCATATTCCATTTAATCAACTTCTGAAACCTCCTTTAACAGGGTTTTAGCAAGCTTATTCACGGCATTTTCAACTTCACTACTCATTTTTTCACTAAATGCTTTACTCCTATCAGTTGTAATCGCATATATGATTATTTCCCGGGGGAGTTTCTCAGGCATTGTCTCCTCGTAAATTTTCAGTGCCGTCATCATGTCAATATCATGGAGGTTCACTAGATGAACGTTTTCCTTTAAATTATTTGGTGTAAGCTTTACAATTTTACCTTTTGGTAGATTTTCACTTTGAATAGTATCAACTATGATTGCTTTATCGAAGCCTATTATCTCCTCAACTATGTCAAAGGATCCTTCACTGCTCTCTTTAATGGTCACGTTTTCTCCCCTAATCATTTTCTTAAGTATTCTAGCTACGTGTAAGCCTGCAGCGTCATCGCCTAATATTGGGTTTCCAATACCTATTATGATGGTTCTCTCTTTCATTTCCTCAACCTTTTAACAACGTTTCCCTCGCTGTCATATATGGTGAGGGAAATATTCATTAGCCCTGGAAGAGAGTGTGTAGCACATGCAAGGCATGGGTCATATGCTCTGAAGGCTATCTCTACCATGTTAAGCACTTTATCAGAGATCTTGCCCTCTTTGATATACCTTTTGGCGGCATTTTTCACGCTTAGATTTATCGCAGCCATATTGCATGTTGTTGCAACGATGATATTGGCATTTTTCACAAGTCCATTCTCGTCGGCTATATAGTGATGTATTAGGAGGCCTCTTGGAGCTTCAACTACTCCTACTCCTTCTCCGACGTACTCTCCCTCAGTGTTCAGAATGTCTCCTCCAATGATTGTATCATCGCTGAGGAGTTCAAGCATTCTTTCAGATGCATCAAGTATCTCTATGAGTCTAGCCCAGTGGAAAGCTAGGGTATGATGTACAGGGTTTCCAAGTTCCTCTCTCATCTTTTTAAGGTGCTCATTAGCTTTTTCTCCGAAGCAGTCATCTGTTACGTTTAATCTTGCTAGTGGCCCTACTCTGTAGATGCCGCTTTCAGCTCCATCTATAAAGCCTTTCCATCCAATATTCTTGAGATATGGAAACTTTGAATAGCACCAGCTTTCAACGTGTTCAGCTATGTGATCGCGATATTTATGAGACTTGAACTTAGCATATTCTTTACCGTTTGGATCAACTACCTTAATAACTCCATCGTAAAAGTTATAGCAATCATGCTCATCAACTAATCCAACATAGTATGTTCTCAGAATGTTCTCCTCGGCCAGTATCTCATCCTTGAATTTCTTGTATATCTCGTTTTCAAACAGTTCAAGCCCTTTCTCTGCAAGCTCAAGGTTCTCTCTTACAAGCTTGGCTATTTCATCTCTCTCCTCGAGTGAGATACGTTTGCTCACGCCTCCAGGGATCATTGCTGTTGGATGAGTAGCTTTTCCACCGACGATCTCTTGAATTCTCTTGGTGTTAAGTCTAAGCTTGAAAGCCTGTTTAACTATTTCAGGTCTTTCCTTTAACAGTCCTATCACATTTCTCCTTGAAGGGAAAATGTCTGGTGAGAGTAGGAAGTCAGCGGCTGCCATTACGTAGAAGTGTATGGTATGGCTGTAGATTATATGGGCATTATAGGAAAGCTCCCTTATTCTTCTAGCAGTTTCAGTGACATCTCTTCCAAATATAACATCTGCTGCTTTAGCTGATGCCATGTGATGAGCCCATGAACATACTCCACAGATTCTGCTTGTTATTCTTGGCATTTCCTCAACTGGTCTTCCAATGCAGAACTGTTCAAAACCTCTAAGCTCTATAACTTGGAAGAATGCATCTTTAACGTTTCCATTCTCATCTAGAAATATTGAGATTTTAGCCTCTCCCTCGAGTCTTGAAGCTGGCTCTATCACGATAAATCTGCTCATTCTTTATCACGTCTCCTGCGAGTTCTTCCTAGGATGGAGCCTGGGAGTGTGAATCTATAGAAGTATCCTGCTGGATCAACTATCTCTTCTACAACCTTCTTCAAGCGCTCTTCCCCAACCTCTCTTTCCTTATCAGCGTAGACTATTGAGCTTATCATTGAGATCAGTTTTGCACCCATGTCAACTACTTCAGGTGATGGACCCATACATCCTCTACATGGCATGTTAACTTTCAAACACCTTGCATCGCATCCACTTCTAGTAGCGGGGCCCATGCAAATTATTCCCTGTGCAAGTAGGCACTTCTTCTCATCAATCTCCTTTGCCTCACTTATTCTCACAAATTTCTTTACAACAATCTTGTCAGGCTTCTCTCTTGGACATTCATCGCATACTGTTTTCAATCCTGCTAGAACAGTTCCCTTCTCTGGTAGAGGTTCACCTCTCTCAGCATGAGCTATTATTGTTTCGAGAAACTTTTCGACAATCTCCCCTGGAGGTGGGCATCCTGGCACATATAGGTCGACATCAACTATCTCGTCGAGAGGATGAATCCATTCACGTAACTTTGGAATCTTTAGTCGCTCATCTTCACATGTTACTCCTGGAATCTTCTCCTCCGGGTTCACTGTGGAGAATGTTTCAATGTACACTTTTTTCAGGAGTTCATCTCTGAAGAATAGGTTTGCGAGACCAGGTATTCCTCCAAAGCATGTGCATGAACCATATGCTACAATGTATTTGGCCTTTTTAGCAGCCTCTTTTACTAAATGCTCATGTTCCTCTGTTCTAATCGAGCCATGAACTATGAGTATGTCGATTGACTCCGCTTTCAGTAGCGAATCCACTTTGAGATCCATGGCTATTGGCCAGTATACTATGTCAAGGTATTCTAGGGCTTTGACGAAAGTTTCACCAGCGTCTACAAGCGATGTATCGCATCCTGAACATGATCCAGTTGGTATAATTGCTAACTTGAGCTTCTTCATCCTAAGTCACCTTTATTGGACCCAGCTTTCTTAACTCCTCAACAAATTCCTTAACGACTCTCGCGAATTTTTTACCCTCGGTGGCTGAGATCCACTCAAGTCTCAGCCTACGCTCATCGATTCCAAACTGCCTAAGCATTTTCTTGAGTAGCGTTACTCGCTTGAAGCATTTGAAGTTTCCATTAATGTAGTGGCAGTCTCCTGGAGTATGGCATCCGCCGACTAATACGCCGTCAGCGCCTTCCTTGAACGCCTGAAGTATGAACTGTGGATCTATTCTCCCAGAGCATGGAACCGTTATTGGAATTATGTTTGGAGGATACTCTAGTCTACTAACTCCAGCTAGGTCAGCTCCAGCGGATGCACACCATTTACATAGGAAGGCCACTATTTTGGGCTCAAATCTCTTCGCCATCTTTTATCCCAGCATAGACTTTATCATTCTGAGCACGGTCTTATCCTCAATGTTTCTAAGCTGCATTGCACCAGACGGGCAAGCAGCACTACATGTCCCACATCCAGCGCATAGGATTTCATTAACTCTTGCAACTCCCTCAACGATCTCTATTGCACTATATGGGCAAATTGACGCACATACTCCACATCCAGAGCAGATTTCTTCATTGACCTCAGCCACGAGTGGTTCACGGTATAGCTTGGGTCTGGTTAGAAGTGATATTGCCTTGCTTGCAGCTGCACTAGCTTGTGTAACTGTTTCCGATATGTCCTTGGGGCCTTGGGCGCATCCACAGATGTATATTCCATCGCTTACGGATTCAACTGGCCTAAGCTTTGGATGAACCTCTTGGAGGAACCCATACTGATCTATTGGAATCTTCAGTTTCTTCGCTAGCTCAATGGAGCCTGTTGGGATCATTCCCATTGCTAGGACTACCATGTCGACTTCAAGTTTAACTGGGACGCCAGTTAAGGTATCGACTCCATGAACTATGAGCTTTCCATTTTCCTCGTATATCTTGGAGACTCTGCCTCTTATGTAGGTGATGCCATACTCTTCCTGTACTCTCTTGATGAACTCTTCATAGCCTTTTCCAGCTGCTCTTATATCAATGTAGAAGACGTATGCCTCTCCATCTGGAACCCTGTGCTTATAGAGCATTGCATGCTTTGCAGTGTACATGCAACATATCTTTGAACAGTATGGGAGATGATTTTCATCTCTTGAACCTACACATTGGATGAAGGCGATTCTCTTTGGAATCTTTCCATCGCTTGGCCTTCTAATTTCTCCTCCAGTTGGGCCAGTGGATGAGAGAAGTCTTTCGAATTCAAGGGAGTCTATCACATCCTCATATCTGCCATAACCGTATTCACCTATCTTCTCCTTTGGATATAGGCCGTATCCAGTTGCCACTATTATTGCACCGACTTCCTCTTCAATTATCTCCTCTTTCATGTCGAAGTCAATGGCCTCCTGCTCGCAGACATCCTTGCACTTTCCACATTTAATAGGGTTGAAGCCTAGACAGCTTTCAGGGTCAATGACGTAGGCTGCAGGAACAGCTTGTGGGAATGGGATATAAATTGCCTTTCTAAGGCTTAAACCTCTATCAAACTCGTTTAGGACGAGAACCGGGCAAACATCTGCACAGTCTCCGCACATGGTACACTTGTACTCATCCACATACCTCGGTCTTTTAAGGATCTTGACCCGGAAGTTTCCAACATAGCCAGAAACCTCGATAACTTCACTACAGGTATATAATTTGATAAGTGGATGCCTAGCCACCTCAACCATTTTTGGAGTAAGAATACACTGTGAGCAATCCAGCGTAGGGAATGTTTCTGAAAGCTGTGCCATATGACCTCCAATTGTAGGAGATTTCTCCACGAGAATCACTGGTATTCCAGCGTTTGCTATATCAAGGGCAGCCTGTATTCCAGCTATTCCTCCTCCTATAACTAGGCATTTTCTCACAATGTCAAGCTCGATCTTATGCAATGGCCTGTTCTTGACGACTTTTTCAATGGCTCCCCTTATGATCCTGATAGCTTTCTCAGTTGCCTTTTCAATATCTGTGTGAACCCAGCTGCACTGTTCTCGTATATTCGCTATCTCACATTTGTACCTGTTTAACCCAGCCTCTTCACATACCTTTCTAAAAGTCTCCTCGTGCATTGTTGGAGAGCATGCAGCGACAACAACAGCTGTCAGCTTCTTTGACTTTATCGCGTCGTAGATCAGCTTCTGGCCGGGATCTGAGCACATGTACTTATAATCTTCCGCATGCACTACATATGGATGCTTTGATATCTCCTCCACAACCTTCTTCACATCAACAGTTGCTGCAATATTCCGTCCACAGTGACATACGAATACACCTACCCTCTCCCTTACAGCCATACATTGACACCTTCAAACTTTTTAGCGTAATCATATCCTTCTTTAAGGGCTTTCAGGTTAAGCTCTAAAAATCTTTTTGGAACACTTTCCTCAACTGATTTCTTCATCGAATCGAAGCTTACAATTTTAGTTATGCCAACTATGAAGCCGAGCATTACAATGTTGGCAACTATTCTGTGACCGAGTTTCTCAGCTATTCTAGTGGCTGGAATCTTGTAGATGTTGGCATGCTTTGCTCTTTCATCTAGTTTAACCAGATCCTCATCTACTATCAGTATCCCATTTTTCTTGAGCATTGATATGTAAGCGTCATATGCCTGCTGGGACATTATCATCATTATGTCAGCGTTCCAAACATATGGGTAGTCAATTTTCTCGTTGCTTATTGCAATGCATGAGCGAGCTTTTCCACCTCTAGCCTCGGCTCCATAGCTTGGTATAAAGACGCTGTGCAAGTTCTCATGGACGGCAGCGGCTCTTCCAGTAATGTATCCTGCCAGAACTATCCCCTGTCCTCCTGTTCCACCATATATTATATCGATTCTTCTTCTCTCCATTTTAGTATCCTCTCACGGATCTTATAAGCTCATAGTAAGCGTCTTCAAACGCTTTCTTTTCTATATCTACGAATTTCCCGATAATGATTTTCTCTCCAGGTTCTATGGCAATGTTCTTCGTATCCTCAAAATTTCTTATTTCACAGTTTTTCATGAAGAACTTCATCATGTCAAGTCCACGTGGCATGTTGTTTCTTCTACCATATACTGTTGGACATGGCGATAAAACTTCTATGAATCTGAATCCCTTTTTCTGGAGTGCTTCTATAATGGATTCAGTTAATCTTCTCGTGTGCAGAACAGTCCATCTGGCAACATACACTGCCCCACATGACGCGGCAACATGTGGAAGATTGAAAGCATGCTCCACGTTACCATAGGGTGAAGTTGATGTACGTGCCTGGTATGGAGTGGTTGGACCATATTGTCCTCCAGTCATTCCATAGATGAAATTGTTTACGCATATCACCATTATGTCATTGTTTCTTCTAGCCGCATGTATGAAGTGGTTTCCACCTATGGAGAATATATCTCCATCACCGCTTATGACGACTACATTTAGACTTGGATTTGCAAGCTTTAAGCCTACAGCGAATGGAATGGCTCTTCCATGTAGAGTGTGAAATGAATCGACTTTAATGTATCCAGCTATTCTACCAGCGCAACCTATTCCTGAAACTACTACAAGCTTATCTAGGTCAAGTTGAAGCGTGTCAATGGCCTTGATGAAACATGATAGGAGTATCCCTATTCCACAGCCTGGGCACCATATGTGTGGTAGCCTATCAACTCTCAGATATTTATCGAATAGATGTTGCTCAACTACTTTTGCCCTACTCATTTCACAGCCTCCATAATCTTGTCTAGTATCTCCTCTGGCCTGTGAATTCTACCTCCCATAACAGCTGACAGAATCACATCAGCTTTCCCATGGGCGCATCTCTCCACTTCATGCACCAGCTGACCATAATTCACCTCTGCAACCACAAAGGCCTTAACTTTCTCAGCTAATTTGCCAATGTAGTCGCATGGGAATGGCCATATCGTCTTTAGCCTTAAGAGACCTGCTTTAATGCCATCTTCCCTTGCAAGTTCCACGGCTTTGAAAGCTGATCTTGAAGCTGCTCCAAATGAGATGACTATTATCTCTGCATCCTCCATTCTAAAGGTTTCATAGTCAACTATCTTGTGAGTATTCAACCTTATCTTGTCACATATCCTCTTTATGATCTTCTCATGAGCCTCAGCTGAGAGATCGGGATATCCTCTCTCATCGTGTGTTAGGCCAGTAATGTGGAATTTGAAGCCATCTCCAGCGGCAGCCATTGGAGGAATTAAGTCATCATCTGCCTTGTAGGGCAGATATGGTTTACCTTTTTCAGGTTTCTTTCGGTTGACGATTTTGATCTGATCCTTTGGAGGAATTACGACTTTTTCATACATGTGGCCTATGCATTCATCCATTAGGATTATGGCTGGAACCCTATATTGTTCAGAAAGGTTGAATGCTCTAATGGCCATGTCAAAGCATTCCTGTGGAGAGTTTGGTGAGAGGGCTATTATCTCATATGAGCCGTGAGCTCCCCACTTGGCCTGCATGACGTCTCCCTGGCCAGGGAGAGTTGGTAGACCAGTGGCTGGAGATCCTCTCTGGACATTTACTATAACGCATGGAGTTTCAGTCATTACGGCATAGCTTACATGCTCCTGCATTAAACTGAATCCTGGACCAGAGGTTGCTGTCATAGCCTTTAACCCAGCCCATGAAGCTCCAAGAACAGCTGCTATTGAACCCATTTCATCCTCCATCTGGATACAGATTCCACCTACCTCCGGCATTCTCTCAGCGAATCTCTCAAAGACTTCAGATGAAGGTGTTATCGGGTATCCAGCGTAGAACCTGCATCCAGCGGCTATGCTTCCCTCAGCTACAGCTATGTTACCGCTCATAAAGTGTATCCCCGTTAAAACTGGTGGCCTAGCCATACTCCTTCTCCTCCTCTTCCTCTAGGGGGATGCTAAATATTGCAAACTCGGGGCATATACTTGTACAAAAGCTACAGTTTATACATACCTTAAACGGTGGCTCCTCGACCAGTTTCGGCGGATGATATCCGAGAGCGTTAAACTCCTCAGACTGCACTAGAACCCCTTGTGGACAGAATTCGATGCAGAAGCCGCATCCCTTGCATCTGTCCTTTATTATGATTACCTTACCCCTTGGAAGCTTAATCTTCTGTCTCTCAGCAAGCTTGAGCAGTCTTCTCCTCGTTAGATCTTCCTCCTCGTTTTCTTCAGACATTTTCTGTGGCTCCATAGGAGTTGAATTCTTATTCAAGACCAAGCTTCCTATAAATATTTATCGCATTCTTGGATGCCTCCTCCTTCACGCTAGCATATAGATTATTTCCATGCGAGTCAATTGCAACTGTCAAAGGACCAAACTTCTCAACTTCTAGAACCCATAGAGCTTCAGGAATCCCTAGATCAAGCCAGTGTACTTCAACCACTTTTTTAATGGCTTTAGCAGCTAGCACTGCTGCTCCACCTGTAAATGCTGTATAAACTGCTCCAAACTTTTTCATAGCCTCTGTGGTTTTTGGCCCCATGCCGCCTTTTCCAATAATTACTCTCACATTGAATTTCTTGATGACATCTGCCTCATATATTTCCATTCTGGTGCTTGTCGTTGGCCCAGCGGCAACTATTTTCCAGTGGTCATCCACCTTTGAAACTATTGGGCCACAGTGGTATATTACTCCACCATTTAAGTCTACTGGAAGTGACTCACCCTTTGAATGTAGCTCAAGCATTCGTCTATGAGCAGCATCTCTGGCTGTCACCATGATCCCAGTTATGTATACTATGTCATTTACCTTGAGCTTTCTAATTTCTTCAACTGAAATTGGGGTTTTTAGCTCATATACGGGCATTTCACCACTCCACCTTGTGAGTTATAAACTCCACACTTCCATCAGAGTGTATTACAGCAGTAGCTCTTCTAGCCGCCCAACATTGGGTGGCTATGGCTACGGGGAAGGAGGCTGGATGCCTGTGAGCGTAATCTATGTGGACGTCTAGTGCAGTATATTTTCCACCTAGACCCATTGGCCCTATGCCAGTCATGTTCACTGCCTCAAGAAGCTCAAGTTCAAGCTTAGCGATCTCCTTGTCAGGATTGCGTTCTCCAATTGGTTTAAGAAGGGCCTTCTTAGCTATTTTCATGGCTATATCCGATCCACCGCCTATCCCTATTCCAATTATTATCGGTGGACAGGGCATTCCTCCAACTGCAATAATATGGTCTATGAGCAGTTTCTTTAAGCCATTTAATCCCTCTCCAGGGCTGAGCATTTTGCAGAAGCAAGTGTTTTCCGAGCCTCCTCCCTTTGGAAAAGCTGTTAATTTAAGGCTGTCTCCCTCAACGATCTCCCAGTGAATGTACGGTATATATTTTCCAGTATTGTCGCCACTATTTTTCCCAGTGAATGGATTCACAGCATTTGGCCTCAGTGGAACCGTCTGAGTAGCCTTTTTCGTGGCATTCACCAGTGCCTCACGTATATGTTTTAAGCCTTTAAACTCTGAGCCAGCTTCAACATAGAAAATTATTGTTCCAGTATCCTGGCATATTGGAGTCTTTGTTTTCTCAGCTAACCTAATGTTTTCAAGTATAGCCTTCAACTGTGTTCTTCCAACCTCTGATGGCTCATCCTCAGCAGCTTTTCTCAAAGCCTCCTTGACGTCCTCGGGAAGATAGATAACAGCCAACTCGAGAAGTTTCGTGGCAACATTCTCAATTAAATCCTTCATGATGAAGACCTCTGTCGATGAGTTATAGATTATAGCTTCGAAACTTAATTACGATATTTAACTCCAGTTATAAAATTTTGTGCATATAGACTCTACTTAAAGCGCGATCATGGCCAGAATAAGCTTGGAAAAGCCCTTAACAGACACTCCAATTCTTGAACAACTCATATGATAAGTATATGGAGTAACACGGCTGGAGGAAGTAGAGCATAAGCCTACATCGCTTAAAGGATGTTCTTAGGGAACGATGTATAAGCCAGATTATGATAACTTTATTTAACGTGAAACTGGATGTATTATTGAATTCTCCATGGTTAAGGTTGAAAGTGTGTTTGAGATAATAGGGCCGATAATGATTGGACCAAGTTCAAGCCACACTGCCGGCGTTGTTAGGATAGGTTTACTTGCAAGATATATTCTCGGCGAGAAACCTGTGGAGGCCACCATTGTATTTCATGGAAGCCTAGCTGAAACCTATAAGGGGCACGGATCAGATAAAGCGATAATAGCTGGAATACTTGGCTTCAAAGCAGATGATCCAAGAGTTAGGGAGGCATTGGTGATCGCTGACAAGATGGGGTTAAAGTACAAGTTCATGACAGGAGATTTGGGAGATGTACATCCAAACACTTTAAAGGTGCATATCAAGGGAGAGAGTGGATCTGAATTTGACATAGTTGGAAGTAGTGTAGGCGGTGGAAACATTCTAGTTTTCGAGGTTAATGGATTTGAAACGGAGATCAGTGGAGATTATTACACGCTTATAGCGATTCATGAGGATAAACCTGGAGTCGTTGCAAAGATATCCTCTATACTAGCTGAAAATCACATAAACATTGCAAGAATGTGTGTTAGCAGAATTAGAAGAGGGGAGCTTGCTTTTTCATCTATTGAAGTTGATCAAGATGTACCGGCCAGAGTCTTAGATAAGATCCAAAAAGTTGAGGAGGTTAAGATTGTCAGGGGTTTGAAGCCTGTGTAGGTGATAATGATGTTTAAATCGATGAGAGAACTTGTTGAGGCAGCTGTTAAAGAGGGAAAAAGCATAGGGGAGATCGTGCTGGAAAACGAGTGTAAGGTAAGTGGGCGAAGCAGAGATGAAGCCTGGAATGACATGGTTGAAAGATGGAGAATTATGAAGGAGTCAATTGAGCATGGCGTCAAGGGAGAATTTAGGATACCATATGATATTGTTCCAAGATATGGGCCAAAGCTTCACTCTCACAATTGGAGATTTCTCAGTGGGGTAGTCGGTAGAGCCGTTGCAAGGGCATTTGCTGTAAGCGAATACAATGCAGCTATGGGAAAGATTTGTGCAGCTCCAACAGCTGGAGCAGCTGGAGTTCTACCAGCTGTGCTTTCATCAATTCAAGAGGAAAGAAGGTACAGTGACAATGAAATAGTTCTATCGCTTTTCACAGCTGGAGGCATAGGCTTAGTTATAGCTAACAGAGCTACTTTAAGTGGAGCTGATGCAGGATGCCAAGCTGAAATTGGATCAGCTGCAGCAATGGCGGCTGGAGCCTTAGTTGAACTTGAAAATGGAACTCCTTACATGGTTGAGCATGCAGTTGCAATAGCCTTCAAATCAATCATGGGAATGATATGTGATCCAATAGCTGGCCTTGTAATTTCCCCATGCATAAAGAGGAATGCATGTGGAGTGGTGATAGCTTTTCTGGCAGCTGATCTTGCACTGGCCGGCGTTGAAAGTATAGTTCCAGCGGATGAAGTCATAGATGCAATGCATGACTCAGGAAAGATGATGCCTGAAGCCCTAAGGGAAACAGGTGAAGGAGGAATAGCTGCAACCCCCACTGGAGAGAAAATCAGAGAAAAAATCATGAAAGGATGATAGAAGTGTCTTGAGCATAGCAATTTCAATGTTTATCTTAGTCGTTTGCTGAGCTTCATGTTTTATTGGGGTTTAGTTTTTCTTTCGCTTATGAGAGTTAACGCTACAAGGTATGCGGCTATGGCTATTATTATGGATGTAATGAATGGATCTATTGGGTTTAGTGTGAAGAGGTAGCCTCCTAGAGGTGTAAAGAATATGTATGGTAGCTCCATTAAAACGTTCATTAACGCCATTATCTTGCCTCTTTCACGTGAAGGGATTAAGTCAGCTTCCATCGCCATGTAAGATGGCCAGAAAAAGGATGAGGATACAAGCACAAAAGTGTATCCCATGGCGCACTCCACGAGACACTTAGCATTTATAAATATGAGTATTCCGGGAATGTAGAGTATGGCTGAAAGTAGCATGGGAGGCTTCCTTCCAATTACATCTATCATTTTTCCAATGGGTATAGATGACACCGTGTAAACTACAAAGGCTAACAGGTATACTATTGGCCATTGCCAGTCTTCAATGCCTACAACGTGGATTCCATACAAGATGTAGAAACCGTGGCATATTGCATATGAGATACTAATAAGCAGGACAGTCAATGACAATCCCTTAAAGCTTCTACTAGTGGCCAGATATGATCGCACATACTCTTTCACGAGAGCTTTGGGATGTATTTTTCGTAATCTACTCTGAGATGAGGGAAGCGTCTCCTTCAAGCATACTGTAAAGAAGATTGCTGACACTAAAGATAGGAGAATGAGTAAGGCGTATCCTAAGCGCACTCCTGGAACAAAACCATATCTCAATATGAGAAACGATGCCATTGGAAGGGCAAGAACTGAAACTATGCCTGGGATAAGTCTATAAAGTGTAAACGCTAATCCTCTATACTGTTGTGGGACAGAATCTGCAAAAAGGGCCCTTATTGCCGGAGAATGCATCATTGCAAAATTGAGTAAAGCTATTCCAATTGCAAGCATATACCATGAAACAGCAGCTGCAAAGAACACGTAGCTTAGAGCCACTATAAACATCGTTAAACATATAAGATTTTTTCTACCCCACCTATCTGCAATGTATCCCCCAGGAATTTGAGCAAGGGTATATACAATAGCTTCGATACTGTAAAGCACTCCTATAATAAATGGTGTTGCTCCAAGCTCTTCTGCAAAACGGGGGAAAACTGGGTCAACAATCATTTTTCCAAGGAAAAACATGGATAAGCCTATGATGACAACTCCAGCGTTTCCTCTAAGTACATTTATGAAGGAAACTTTGAACTCTTTATCACATTTTGAATTCAACCTAACCATTACAAAAGTAGTGGTCTAATACACAAATATTTGACGTATTTAACATGAATTTTCAAGCTAAACTATATCCATGTTCAAGGATTTTCATTTAGATAGGAAGGGGGAGATTGTTCAAAGAAGTTAGAGCATGGTTTCAAAGAGAGCTTAAAAGAGACAATGTAATAAGGTTAGCGTCGAAACTAAATCTTTCAGTAAGCATAGTTGAGAATGAGATATCATTTTATGATACATTGTGTATGCTATCTGAGATTTTACCTTGTAAACCTATATTGGGAGAGAATGTAGCTGTCAATAGAGTTTTCGCTAAAGTTCCAAGATTTGACTGGAGGATAGACTTCTACTTTGACCGCTCTCTCTCAGAAAAAATTAACATTGGAGAGTTAAATGATGAGGCGTATAGGAGAGGGTATATTCATGAAATCTCCTTGGGAGAGTATAGGCTTAAGCTAGGGAAGCTGAAGATCACTAGAGCAACAAGGGAGAAAATAATCTTAGAGAGAATATGTTCATCCTATAATGTTGGATTAGATTTAACGAAATATCTTAAAGATGAGGGAGTGGACTACTCAAAGTTCGCTGAGAGCATCTTGGAAATGAAAGCATATTGCAAGGGAATGCCACATATAAATCCTGTAAAAGTGGAAATAATACTTTCTAACGTGAATAAGAGATTTCTGTCAACTGTTAGCGTCAAGTCGCTTCTAGACAAAGTTCTTAAGCCTGTGAGGAAGGCATCAGCTAATGTTTACCCTCCAGAGATATACTTCGTCGATTTAATTTACCGTCTAGTAATGGAGGAAAGCATAACAGAGAAAATGGGGATCGTATATGACCTTGGTCAATTGATCACTTACATGGAGGAAAAATGTAATTTAGCGCTGATTGACCACAGGTATGTGGAGTACCTCAGTAAAGGACTTCTACCGCTTAGGCATGAGATCGTTAAAAAAGTCAAGGAGAAAATTGCAGATATCTCCCATAGGAAGTTTGATTTCAATGTCAGAACTGAATATATGCTGGCATGCAGAGAGTATCTGTGGGAAGAGTATTGTCGAATGGTGTGTGAGGGGGTTGAACGTATTCTAGGCTAGCTCTATATCCAGCCTTTTTCCAGTATATATTTCAATAAAGCGGTTTCCAAATGCTTTTTTAAGGAATTCAATGGCATCATCCGAGGTACAGTGACAAGGCCCAACCATGGAGACATTAAACTTCTCGAAGATCTCCTTGACAAATCTAGCCTCAGCTAACCCTATGTGATATCCTCCAATAACTGCAAATATGTTTTTCGATCCTGTAATGCTACACACTCGCTCCAGTATTCTATCGAGTCCAGGATGTGAACATCCAACAAGAACCATAGGGCCTTGCCTTGAGCGAAGTATAAGAGACTGCTCAGGGATGATTTCTGGAAGCGTCCCCGTAGTTAGAATGTTATCAGAGAAAGTGAAGGGAGTGCGAGCCTCAATCATCCATGGATAACTAAATGATGTTGGGGGAACTATCACTTTAAATTCTTTACCTTTGGATTCTAGGAAGTTTATCAGATTACTTAATGCTCCGCTATGGTCCCTATGCCAATGGCTTATCACTATGAAATCTATCTCCGATAGATCTATGCCTAAATTTTGAGCATTCTCGTAAAGTGACTTCCAGCTGGGGCCAGTGTCAAAGAGTATGTTAAAGTCGGCTGTGTTAATATGGATGGAAAGCCCCCATTCGGTTCTAATATTATTAAGCTTAGTTCTATTATCCACCAATATTGTAATGGACGCCTTCAACTACATAACCTCCATCATTTAGAAGAATGACCAGATGGAGACGATGGGGGAGGAGGCGGATACAGTGCATATTCTCCCTTAGCGGATATTCTTCTAACTAGTACAAATGCGATTACCGCTATTAATGCAACTACTATGACGATGCTTACTATCAATGCTATCCAGAGGTTTACAGGAAATTCTGAAAGTATGTCAGGTGATGGAGTCTCCTCTTCGCCACCGCCAGCATTATTGACGTATACTTGAACTGAGTCAGAGCTTATGTTTCTATATGCATCACATGCTTCAACAGTTATTGTATGAAGGCCATCTGAGAATTCCATTGTATCCCATATGCATTGCCATGGAGGAAAAGTTAAGTTTGCTATCAAGGTGTCATCTACGAGGAATGCAACCCATAGAATTCCACTGTCATCATCCACGTCTGCAGTTATGGTTACGCTTCCACTAACATTTGAGCCTGCTGAGGGGGATGTTATCAATACATTCGGCGGGTTATTGTCCTCTGGAAAGGTATATGTGAAATGTACTACTATGTTTGGAACATTCTGTGGACCCATAATGGTTATCGTCACAATGCCCCCATTTACATAGTAAGAAGCAGGGTCACATTCTACGTTTGTTATCGTTGCCCCGGGCGGTGCATCTATGCATATTCCAGTTTGAGGCCCATGTGGAAGCGACCAGTGAAAACCAAATAACTCCTTGAAGTCAAGTCTATGCTCTCCAACGCCTTTAAAGTATCCTAGAACATGACCCTCAAAGCGTACGGTAACCACTCCCGTGTAATCTACATAAAACATGAATGAGAATTCAAAGCATTTCTTGATAAATGATGGAGTCAACAGTTTCTTTACAGACTGTTTTGGTGCACATTCAACAAATTTGGCTAAGGCAACAGATGTGTTCACTGCAACCGTATAATAAAATATATGAGTAGGTGGAACAAATCCATCAGTTACAGACTCAACATACATTCCATTGAATGCCTCAGAAAAGCTTTGAGCCACTTGATCGGCCATCGACTTGAGCTGTTCATGTGGAAGTGATGAATTATATGCTATCACCAGGGTGTTTGCTTCTTCACGAATACTACCCACTATTAGCTGAGCTACACCATTGCTAAGACTTGAGTCACCTGGATCAATTCCAAAGTCTACATCTGGATATAGTCCAATAACCCATAGCTGAACTGAAAACCCACCATCTTCGTCAATTGTGATTTCTACTCCCTCTTGAACCGAAATTACAGCATACATACTTCCAAGCAGTGGAATCCATGCTATCAACAACGGTAGCATTAATAGTAGAGCGCTCCTCATCCCCATCGAGAAATAGGTAACCTACTTTAATTAATTTAAAAGATTGATTATAGAGGTGAAATCATGCTGCTATGAAATAATCCTTACATGGGTTTCATATACTCATGTTCAAAGCTTTAC
>Ga0209410_1000046_pt1 | contig 45217 bp, 67 predicted proteins | sample Mar14436cmmetaG_FD_184135 | JGI IMG/M metagenome (GOLD analysis project Ga0209410, IMG submission 184135) | Marine hydrothermal vent microbial communities from Guaymas Basin, Gulf of California to study Microbial Dark Matter (Phase II) - Marker... ... | reverse complement strand
GTGTGCGGTTGTGTGGGTGCGGGGTGGGTGAGGGGGGAATGAGTGAGGAGTGAAGCGGGCCTGTAAGAGAATTACCTCTCTTCCTATTTAAATTCTTTCATTCTTCTGCGTCATTTCTGCTGCTGCAAAACCTCCTCAACCGCCTTTTTTATCGCATCTCTCACGAATTCGCTGAACACACCCCACTTCCTTCCGTGTTTTCGCACCACCGCCTCTTCTAATCTTAAATATTCATCAACGGAGAGTGCAACACTCACAACAACCTTTCTCTTCTCCTCTTCCGCCATTTCTCCTTCTCACCTAAACTTTTCTTAAAGATATTCTTTTCGCTTTTTTAAAAAACAAAAATATTTAAATAGTGGGTTTTGTAATATTATGATGAGGGGGTGCGGGGGATGCTGAAAAACCTCGCATCTCTGCTGGAGGTGTGTGAGCGAGATGGGGATGGAGATGGCTGATGTTGTGGTGCGGGGTGGCGGTGAAGAGGAAGCGGCTTTGGATGCGTCGTTGGAGCGAAATCGCAGAGTTCCGCTTGAAGAGGCTTTTGAGGAGTGGCTGCATCGTCGCAAGCTCTTATCGCACAGCACTGTTGCGACGCACATCACGAGGCTTCGGCGAGCCATTGCGGATTATGGCATTCGCAGATTTCTTATGTCTGCGGTAGCGAACAAGCAGATAAGGCAGACGCAGCTCTACTACAAGGAATTCCTCTGCGAGTATTACATGCCCCTGCTTTTGCCATTACTGCAAGGCGAAGAGTATCGTGTGGAGAATTTGGAGGGGAGGTGCTGAAAATGGAGGTGGCGAAACTCCGTCGGTTGTTGGAGGAGTATGAGGAAGCGGAGCGGGAAGTAGAGCAGTTGAAAAAGGTCATTGAAAGGGATAAGAATATCTCGGATGCCTTAATGAAGCAAAGAATACGAGATTTACTTATTGCGATAATGCGGAGGAATGAGCGTGCAAAGGACTTGGAGAATGCTTTGAAGCGAACTCTCGGACTTGACGGCATGGGCGTGGATGTGATGGTGGAAGCGGTGAGGGGGTGCTGAAAAATGTCTGATGAGATGGGGAATATTTGGTTAGAGATAAAGGGCGAGCAAAAATCTCTTCGCAACAAAATCGCAAAGAGGCTTGAAGACGCATCTCACGAGCTCCAATTCTGCGAAGATGCCTCGGACATTGCATCAATTCTCGTGGATTTACTCAATGAGATTGCTGAAATGCTGAAGGAGTAGGGGTGGGAAATATGGACTTAAAGCGAAGGGCGAAGTTGCTGAGAGAACTTGCAGAACTCCCTTGCATTTCTGAAGAGGCGAAGTGAAGAAGCGAATTTCTGCGGAGACTTGCAGGGGTTTATGAGCGTAGAGGAGGGGGTGATGAAGAATGAGACCTGCGGAATTAGAGGTAATTGCTCGTGATGTTGCGAGCATGGTGAAGGAGAAGAACAGAGGATATGGCAGTGCCTTCCAGAAAGTCAGCCACATCCTCTCTATTCTTTTCCCAAATGGCATTCCAACGAGCAAATATCATGATGTTGCAATTCTTGTCAGAGTGCTTGACAAGATTTGCAGAATTGCTACTGCAAATGACAAGGATGTGAAGAAAGATGCGTGGCTTGACCTTACTGGCTACGGCTTGTTAAGGTTGAGCGAAGGTGATTTGAATGGAGTTGAGGACGAAAGAGTATAAGTTCAACGACGGGGAGCGAAAGGTGGAGTATGTCATTCCGCCGACAAACACGCCATTTTTCAGTGTTGTCTTCGGCAAGAAGGGCGAAGTGAGAATGATAGCAATTCATCAAAGGGTGCTTGGGTATCATGAGGCAGTGGTGTTAATGTCGTTATTGTGCGGAGTGATTAAAAATGAGGAAGGGATACAGTGATGAATATAGGACAAAGCAGATGTTAGTGGAGCAGTATGGCGAAAACAATATCGTAAAGGTGGCAATCGGCTCGTTTGGTGCCGACTTTCTCATTCTTGAAAAAGGAAGGGTGGTGAAGGTGGTGGAGGTGAAAGGAACAAGGAAGAATGCATGGTATCCCTCGCCGAGAGAAAAGGAGCAGTTGCAAAGAATTCATTATTTCTCACAAATTCACGAATGCGAGGCAGAGGTGTGGATTTGGACAAAGAATGGTGGGAAGAAGGAATTAAGGATTGAGAGCGTGGGGGAGTTTGTGGGAGGTGACGAAAATGAAGCATTTGAGTGAGGGATTGATGTTGGGGACATTCTACATATACATAGTTCGGTTAGACGGAGAAGGAGAGGACATCAATAAGATAACCATGTTCGCAAACGGCGAAAAGGTGCTTGACCTAAATCTATGCACATTCAGAAGGGCAAAAATTGTTATGCTATTGGCGGATGAGTTGCTGGAGAGGTGATGCATAATGGAGGAATTTATGGAAGATGTCCTACCCCTCTGCGAGATAATCATGGAGGAGTGCAAAAAGGAGCGTCGGCGAGATGAAATCATGAAGATGTTTCCGCTGCCAGAGCAGGTGATTAACACAGTCCTTGAATTCCTCTGCCAAACTGAACTGCTGAGAAGGGAGGGCGAAACATACAAAATCACCGAAGCGGGCAGAGCCTTCCTTGAGCTCCCGATATCAGATGCGGAAGAATGGGGTGATGAATATGCTTAAGGCAACAGTGAGCATGGAGCAGCAAATTTTGCTCGCAATTGCATACCTGAAGGGTTTATTGAGAGATGCAAAGAGAAGAGGAGATGAGGAGTTGGTGAAGTATGTTGGAGAAATTATCGGAGTTTATGAGGCGAGATTACAACCTCAAAACAATAATAACTGAAGAGTGCTGCGATTTGGTGAGGGTGGAAGTAATATACCTCACAGCGAGAACATCCTTTCCCCTACTTTCGCTCACATACAATAAACACACAGATAATTTCATCCTCACAATTGAGCGAAAATTCATCACACAGCATTCAACGCTCAAAGCACTGATTGAGGCGTTAGAAAGTGTAAGGGAGGTGGTGAAAGGAAATGCCTCTTTCTGATGCTGTTGTTATTCCCATTCTTGCCTCTCTTGGACTACCTCTTTTCTACCTTGCAGGACAAGTGATAAAGAAGGCTCTCAGAGCGAGGGACTGCAAACTACTTGTTGTTGGTGCCTCGTTGTATGGAGTGGTATTTGGAGGTCTTCTTGGACTTGGCTTAACGCTTTCTGGCTCACCACAATACGGTGCTTTACTTGCTGGTGTAGCCATTATCTCACAGGTCTTCTCACTGATTGGAGTGTTGTTTTGGGGCTTGGCAGTGAAAATGGAAGAGAAAGTGAAGGAGGTGATGCCGAATGGAATGGAGCAGATTGAGAGATAAATTGAGAAAGGGAGAGTGGCACATCTTCTCGGTGGTGTGCTTCTTGGCAGGCGTTGTTGCAGGAAGAGAGATGACACTGCTTGCGAAGCCAGAGCCAATTCTTGCACTGATTGGCATCGGCATAGGCGTGCTGGCATACCTTCTTTTGCTCCTCACGGCGACAATCATCGCAGACATCAAAGAGCGAAGAAAGGAAGCACCGAAAACTATTTAAATAGTGCCTCGTATGGCCTAATGTGGCGGGAGGTGATGAAGCGAGAGGGGGAAAGCGAGAAAAATGAGGAAGGTGGCGAATTTTTTGAGGAAAGTGAAGGAGATTCTGACCCATAAGAGCAAAGGATTCAACGACATGGTGATGATAGCGACTGCAATCGTCTCAACGGTTGTCGTTGCGATAATCGGCGTTTATATCAGCTCGCAGATATACGATGTTACGCAATTAAGCTCCACATCACCATTCAACACAGCGATGAATTCAGCGATAAAAATCATGAACACTACTTATCCGTTGATTATCGTGGTGGCTATTGCCATCATAGCGGGCATAATCATGACTTATCTGTTAGGCGGATTCGGTGCCGGCGGCGGTGAGAAGGGCGGAGGCAAAGGACAGCAGTAGAGTAGTAAGGCAGCGGAGGGGGTTTTCGCCCCCCTCACTTTTATTTTTTGTTTTTTATGGGGTGAGGGGCGAATGAAGGGCATGGTCTTCTTTGCCCTTTGCACCCAACGGTCATTACCTCTTGTCTCCCCCTCATTTTCTTTAAAATGCCCCTCCGCCAAATCTCTCCTCAAAGGTGAGAGAGAAAATGAATACTTATGCGAAATATGTGAGGGCGAGATTTGAGCGGGGAAATTTGATAGTTGAGGTTTCAAAAGATGCGTTTAAGGATGCTGAAGCGAAGAAAGAGGCGACAAAGGAATTACAGCAGATAATCAAAACCTATTTTGGCATTCGTTTTTTCATTCGCCTCTCTATTGTTTATGCTTTCACAGCATTCTTCTGTGCTTTTGTTGCATTAATAATCGTTTTGCTGAAATGAGAAAAAAGCTTTTTGCTTTGTTCGGAATTGCAGTTGCAGCGAAATTGCTAATTCTTTCCATAACACAATTCCAGCAACCCTTAATCGTGATGGATGAGACTTTATATTTCCTGCAAGCAAAGGAGATTTGGATAAATCATACTTACATCCTTCATGGAAAAACATTTGGAGCGCAGTATCCTCCGCTTTATCCTCTCATACTTTCACCACTTACAGTGATTGCAGATGTGAATTTGCGATACATGAGCGGATTGGCGGTGAATGCACTCCTCTCTTCTCTTCTTATTTTCCCTGTGTTTGAAATTGCGAGAAAGTTCTTAGATGAGAGGAAAGCGTTTATCGTTTCCGCAATCACAGCATTTGCCTCGCTCTCGCTTACATACTCATTTGTATGGATGAGTGAGAACCTGTATTTCCCTCTCTTTGTATATTCAGTGCTTTGGATTTTGCGAGAGGGGAGGGTAAAGGCAGGAATTGGTGTTGGCTTGGCAGCACTGACAAAGGTAATCGGACTTGCCCTTATACCATTCATGATTTGGAAGTTTAGAAAACAGTCAATAGTTCCAGTGATATTGGCATTATCACTCGCCTCAATTCATTTCCTTCTTTGCTTGAATACAACGGGAGAAGCAACAGGTTATCATTATCATCCACGCTCACCTTCCTCCTCATTCTTCATTCAGTCATTCCTTGCATTTGTGTATTTGAGTTGTGCAACTGCCCCCGCCCTCCTAAACTTTAATATCAGGAAGCACGCCGATATTATTGCTCTCGCAGCATCATATACGGTTTTAGTGGCATTCGCCTCGCAGTTACCGCAAGCACATGGGAGGTATTATGAGTGCCTAATTCCTTTCCTACTCATTCCTGCCTTTGATGAGTTCGCAAGAACAAGAGCGAAGACAATCGCCTTATGCATTCTCGCATATTTCTTCTTCGCACTCCCTACGCTTATCCATGCGGATTTAGTGAATGCCTCTCTAACCCTTCCTATAACTCTCTCCACAGCATTCACGCCCTTAACGGTATTTGCGATTGCCTTTGCTTTGCTCTATGCATATATTCTGACAAAGAGTGAGAAATGGAGGCACGGTATTGCTCTCACTCTCCTCGCCTTTGTTTTGCTTGGAAGTTCTGCGACAAATCTCTACAACATGCACAAAATCTCAACGGCGGAGCGAGAATGCGTTGTATTCAACTTTTTGAAGCAGAATTCAGGCGAATGCGTTGTATTCCTTGCGGACATGAGAGAATGGGGGGCGAATTATTGCCTGTGCTGCTTCTATGCTCAAAATTTTCTCCCTTTAAAAATTTTTTCAAATACCACAAAGTATTTAATAATGGAAAAGGCAGGGCTTGATGAAGGTCAAAAGCACATAGCGAGGTTAGAAGGTTGTTGTGAAAACGATGAAGTGCTTGTTGTTGAGATGGTGAGATGGGATGAGGTTAAAGAAGGAGAAAAGAGAAGAAATGAAGCAAAAGATTATTGAATTTCTGAAAAATGCGGAAGGGCACATAGCATCAATCCCGATGCTTGCGAAAGCAATTCATGCATCATCGCCGACAGCGAAGTCAATTGTTTGGGAGTTAGAGGTTGAGAGAAAGGTAAGCGTGGTGATGTTGGGCGGGCAATATATGGTGAAATTGGAAGAATTGGAAGAAGGGGTGTGAGCAGGCATGGTTGGCGAATACGACGGATACGGATATGAGGGGGAAGAGGAAGAGAGGGAAGAGAAAGAGGAAGGGGAGGGGACAAGGGGTGATGAGGTTTTTGATGAACTTGAGGCGATAGCACCTGAAGGCAGACTACCGACACCACGCATTCAAGCGGATGAAGCGCTCTTTGATAATGAATTTGTGCGTTTTCTTGACACTCTTCTGAAGGACAGCACAACAAGAGAAATTGCAGAGTATATACTTCGCTCTTCTCTCTCAATCAAAGCGAAGGAGAAACTGATTTTGTATGCATACACTCTCTTGCATAAAGAATTCGCAATCACAAGATTGCGTGGTGAAAGAGATTTGCATCGTATCCTCATTCAGAAATCCTTAATTGACGCTGACTTGCCACTTGGACTGACAAAATTTGATTTGACACCAGAATTTCATCATATTACTGGATTAATCACAATCAAATTCCAAGCGAAACTCTTAAGGAGCATGGATGGATTTGAGAGGATTGCACTCGTATCGCAGAAGCAAATCGTGGCGAGGGAAGAAATGCGAATGGACGAATATGAATTAAAGGAGAGATTGAGGCGGCATCCTCAACGAAGTTTCATAGGCATTCTCCCATTCTTCAGGAGGAGGTGATATAGCATGATTATTGTTCCTGAATTCCTGTTTTTCGGCTTTCTCCTTTGGGCGATAATTGCATCTATGGCTTTGGTGATGTTTGCACTCACCATTAAGAGATACGCACCAGAAGCATTCATCTTTTGGAGAGCAAGGAGAGAGGGTAAGCCGTTAGCATTGGTTCATTATCCAGAGGGAATTGTCAGAGCGTATATTCCAAGAGAGGAGAGGAGATTAAATCCATCAGCGACAAATTATTGGTATGTTGCCGATGTCGGTATAAAATTCAAAGGTTCATCGGCAACGGTTGAGAAGTGGGAAGGCAGAATTCCCGTTTTCCACTATTTTGTGAATATTCCAGAGACAGTTGCAACAAGAGAAGCGGTTGCCTTCTCACAATTCAAGGATTATCTAAAGGAGCATGGGATTGATATAAGCGGGATTGAGGATATTGCATTCTTCGTGATTAATCGCTATGAGAAATACTTAGGGAAGTTAATGGAGCAGAAGGAGGAATTCAAAGAGAAATTGAAGGGGCAGTTAAGGAAGGAAGGAAAATACTTTAATGATGCGGAAATTGAAGAGGTTGTGAGGGCGACGATAGAAGAGCGAGCTATGCGTCAAGCGCTTCAGGATACAGGACTTGATAACGAGGAAATGGTGCAAAAAATGATAAATCTGCTGAAGTTCATAGAGAGGAACAGGGAAGAAATTGAGAAGATGAAGACAAAGACAGGGCAATTCACATATCAGGTGATTGCGAATGCGATTGACACGGTTTCAGCATACACATCTGCAAATGTCGCTCACACGAAAGCGGTTTTAGAGAGTGCGATAAGGGAGAGTTTAGGGAGTGAGGTGAAGGATTACATCAAGTATGGAATGCTAATATTCATAGGTTGCTTGGGTTTAGGCGTCCTATTTATCTTAACGCACTCATTTATGTCCTGAGGGGGGTGGAAAATGCCGAAAGTGCCATGTCCCGTTTGCGGGAGGGAGGTTGAGAAGCGAGCACTTCACATGCACATGCGAACACACGGGAAGGGGATGCGAAATCAGATATCTCAAAATCAGATGGAAAGGGCGAAAGTATCAAATCCTTCCGAGATGGCGGGCGAAGGAGGTGGGAGGGTTGTTGAGGGAACGAGGGGCATAGGGAAAAAAGGATTGGACATTTTAAATGCATGGGACGAAGCATATCATAAACTTCTTCCTGACCTCTGGTGCGTGATTAATAACAACGGCGATGCATATATCACGCCAGTTCTCGCATTGCATATCAATTCGGATGGCGGATGGATTGCAATTTGTGACAGAGAAGGAAAAGTGAGGAAAGTTGAAGACTTGAACGGCGAATGTATCCTTTGCACGACAAGGCGGGAGGCGGAGAAAGTTCTGAAAACTCTTAGAAATGGCGAGAAGCAGCAGCGTAAGGAGAGACTGTTTGAGAAATTTGCGAAGAGATTTCGAGAGAGATTTCGGGAGTGGAAGCGTAGGGAGAGGAAGGAGGAGAAAATGAGGCGGGAGATAACACCTGCGGATGAGAAGACCGTGATGCAATTAATCTCTGCCTTAAGGGAATTCACAGCGAAGACGGAAAAGGAAAAGAGAGATAGGGAGGTGTGGGATGAGGAATGACCTTTGATGAGTATTCCTCCGCATTCCCGCTATATGAGGAGAAGTATATCTCAAAACTCGCATATCCTCACTTACTTTTCATTCAAATTCAGAAAATAATGGACAGTATAGATGCAGGTGGTGATGGCAAGGAAGAATTGGAGAGTTTGAAGGCATTATTAAAACCCTCATGGAGAGTGGAAATAGATGCGAAGATGGCGAGATGCGAGAAAGAGATGGAGCGAGAAATTAGCAGAATTGCGAGGGTGAAAGAGAGAGTGGGTATCACCACATACAAAGAAATGAAGAGGGCAGCGATAGTGAGATATGTGCGAGAATATGTGCAGCATGTGATTGAGAAATTGGATGAAGTAGGACTGCTTCTAATTGAAGAAAGAGGGGTGCTGCGGGGAGGTGGTGTGATGCTATGAAGAATTTTTTTGATAGGTGGAGGCTCATCGCACCAGCAGATAACGGGCATATCTTCGCACTCTCGCAAAAAATTGAGCAGCATTCCGACATGACAGGCGCTATAATCTACGGAATGCAGCGAAGCGGGAAAACGATGTATTCTTTATTGGTGATGTATGACTTTTATCGTGATTGGGACAAGGTATTAGATAATGTCTTTTTCACATTGGAAGATTTGATTAGTGCAATCAAAGAGCGTGTCCTCACAAACTTCTCCGCAAGCAAGCAACTGAAAGTTATATGCTGGGATGATGCAGGCGTTCATGGCTCAAAATACCTCTTCTTCAGAAGCAGACAGCTCGCTGAATATTTGCAGAATTTATTTGATGTCGTCGGACTGGCTGTGAAAGCCATTCTTATCACAACGCCAAACCCTGAAAACTTGCTGAAGGCGATAAGAGGTTACGAATTTTACCGTGTGAAGATTTTCAAGTTGCCGAAGGATAATAGGGTCGCCGTCGGTTATAAATCCTCTCTCTTGCCCTCTGGAAAGCTGATTGTGAGGCGGGTGTTTGAGGATTACTACAATTTGCGAATTCCAAGCGATGTCTATAATCAATATTTGGAGATGCGAGAGCAGTATTTAGAGGAGGCGGTGGAGAATTTAGAGAAATTCCTTCAGAAGAAGGGGTGGGGCAAGGAGGCGGTGGGCATATGAGAGAGATGTCGGCGATTAGGGGGTGAGAAAATTGCATCATGATGCCGTGAGGCGGGATTTGCTTAAATTCCTCTCCGCTCTCAAAAACGCAAAGGTGATGAGATGCTCTAACTGTGGGGCGGAGATTGCGAGGATTGAGGAAGGAATGTTTGATATTTTCAATTGCTCGTGGAGATGCGAGAGATGCGGAACTCTATGGCTCTCGTCGGATTTATGGGTAATTGAGGGGAATGTGGTAACACCATACCGGTGATGAGGGGGATGAGGGGTTTTAACGAAAGGTTTATATTATGCGAGGGAGAAGATAATAATATGAGGGGACAAGGATGGAAGGGGGTGAATGCCTGTGATTTTTGACTTCTTCCGAAGCATAACGACAACATTCTTTAAACCGCCTAAACCCACTATGGAGAGGTTAGAGCGGAGACAAGAAGAGTGGGGAAGGAAGTATATGCCTTATGCTACTCCCCTAACATCACCAAAACCTACTCCTCCCTCACTCCCACCTCATACACCAGCAAGAGTAGTTAAACCTCCCTCTCCACCAACAATAACACCTCCAAGAATTGATATTATGGGATTTTCACAGCAAATCAGAGGCGAGTTAAGGAGGGAGGGAGTGCCAGTGTGGTATTACACTGGAAAGTTGCAAGTGCCAACACCACAGAAGGTGTTTATGGGTATTCGTTATATCACAGGATTTGCATCAAAACTTGCAGAAAGGGCAGAGAGGAAGTATGAGAGTATTGTTGTGCAACCTGTTCTTGCAAAAGTTGCTCCAGAGAAGTTTGCGAAAACTGAAGGGATAAGAGAGTGGAGTGTAAGAAGACCAACAGAGCGAGGATTTGAGATAACAACATACAGACAGAAAATTGAAGAGATAAAGCCAGCACCACTTTCACCAGCAGAGCAAGTGAAGAGAGGTGTTGTTGGTGGATTGTTAAGAACACCTATTGCACTCACAGGCATTCCTATTTTGAGGATGGGATTTAAGGGAATTGCAACACCTTCAGGACTAAAGAAGGAATTTATTGAAACTGGAGAATACATTAAAAAGCGTCCTTACGAGTTTGGTGCTGAAACTGCAACAACAATTCTTGCTCCCTATGCCTACAAGAAGTTACCTGTGAGACCAACAATAAGTGTTGCAGAATTTCCGAAAGGAAGGGTAGCATCACTTGGAATTGAGATAAAGAAATTGCATGGTGAGGCAACTTTTAAACCTCTTGTGAGTTTTGCAGAGCCTCCTTTTGTGAGTAAAGCGGTAAGGAAAGTGTTTTATCCAAGATTTTTGCATCCTGAAGAGATTGCCATCACAACAGAAACAACAAGAGGACCAGCAGAGATTATGCTTCGTCCAAATGTAGCAACACCTGAAAGGCTCTTGAGATACTTCAGAAAAGGAGAGGTATGGCATGCATCAGAAAGCCCATTCAAATCAGTTACAGAGGTGCTTGAGGGGACATCACCAACAAAGGGCTTGTATGTTGCACCGAAGGCATATCCTCGCTTCCTCAAAATAAGAGGAGTAGAGATTGGACTTTTGAGGAAAAAGATTATTGCAGAGGGCAAAGCACCAACACTATACAAGATTAAAGTGAGAGGAGTGAAGTTGCCAAAGTTTGCAGAAGGAATGAGGCTCCCAAAAGAAGTGATGAAAGCAATTAGAGAAAGAGGTGCAAGAGGATTTCAGATAAAGAAGTTTGCATCACTGAAGAGTTTCGTTGAGAGAAAAGCGCCGAGAATTCATGCATACATCTCACCAGAGGCATTAGCAAAGATTAGGTGGAAAGGAAGGGTGCAAGTTGAGGCAGTCATTCCTCATGGTGCGATGCTTGTTGAGAAGATTTCCTCACGACTATTTCCAAAATACACAGTGTTCAAAGTTCCAGCGGTTGGTGGTGGATACGCTTATGTGAAAGTGCCAATCAGAGAGTTTTATGTTGGAAGACCAACACTGCTTCATAAACTCATTCCAAGAATTCCTGTGAAGCCAAAAGTTATTTCTGTGAGTAAAGCATCTGAACTATTGAGATTGGCAGAGAGAGGGAGTGGAGCATTCAAGCCAATCTCACTTGGAATGCCAAAATGGAGAGGAGAGATTTTGAGCATGGAGGCATACACACCACAAACACCATTTGAGCGAGGAATTGCACTTGAATACATGCAAAGAAAAGCACCATTTGAAATTGGAAAGATTGAGTGGGGCATAAAATCACAGCAAATCATTAAAGGAGTGAAAGCAAAACCTCGTGAGTTAGGAGATGTTATAAGGGATGTCGTGGAGAAGGAGCATAACCTTCCTGAAGGCGTTGGCGATGTCGTAATCAAGGAACTGAAGAGGGCAAAGGCAAGAGTATATGGCAGTGTGATGCAGGAAGCGATTGGAAGGCAATTTGGGGTGAAGGCACTCCCACGCACACCACGAGATATTGATGTTCAAGTGAGGAATCCTGCTGAATTTGCAAAGAGAGTTGCAGAGGCAATAAACAAGAAAGCAGGAAGAGAAGTGGTGGAAGTGGAAGGTGAGAGCGTTATTGTAAAGTCATCAGGAGAGAAGTTATTTGACATTCATCCAATAGGATTTGGCGAAATCTCATTAGAGGGAGGAATTCTTGCAAGGGAAGGAGGGTTTCTGGCATATGGCTTCAAAACAGGCAAACTCATTAAGACAAAAGAGAAGATTTGGACAACAACGCTTTCCGAGCAGGCGTTAAGGAAGTTTAGTGGGGCAGTTGAATTAAGAGCGAAGCCAGTGAAGTTTGGTGAGGTGCGAGGATACATAGCACCTGCACATGCAGGAAGGGTTAAGGACATCTTTGACTACTTCTTTGCGGGAAAAGCAACAGCAGAAAGATTGAGAGTGCTTGGCAAAGCAAGGAAAGCAGCAGAATTGGAATTCAGATTGAATAGATGGATTGAGAGTTGGGGTAAGGATATTGCAGAGAGAGCAAGAAAGATGTGGGAAGAGGCACAGGGGCAAGGAAAAGTGAGATTTGAACTTGGAGCATTTGAAGGTGTTAGTGTGAGAGAGTTAATGAGACCCTCACTTGCAATTGGAGGAAAATCAACCGCAATTTCAGCATCAGTATTTGCAGTGAAATCTCCATTCACTTCCCCCCTCTATACAACATCACCAGCAGTGAGAAGTGCCTTCACCTCACTTTCAAATGCTGTGAGAAGTTCAGGATTGGTAAGTAGGAGTGTAAGTAGAGGAGTAAGCAGAAGTATTGTGAGTTCTGCGACATCTACCACTCCAAGTCCTTCAGTTTCTCGCTCAACATCAACAAGGAAATCAACATCACCATTCACATCAATCTCCTCCTCTGTGTTTTCAGCATTCTCATCAACCTCTTCAGTTGTTTCACAGATGTCAAAAGGGAGTGTAAGCAGAAGCGAGTTTTCAAAGTTCTCAAGGAGTGTGAGTAAGGCAAGTAGAGGAGGTAAGAGCGTAAGTTCAGCACTCTTCTCTCTCACTTCAAGAGCAGAATATCCAAAGTGGAAGAAGAGGAAGAGAAAAGAATTTGGCATCAGAAGGATGTTGGAGGAGGGAGTGGCAAGCAAATTCCTCAAAATCACTCCAATTGCCACTCCTGAAGAACTGCTAAAGGGGGTGTTGAGGAGGTGATGAAATGTGAAGGTGGAAATTCCTGATAGAGATGCTGCTGTGATGTATTTTGCAATTCTGCAAAATCTTGCACAACGACCTGATTTGACGGATTTAGAGAGGCAGGCACTTGACTTTGCCTCTTCCCTCCTATATCAAAGTATTTACAGCGAGGAAATATCAGAGGTAGGAGAGAGGGTAAAAAGTGTGAGAGAAGAGAGAAGAGAGGGGGATATGGATAAGGTGAGAAGCGTGCATGAATTGGCACAGGTGAGGAAGGCAAATGCTAAACAATAAAGGGCAGGCAGGAGAGATTGCAGTATTTGTGATTTTGGCATTCATGATAGCATTTGCCTACATCTTCATCTCTCCAATTGTGCAAAATATTAAGGATGTTGTTCCGACAATAGCAGATGCAACATCATGGACAAATGCACAGACACAGGCGATGAACTGGCTTTTTAGGGCTTGGTATGCATTTCCTTTCTTTGCATTTATCGCCCTGTTAGTATGGCTCATCAAAAGAGCAATTGAGAAGAGAAGCGGAGAGGTGGTGTGATGAATGAGTGATGAGGGGGGAATAGGAATAGGCACTGCAATCTTTGTTGTGATGCTGAATATCGTATTTGCAATCATCTTCTTCTTTCTTGTAGGTTCAGTGATGTGCGGAATCTTGCCGCCACTCACATCAATAGTTGGTGTTGATGAAACATCACCATTCGCACAAGCCCTAACAGTTATGCCAAATCTTGTGAATGTTTTCTTCTACCTCCCGCTCATCTTCATCTTCACGATGTTTGTATGGCTGTTCAAGTATATTGTGAAGAGGCATAAATACACTTACTACCAACAAGGAGGTGGGGAAGAGTGGTGGTGAGGAAATGTTTTCCTCTTTTGTTTTTTGTTTTTGGAGTGCTTGCTCTGATACCAGTAACAAGTGCATTTTACGATACATTCCAAAATCATCCTAATGATAATATCTCACTTCCAGAAGACAACTATAATGTGAAGTGGAGTTACTACGCAGGTTTAGCAGAAGGTATAGTTGAAATCAGAACAAAAGACATAGGAAATAAAGTAGTTTTTATGAGGGGTGAGAGTTATGTAAGTGATGCGGATGGATGGCAGAGCAGTCGCATTAAACTAATACAACCTACATCTTGCTCAAATCACTGGTCAGTCTTACTCAGAGGTGTAGCAGTGGGTGGTGAAAGTGAACTGTATTTCTGGGTTGCATTTTATGATGAAGAGGGGGGTCTAATAGACCAATCAGATAACATTTGGCAATATTTCAAGGATTATCCAGGATACAACATTTGGGAATTTGTTAAAACAGGAAGCAATATTTACCTTTACATTAACGGAGAGTATAAAACCGATATTGGCGGAACATATTCTCAGATGCCGTGCTACATAGAATTTCATACAAAAAGGTATTATAGTAATGTATATCTTGATGTTTATATTGATGATGTAACAATAAGTGATGGAGTAATTGAGACATTCCCTCATAACTGGTATATCCTTCGTCACTGGGATACTCCAGAAACATCAGGACTTTACAATGAGGGTGATGCAGGAGTTGAAGAGCATAATTTCACAGTCTCATACATGGTGCCATATATTGGAACAGATGCCTGTGATGAAATAAGAATTAAACATTTCACGAGTGGAGAAGTGATTAATGTAACACCAATTTCAGACAGATATGGAACAATCTATTACAATTTCACAGAAATGCTTTTCCACCAAAACAAGGAGGATGATAAGTATGGATATTACTTTGTGGAGCTAATGAGAGAGGGGGGTGTTGTTGCTCGTGATTACTTTTACTTCACGTGGGATGCGTTAGACAAACCTTCAGGGACAATATCATGGGAAAAGGATAGTTATGCAAGTGGTAGTGTTGCAAAAGTTCATGTAAATCTCACAGACCCAGATTTCACCACTTACTTGTATAAAGGATATGTGTATGATGTGTATGGCAATAAAAAGGAGGAATGGACAGTATCAAGTGCTGATGAATGGCATGAAGTTGATTTGAATGGCTATAATGCTGGCGTATATTATGCAATTCTCAAAATCAGAAACAAGAACACAGGATTTGAATGGGAAGAAGCATGGGATACGACAAGCATAAGTGAGGAGGTGAGAATTGAGGGTGTGAGTTACGATGCAAAATCTGAAAGTGTGCTTGGAGGAGTGTATGTGAATGCCATTCAGAACTATGAAGACCACGAGACAACAACAGATGCAACGACAGGTGAATACAATATTTCAGGATTGACAGTTGATATGGAAATTCAGATGAATGCATCAAAAACAAACTACACGCACAATAACTTCTCATTCTCACCACTTCAGAATGGATTGTATGAGATTAACCTTTTCCTCCTTCCTGATGCATCCCATATTAATGTCACGGCACCTGCAATTGTTGGATTGACGCAGTTATATCCCTTCTACCAAAATGTCTCCTATGCAACAGTGAATATCTGGAATGAGACTTGGAATGCAAGCACAACGACAAACAGCATGGGATATTTTGCATTTGAAAACCTTTCACCGGGGACATATTACCTGAATGCCACTCACATCAAATGCAAGCCTTCCGAAACCTATGAGGTGAATTTGACAAGTGGAGAGATTGAGTATGTTTACATTCTGATGCATGGCTTATACAATCTCACAGTAAAAGCAAGAGATGCATCAACACATGCGACAATTTTCAATTTCAAAGCAATACTAAATGATGGGGAGCAAACAAGGGAGACAACATCAGGATGGCTCAACTTCACAGGTGTTGAATATGGCATTCATAAAGTGGAAGTTGGTGCTGATGGCTACTATTCTGCAATTGAGTATGTGTATGTGTATGGAGATGTGGAAAAGGTGATTTACCTCGCACCACTTGAAGGTGAGGTAGAGCAAGGTGTCGGCATTTCATATCCACCACACCAAGTTGAGTTCGCCTGTGTTGATATGTTTGGCAATCCTCTCGCAAATGTTTATGTAGAGGCGACACCAATCTCCACAACGACAGGTGCTTGGGATTGGCTCTTGAATTTATTTGGAATAAAGAATGAGAGTATAACCTACTTCACAAATCAAACTCTGAACGGCACTACTGACAGTAGAGGAGCAATAACCTTTGTGATGATGGAAAATGTGGAGTATGAAGTAAGATTTGTGAATGAGAGTTTAGGAATTAACAAGACAATCAGGATTTATCCAAAGGCAGACCATTACACTGTGATATTGACACCAGTAACATCTTCAATTGTTTCGTCAGGGGATTACATCACATTTAATTTGAGTTATGAGATTGTTGGAGATGAAATCAATCTCTCACTCATGTATAATGACACTCTTACTCAAACACAAAACCTCACCTTCTTTGTGTATAACTCCACCACTCTTCTCTACCAGCAGAATTTCACCAACACCTCAAACATATCTGTGAGTTATACCGTGCCATACAAAGCAGGCGAAGAGTATATGTGGGGTTATTCCGCTTTCCATTCAAGGTTTGGAGAGATGGGAAGGAGCAGAATATTGAGAATTGCTTGGTTCTTGGATTTAGGCATCTCAAGAGCATACTGCACATGGATTGCAATTGCCATCATTCTTTTCCTCACTGCTATGTTTTCCTTTACCACAGTGAAGTTTGGATATGTTACAATTCCTATGGTGTCTTTGATATTTGCATACATCGGATGGCTTCCAAACATCAGCATAATCATCATCGCCTTGTGCTTGGGAATTCTGGCTTACATGAGCAGGAGAGAGAAGGAGGTGGGAGTGTGAGATGAGAGCATACGACATCTTGTTGTTTTTGGTGTGTTTGGAAGCAACAATTGGATTTGTCTCCTCCCTTCATGTTTTTCCAGTCAGTTATGTAGATGCATCAGCAGTCCAAACACCAGCAGATTGGAATTTGCAAGAAGTGGAAAATCAAACAGCATCACAATCAATCTTTGACAAAGTTATGTTGGCAACTGATATGCTGTTCAAAGCACTCACCATGTTCTTGAATATGCTTGTTGCAATTGTTGCCATCTACATTCCACTCACTTCAGTGTTAAGAGTGCCAAGTGAAATTGCCCTTCTCTTGCAAGGAGTGGTGTATGTAGTATATGCATGGGCGATAATCCAATTCTTAAGTGGAAGGAGTGTGAAGTATATGGAGTGAGGAGAGATGTGGAAGAGAAAGTGGTGGAAAGGAATTTGCATCTTCATAGTGCTTGCATTCCTCATAACAACAGCACAAGCAATTGACATCACACATGTCACAATAACCTCACCAACAACAATCAGAATAGTGATTGAGAATGCAAACTCAAGTGGCTACATTTTCATCAGTCCTACCAATACATCCTTCCCTTATGCTTTCTCACATCAAGGAAACGGAACATACACAATCACCACAACATTCCTCAAACCTGCAATATGGTATTTCAAGGCATGTGACAATAGTGGATGCTCAAATGTGATAAGTGTGGATGTGAGTGCAAAAGAGCAGTTGATGGAGCAGAACTTCACATCACAATTCAACACACTCATGCAAAGCGGAAACTTTCTGAATATCTCAAAGTTAGGAGAAACAATTCCAAGCGTTTATACCTCTCTCCTAACAGACATGTTTTGGGCGATGTTTTTCGGAGGAATTTTCCTTGCATACTGGATTAGACAGGAAGATGTGATGCTTCCATCAATTGTTGGATTGATTACAGGAAGTGTGTTAATTGTGATGCTTTCACCTTCAGCACAGCACATCGCATACATCCTTCTGGTGATTTCAATTGCTGGCACTCTCTACACAATCATAAAGGCAAGGAGGTGATGTGAGATGAGAAAAGTTTTGATTTTTGCTTCTGTTGTGGTTTGCCTTCTTTTCCTGACATCAGTTGCTTCAGCATCTTGGTGGAATGCGAATTGGAAATATCGGAGAGAAATCACAATCACAAATGTGAATGGAACTCTCACTGACTATCAGATTTTGGTGGAACTCAACAGCAGCAACTTCGACTTCTCTCATGCACAAGAGAATGGAAGTGATATAAGATTTGTTGCAAGTGATGATGAAACTCTGCTCAGTCACTGGATTGAGGTTTGGAATTCCGCCAATCAGTCAGCAAAGATTTGGGTGAATGTTTCAGAAGTTACGGAAGGAACGAAGATTTTCATGTATTATGGAAATGAGAATGCAAGTGATGCGAGCGATGCGAATGCAACATTCATCAGAGTGATTGATGGAGTTGTCGGAGCATGGCATTTTGAGGAGGGGAGTGGGACTATTGCTCATGATACTTCTGGTGAGGGGAATGATGGAACTCTGTATGATGGTAATACAACAAATAATGATGGTAACACACCACCACAGTGGATTGATGGAAAATTTGGAAAGGCTTTGAGCTTTGATGGAGTGGATGATTATGTGGAAGTGGCAGACGATTCAAGTCTCAATCTCGACGAGTTTACGGTTACGGTATGGGCTAAACCGGCGAAAGTAGATTCAATGGGTGTGTTGAACAAGAAAGATGGTGATGACTACTGCAACTTTCAAATTGAATTCTTAGGTGATGGGTATATATACGCTGAAACGAGTAACGATACTATAGTATGGATACACAGCACAACAAAATACGAAGCAAATAAATGGTATTTTATAGCATTCACATATGACGGTTCGACTGAAAGACTGTATGTAAACGGTGAGCTTGAAGCAAGTAAAACAATTAATCTTACCCCCGCAAAAACTACGAAGCCATTGCGCATAGGAACATACGATGAATATCCTCCTATTACTATAAGAATGTTTAACGGCACCATCGACGAAGTCCGCATCTGCAACAAGGCTTTGAGCGAGGAGGTGATTTCAGACCTCTACAACAACTACGACTACACCACACCAAACTACCCAAATAAAGTGCTTGTCCGCAAATATACAGAGCCAGAGCCAGTTGCAATTGTCGGAGAGGAGGTGTTAACAGTTCTTTCAGGAGTTGGAAAACTGATAAGGATTGAGAAGGAAATTGGTGCAAATTATATTCTATGGAAATGGAATTGCACAAATCCCGATGCACTTGTGGATGTGTTTGTGGATGGTGTTGAAGTATTGAGTGGTGTGAGTGGTGTGAGTGGCGAATATTTGCTCACAGATGTGAATGAGAATGAGTTGCATATCATCAAAATTACAAATTCCTTCAACGCATCTGACTATGTGAGGGATGAAGCAAAAACACTTCCACCGTTTTCATTCTTCCTCGCATTACTCCTCACAACATTTGTGCTTCTCGTCATAACATTTGCAACAACTTCCACTGTGAGAGTTATTGCATCAATCTTCACTCTCCTCTTCACAGCATTCACATACAAATACTCCATTTATTATGCATCACCTCTCTCTTACCTTCTGCTGTTCGCATTCTTCTTCACCTTTGCACTAATGCTGGTGGAAGTATTGAAGATGCTAACATCAACAATCAGAAAGAAGCCGAAGTGGGAGGAGGACTTCTGGAGTGAATGGAGAGAAGGGGGTGGTGGATTGTGAGGGGAATTGGCTTTGTTTCTGCAATTCTGATTTTGATGTTCGTGGTAGTGGGAGTATTCACACTCTCAATAGCGTGGAGTGAAATTCCAGTAGAGCCACAAGCCAATACATCACTTGCAAACACCTCAACAATCATTCCAACACTCACCTCATTTCTACCATACCTTGCGTTAGTGGTGATATTGGCGATGGCTATTGGAGTTTTCTTATCGCTGGTGGGGGCGAGATGAGGGAAGAGAGGGTGAGAGCGATAACGATGCTGACGCTTGCATTCGTCATCGGCTTCAAGAGCATTATACTCTTCCTTCAGCATTCCTTCGGATTTGCATTCGCTCTCTTCCTTCTCGCATGGACTTGCATTTGCCTTGCATTTCCTGACAATCTGATTGGGGTGAGTATTGGGCAAGACCTGAAATTAGGGGAGGTGATTGAAAAATGGGTGAGGAGAAGAGAATTGAAGAGGAAGTAAAGGAAGTATTGGAACGACTGAAAGTGCCATACTCGGTAGAAATCGTGATTGTGGACGACGAGAGTGGAAAAGTTGTGTTCAGATGGAGAAGAGGGCGAGGTAACTTGGTGAAAGGTATGCAGAAAACGATTGAAGTGTTGGACAGAAAGATAGGGGTTCCAGTAAAGGATTTGCTGAAGTGATATGGCAAGGGAAAAGCATTCATTTTTAAAATGAGGGAAACTTTTTTAAATCCCTCCGAAAATAATATTAATAGTAGGCGTGAAAGAGGGGGATGAGAGAAATGAGGAGAAAGGGGAAGAGGGTGAAATGTCCGTTTTGCGGGTATGAGTGGTATGCGAGAGTTGAGAATCCAAAGGAGTGCCCTCTTTGCAAACGCTATCTCATATCGCCAAAATCAAAGTCCAGCAATAATGCTGGCAGAAATAGAAAAAGGAGGTGATATAGGATGGCAAGAAAGAAGCGGAGTAAAAGGATAACAATGGGAAAAATAATGGAGAAGGTGAGAAAGGGTAAGAAACTGACAAAGAGAGAGCGGGAATATCTTAAAAGGAAGAGGTGATTTCCATGGGAAGGACAAAATGTCCTGTCTTGCAGAGGGGAAAGCATCACATCTATGGTGCTGTAAGAGGAGTGAGCGATATAAGGGCAATTAACTGCTATATCAGAGAGCAAATCAGGAAGGCAAGGAGTAGGAGCAAAATCACTGAACTTGTGCGTCGTTCCCTCTACTTATACACGCTGACGCATGCACCCGCATGGAGAACTGCATTTGGGAAGAAAATTGGAAGGATGAGACTGGTGGCAAAGGAAGAGTATGCAAAAACTGCAAGAGCTGCAAACAAACAATTGGATAAACTCGGACTTGGTGGAAAAAGGTATGATGAGAAGATTGGGTGAGGGGGGTGATGTGAGATGGTAGAAATAGATATTGAAAAACTCCTTGCAGATGAAGAGATAAGAGAGAAAATGAATGAATGGGTCAGGGAAAAGGCAAAAAGGCGATTGGAGAGTATGAAAAACCTAAGCGAACCGCATCGCAGATACCTTGAAAAAATTGCAAGTGGAGAGTGGGAAGTATGGTAAGCATGGAAGAGAAAGCAAGTCAGGGTTGGGTATCATTTGGCATGCTACTTGCACAGGGACTGAAGAAGTTGGAAGAGAGGGGAAAGGAGAAGCAGAGGCAAAAAGAGAAAGAGGAAAAGAAAGAGAGTGAGAAGAGGACAGAGCAAAAGAGGAAAAAGAGTGGAGAAAAGCGAGGAAGGGAACAGACATCCACATCAAAGCCAAAGAGAAGAAAGAAAGGGGGTGAAAAGAAGAAGCAAACTCAAAAGCGTAAGTCATCAAAAAGGAGGGGAGGTAAGAAGAGGGGTGGGAACAAAAGGAGAAAGAGGTGGTGAGAAAATCTATTGAAGAAGAAAAAGGTGAAGAGGGGGAAAAAAGGAGAGGAAAAGAAGAAAACATCACCAACAACACCTAATCAAGTAACTACCATAAGTGATGCAAGAGTATTTTTCCAAAAAATTAGGCAGAAAATACAATCTGCCAATACAAAAAAGCAAATTACGATGGCGGTAGAAAAGGCCGCAAAGATTGCAACCTCTGCAACAAAACCGCATATACTAAGAGTGGCAAAAGAGGAATATATGAAAATAAGGAGAGAGGCAAATAAAAGATTGAGGGATATAGGTGTAAAGTCGGAGTTGCCAAAAACAAAAGAACTTATCAAAGCATTTAGTAAGAGAGTGGGGACTCAATCAAAAGCAGTAAGAGAGCGGGCAGAAGTTAAGCCAGTAAAACTGTTAAATCCAACAAGAAGTTTAATTTCAGTAAAAAACAAGCCCAAACCACTTCATACATTACAACATGCACATGGCACTTTACTTGAAGGAGTGGCATACTTTGTAAGATACCCACGCACTGATGTGAGGCACAGAGAAGCAGCCATTCAGTATTTGAATTATGCGGCGAGACAGTTTGCTGAACATGGAAAGACAGATATGGTAAAGAAAATCAGAGAGGCAATAGAGTGGATGAAGGAAGTTAATGCAGGGAGGCGACCAAGAGGCTCTCCAGAGTTGCTCAAAAACTTGTATAGACCATCTGGAACATACCAAATGTCATCTTGGTCAAAGAGCGAGGCAGAGAGAAAAGCATTACAGGCTATGAAGAAAGGACTTGAATATTATGGTAAGGGAAATTACAGAGAGGCAGCAGGATATCTTAGGACTGCAATAGGATATGCTACTCTTGCAAAGAATGAGGGGTTGTGGAGGGCAGCACAATACAATTATCGGATTACCCTGAACAAAATGCTTGGAACTAAATGAGCGGGGAGGTGATACAAGATGGCACTAAAATACCGCCCAACAACAGCCAAATACAGAGGCAGAACGAAAACTCAGACGATGGAAGTTTAGGATAAAGGATGTTGGCAGGCTGAAGCATTCTGAACTGATACTGTGCAAGCCACCTAATGGGAAGTGGCAGACTTATGCGTGGTCGTTCTCAAAAGGGCAGATTAAAAAAGGAAAAAGAAAACTGCTGATATACGATGCCAAAGCATTTGAGATATTGCAAAAACTAAAGGAAAGCGGTGATTTGAGGGGATGGAAATTAGCATTCAAAGGATAATGCTTTCGGCATTTCTGCGGGCATTCCGACAGATGAGCTCATAACCTCAAAGGTTGATTCTGTGGCGAGATTTTTACCACATCTCTTCTCTATTTTTTGCATTCATCGGATAGGATAATCTCACGCTCTTAAAAGTGGGCATTTTCAGAGAATACTTCCCATAAATAAAACAAACCCCTTTTCAGAGAATTTCTCTCCTGCCGAAAACCTTTTTAAGAATTGGAGAGATGTGATAAGTGGGGGAAGAAATGAGTGTGAATATTGCGTATGTGAGGGTCTCAAGAACTGAGGAGAATCCAGAGAATCAGATGCGAGCAATCAAGAGGTTTGTCGGCGAGGATAAGGAAATACGATTTTTCGTTGATGTCGGCGTCAGTGGTGCGATTCCAGCAAAGCGAAGGAAAGGATTTGCTGAAATGCTGAAATTCATTCACGAAGTCAGGCAGTCAGATGGGGAGGGAGAAATCAACCTCTATGTCTATGAAATCTCACGCATAGGGCGAGATATGTCAGACACCGTGACGATGATATGGAAATTTGAGAAGGAACTGAATGTGAGGGTTTTTAGCGTCAGTGAGAAGGAGCAATTTCTGAATACGCAGGAGAGAACTATCAGAGACCTTATCCTTACATTTTTAGCGTGGGCTGCTGAAAGAGAGCGAGAGCTAATCAGGCAGAGAACCATTGAAGGAATAAGAAGGGCAGCAGCACAGGGGAAGCATATTGGTCGTCCATCCGTAGAATTATCAGACAAAGAGATGAAGAAAATCAAACGCTATTTGGAGCTCGGCATCTCCATCTCAGATATTGCAAAACTCATGGGAATGAATTACAAAACCCTCTACGGCAAACTCCGCAAGCTCGGACTGGCAGGGAAGAAGAATAAAAATAATAAGGAGGACTAAATAGTTCTCTATAATTTTAATAACCTTCAAGGAGGCGGGTAAGCCCCTTCTGCTCGTAATAATTCATCCATATGCATTCTGTTCTCCGCTGTTCTTTCCTTTCCGTTATTCCTTCGCCCACAATTCCCGCTTTATATGACCTCCCCGTAGCGAAGCAGCCGACATTCCAGCATATCTTACGCCATCCGCTTTCTTCAAGCTTCTTATAAATCTGTGAGGGGTAGCCTGAGAGCATTATTTGGATATCTCTTTCGTCCTTTATCTCGTTTATGAGTTTTATGTGTTCCCGTGTGGCGAATTCATGTCTATATTCTCCATTTCTGCGTGTGTGCAGAACATAAGGGGGTCCAAATATATCTTGAAAAGGAATTTGAAATATGCCCTCTCATTCATGCGACATCACCGCTAAGCCGAAATCGCCTAAAGTCCTTTGCTCTTTCACCATCCCTGCTTTGACCGCTCTATATAAAGACATTAAGCCCAAGCCTTTGAGCCATTCCATTCGCTCCTTATAGATTTTAAGGTCTATGTCCTTGAATTCATCTATTAAAAGAAACTCCCGTTCTGGGTCGTCTTCGTCAAAGATGCATCTTTCTTCCGCTTCAATCCAATACCAGCATAGCCAGCACATCACCGAGCCTTCTTTATACGGGCAAGGCATCTTAATCACCTCTGTCAGTAACCCTCCAAGATGCTTCTCGCCCTTCTTATTAATTCCGATGAGTTCATTCCCTCCGTCTCCGAAGATGGTGATGATGGCGGTGAAGAAGGTGGAGAGGATGATGCAAACCTCTCCGCTACAATCCTCCGTGCCTCCTCTTCTGAACATCCCCATTCCTTCGCAAGTGCCTTGAAATCCATTTCCTCAATCATCCTGCGGCGACGACGAGCCTCACGAGCCTTCAACATCTTCTCTGTTCGCTCCTTTTCCGCATTCTCCGCCTTTTCCGCATCTTCAGCAGCATCTTCAGCAGCATCCACAATCACGATAGCAGGCGATGGTGTCGGCGATGGTGTTGAAGGCGTTGGAGGCGTTGGCGTTTGTGTTTGAGAAGAAGAATCTTGGAACAAAGCCTCTGCGACCTCACGAATTGCAATCGGATTATCATATAGCACTGCCGAGAGCCAGCTCAGCGGATTCGTGGTGAGCTTGTCCTTCCGTTCCTCATATATCTGCTTTATCTCTTCTAAGGTGAGCTGTCCGAATGAAGTCCTATACTTCTTCGTATTCACCTTTTCCTGTAACTTCCCACCCAACCTCGCCACCATACCCCTCAAATGCTCCACTTCCAGCTCCAATTCCCGTATGCGCCTATCTTTCAGCTCGCATTCCTTACGAAGCACCTTGACCTCTTCCTTCAGCGCATTCATCTCCTTGAGCAATGGCGCTTCTCCATGAAGCGCTCTCCGAACCGCATCCCTCACAAACGCTGACCGCTCAACGCCCATTCTCTTGATTTGCTCCACATCCTCCCGCTCAAGCCACACGCTCACCAGCTTCGCATCCCTCAATTCCGCAGGTCTCCCACCGGGCATCCTCACCACCTTCGGATTAGATAAGTAATATCTATGACATTATTTAAAGGTTTCGGTCTCTGCCGAAAAAGTTTCGTATGAAGTTTCGCATCACAAATATGAAGAGGGAGTAAGATTTATATATGATTGTCTTTCATAAGAGTAAGATTTATATATAAGTCTTTGAGAGATAGAGATATAGCCCCTCGTTCATATTTTCTTTTTTCTTTTTAATAAGATAATAATGTATTATCTTTTTCTATAATAGAGATAGAGATAGAGATAGAGATAGAGATAGAGATTCCATATGAAAAGAAGGGTATTTAAAGCTTTCCCCTATAGATATACATAGACATTCATATTTTGGCACTCTACCGCCGTGCAGGCGGGCGCACTCACACTCACGCAATCACGCAAAAACGGCGTCAGCGTCGGCTTCAGCAGGGGTCGGCGGTGGAAGCAGGGGTTCGGCTGGGGGGTCGGCAAACCCCACTTATAACTTATGCACTCATAACTCATAAGGCATAAGGAAGCAGGGTGGGAGAGGGGATGGGAGCGGTGTGCGGTTGTGCGGTTAGGCGTTGGGCGGGTGCGGGGTGAGCGAGGGGGAAATGAGTGAGGAGTGAAGCGAGCTCGTAAAAAATTTAGGCACGCCTCTATTTATATTCTTCTTATAATTATTCCTCCTCCACCACCTTGAACTCCTCCACGCTGAACAAGCCGAACTCTGGGCGGTAATCGCCGAGACCTATCCACTTACCTGCGTCCTCAACGATGCGCCTCATCGTGTCTCGCAGCAGGATTTGGGGGTCTTTGTTGATGATGTAGAATTCAAGTTCCCATTCGTCAAAGCGAGGTCTCGCCCTCAAAATTCTGCTCCGCTGAACGACAACAGGTCTTATATCTACCTTCCAGCCGTTATGCTTCAGCGGAATATAGAAAGGTTCTATGTCAATGCCCGCCTTAATCGCAGCTCCGAATGTCGTCCTGCGACCTGAAATCTTGTAATTGCGACCAGCATCTCTCAGCATCGCCTTCACATTCAGCGAAGGCATTATGATATTCCCTTGCGGGTCTTTGTAAAGAGCTGCCTCCGCTTCCACTTCAGGCGAAGGATGCTCGCCACGACGCCTCTGCGGATTGTCGTCAAGCCCGTTGGGTGCGTGCATCAGAAGCGGTTTCACGCCCTTAATCCGCACAAAATACTTTTCCCGCATTATTTCATCACCTCCTTCAAAACATCCTCACGCTCCCTTAAAATCCGCTCCACACCCTCTCGGACCGCCTCGCTGAAAGACCGAAACACTCGCCTCTCAACAAGCACATTCAGGGCTTTGTATTGGCGAAGGGTCAATAGCACGCTCACAGAGATTTTCCGCTCCTCTTCACTCTTCTCCTTACCCATACCTCATCACCCATCATTAAGTAGGGCGAAGGTATTTAAATATGTTTGCTTATGTGTAAATAGCTTGGCTGGGTCGGGTGAGGCGTGGCATGGCTCGGCCAGGCGTGGCGAGGCGAGGTAAGGTAAGGCATGGTAGGGTCGGGCGTGGTAAGGTCGGGCTTGGCTTGGCAGGGCAAGGCAAGGTTATTTTTATTTTTCGCCTCTCGCCTGCAAAACTTCATCAACCGCCCTTCTTATTGCTTCCCTCACGAATTCGCTGAACACGCCCCACTTCCTTCCGTGTTTTCGCACCACCGCTTCCTCTAATCTTAAATATTCATCAACGGGGAGTGCAACACTCACAACTACCTTTCTCTTCTCCTCCTCCGCCATTTCTCTCTCCCATCTAAACTTTTCTTAAAGATATTCTTTTCGCTTTTTTAAAAAACAAAAATATTTAAATAGTGAGTTTTTGTAATATTATGATGAGGGGTGCGGGGGATGCTGAAAAACCTCGCATCTCTGCTGGAGGTGTGTGAGCGAGATGGGGATGAAGATGGCTGGTAGTGTGGTGCGGGGTGGCGGTGAAGAGGAAGCGGCTTTGGATGCGTCGTTGGAGGGGCGAAGTCGCAGAGTTCCGCTTGAATCTGCTTTTGAGGAGTGGCTGCATCGCAGAAAGCTCTTATCGCACAGCACCGTTGCGACGCACATCACGAGGCTTCGGCGTGCAATCGCAGATTACGGCATTCGCAGGTTTCTCATGTCTGCGGTAGCGGATAAAAGCATCAGGCAGACGCAGCTCTACTACAAGGAATTCCTCTGCGAGTATTACATTCCTCTGCTTCTGCCGCTGCTTCAGGGCGAAGAGTGTCGTGCGGAGGATTTGGAAGAGGTGGAAGGGAGGTGCTGAAAAATGTCTGATGAGGTGGGAAATATTTGGTTAGAGATAAAGGGTGAGCAAAAATCCCTTCGCAATAAAATCGCAAAGAGGCTTGAAGAAGCATCTCACGAGCTCCAATTCTGCGAAGATGCTGCGGATGTCGCATCAATTCTCGTGGATTTGCTCAATGAGATTGCTGAAATGCTGAAGGGGTAAGGGTGATTGCTATGGACTTGAAGCGAAGAGCAAAACTGCTAAGAGAACTTGCAGAGCTCCCTTGCATTTCTGAAGAAGCGAAGCGAAGAAGAGAATTTCTGCGGAGGCTTGCAGGGGTTTATGAGCGTTTGAGTGAAGGTGATTTGAATGGAGTTGAGGGCGAAAGAGTATAAGTTCAACGATGGAGAGCGAAAGGTGGAGTATGTCATCCCACCAGCAAATACTCCATTCTTCAGTGTTGTGTTCAGTAAGAGGGGTGAAGTGAGAATGATAGCAATCCATCAAAGGGTGCTTGAGTATCATGAAGCGGTAGTATTAATGTCGCTGTTGTGCGGAGTGATTAAAAATGAGGAAAGGATACGGTGATGAGTATAGGACAAAGCAGATGTTAGCGGAGCAATATGGTGAAAACAATGTCGTTAAGGTGGCAATCGGTAGTTTTGGTGCCGACTTCCTCATTCTAAATAGGGGAAAGTTGGTGAAGGTGGTGGAGGTGAAAGGGACAAGGAAGAATGCATGGCATCCCTCGCAAAGGGAGAAAGAGCAGTTGCAGAGAATTCATCATTTCTCGCAAATTCACGGATGCGAGGCGGAGGTATGGATTTGGACAAAGAATGGAGGGAAGAAGGAATTAAGGATTGAGAGCGTGGAGAAATTCATAGAAGGTGATGCATAATGGAGGAATTTATAGAAGATGTCCTTCCTCTCTGCGAGATAATCATGGAGGAGTGCAAAAGAGGGCGTCGGCGGGATGAAATCATGAAGATGTTTCCGCTGCCAGAGCAGGTGATTAACACAGTCCTTGAATTCCTCTGCGAAACCGAGCTGTTGAGAAAGGAGGGCGAAACATACAAAATCACCGAAGCGGGCAGAGCCTTCCTTGAGCTCCCAATATCAGATGCGGAAGAATGGGGTGATGAATATGCTTAAGGCGACGGCGAGCATGGAACAAATCATGCTTACAATCGCATACCTGAAGGGTTTATTGAGAGATGCAAAGAGGAGAGGAGACAAGGAGTTGGTGAGATATGTTGGAGAAATTATCGGAGTTTATGAGGCGAGATTACAATCTCAAAACAATAATAACTGAGGAGTGCTGCGATTTGGTAAGGGTGGAAGTAATATGCCTCACAGCGAAGACATCTTTTCCTCTTCTCACACTCACATACAATAAACACACAGATAATTTCATCCTCACAGTTGAGCGAAAATTCATCACACAGCAATCAACGCTCAAAGCACTGATTGAGGCGTTAGAAAGCGTGAAGGAGGTGATGCAAAATAATGGAATGGAGCGGGGTGAGAGATAAGCTGAGGAAAGGGGAGTGGCACATCTTCTCGGTGGTGTGCTTCTTGGCAGGCGTCGTTGCAGGAAGAGAGATAACACTGCTTGCGAAGCCAGAGCCAATTCTTGCACTGATAGGCATCGGCGTAGGTGTGCTGGCATACCTTCTTTTGCTCCTCACGGCGACAATCATCGCAGAAATCAAAGAACGAAGAAAAGCACCGAAAACTATTTAAATAGTGCCTCGCACATGTCCTAATGTGGCGGGAGGTGATGAAGCGAGGCGTGTGATGCGAGAAAAATGAGAAGGGTGGCGAATTTTTTGAGGAAAGTGAAGGCGATTCTGACCCATAAGAGCAAAGGATTCAACGACATGGTGATGATAGCGACTGCAATCGTCAGCACAGTGGTCGTAGCGATAATCGGCGTTTATATCTCCTCGCAGATATACGATGTCACGCAATTGAGCACCACCTCACCATTCAACACAGCGATGAATTCGGCGATAAAAATCATGAACACGACATTTCCGTTGATTATCGTGGTGGCTATTGCTATCATAGCGGGCATAATCATGACATATCTGCTCGGCGGGTTCGGTGTCGGCAAGAAGGGTGGAGGCGGAGGACAGTAGAGTAAGTAGTAAGGCAGCGGAGGGGGTTTTTCCCCTCCACTTTTATTTTTTCCATTGGGGGTGAAAGGGGAAGGGGTTTAAGGCGACCAACATTCTAATGCGGGGATGGAGGTTCTTGCCTGCGGGGGCATTTCTCAATCCCCTTCCCCCACCAATCCTTTGGTGATGCGGATGAATACTTATGCGAAATATGTGAGGGCGAGATTTGAGCGAGGAAATTTGATAGTTGAGATTTCAAAGGATGCATTCAAAGATGCTGAAACGAAGAAAGAGGCAACGAAAGAATTGCAGCAGATAATCAAAACCTATTTTGGCATTCGTTTCTTCATTCGCCTCTCTATTGTTTATGCATTCACAGCACTCTTCTGTGCTTTTGTTGCATTAGCAATTGTTCTGCTGAAATGAAAAAATATCTCCTTGCCTTGTTTGGTATTGTAGTCGTAGTGAAGTTAGCAATCCTCTCCATAGCACAATTCCAGCAACCTTTAATTGTGATGGATGAGACACTCTACTTCCTGCAAGCAAAGGAGATTTGGACAAATCACACCCACATTCATCATAAAACATTCGGAGCGCAGTATCCTCCGCTTTATCCTCTCCTCCTCTCCCCGCTCACAGTGATTGCAGATGTGAATTTGCGATACATGAGTGGATTGGCGGTGAATGCAATCCTCTCTTCTCTTCTTATTTTCCCTGTGTTTGAAATTGCGAGAATGTTCTTGGATGAGAAAAAAGCATTTATCATTTCTGCAATCACAGTATTTGCACCTATTTCCCTCACATACTCATTTGTATGGATGAGCGAGAATTTGTATTCCCCTCTCTTTGTATATTCAGTGCTTTGGATTTTGCGAGAGGAGAGGGTAAAGGCAGGAATTGGTGTTGGCTTGGCAGCACTGACAAAGGTAATCGGACTTGCCCTTATACCATTCATGATTTGGAAGTTCAGAAAACAGTCAATAGTTCCAGTGATGTTGGCATTATCACTTGCGGGAATTCATTTCCTTCTTTGCTTGAATGCAACAGGAGAAGCAACAGGTTATCATTATCATCCACGCTCACCTTCCTCCTCATTCTTCATTCAGTCATTCCTTGCATTTGTGTATTTGAGTTGTGCAACTGCCCCTGCCCTCCTAAACTTTAATATCAAGAAGCACGCCGATATTATTGCTCTCGCAGCACCATATACGGTTTTAGTGGCATTCGCCTCGCAGTTACCGCAAGCACATGGGAGGTATTATGAGTGCCTAATTCCTTTCCTGCTCATTCCTGCCTTTGATGAATTTGCAAGGACAAGGGCGAAGACAACCGCCTTATGCATTCTCGCATATTTCTTCTTCGCACTCCCTACGCTTATCCATGCGGATTTAGTGAATGCCTCTCTAACCCTTCCTATAACTCTCTCCACAGCATTCACGCCCTTAACGGTATTTGCGATTGCCTTTGCTTTGCTCTACGCATACATTCTGACAAAGAGTGAGAAATGGAGGTATGGCATTGCTCTCACCCTCCTCGCCTTTGTTTTGATTGGAAGTTCTGCGACAAATCTCTACAACATGCACAAAATCTCAACGGCGGAGAGAGAATGCGTTGTATTCAACTTTTTGAAGCAGCATTCAGGCGAGGGCGCCGCATTCATTGCAGACAAAGAGGAATGGTGGGCGAATTATTGCCTATGCTGCTTCTACGCTCAAAATTTTCTCCCTTTAAAAATTTTTTCAAATACCACAAAGTATTTAATAGTGGAAAAGGCAGGACTTGATGAAGGTCAAAAGCATATAGCGAGGTTAGAAGGTTGTTGTGAAAACGATGAAGTGCTTGTTGTTGAGATGGTGAGATGGGATGAGGTTAAAGAAGGAGAAAAGAGAAGAAATGAAGCGAAAGATTCTTGAATTTCTCAAAAATGCGGAAGGACACATAGCATCAATTCCGATGCTTGCGAGAGCAATTCAAGCGTCATCGCCGACAGCGAAGTCAATTGTTTGGGAGTTAGAGGTTGAGAGAAGGGTGAGCGTGGTAATGTTGGGCGGAGAATATGTGGTGAAATTGGAAGAAGGTGGTGAGCGGGTGTGATGGGTGGATACGGATATGAGGAGGAAGAGGAAGAGAGAGAAGAGAAAGAGGAGGGGAGAGGGACAAGGGGTGATGAGGTTTTTGATGAACTTGAGGCGATAGCACCCGAAGGCAGATTACCGACACCCCGCATTCAAGCGGATGAAGCACTCTTTGATAATGAATTTGTTCGCTTCCTTGACACTCTCCTGAAGGACAGCACAACGAGAGAAATTGCAGAATACATACTTCGCTCCTCACTTTCAAGAACGGCAAAAGAGAAGTTGATTTTGTATGCATACACACTTCTTCACAGAGAGTTTGCAATCACAAGGCTTCGGGGAGAAAGAGATTTGCAACGCATTCTCATACGGAAATCACTAATTGACGCTGACCTACCACTCGGACTGACAAAGTTTGACCTCACACCAGAATTCCATCATATCGTTGGCTTAATCACAATCAAATTCCAAGCAAAACTACTGCGGAGCATGGATGGATTTGAGAGAATTGCACTTGTCTCGCAGAGGCAAATAGTGGCGAGGGAAGAAATGCGAATGGATGAATATGAATTAAAGGAGAGATTGAGGCGGTATCCGCAACGAAGTTTCATAGGCATTTTACCATTCTTTAGGAGGAGGTGATGAGATAATATGAAATGCACTTTTTGTAAGAAGAGAATTCGGAATGCAAGAAATGCAACAAAAGGTATAATAAATGGAAAAATAACCTACTTTTGTTCGGAGGCGTGTGCAAAACTTGCAGAGAAAATTGCTGAGTATGTGCCTAAAGTTGAGAGAGAATTAGGCTATGAATGGATTAGAGTGTATTTGGCTTTAGTTGCGATACACATTGAGAAGAGAGTGCCAAAATGCGAGAATTGCCTTGATTACATTTTAGGCATTTGCGAAGGAGGGGTAGAACCATTTGAATGCTTCTTCAGGAAACTAAAGAAGGCAAAGGAGGCAGGGATGGGATTGCATGACATTATTCTGATTAAACATGAAGGAGGTGATATGGCATGATTATCGTCCCAGAATTCCTATTCTTTGGTTTCCTCCTTTGGGCGATAATTGCATCTATGGCTTTGGTGATGTTTGCACTCACCATTAAGAGATATGCTCCTGAAGCCTTCATCTTTTGGAGAGCAAGAAGAGAGGGGAAGCCATTAGCGTTAGTTCATTATCCAGAGGGAATTGTCAGAGCATACATTCCGAGAGAGGAACGGAGATTAAATCCTTCAGCGACAAATTACTGGTATGTTGCCGATGTCGGCATAAAATTCAAAGGTTCATCGGCAACGGTTGAGAAGTGGGAAGGCAGAATTCCCGTTTTCCACTATTTTGTGAATATTCCCGAAACGATTGCAACGAGAGAAGCGGTAGCGTTCTCGCAGTTCAAGGATTATCTGAAGGAGCATAAGATTGATGTGAGCGGAATTGAAGATATTGCCTTCTTCGTGATTAATCGCTATGAGAAATACTTGGGGAAATTAATGGAACAGAAGGAGGAATTCAAAGAGAAATTGAAGGGGCAGTTGAGGAAAGAAGGAAAATACTTTAATGATGCGGAAATTGAGGAAGTCGTGAGGGCGACAATAGAAGAGCGAGCCATGCGACAGGCGCTTCAGGACACAGGACTTGATAATGAGGAAATGGTGCAAAAGATGATAAATCTGCTGAAGTTCATAGAGAAGAACAGAGAAGAGATTGAGAAGATGAAGACAAAGACAGGTCAATTCACATATCAGGTGATTGCGAATGCAATTGATACGGTTTCAGCATACACATCTGCAAATGTCGCTCACACAAAGGCAGTGTTGGAAAGTGCAATAAGGGAGAGTTTAGGAAGTGAGGTGAAAGATTACATCAAGTATGGGATGTTGATATTCTTGGGTTGCTTGGGTTTAGGTGTGCTATTCATTCTGACACACTCATTCATGACATAAGGAGGTGTGTAGAAGTGGAAAGGAGAGTAATGATTTGGCTTTTATGCTTCACAGCAATTCTCTTGGAGATAGTTGATGCACTCACAACCTATGTTGGAGGAATAGTTTCTCCGTATGCTAAAGAGTTAAATCCTTACATGGCACAACTCTTCGCAAAGTATGGTGAGACAAATCCACTTCCTTATATCATTAGCACTGTTTTCCCCTCACTTGCAGTGATTTGTATGACTGTTAATGGAGTAGTTTTGTCACGCAAGTATATGTGGGCTGAACAACTTACATACTATGCACTATTTTTCATCAACATAATGAGTGCATATGTAGGGTGGTGGAATACTGTCCAACTCTTACTATTTTGGAGGTGATTGTAAAATGACAAAGGTGATATGTGACATTTGTGGAAAGGAGATTGATAAGCGAGCACTTCACATGCACATGCGAACACACGAGAAGGGGGTGCGGAATCTGACATCTCAAAATCAGATGCAAAAGGCGTCAAATCCTTCCGAGATGGCAGGTGAAGGGGGTGAGGGGGCTGTTGAGAGAATGAGGGGTGTAGGGAAAAAAGGACTGGATATTCTAAATGCATGGGACGAAGCATATCATAAACTCCTTCCCGACCTCTGGTGCGTGATTAATAACAACGGCGATGCATATATCACACCAGTTCTCGCATTGCATATCAATTCGGATGGGGGATGGATTGCAATTTGCGACAGAGGGGGAAAAGTGAGGAAAGTTGAAGATTTGAATGGCGAATGTATCCTTTGCACGACAAGGCGGGAGGCGGAGAAAGTTCTGAAAACACTCAGGAATAGCGAGAAACAGCAGCGTAAGGAGAGACTGCTTGGGAGATTTGCGAAGAGATTTCGGGAGAGATTTCAGGAGTGGAAGCGTAGAAGGAGGGAGAGGGAAAAGGAGAAAATGAGGCGGGGGATAACGCCCGTGAATGAGGAGACGGTGATACAATTAATCTCCGCCTTAAGGGAATTCACAGCGAAGGCGGAAAAGGAAAAGAGAGATAAGGAGGTGTGGGATGAGGAATGACCTTTGATGAGTATTCCTCCGCATTCCCGCTATATGAGGAGAAGTATATATCAAAACTCGCATATCCTCACTTACTTTTCATTCAAATTCAGAAAATAATGGACAGTATAGATGCTGGCGGGGATGGCAAGGAAGAATTGGAGAGTTTGAAGGCATTATTAAAACCTTCATGGAGGGTGGAAATAGATGCGAAGATGGCGAGATGCGAGAAAGAGATGGAGCGAGAAATTAGCAGAATTGCGAGGGTGAAAGAGAGAGTAGGCATCACCACATACAAAGAAATGAAGAGGGCAGCGATAGTGAGATATGTGAGGGAATATGTGCAGCATGTGATTGAGAAATTGGACGAAGTGGGACTGCTTCTAATTGAAGAAAGAGGGGTGCTGCGGGGAGGTGGTGTGATGCTATGAAGGATTTTTTTGATAGGTGGAGGCTCATCGCACCAGCAGATAACGGGCACATCTTCGCCCTCTCACAGAAAATTGAGCAGCATTCCGACATGACAGGCGCTATAATCTACGGAATGCAGCGAAGCGGGAAAACGATGTATTCTTTATTGGTGATGTATGACTTTTATCGTGATTGGGACAAGGTATTAGATAATGTCTTTTTCACATTGGAAGATTTGATTAGTGCAATCAAAGAGCGTGTCCTCACAAACTTCTCCGCAAGCAAGCAACTGAAAGTTATATGCTGGGATGATGCAGGCGTTCATGGCTCAAAATACCTCTTCTTCAGAAGCAGACAGCTCGCTGAATATTTGCAGAATTTATTTGATGTCGTCGGACTGGCTGTGAAAGCCATTCTTATCACAACGCCAAACCCTGAAAACTTGCTGAAGGCGATAAGAGGTTACGAATTTTACCGTGTGAAGATTTTCAAGTTGCCGAAGGATAATAGGGTCGCCGTCGGTTATAAATCCTCTCTCTTGCCCTCTGGAAAGCTGATTGTGAGGCGGGTGTTTGAGGATTACTACAATTTGCGAATTCCAAGCGATGTCTATAATCAATATTTGGAGATGCGGGAGCAGTATTTGGAAGAGGCGGTGGAGAATTTAGAGAAATTCCTTCAGAAGAAAGGGTGGGGCAAGGAGGCGGTGGGCGTATGAGAGAGATGTCGGCGAAAGTCCCTGAAAGCACCGCAAGGTTTATATTATGCGAGGGAGAAGATAATAATATGGGGGGACAAGGATGGAAGGGGGGTGAATGCCTGTGATTTTTGACTTTTTCAGATATATAACGACGACATATTTCAAGCCACCAAAACCCACTATGGAGAGATTAGAGCAGAGAGAAGAAGAGTGGAGGAGGAAGTATATGCCTTATGCTACTTCCCCAACATCACCAAAACCTACTCCCCCCTCACTCCCACCTCATACACCAGCAAGAGTAGTTAAACCTCCCCCTCCAACAATAACACTTCCAAGAATTTCTCCTCCTAAAATTCCAACATTTGATATTATGGGATTTTCACAACAAATCAGAAGAGAGTTGAGGAGGGAAGGAGTGCCAGTGTGGCATTATACAGGAAGATTACAAGTGCCAACACCGCAAAAAGTTTGGAAAGGAATTCAATATATCACAGGATTTGCATCAAAACTTGCAGAAAGAGCGGAGAGGAAGTATGAGGGTGTTATTGTGCAACCCATTCTTGCAAAAGTTGCACCTAAAGGTAGCACACCTGTGCAACAGGTTGGGAGAGGAGTCATAGGTGGAATAGTAAGAACTCCTATTGCATACACAGGCATTCCTATTTTGAGGATGGGATTTAAGGGAATTGCAACACCTTCAGGACTAAAGAAGGAATTTATTGAAACTGGAGAATACATTAAAAAGCGTCCTTACGAGTTTGGTGCTGAAACTGCAACAACAATTCTTGCTCCCTATGCCTACAAGAAGTTACCTGTGAGACCAACAATAAGTGTTGCAGAATTTCCGAAAGGAAGGGTAGCATCACTTGGAATTGAGATAAAGAAATTGCATGGTGAGGCAACTTTTAAACCTCTTGTGAGTTTTGCAGAGCCTCCTTTTGTGAGTAAAGCGGTAAGGAAAGTGTTTTATCCAAGATTTTTGCATCCTGAAGAGATTGCCATCACAACAGAAACAACAAGAGGACCAGCAGAGATTATGCTTCGTCCAAATGTAGCAACACCTGAAAGGCTCTTGAGATACTTCAGAAAAGGAGAGGTATGGCATGCATCAGAAAGCCCATTCAAATCAGTTACAGAGGTGCTTGAAGGTTCATCACCAACAAAGGGCTTGTATGTTGCACCGAAAGCATATCCTCGCTTCCTCAAAATAAGAGGAGTAGAGATTGGACTTTTGAGGAAAAAGATTATTGCAGAGGGCAAAGCACCAACACTATACAAGATTAAAGTGAGAGGGGTGAAGTTGCCAAAGTTTGCAGAGAGAATGAAGTTGCCAAGTGAAGTAATGAAAGCAATCAGAGAAAGAGGAGCAAGAGGATTTCAGATAAAGCAGTTTGCATCACTGAAGGGTTTTGTTGAGAGGAAAGCACCAAGAATACATGCATACATCTCACCAGAAGCACTCTCAAAAATCACATGGAAAGGAAGAGTGCAAGTTGAAGCAGTCATTCCACATGGTGCAACTCTTGTTGAGAAACTCTCCTCACGAATATTTCCAAAATACACCATATTCAAAGTTCCAGAAGTAAGGACAGGGGGATTTGCTTATGTGAAAGTGCCAATTCGTGAGTTCTATGTTGGAAGACCAACACTACTTCATAAACTCATCCCAAGAATTCCTGTGAAGCCAAAAGTTATTTCTGTGAGTAAAGCATCTGAACTATTGAGATTGGCAGAGAGGGGGAGTGGAGCATTCAAGCCAATTTCACTTGGAATGCCAAAATGGAGAGGAGAAGTTTTGAGTATGGAAGCATACACACCACAAACACCATTTGAGCGAGGAATTGCACTTGAATACATGCAAAGAAAAGCACCGTTTGAAATTGGAAAGATTGAGTGGGGCATAAAATCACAGCAAATCATTAAGGGCGTTAGGGCAAAACCTCGTGAGTTAGGAGATGTTATAAGGGATGTCGTGGAGAAGGAGCATAACCTTCCTGAAGGCGTTGGCGATGTCGTAATCAGGGAACTGAAGAGGGCAAAGGCAAGAGTATATGGCAGTGTGATGCAAGAGGCGATTGGAAGGCAACTTGGGGTGAAGGCACTCCCACGCACACCACGAGATATTGATGTGCAAGTGAGAAATCCTGCTGAATTTGCAAGGAGAGTTGCAGAAGCAATAAACAAGAAAGCAGGAAGAGAAGTGGTGAAGGTGGAAGGTGAGAGCGTTATTGTGAAAGCGACAGGGGAGAAGTTATTTGACATCCATCCCATAGGATTTGGCGAAGTTTCAGCAGAGGGAGGAATTCTTGCAAGAGAGGGGGGATATTTGGCATATGGCTTCAAAACAGGAAAACTCGTTAAGACAAAGGAGAAGATTTGGACAACAACGCTTTCCGAGCAGGCGTTAAGGAAGTTGAGTGGAGCAGTTGAATTAAGAGCGAAGCCAGTGAAGTTTGGTGAGGTGAGGGGATATATAGCACCTGCACATGCAGGAAGAGTTAAGGACATCTTTGACTACTTCTTTGCAGGAAAAGCAATAGCAGAAAGATTGAGAATGCTTGGCAAGGCAAGGAAGGCGGTAGAGTTGGAATTCAGATTGAACAGATGGATTGAGAGTTGGGGCAAGGATATTGCAGAGAAAGCGAGAAAGATGTGGGAAGAGGCACAGAAGCAAGGAAGAGTGAGAGTTGAACTTGGAACATTTGAAGGAGGTATTGGTGTGAGAGAATTGATGAAGCCTTCACTTGCGGTTGCAGGAAAATCAACTGCAATTTCAGCATCGGTGTTTGCAGTGAAATCACCACTCACTTCCTCCCTCCATACAACATCACCAGTAGTAAGGAGTACCTTCACCTCACTTTCAAATGCTGTAAGAGGTTCAGGATTGGTAAGTAGGAGTGTAAGCAGAGGAGTAAGCAGAAGTGTTATGAGTTCTGTAATATCTACCACTCCAAGCCCCTCAATTTCCCGCTCAATATCCACGAGAAAATCAACATCACCATTCACATCAATCTCCTCCTCTGTGTTTTCAGCATTCTCATCAACCTCTTCAGTTGTTTCACAGATGTCAAGAGGGAGTGTAAGCAGGAGCGAGTTTTCAAAGTTCTCAAGGAGTGTGAGTAAGGCAAGTAGAGGAGGTAAGAGCGTAAGTTCAGCATTCTTCTCCTTCCCTGCAAGAGCAGAATATCCAAAGCGGAAGAGGAAAAGGAGGAAGGAGTTTGAATTCAGAAAGATGTTAGAGGGGGGAGTGGCAAGCAAATTCCTCAAAATCACTCCAATTGCCACTCCTGAAGAGTTGCTGAAAGGAGTATTGAGGAGGTGATGAGATGTGAAGGTGGAAATTCCTGAACGAGATGGGATTGTAATGTATTTCGCCATCCTGCAAAACCTTGCACAACGACCCGACCTCACAGACTTGGAGAGGCAAGCACTTGACTTTGCATCATCCCTCCTATATCAAAGTGTTTATGGTGAGGAAATATCAGAGGTTGGAGAGGAGGGAGAAAGTGTGAGAGAAGAGGGAAGAGAAGGGGATATGGAGAAGGTGAGGAGTGTGCATGAATTGGCACAGGTGAGGAGAGCAAATGCTAAACAATAAAGGGCAGGCGGGAGAAATTGCAGTATTTGTGATTTTGGTATTCATGGTAGCATTTGCCTACATTTTCATTTCGCCAATTGTGCAGAATATTAAGGATGTTGTTCCGACAATTTCAGATGCAACATCATGGACAAATGCACAGACACAAGCGATGAACTGGCTCTTCAGGGCGTGGTATGCATTTCCATTCTTTGCCTTTATCGCTCTGCTGGTATGGCTCATCAAAAGGGCAATTGAGAAGAGAAGCGGAGAGGTGGTGTGATGAATGGATGATGAAGAAGGAATGGGAATGGGAACTGCAATTTTCGTTGTGATGCTGAATATCGTATTTGCAATCATCTTCTTCTTCCTTGTAGGTTCAGTGATGTGTGGAATTCTACCACCTCTCACATCAATAGTAGGAATTGATGAGACATCAGCATTCGCACAGGCACTCACAGTTGTGCCAAACCTTGTGAATGTTTTCTTCTACCTCCCACTCATTTTCATTTTCACGATGTTCGTATGGCTGTTCAAGTATATTGTGAAGAGGCACAAATACACATATTATCAGTATCAGGAGGAGGAGGAGGAGATGTGAGATGAAGAAAGTGATTTTTCTCCCACTTCTTTGTTGCATTCTCCTTGCATTTCTCATTCAGGCAGGAAGTTGCACAACAGCAACGATTAATGTGGTGAAAAACCCGAGTTTTGAGGAGGGATTAGAGGATTGGGAATGGGGAAAAGAGGGGGATGGATTTTATGGTGTGACTGAAGATGAGAATGCTCCTGATGGGCAGTATGTTGCACAGTTAGGAAAATCTCCATGCGACCATAATTATCAAGTCTTTCTCTGTGGCGATTTTATTTACCAAATACCACCCAACTCTACATGGACAGAGAGATATATTGATATAAGCGATTACAGAGGAAGATTATGCTACCTAAAGTTTTTGGCAAAAGATAATGAGCAGTGGTCAAGAGGATGGGTGCAACAAAAAATCTTTGTTCCTCTTGATGCACATTATCTCATTTTCTACCATAAAGAATATGGAGGATATAAATTGCGGATTGACTATGTCAGAGTTCTCACAACAAGAGATTATGAAGAAATTCAAGACCCTTCCTTTGAGTATGAAATTGGCAACAATCCCGATGTCTGCTGGAGTGAGTATGAGGAAGTGAATGCATCTTCCTATTCAACAACAGTAACAACATCAACAGAATATGCAAAGTATGGAAGCAAATCATTAAAACTCTCCGCAAGCATCAGTGATGGAAACTATGTGCTTGTAGGTGTGAGACAGAAAATTGAATTGACAGATGAGGATTATCTGAAATTCTGGCTCTATATGCCTTCTGATGCTGTAAATGAAGCATATATCGGTGTTGCAATTGATAATGTAACGGTTTGGGCAAGGAGTGGGAAAACGATGGCATGGGAGGAATTTGCTGTGAATGTGCGAGGATATACAGGTGTGCATGATGTTATGTTCTTCGCATACGCAAAGAATGCATCCTCCTCATCAGTGGAAGGATATATTGATTTTGTGCATTTTGGCGAAGTTAATCCTGTGACAATTGAAGGATATGTGTATGATGCACTCACAGGATTGCCAGTTGAAGGATGCAATATAACTGCAACACAATTTGGAGGAAGTTATGAGGCAACTTCAGGAAGTGATGGATACTACAACATCACAGGACTTGTAACAAACTATCAGGTGGAGATTTCTGCCTCAAAAGAGGGATATAGGCACACACCAACATATATCGTTTTTGAAACTGGTGGCACAAAGAGAATTGACATCTACCTGCTTCCTGAAGGTGAGGAGGACATAATAGGACTTGTGCGAAATCACATTGGCGAGGGGGTTGCGGGTGCAACAGTTTATATCTCAAACACTTCTTGGAGTGCAAACACAACAACAAATGATTTCGGCTATTTCACATTTGACAATTTGAGTAATGGAACATATCACTTGTATGCAACACACCCAATCTATCACCAATCCGAGAAAGTTGCAGTTGAGGTGGATAACACGACAACGCAATATGTCTTCCTCACAATTTATCCATACTATACGCTCACAATCTTTGCAAAGAGTTTTGATGGCGATATTCTCACAAACTTTGCAGTGAGTTTGGATGGAGGAGATGTGAAATCAACGACTGTCGGCTCTGTGACATTTGAGGATGTGATGGCAGGTTATCATACCGTAAGCGTTTCTGCTGAAGGGTATTACCCTGCAACAAAAGAAATCTATGTGTGGAGGAATATGAGTGTTACTGTGTTCCTGCAAAAGATGGAAGAAGTAACAACAACAGAGCAGGGTGTTGGTATCTCATATCCTCCGCACCATGTTGAGTTTGTCTGTGTTGATATGTTTGGCAATCCTCTCGCAAACATCTATGTGGAGGCAACGCCAATTTCAACAACAACAGGTGCTTGGAATTGGCTCTTGAATTTATTCGGAATAAGGAATGAGAGCATATCCTATTACACAAATCAAACTCTGAACGGCACTACTGACAGTAGAGGAGCAGTAACCTTTGTGATGATGGAGAATGTGGAGTATGAAGTGAGATTTGTGAATGAGAGTTTAGGCATCAGTAAGATAATCAGAATTCATCCAAAGGCAGACCATTACACTGTGATACTAACAGCAACAACTTCTTCAATTGTTTCATCAGAGGATTACATCACCTTCAACTTGAGTTATGAGATTATTGATGAAGAGGAAATCAATCTCTCACTTACCTACAACGATACTCTGGGTCAAACACAAAATCTCACCTTCTTCGTGTATAACTCCACCACTCTCCTCTACTCACAGAATTTCACCAACACCTCAAACATATCTGTGAGTTATACTGTGCCATACAAAGCAGGAGAAGAGTATATGTGGGGCTATTCTGCCCTCCACTCAAGATTTGGAGAGATGGGAAGGAGCAGAATATTGAGAATTGCATGGTTCTTGGATTTGGGTATTTCAAGAGCATACTGCACATGGATTGCAATTGCTATCATTCTCTTCCTGACTGCTATGTTTTCCTTTACTACAGTAAAATTTGGATATGTAGCAATTCCTATGGTGTCTTTGATATTTGCATACATCGGATGGCTTCCAAACATCAGCATAATTATCATCGCTCTATGCTTGGGAATTCTGGCTTACATGAGCAAGAGGGAGAAGGAGGTGGGCGTCTGAGATGAGAGCATATGATATTTTGCTCTTTCTGGTATGTTTGGAAGCAAGTATTGGATTTGTGGCATCTATTGACCTATTCTCAACAACATATGTGGACCCCTCTGCTGTTCAACTAACAGATTGGAATGTGCAAGAAATTCAAAATCAGTCATCAGAGCCTTCACTACTTGATACTGCAACAGATGCATTTGTGAGAGCAATACCACAATTCCTTAATATGTTGCTTGCAATTGCGATTGTCTATATTCCGCTAACACAGACACTCGGAGTTCCAACGGAGGTTGCTCTCCTCTTTCAAGGTGCTGTGTATTTGATATATGTATGGGCAATAATCCAATTCCTATCAGGAAGAAGTGTGAAGTATATGGAGTGAGGGGAAATGGAAGAGAGAAGAAGGAAATGGTGGTGGAAAGGAATTTGCATTCTTGGCACTCTCATCCTCCTTGTAGCAACAGCACAGGCAATTGACATTACAGAAATCACAGCAACAGAGACACAAATCAAAATCACAATTGCAAATGCATCTTCAAGTGGCTACATTTTTGTCAGTCCCTCCAATACCTCCTTTCCTTACACTTACCCACATCAGGGAAATGGCACATATACAATCACTGCAACCTTCCTCAAGCCAAACAATACCTATTATGTCAAGGCGTGTGATAATGAGAATTGTTCAGATGTAATGAGTGTGAATGTTTCAAAGAAGGAGAAGTTGGTGGAGCAGAATTTCACAACACAATTCAATAACCTCATGCAAGGCGGAAACCTTCTGAACATCTCAAAATTGGGAGAAACAATCCCAAGCGTTTATACCTCCCTCTTAACAGATATGTTTTGGGGGTTGTTTTTCGGAGGAATTTTCCTTGCATACTGGATTAGACAGGAGGATGTGATGCTTCCGTCAATTGTTGGATTGATTTCAGGAAGCGTATTGATTGTGATGCTTCCACCTTCAGCACAGCATATCGCATACATCCTTCTGGTGATTTCAATTGCTGGCACTCTCTACACAATCATAAAGGCAAGGAGGTGATGTGAGGTGAGAAAAGTTTTGATTTTTGCTTCTGTTGCAATATGTCTCCTCTTCCTGACATCAGTTGCATCAGCATCTTGGTGGAATGTGAATTGGAAATATCGGAGAGAAGTCGCCATCACAAATGTGAATGGAACTCTCACTGACTATCAGATTTTGGTGGAACTCAATAGCACAAACTTCAACTTCTCACATGCACAGGAGAATGGAAGTGATATTAGATTTGTGGCGAGTGATGATGAAACTTTGCTCAATTACTGGATTGAGGTTTGGAATTCCACCAATCAGTCAGCAAAGATTTGGGTGAATGTTTCAGAAATCACAGAAGGAACAAAGATTTTCATGTATTATGGAAATGAGAATGCGAGTGATGCGAGTGATGTGAATGCGACATTCATCAGAGTGATTGATGGAGTTGTCGGAGCATGGCACTTTGATGAAGGTGAAGGAAATATTGCTCATGATACTTCTGGTGAGGGAAACGATGGGACTTTGTATGATGCAAACACAACAAATGATGACGGAAATACACCACCACAGTGGGTTGATGGAAAGTTTGGTAAGGCTTTGAGTTTTGATGGGGTGGATGATTACGTGGATTGCGGGAATAAACCAATCTACAACTTCACCGAGTTTTCAGTTGCGATTTGGATTAATGAAAAAGTATTACCAAGTGATTTAGGACATCCAGTATCATTTATTGGTAGAGGATACGATTCTTCAAATTATGAGGGCTGGGATTTAATTTGCTGGACTAATGATAAAATTTACTTTACCGTCGGTAATGGTTCAACTTTTCAAGAGCCAAGTTTTTTGTTTCAGACGACTAATGAGTGGCATCATATAGTAGGAACTTACGATGGCACAACGATAAAACTTTTCTTAGATGGCGAATTTAAAGATAGCAGAACTTTGACTGGATTTAAGAATATGGATACTTCACTATTTATTGGAAAAAGTTATAGGGCGTATTACTCCAACGCCACCATTGACGAAGTCCGCATCTACAATAGGGCTTTGAGCGAGGAGGAGATTTCTGACTTATACAATAACTACGGCTACACAACACCAAACTACCCAAACAAAGTGCTTGTGCGAAAATACACAGAGCCAGAGCCAGTCGCAATTGTTGGAGAGGAAGTGGCTGGAATTTTCACAACAATCGCAAACTTCCTGACAATCGAGAAAGAGATTGGTGCAAACTACATTCTGTGGAAATGGAGTGGCACAAATCCTGATGCACTTGCGGATGTGTTTGTGGATGGTGTTGAAGTGTTGAGTGCTGTGAGTGCTGTGAGTGGCGAATATTTGCTAACGGATGTGAATGAGAATGAGTTGCACATCATCAAAATTGCAAACTCCTTCAACGCATCTGATTATGTGAGAGATGAGGCAAGAACACTTCCCCCATTCTCATTCTTCCTCGCATTACTCCTCACAACATTTGTGCTTCTCGTCATAACATTTGCAACAACTTCCACTGTGAGAGTTATTGCATCAATATTCACCCTCCTCTTCACAGCATTCACCTACAAATACAGCATTTATTATGCATCACCACTCTCCTACCTTTTATTGTTTGCATTCTTTTTCACCTTTGCGTTGATGCTGGTGGAAGTGTTGAGGATGCTAACATCAACAATCAGAAAGAAGCCAAAGTGGGAGGAGGACTTCTGGAGTGGGTGGAGAGAAGGAGGTGGTGAATTATGAGCAGAGGAATTGGCTTCGTTTCTGCAATTTTGATTTTGATGTTCATGGT
>Ga0209410_1000045_pt1 | contig 45326 bp, 44 predicted proteins | sample Mar14436cmmetaG_FD_184135 | JGI IMG/M metagenome (GOLD analysis project Ga0209410, IMG submission 184135) | Marine hydrothermal vent microbial communities from Guaymas Basin, Gulf of California to study Microbial Dark Matter (Phase II) - Marker... ... | reverse complement strand
AAATCTGTGGAAGAAGTTCTACAACGGTAATTTTTAACCCTAAGCTATGTAGTGCTTCAGCAACTTCAAGTCCAATCATCCCAGCACCAACAATAACACCATTTTTGCTTTTTTCAGCAGCTTCGCGGATCTTTACAGCATCTTCAATTGTTTTAAGTGTAAAAACGCCATTTTTATCAACGCCGGGTATAGGTGGAACACTTGGGAAACTCCCCGTAGCGATTATCAACTTGTCATATTGCTCTTTCTCGACTTTACCGTTTCTAAGATTCTTTATTTCCAAAATCTTCTTATCAGGGTCACCATCTACTACAACACGCCCGAGTTTAAGCTCTATCCTTAAAAATTTACTGTACCAAGAGGAGGAATGCTCTATAAGATTGTTTGGATCAGAGATTACCCTACTAATAACGTATGGTAAGCCGCAACGTGAATACTCCGGATAATTCTCCCGATTTACCACTACTATCTCCACTTTTCTATCCACTTTTCTAGCCCATAAAGCTGCTGAAACACCAGCAGCCCCACCACCAACAATAACGATCTTTCCAACCAAAACCAATTCCCCCTAACACGCTGAATTTCGACAAAAATTAAATACAGATTAATTCATCTGGAGTCCTCGACAATACTCTATGTCCCTTCTCAGTTACAAGTACATCATCCTCGATTCTAACTCCACCCTTACCCTGAATATAAATTCCAGGTTCCACTGTTACAATCATCCCTGGCAGCAATTTCATTTCCGCTCTCTTAGACTTGCCCTTCTCTCCCAGCAACGGCCCTATATCGTGTACATCAATGCCAATAGGATGCCCCGTCGAATGCGGGAACTCTTCTTCCTTAAAACCATGCTTTAAAATAATATCCCTAGCTACTTTATCTATCTTCCACGCCTCCACCCCAGGACCTATCGCATTGATCGCCTTTCTCTGAGCTTCGAGAGCCGCGTTAAACATTCGTTGGAATAGTTCTGGAGGTTTTTCTCCCACATAAACCGTCCAAGTTATATCGCTGACCCTTAATTTATATTCTGCACCAAGATCGATAATCACTAAATCTCCTTCTTGAATTTTCCTTTCCCCAGTTTCATGATGTGGATCAGCACTATTTGGACCGGAAGCTACAATTATTGGAAAACTTGGGGTTGCCCCTCTTTTTCTCATAAAATGTTCAGCCTCAGCAGCAACTTCAGACTCTGTTATACCAGGTTTTATCGATTCTACGGCTTTCTCCATGGCTTCAAGAGCAATTTCTACAGCTTTTTCATGTAATTTTACATCCTCAGGAGTTTTTATTGTCCTTAAGTTCTCTAAAAGTCCTTGAGCAGAAACAAAAGTTGCATCTGGAAAAATTTTTCTTAACGCCAAGTAATCTCCATACGTCAAAGTGTTAATGGCTTCTCCTCCCTCTTTATATAGATTTTCCACGTAGTTAAGCGCTATAATCGGTTTTCTAGAAATTTTGTAAACAATTTCCCTAAGTTTTTCAATAAACTCTTCACTCTTTTTATATGGTAATATTTCTTCTATTTGTTTCGCTTTTTGCACCATGGGGGCTTCCATTAATGTACAAATAACTATTGGGCTTCCATCTTTAGGTATAATTATTGCATGTCTACCGAAACAACGTGCCCCCAATAGAAAGGGGCTATGTATATCTTTTCCTTCGGCTGTTACAATCAACCATAAATCTATTCCGTGGTCTCTAAGATATTGTTGCGCCTTTTCAATCGTAAGATTTGACACAGAAGTACACCACACATTTTTATACTGCTTTGTTAAATATTGTGATTACATGTAGCTCGAAGGTTAATTCGTTTGAAAACAAATAATCTAATAAATGTACCCAATAAATGTACTAGATGTACTTAAACATCAAGGTGAACTCTATGGCTAAGAAAATAACTTTAAGCGATAAAATGTTTAAAGAATTAATTGACAGATTTAAAGACAAAAAGGGGTTTTTAGGCGTAATACTCTCGACAATCGATGGGCTTCCAGTAAAGTCCACCTTAGAAACAGATATAACTGAAGAGTTCACGGCCAGAATGGCGTATCTACTCGGCAAACTAGACAAATTTGCTGAAAAACTTGACGGCACTAAGGTTGTGGGATTAACCGTTGAAACAGAAAACACCGAAATAATACTCATAAAAGAAGATACAACCTTCATGAGCGTTCTACTCGCGAAATAATCTATCGATCAATAAATTGGTGCTTTATACAGCTAATACTAACGATTAACATTCAAATTTTAGCGTAAAATTGTAAAGTATTTACTTTTTAGACAAATTTATTAAACGAATTTTTACCAGATCTTAATGTCGTATTTAATGCAAAAAGGGGTATTCAATGACTGAATTGAAAGAAAAAGCGAAAAAAATTGGAATAAAACTACATCCAAAAATAGCATTAATAATTCTCATCACCGTGTTTCTTCTAGGTTCAGCCACCGGAGTAGAGAGAACCATAATTTCCCTATATGCGGAAAAATATGTTACATTAGGTGTTCAAATCGGAGCTGTTGTATCGGCATTTGGTATCTTTAAAGCAACCATGGATATGCCAAGCGGCGTAATTAGTGACAAATTTGGAAGAAAAATGGCTTTTATTATGGGTAGTATAACATACATTCTAGGAGCATTCGTACTTGCATATTCAAATTCTTATTTCGAAATTTTAATCGCAAACTGTCTAATTGGAGCAGGCACTGGAATGTTTTTCGCAGCTGCTATGGTCTCCCTAAGTGATATTGGAGGTTCTGAAGAAAGAGCATTTTCCTTTGGACTAATGGAGCTCTCTGTGTACGCGGGTTTAAGTACAGGTGCACTAATAGCAGGAATACTAGCAACAATATATCAATCACTCAGAAAACCACTTTTCTTCACGGTAACAATATCTCTAATCGTCTTTATCATTTCAATAGTTCTTGTTAGAGAAACAAAAGTCTTTGTCGAAGAAAGAGAATATAATGGTAGGTATAGAACTTCTAAAAGAAGAAATCTATCAAAGTTCGCCAAAAACCCAGGTCTCTTAACAATATATTTCGCTGCGCATATAACAAAAATCGGAGACGGACTAATATGGGTTTTCCTACCCATATATCTTAGCGAGGTCATCCAGTTTAACATAGAACAAATAGGTATTATTCAAGGAACATTTACAATTGTCTGGGCTCTCTCAATGCCCCTAAGCGGTAAAATAAGCGATATGGTTGGAAGAAAAATACCCTGCATCACCGGGCTCCTATTAAATGGCACATTTTTATTCCTAATTCTCTGGGCACAAAGCTTTCCAACGGTGTTAGCGTTTACAATTTTAGCAGGTATTGGCGTAGGTCTATATTACCCGGTTCTACCAGCCGTTTCAGCAGACGTCGTCAGACCAGAGTTAAAAGGATCAGCCCTTGGACTATATAGAAGTCTTAGAGATGCAGGATACTTTACAGGTCCCCTCATTCTAGGTTTAATCATCGATATTTATAACATTAAGTTGGCCTTCTCTTTAGTATTTTCTTTGCTAATTATTTGCGCAGGCGCCGTTTTAATAATCGTCAAAGAAACAAGACCCGGCTGGCCAGCCTTTGAATACTCCATTAAACACACCGAACTAGTATGTGAAGCAGCAAGAAGAGTAGAATTAGCAACACACGCGTTTGTCAGTGAAAATGTAGAGGCGGCGAAAAAGTTGGTACAGGAAGCAAAGATGCTAGAAAGAAAAGCAGATGAAATTAAGAGAGAAATCATGCTTAGATTATCCATAGGAGTATTGGAGGCTCCAGATAGAGCCGATTTCCTACGGCTGACAGAACTTGTAGATGACGTCGCTGGGTATGTTGTTGGCGCCGGTCGTAGACTTACACTACTTAATCCAAAAGACTTTCCAAAGCAGATCAGAGAACACTTTGCCCTGTTCTCTAAGGGGGTAACAAAAATTGCAGACTTGGTTAAACAGGCAATCGAAGCTTTAAGAATAAATGTTGAAGAATCGCTTAGAATAGTGGAGGAAATCGAAAAACTAGAGACAGATATGGACGACCGATATCATGAAATCTCAGGCGAAATCATCAGACTTAGCGATGAACTTAGTACACCAACCCTCTTAACAGTTAGAGACTTCATAAACTTAATAGAATTTGCAATAGACACCGCTGAGGATGCAGGAGATCATATCCGAATGATAGCAGTAAAACACTACATCTAACAGTTAAAACCTCCTAATTTTAAATCGAAGTGTAAAAATAAAATAGGTAAAGATTTGTTGATTATCGCCGTCTTTTATCGTGAACTATGTTGTCTATTGCAATTACGAAACCAAGCAGTTGTAATCTATCTACGTCGTCCTTAACAACATGGACAGCGTACTTGTCACTAAAATCAAAAACATCGCCAAGAAATATGTCCCTGAGTCTATCAGCTTTACTAATGGTAGCCACCAAATTGTTTTTATCGTCGAATATTTTGAAATCCCAGCCAAATAAATTGCCCTTTGCAGTCAAAAGTTTTCTGCCATTTTCGTCTTCAAGCCACAAAGACGGCCGGAAGAAGCTCAAAAGCTTTTTAGCAACCCTACCAACAAGCCTATCATTCGCATCCTTAATATCATAAGTTGGACGCAGCGCAACAATCTTTCTATGAACCGCACCAACCATTGTTTGATTATCTGCTTCTCTAAGTTCTATTAAAGCCCTCAAAGAGAGCAATCTACGATGCATACGACCAATAATATTTCCATGTTCATCATATACATCTCCGTAACCTAAGTCCCAGTATTTTTCCTTAACGAAGTAATATTTCCTTGAGGGATCTAAAAGACCGCCGCGAGTGGGTGGTGAAGGTGCAACTTCGTCAGCTAGTGGTTGCCCGCATTTCGAACAAAATTTTGCACCTGGAACATCGATTTTACTTCCACAGTGTGGACAAAAATCCACTTTAATCAACTCCGAACATCTGATATTTTATTTGGCTTGCATCCTTATAAATGCTTCGAAATGTAGTAATATCTATTAAAACAAATATCAACCGGACAACCCCTTTGAAAGTCAATTAAACTTTTATGTTAACCACTACTCTAAATGAAATGGGGGAAAGAAGCTTGAAAGTTGGAAGACCGCTTTTAATGATACCAGGACCTGTAATTTGTGATCCAGAAGTTCTAAGTGCCTTAAGCAAGCCAACTTTATCTCATGTAAGCCCGAAATTCATAGAAATATTCTCAAAGACTCTTGAAGGGCTAAAAAAGATTTTCTTAACCGAAAAGGGAGAGATTTTCGTTGTAGCTGGAAGCGGAACCCTAGCCATGGAAATGGCGATTGTAAACATATGCGAACCGGGAGATAACATACTTATTCTTTCAAACGGCTACTTTGGAGAGAGATTCAAAGAAATATGCGAAAGATACAATCTTAAAGTAGATTATGTTGAAGTAAAGGAGTGGGGCGAAAACATACAGCCGGAAACTGTAAGGGAAAAGATGCAAAAGAAGGAATACAAAGCAGTAACCCTAACACACGTAGACACAAGCACAAGTGTGTCAGCTAAAGTAAAAGAAATAGGAGAAATCGTGAAAGATACAGATACGGTTTTCATAGTTGATGGCGTATGTGCAACAGCTGGAGAAGAGGAAAGAATGGACAAATGGAATATAGACATATTATTTACAGCGTCGCAAAAAGCCTTGGGGGTCCCACCTGGACTAGCAATAATAGCCTTCTCCACAAAAGCTTTAGAAACATACGAGAAAAGAAAAGAACCAGTAAAATCATACTTCATGGATATCGGTCTATGGAAACCCATAATGGACGCATACGCTGAAGGTCAAGCAGCTTACTTTGCAACACCACCAGTAAATATGATATACGCATTATACGAAAGTGTAAAGCAGATTCTAGAAGAAGGGATAGAAGAAAGATTTAAACGACATCAAACAATTGCAAAAGCATTTAGAGAAGCTCTAAAAGCACTAGAACTACAAATAGTACCTATAAGCGAAGAATATGCAGCAAACACTGTAACAGGAGTATACTATCCTGAAGGGGTAACAGACGAAGAGTTTAGAAAAAACATGGCGAAGAACGGGGTTATAGTCGCTGGGGGACTTGGAAAACTTAAAGGCAAGATCTTCCGAGTAGGCCACATGGGAACAGTTCAACCAACAGACATTTTAGCAACGATAGCCGCGATAGAAAACTCGTTAATGAAATGTGGATACAAAATTAAACTCGGAGTGGGACTAGAAGCTGCGCAGGAAATATTAACAAAAATATAAAGAAATGCTAATCTTTCTTTTCTGGTTCAGCAAAGGGACGAACTTCTGGAGGATACTTTTCGGTGTATTCTTTGAGTCTCATAATTGCGTCAGCAAAATCCTCAGCGGAAATGCCGGGAGACTGTATATCATGTTTTTCAAATACCTCCCTAATTTTCTTCGCTATTTCTTCACGGTTAAGTATCATGCCCTTTAATGCAGCTTCAATTTTTGAAACTCCGTCCTCAGGAACCATGAAAAAGTCTCCAGTAATCATAATATCCAAAATTTTATCACCAATGACTTCAGCTGTAACCTTAATAAGCTTCCTAGCTTTATGAGCAACTTCAATAACCTTAATGCCATCAGCGATTTTAACAGCCCTGTCGATAGTCAACCCTTTGTGCGTTAATTCAGGCATGTGAAGCCATTCATACGAAAGATGCTTAGGCTTAACCTCACGTTCAAAAATATTCATTTCATCTTCACTTGGCTCAGAAGGAATAAGCTTAATTCCTAAGATTTTCTCGTATCCCTCTACGAGAATCTTTTTAATTTCATCTATAGGAGGTATGTAGCCCAGTTCTCTTCTAATGGAAGTAACCCACTCCTTCATGCTCTTAGCCATTTTATCCCTAAACTTCTCGTCAGGAATCTTCAATACGCGAGCCATAGAATCATAGTCTAAATCTAAAATAATATTGCCAACAAGAACAATTGTTTTACCAATCCTACCCGCACCATTACCAGAAATCTTCCTATTATTAACCATAACATCATTTAAAGGCTTAAACTCAGCGTTAAGACCAAGTTCACGATAAACATAAACAGTAACTTGCAGCAACTTTTCAAAAAGCTCATCAACCTTACGTGGAATAACTTTACTATCCTCACTAGCAACGACCTGATAAAATATCTGATCGCTATTCAAGTAGACAGCACCACCGCCCTGAGACCTCCTAATAATAGGCAAACCACGTTCCCTACAATACTCAATATCAATTTCCTTTTCCAAAACTTGATGATACCCTAGACAAACATAGGGACTTGAAGGCTGAACCAAAATAATGGTACTCGGAGATAGACCTCTATCGACAGCGAGAGCCACAGCCTCATAAAAACACTGAGCTACATAAGGCTCAGCCATACCTAAATCAATTAAACGCCAATTCTCCATAACACCTCACCCCTCAAATAATATCATATTATCCTTTTAAAACATTAGGATTCTACCCTCACAAAATTTAGGATAACCCAAATTAACTATTTCTGAAAATCACAATCACACATGGGTAAAATCTTATCCACATTCTATTTAAAACGATTTAACAACATTTCCATTGCTTCTCTCAAATCTTTTACAACAACATTCGAGGCTTGTTTCCGTTTTCCTCCCTTCCTATCTAGTAGTATTGCATGCATGCCAAGTTTTTTAGGAAGCAGAACATCATATTGAAGACTATCGCCAATAACAACAGCTTCTTCAGGTTTAACGTTTAAAACGTCCAATACCTTTATGTATATCTTAGGATTTGACTTATCGCATCCAGCCTCATACCCAGTGCAAATAAAGTCAAAATACTTTTCAATAGGCCTTAAAGTTTCTTTAAAGAAGAAGTGAGCAATCGTGGTGACAATAGCAGTTTTAAGACCATAATCCTTTACCTTGCTAAGAACTTCCTCGACTTCAGGGTACAATTTCTGCCTACGTTTCTTACATAATTCTTTGAACCCTCTGAATGTTTCCTTATCAACCTCAATACCCAGCCTCCAAAACATTTGCATTAAAAAGGAATCTAAATCTGCATAACCGTATTTAGGATAATCCACCATAGCTACAAAATGCCATGCTGCTTTCAACTGCTGTGGAGAAATTTCGTAGCCGCGACTAAAAAATCGGAAGCCTCTTCATCAGAAGCCTCATCTTCAACATACATAAGTGTTCCGTGAAGATCAAACAACACAGCCTTAATCTTTCATGAATTCTCCTCAAAACTCTATAACTAAAGCTTACATTTTAAACACCAATTACTTCCACAAACCCAAATATAAACACTACTGACGACAAAATCTTATCAGAAAAGCAAATTTCTACAATCTAAAATTACCATAAACAACATATTCCTAAAATCCTATAAATAGTAACACTATCGTGTTAAAAACTGCAACTCGGGAGGAAGAAAATGAATCACGAACTTATTGATCTCCTAAGAAAATTATCAGAAGCCTATGGTCCACCAGGCTACGAAGATGAGGTTCGCCAAATAATGATAAAAGAGTTGGAGAAGGTAGCTGATGAAGTTTATGTGGACAACCTTGGAAATGTTATAGCAGTACATAAAGGCAATAATCCAAAAATTATGTTAGCAGCGCATATGGATGAAGTCGCACTTTTAATAACACATATAGATAAGAATGGCTTTCTCAGATTCCACGTACTGGGAGGCATAGATCCACGAGTACTCTACTCCCAAGAAGTAGTAATAAAAACTGAGAACGAATTTGTTAATGGTTACATAGGCGCAAAACCTCCTCATCTACTTAAACCGGAAGAAAGAAAAAAGGCACCAGACATAGATCAACTCTTCATAGACATCGGAGCATCATCAAAAGAAGAGGTTGAGAAACTAGGAGTATCTGTAGGATCAACTGCAACCTTTGTTCCTAGGTTTAAAGAGTTAAAAAACAATAGAGTAATGGGCAAGGCTTTTGATGACCGCGCTGGATGCACAGCCCTAATAGAGGTAATGAGAAAAATAAGAAATTCGCCATGTACAGTATATGCTGTCGCAACAGTCCAAGAAGAAGTAGGGCTTAGAGGAGCAAGAACAGCCACATGGCAAGTAGAACCAGACATAGGATTAGCAATAGAGGGAACCACATCATCTGACACACCTGGAACCCCAGAGCACCTAACGTCTACAAAAGTGGGGCAGGGTCCCGCAATAACGATAGCTGATAAAAGTATGGTAACGCATCCTAAAATATTAAGGAGACTCATCGAAACAGCTAAGGAAAATAACATTCCGTTTCAATTTAAACGAACAGTAAGTGGAGGGACAGATGCGGGATCTATTCACCTTACAAAGAAAGGAATACCAGCGGGGGTTGTAAGTGTTCCATGCCGCTATATACATAGTCCACTTTCAATACTCGATTTAAATGATCTTGAAAACACCATAAAACTAGTAGATGCTTTTGTTCACTCGTATGAAGGCTAGTGACAAATCACGTCAAATATCTTCCATTTACTATCTTTCTTTTTTATCGTCTTAAGACCTTGCATTTATCGTAATGAAAGATGCTTTTTATTTGCGACTATCTCAAAAATTTTATGTAGTAGTTAGTATAATGACAATTTATAATAAAGAGGCACACGAGTTGATAACTATGTCAAATATAATTATCGAATTTAGTGAGAAAGAAGAATGTACATTGGATGGTGCAAACAATATTAAAGAAATTAACGATAACGGGGTCTTATCAGTTATTAATCCTAGTAAAATATCGAGAATATGGAATGCAAGACTAAATGTAAGTAAAACAGAGGGTACAGACATTCAAGAGGGAGAGTATTTCATCGGAGAAATAGAGCCAGAAGCATCATGGACAAAAAATTATTCCCTGAAAGTAAATGAACCATTACTAAAATTAACAGAAACAATAGATACGTATTCAATAGGATCACAAGTACTTCATCAAGCATTTTGTTTTGAGAAAGAAATGCCTGTAGTCATTAAGATAGTGGTAGAAAATGTTTCGGAGTTTCCAGTCGAAAATATACGCCTGGAAAAACAGTTACCAGATGGATTTGCACCACCAACACTTAATGTAGACACAGGTAAAATATCTTACAACGAAGACGAAAGAAAGATAATTTGGAACGTAGGTAAACTTGACATAAAAGGTAAAGCCACGGCGATAGTTGAAACAAAAACAACAAGAACATCAACAGAACCAGTAAGAATGGGAGAAATAAACTTATACTATGAACTACATGGATATAGTAGGACACAGGCTGAAGCAACGTTTAAAGCTCTAACAAAATACGCATTTTTCTTAGACAACATACAAAGCGAAGAAGATCCAGAAAAATGGATATGCAAACTGGAGTTTCAAAATCAGAGCGATATCGATTGTTTACTAGAGAAACTCATAGTAACAAAAAATGGAGAAGAAATATTAAAAATGGAATCTGACGAAGAAGTTAGAGCCGAAAGTACATGGACACATGAATTTGAAATAGTAAGCAAAGAGGTCCCTCAACTAGAAAAATCCGTAGAATTCACTGTAATGAGCGAAGTTCAAAGAAAACTTAAGGGTCACATACGGAAAGAAGATACAGTCCTTCCAGTTGTCGCAGTGCAACAAGAAAAGAACATAGAACCAATAGAGGTTCCAGCATACGAAAAAACCGCGATGACAGTGATAGCAACAGTTAAAAACGTAGGTTCGGCGACAATAGATCAAATCGAAGTAATAGATGTAATTCCAAAACACTTCAAGCCACCAGACCCAAACGAGGTAGAAATTTTCATAAGTGACCGTAAAGTCGACAAGGACTTAGAAGTGAAGTTAGAACCACCAGATCAAAATTCTTCGATGGAACACGTCCTAAAGATAAAGGTGAACAACCTTATAGAAAATTATGAAGGTTTAACCCCAGGAAAAGATTTTAAGATCATCTATAAAATGACAGCTTGGAAACCACTGCCAGAAGTTACATACGTAGCCCCTATACATGTAATAGGTTATGCGAAACCAGCAGGGCCAGGAGCAGAGGACGCAACACAACCTAGTGAACCACAAATAAAAATAAGATACGCTCGAAGAAGCGTGAGATCAGGGAAACAATATGAACCTGGTAAAGAACGTGGCGAATACATAATAACATTAGTAGTTAATAATACAGGTGAAGTAACGCTGGAAAAAGTTCACGTAAAAGATTTCATACCAAAGGGGTTTGAAGTAATCGAATGGGTTCCAAAAACTGCAAAGATATCCATTGAGACCGAGGAAGAAGAAAGGTATTTACTGTGGGAAATAGCAAAAATACCCGCAGGGGAAACACTAGAACTTGAATACACGGTTAAAGGTAAAGGACCATATGTTTCACGTGAACCCAAAGTTATAATACCTGAGGAATACTTAGAATAATAGAAGGTGACATAATTGGAGATAAAAGAACTAGTATATAACGGAGCAATTCCAATCTTTGACCCATCTAAGCTAAAAACACCACTAGAAGAATTACTGCTCCAAATAGGAGGAGCACTCACAGAGGCGGCGGTCCTCCTTAAAGGGGCAGACGGACAAGCATATTACCCAAGCACCATACTACTTCAAAACGAAAAACTAAGAGAACTAGGATTAAAAACAATAAAACTATTAAAAGACGTAGACGTAAAAGTAAAGGGACTTATTTATGTTCATTATGACGAATATCTTTCAGAAGAGTATGGAACAGTTGAATCAGACGGAAGAAGAACAGAAGGTTTCATATGTCCCATAAATGAGACATATCAAGAACAATTCCTCAAGATTCTAGAAGAAGTTTCTCAAACAGAAATTGACGATATAATTCTATTGCTGACAGGATATGCAAGCGCCCTACATTGCTTTTGCGAAAACTGTAAAGTAACGTTCTCAATTGACAGAAAAATGCCAGTAAATTTTAACTTTAGCTTGCTTCAAGGAGACAAAGAACTTTATAATGAGTGGATAGAGTGGAGGAGCGAAAATATAAAGGCGTTTCTATCAAAAATAACAGAAAAAACAAAAGAACTAGGATTAAAACCCATATTTACAGTGGAATTGGATCCCAATTTCCAATTTGATGAGGGCTTAAAACCATCCTTAGGAATAGACATAAAAAACATAGCTAACTTTTTCGAACACCTCATAGTTATGGTAAACCCGTGGGAAGTAATTTTACCACCGGTACAAAGTAAAAGTTTTAAAGAGTTAGTTCAAAGGGTTAGAAACGTTAAGCAACAAACAAATAGAAACATATCATTAATGTACTGGCCTCCAAGTGAAGAAGAACTAAAAACACTGTTAACCATAAACGAAGAAGTTAAAAGCAAGGGTTTGTACGTTTTTCTTCAATATCCAGATCAATTTAAAAATTGGAGAGAAACGAGGATCATAAAACCATAAACAAAATTCCTACTCTTCCTCTATTTCATATTCTCTATCGAAAATTTCTTCTTCGTATCCACAGATGGGGCATTCAAAGAAGGGCATAACATCGATAATAGCACTTGTATCAGGGTTGACACGTACTCTGACAAGTATACGTAGCTCAACAGTTTCACCACAGCCGGGACACACAATTTGCACAGCAACACCCCCAATACTGACTGTGAAACTTCACATTAAACTCTCAATTAAAATTTTCTGGTAAAAACCTGGGTTACTAAATCAAATAATCATCTAATGTAAGACGTCAAAAATATTAACTCGCTTAAAAAGAAACGGAAAATACTTTCAAATTGGCAAATATTTTTTAATTTGTCAATCAAAAATTGCAATACTAATGTTTTTAACATTCTGCAAAGTAAGTTGACTGTTTTGAATACCAGCTGAAAACAAGTAAATAACGATTAGTTAAACACCATTATTTTCAAAAATTTACTAATTTAAAATGTAAACTGCTAATATAGTATTTTCCCTTGTACACACCTAGGATACAAGATCATAGTATCAGCCTTTAACTCTTAAAGACACTCTTCTAAGATTTTGTCTTTTTTGTCTACATGTTATTTCAATTTTATAGTCAAATTATACACTTTTCCACATAGATGTTGTTATAATAGGGATCGCAACCTTAAAATAGAAGATAGTATAGCAAGTTTTCAGTGATCAGCTATGACGATTGAGAAGATCACAAAAGAACTAGAATCAGAAGTAGATAACCTAGTAGTTATGGATGAATCAGGTAAAGTATTAGCTAGTAAAGGATCACTAACAATTGATCCTAACATAATCTCGACAATTACAAACAAAGAACCATCAGTAACCCTACAGGGAATAAAATATACTACTTTAACTGTTGAGGAAGACCGATACGTTGCTTTAAACATACCACAGCAAAAGTACTTTGCAGGAGTAAAAGCAGGAGATAAATGGGTGTTTTTCACCACGAAAGAAGATCCTAAGAACATAATAAACAAAATATGGAAGCAAATCTAAATTTTCTTCTTTTTCTTAAAACTAAACACCGCATCCAAAATGGTTATTGTATGTTATCTGGTATTTTACTTAGTTAAGTAAAGGATCTATTTATACTTAGCAATTCTTATAATTATAACATCGTTATGATAAAACTAAAATTAAAAAACTAATAAACTAAATCCCTACTCATGCGCGTACCATACATATTTATGTGGCTCGGAAGTTAACAATTGACAACAAGTTCCGTAGTGGAGAATTTTAATGAGTCTGGAAAAAGTTGAAACCGGTATTAATGGACTCGACGAAATACTTGGAGGCGGAATACCAAGAGGATCAACAGTTCTCATCACAGGCTATTCAGGGACAGGGAAAACAATTCTGGGAATACAGTTTATAGTAAACGGCATAAAAATGTTCAACGAAAAAGGACTGATAGTAGTGGCTGGAGAAGACATAGAAAGATTACAAAAATCTATGCTGCAGTTTGGATGGAATTTAAAACAGCTTGAAAAAGAAGGAAAACTAATACTGATAGATGTAACAAGTGTAACGATCGGCGTACCTACAGACGTTGAATTCACAGAATTTCAATTAAAAACAATGGACATAAAACAACTGGTATTAACAATATATAACGCAGTGAAGCAAAATAACATTAAACGGGTTGTGATAGATTCCATACCAAACATAATCACAAATAAAGATGATATACATAAAATAAGAACATCACTACTAACCTTATGCATTTTACTGGAAAGATTCGGGTGCACAACATTAATGGTGACCGACATACCTGAAGGATCAGAAAAGTTAAGTACTTACGGCGTGGAGGAATTCGTAGCTTCAGGCATAATAAAGCTGTCGTTTGAAAAATCAGGTGGAAAATGGATAAGAAAAATGCAAGTAAGGAAAATGAGAGGAACAAAACACAAATTAGATGAATACATATTTAAAATAACGGAGAATGGAATAAAAATATTGGAAAAACTACTTAATCACCAACGTTATTAGATTTTACTCCTATAACCTATTTTAGTTTATATCGCTGTTATTCAAGAGTTTACTATCCTATGATATTTAAAATCGTGTTACATAATCTAAATCGACAATGTGATTCTCTTTATCATAGAATATCTTAAAAACTAACTTTAAACAATGAAATATCACAAATTAAAATCTTTTTAAGAAAATTGTTGTCAAAGAGCCTAAAATAGAAAATAGTAATACTTATAACTACAAATTGAAATAACATCTTATAACTCGAAATCGCTTTTAGTTTCAATATCTAGGTGTTAAACTTGGGAATATTCAGCGAAATATATTATTGGCTTGAAAGCCTCATAAACATAAACCCCTGGATTTCTGCCGTGCTAATCGGGTTCTTTAGCTCATTTGGAGTCTTCTTCTCCTTCGCACCGTCAGTTGTATTATACGTAGTATTGTTTGCACAAAGGTACAACCCACTACTCATTGCTGTTTGCGCAGGATTCGGAGCTATGACTGGAGAATTATCAAGCTACTATCTAGGCTACATAGGTAAAAAAACAATAGACCTCGCTTCAAACAAAATTTCCAAAGATATACAATTATCGCCAAAAATGAGAGAATTTTTCATATGGCTAGACAACGTGCTTTACACAATGGGAGAAGAAGCAGTATTCCTATTCGCCTTAACACCCCTACCAGACGACCTTCTCCTCCTCTATTTAGGAGCTAAAAAATACCCCTTACAAAAAATAATTTTACCATGTTGGCTAGGTAAAACAGGCCTAATAGGAATATATTCCATACTTGGAACAATAGGAGCAAGCATGCTCTTAACATTAGGAGAAGGAGTTCTCATCACAGCCTCCATAATAATATCTATAGCCTCCCTAGCAATAACTTACCTAGTAATGAAAAAGGACATCACAGGAAACCCGGAAAAACTTGTATTAAAAATAAAAAGACTTAGAATACTTGTAGTTACCATAATAATGGTATTAATAAAACTTTTATTAGGCGGAAGAGATGCCTCCAACTAAAACATGCATGTTCAACCTCGCTTTCTTTTCCTCATAACCTTTACAATACCATACACCATACCTACAATGGCGAAAACTGCACTTACCAAACCAAATATCAGCCTAATAACATTTATCACATTAAATACAAAACCTAAAATCAACGCAAATAGAATTGGAAAGAGAAATATAACACCAATAGTGAAAAACAGCAACCCGACTCGATAAAAATTATAACCGTAGAGAAGACCTGCAACAAAAAAGAAAACACCAGAGAAAAACAGAAAAACAAGAATATTCACTATCAGAGGAGAACTAGGAACAGAGATACCTAAAGTGTTCAAAATCATCGAAATAGCCTTAAACTCAGCCAAAGAACTTGAAAAGTTAACTGATAAACCTGCAATCATACCCAAAATAAAACCTAAAGGATCATTTATCAAAGCAAAGAAAGCAAAAACGCTAGCAAGCACCAACATCGCGAAATCGACCCCAATATTTAAAAGCTCGGTAAAACTGGCCTTCAAAATCGCTAATTTTACAGTTGGACCCGAAGCGATTAAAGTACTAACAAGATTAAACACACTCACACCACTGCCTACTGAAACAAAAAAGTTTGCAATAAACCTAGGAGCCTTAATAAAGTGAAGAAAACCACCAAAAATAACAGTAACACCTCCAAGAATCGCAAGCCAAACAACAATACCGCCAATGAACCTAGAAACCTCAACAGGCAGCACACCTACTTCAGTAGCTTCTCTAACTAATGTAAGTAAACCCCCGGCTCTACCGCGAAACCCGCCAACGAGCATAAAAACTCCGGAAAACAATGCAAACAAACCCTGACGAAACCTAGTTCTAGAATCACCACTCAAAACTATACACCCCAACACATAACACAATCTATTCTAACAATTTCACTTAAATGAATTTTGAGGTAAGTTTCAAATTAAGTTACACAAACACCTTATATTAAAGGTCAATATTTAGTATTTAATAGTCAATAACATAGGTGAACAAAATGAAGGTGTTTAGTTACCGTGAAGTGAAAGCCGAAGAAGTAACAGAGGAGGGCGCAGCAAAAACAAAAGTTAGATGGCTTATAGATGAAAAAACAGGTGCCAAAAACTTTTTCATGAGAATGTTCGAAGTAGAACCAGGAGGCTACTCTCCACTCCACGCGCATCCATGGGAACACGAAATATTCATCTTAGAAGGAGAAGGAACAGTTGTCAGCGAAGAAGGAGAACGCAAAGTTGGGCCGGGAGACGTAATATTCATACCTCCAAACGAAAAACACCAACTCAAAAACACAGGAAACCAAAAGTTTAAGTTCCTCTGCCTAATCCCTAGCATAAAGTAATACAAAACCTTTCTCTTCTTTTTGAATCGTAGTTTAAAAAGATAGATCAGAACATTCTAAGGGCTAAAAATGCAAAAAACCTGTCAAATATGTCTCCTAGACGAAACCTACAAAGAATTCCCAATAGATGTGGAAGGTGGACTTAGATACAAAATTGGAAGCATAAAAATAAATAGCACAGGACTATGCAACATATGTGAGCAATATCAAAAAGACAAAGCAGAATTCTTACATCTCAGAAATATTGCGAAAGAAAAACTTCAAAAAACGCTTTACGATACCAAGTCAAGCGACTATGATGCATTAGTAGCTTTAAGTGGAGGAAAAGATAGCACAATAACCCTAATTTTGGCCAAAGAAAAATATAAACTAAATGTTTTGGCTTTTACAATAGACAACGGATTTAAAAACAAAGAAACAAGAGAAAACATTGAAAACGTAGTTGACGAACTTGGCGTAGAACACGTAACCTTCAAAATACCTAAAACAATTTCCCGAAAAGTCTTCTCCCTCTCCATTAAAATCGGAGATCCCTGCACCATATGTCAAAGACTAATCAATCCACCAATAATGGCAAAAATGCAACTAAAAAACGGTATCAAAACCAGAATTCTAGGCATAGATTTAGCGCAAACCTACCACCAATACTACAAACCCATAAAATATTGGAAAAACGTATTTGACATCGAAAATCCCTTCATATACAGCATAAAACAAGCAAACCCAAAAATATACGAGGAAAGAAGCAAAAAATACATACAAGAAATATTAAACGATGTAAAAATAGAGCACCAGACAAAAATAGAACAAGAATTGCAAAAAATAATGAAAATAATTCGGAAATACTGGTTAAAGGAGAAGGAAATAGAAGAATTTGTAAAAAACAATGTTACAATACATCTGCATGCAATAGAAATCTCAAATAGAAACACACAAGAAAAAATACTTGAAAATTATGGTTTTAAATTCCCCAAAATATCCAAAACATTTGCAACAGACTGCAAAATTTCAGCATTTGCCCACAGCATTCATACAAAGAAAATGGAAAAAGTACTTTTATCACAAGAAATTAGAGTAGGACTACTAACAAAAGAAGAAGCCCTAGAAAAATTGAACAGAAAACCAGCCATAAACGAACTAAAACAACTATTAAAAGAACTGAAAATAGAAAAATTAGAAAACATCAGAAAAAGCAGCAAATTCTACGAAATATACGATAAAAACATAATACAGCAAGTAACAACTAAATGACCAGGTTGTTACGAATTTAACCACAAAACGTCAAGCGGAACGTCTGCTCACAGCCAACTCATAGATTTTTACAGCCAACTCTTCCAAGTAGCTGGATTTTTCAACCCTTTCCCTTAATTCTTTAGGAATTCCGTTGGCACCGTAATACGCCCCTGAAATAGCGCCAGTAATCGCCGCTATTGTATCTGTATCACCTCCACCTTTAATAGCCATGACAACCGAATCAATATAAGTAGAAGCCCTAGCAAAACAGAAAAGTGCACTTGAAACAGTTTCCACAACGTAGCCGGAAGTACCCAAAACATCTAGAGCTTCCAGAGGATCCGTTTCATTACTTAAAAGTTTAGAAGCAAATTCTATTTTTTCCACGACAAGATTCTCAATATTCATTGCTGACAACCCTTTTAAAACAAAGTCAAAAATATCACGTCGCCTACTTTCCTCATTCGCATGCAAACACCATCTAATAGCCAAAGCAACCGCGAAGGCCCCATTTATAGCTTCTTCATTTCTATGCGTAATAACAGCATCTTTCTCAACATCTCTATATAAAACTTCAATAGGCATATTGAAATCAAAAAGAGCAATGGGCGCAACTCTCATAGCAGCACCATTTCCAGCCGCCCATTTCCCACTCACTCCACACGTTCTCCAATCACGGGTCTTAACATATTTTGACAAAGCCTTACTAACTGTCATTCCTATACCTCTAAGATCTCCAGACAAAAACCATTCACCATACAACTCAGCAATAACCTCAGGATCAACACGCTTAGCAGAAATAATAGCTTCAGCTAAACAAATAGCCATCAAAGTATCGTCAGTATACTTTCCTTCTCCCAGCCACCCAGCATGAAAAATCTTAAGTTCCTCTTCAGGAATCTTTTTCATCTCCTCCGAAGAAACACCCTCATAAGGCTGACCTAAAGCATCACCAATAGCTAAACCCAGCAAAGTACCCGCAAACTTATCCCTTAAACTTACTTTCAACCAACATCACCTTAACAAATCCAATAAAATGTATTTACCACCTGTAAGTGTCTTAAAGAAAAATATAACGATAATTATATAGAAGAGAAAAATATGGTTTGTGGCCGCTTTTAGACTTCTTTTAGTTTTTCTCCAAGCTTTTTGAAAGCCTCTGGGAACTCTGGTTGAAAACGCATGTAAATCGGTGTCGGATACCGCATCACCTTCTTCGCAAATATCTCCTTAACACCATTCACTACATCACTAAGCATTTTCGCTGGAACAGCAACAATAACCTCATGATCCTCGGTGGCAGCAAAAATCTTGTCCCCCTCATCAGGTAAAACAAAGTTAAACTTCTGAGACAAATAAGTTTGAATTACACCGTGAGCACAAGAAGCGTGTCTACCAGTATACTGAATATCTATAGCCCCACCTACATTATACAGGTAGCCGTGAACAAGTATAAACGCTTGCGTAGGATTACCGTAAATCAACACAACATCAGGTTCGATCTTCGTCCTATTTAACGGAGAAGTAAGAATACCCTGACATTCCCCAGGCTTAAGCTTACAATTCTCAACAGTAAACTTAGCACCCCTTGAAGCCGCTTCGCGATCCTTAAAGAACCCGGCTTCCAAAAGAAAATCAACCAAAATATCCTCGCTATCTAAAGAAGCCCAACCATACAGGAGACGAGCAAAGTTACACGAACACTCGTCCTTGGAAACACCCATAGTCCACCCATATCTCCTACTCATACTGAAAGCCTGGCACAAATTTATTTTAAACCCGAAAATTTTATTTGGCCGCCTAACATTCGAAGGAAACTCCTCATCGCTTTTAACCAGCTTAACAGCCACAGGATAAGTTTCAAGCCTCAAAACATCCATAAGAACAGAACCAACATTCCTCCACTCATCAATATCCATATTATATCACCTCTTAATTAACAACCTTCTCATAACTTTATAATAAACACTTCGCATTTATTGTTGAATTCAATTGTAAGGCCTCTAGTTTTAAGCATGAGAAAACGTATATAATCCTGTAAGACAATCTCGCCTCATCCGTAAACCATGCAACGTGATAGCTTTTCATGCAAACTGTTTAAGTTAATATTTCAAGGTAATTTTAATAAACCATACATATATATTTTTCATGGTGAATAAAATTGTCCATGATTGCTACAATTACCAGTAAAGGTATGGTAACCATACCTAAAAAAGTTAGGGAAAAACTTGGCCTAAAAAAGGGAATGAAAATAAAATTTATAGAAACGGAGAAAGGCTTCTTAATTGTTCCAATAAAAACATTAGAGCAATCCTTTGGTGATGGCGGAAAGGCAATGCTTGAAATTGCAAAAGAAATAGCTGGCTCTAGGAAAAGAGAGAGGATTCACGATGACAAAGAAATATAGGAAGAAAGAAGCTAATGTTTTTGATACTGGTGCGTTTGCTCTTTATTTTGGTGGAGATGAACGTGTAAAGCCATATTTCGATGAAGTTTTTAGAAACGAGAAACAAGGAGTAGTGTGTGAACTTATCCTTGGTGAATTTTGGTATAAAACTTGTGAAAAACTCGGCACAAAAAAAGCTGAAGATTTTCTTACACGAATTTGCACCTCAAACATCTTAATAGTCGAAGAAAGTAAAATATACAGCCGCGCAGCTTTCTTTAAATGTAAATATAGAGACAAGTTTTCCTTCGTCGATTGTCACGTCTTGGCCTTAGCTGAGCTTACAAAAGGCACAATCATAACCACAGACAGCGACTTCAAAGACCTAAAAGAATTCAAAGTCATTTACATAGAGGTAGAATAGCAATTCTTTTTGTTTCAGTTTCCAATGTAGGTTTTGTCGCTTTCGCCTCTTAGCTTTTTAAACTAGGCTGACAATTTCTTAATTTTGCTTTTCATATCCCATCGAGGTTTCCTCAAAACCAAATAATTTTCCTCTTTATAGCTTCATCTATATAAGTTTCCCTTGCATTAATTTTGAAGACCTCTATGCACGAATTTGATATTTAATCGTTTTAATTAAATGTAAACGCTCTGTGCTTCTCAAGTTACGTTTATACTTCCATAATCTTTGTTTAGATGAAATTAAATGATAAAATATTCAGGGCATATTTTCATGTTTCGACACCAAAAAGACACCTGTATATCTTTTACGTGTGGAATAGTTGCAACTTTAGTAATTAAGCCGTGTAGATGTTCAAAATCTCGAACTACTCCGATTACCATTGGATCACAGTCCCCCATGATTTTTGTTGCCAAGATGATATCCCTTATTTCAATTAGTTTATTTAGAACCTGTGTGGAATATTCATGCTCTGCATCGATCATGAGGACTGCCATGCCCTTGTAACCTATTTCTCTGGGGTTGATTACAACCGTTGAGCCTTATATTATACCCTTTTTTGCAACATTCTAAACCTATTTACTATGGTATCTGGTGAGACTTTAAGCTTTCTAGCTATTTCTCTAAACGAAGTACGTGCATCTTTTTTGAGATACTCGATTATCGCTAAATCAATTTCATCCATGTAAATATCACCCCTTTAAAATTTAAATTCGAAATTTTCTGGAAAAGTTAGGACTTCTCCGACCCAAACATTCGTGCCCACACCTTTTACATGAGGATAGCTTTTAATGAGGTCTCTAACTTCGCTTAAATGGGTAATATCCTTAAAAACTGCTATACTAAACAAATTACATCTACCTATCGATGGAACACAGATAAGTACCTCAGGTATTTTTTGAATAAATTTAATTACATCATTTATATAGGGGTAATTAACATCTATGCAAAAACTAGCTATATGCTCGTATCCAAGTTTTTTAGGATTAAGTAGACTGTAGTTCCAGAAATAATCCCCATTTTCTTCATTTTATTGAATCGTCTGATTATGGCATCTGTGGAAACCTTACACTTTTTTGCTACATCTGTAAATGGAGTTCTGCCGTCTCGCTGAAGAGTTCTTAATGTCTTGAATCGGACGAAATCTTTATTAATGACTATTAATCCAAGTTTATGAGGTGGGAACTTGTCGAGTATCGGGCATTTACTCGAGAAAGAGCCGGAGAAGCGATATTGTTGTGCCTACTGCGGCTATACATGAATAGAATATGTTGGCCTTATCATCGAAAAGAGAGAGTAGTCAGATGATATACACCTTTGGATCGGATACGGTATGCCTTCTAAATGTCCGGAATGCGAATGCGACCTTATATACGAAATAACACTTTTGGAAGAAAACAAAAAAAAGAAGCCAGTTTTGAAGGTATTAAAAGAATACTAAGAGAAGGAACGGAAATCTAACATTTTAAATAAAAATGCAATAGAGGTTGCCAAAAATGGAAAAAACAATAGGTGATATACTTGTAGTGGGTGGTGGAGTAGCTGGCATTACAGCATCTTTGGAACTTGCTGAAAAGGGATTTAAAGTCTACCTAGTAGAGAAGGAGCCTTCAATTGGAGGCCGCATGGCTCAACTAGACAAAACTTTTCCAACACTTGATTGTTCTATCTGTATCCTTGGACCCAAAATGGTTGAAGTTTCCAGACATCCCAACATACAACTTCTTACATATTCTGAAGTCGTAGACGTAAAGCCCATAAAAAACGGCTCTGCATTCGAGGTTAAAATACTTAAAAAACCACGATATGTGGATGAAGAGAAATGTACTGGTTGTCGAAGATGTGAAGAAAAATGCCCAGTTAAAGTCCCCAGCGAATTTGAAGCGGAAATGGGTCTAAGAAAAGCAATTTATATACCTTTTCCTCAAGCCGTGCCAAACGTTGCAACCATTGACGAAGATCATTGCCTTTATCTTACTAAAGGCGTTTGCAGAACCTGCGAGAAAGTCTGCCCCGCTGGTGCAATTAATTTCAACCAGAAGCCTCAAGAACTTGTAGTAGAAGTTGCTTCAATAATTGTTGCAACCGGTTTTTCTCTCCTAGATCCATCTGTTCTACCACAATATGGGTATGGTAGATTTAAAGACGTTATAACTTCCTTACAATATGAACGCCTTATGAATGCTGCTGGACCTACAGGTGGAGAGATCGTCAGACCTTCAGATAAAAAACATCCAAGAAGAATCGCAATTATTCAGTGCGTCGGATCCAGGAACAAAAAGATAAAAGACTATTGCTCGCAGATTTGCTGCATGTACGCGGCAAAACAGGCTATAGTTACAAAAGAACACGATCCAAATATAGATGTAATGGTTTTCTACAATGATCTAAATGCATCTGGTAAAGGTCACGAAGACTTGCTAAGAAGAGCTGTTGAAGAATATGGAATTAAATACATAAAGGGTTTACCAAGCGAAGTTTTATGGGACAAAAAAAGTAAGAAATTATTAATAAGGTATGCTGATCTTCCCAGCGGAGAAATTAAATCCGTAGACGTGGATTTAGTAGTGCTTTGTCCTGCAGTAGTACCAAGGGAGGATACATCCAAATTAGCTGAAATTCTCGGAATAGAACTAAACGAGTTTGGTTTCTTTAAGTCTACTGGTAGTGTACCAGTCAATACTAATGTCCCCGGCATATATGTATGTGGTGCATGTCAGAATCCCAAAGATATTTCTCACAGTGTAATGCAAGCACTAGCTGCTGCAGCTCAGGCAGCAAGCAGAGTAAAACGTGTAAACAGGCAAAAAAACATTTCAAGTGAGAAAAAGCCTGTGAAAGATGAAAGACCGTTGGATCAAGAGCCGAGAATAGGGGTTTTTGTGTGTCACTGCGGTCTTAATATAGCTGCTGTTGTAGACGTTAAGGCAGTCGTGGAGGAAGCGAAGAGTCTTGATAATGTTGTTCATGCTGAAGATTTAATGTTCGCATGTTCTAAGGATGGAACAGAAAGAATTAAAGAAGCTATTAAAAAGTACAACCTTAACAGGGTTGTAGTGGCTTCATGTACTCCAAGAACTCATGAACCGTTGTTTCGCACCGTATGTGAAGAAGCTGGACTAAATCCATACCTATTTGAAATGGTTAACATCAGGGAACAGGTTGCTTGGGTTCATAAAAGTTACCCTGAAAAGGCGACCGAGAAAGCAAAAGAACTTGTTAGAATGGCTGTGGCGAAAGCAAGGCTCTTAGAACCATTAGAGCGAATGGAAATAGAAGTTACTCCTGCTGCTCTTGTTATTGGTGGAACAGTTAGTGGTCTTATAGCCGCGAAAAGTATCGCTGACAGCGGATTTAAAACGTATCTTGTCGAAAGCAGAGAGAAAATGGGATATGATCTATCTCTCTACGGGTACAATGAAGATGTTAAATGGATCTCTGATTTAATTAGCTCCGTAAAAAAACATGAAAACATCGAAGTTCTTTCTTCCACTAAAATAGAAGATATTAAAGGCTCGATAGGAAATTTCAGTGTTAAATTAAATCAAAATGGAGCTAATAAAGAAATTAAAGTTGGAACAGTTATTGTTGCAACCGGCGCCGAAGAGTTTAAACCAAAGGGTTTGTATGGCTACGGAAAATTCAGTAACATCTATACCCTAACTGAATTTCAGCAGATAGAGGACAAGGTGAAAAATGAAGAAACCATAGTGTTTATCTTATGTGCTGGTAGTAGGGAAAATCTTGATCGAACGTACTGCTCTGCTGTTTGTTGCGAAAGAACTTTAATGGAAGCAGTTAAAATAAAGAATAAACATCCGAAACTAAATATTTACGTGCTATACAGAGACATAAGGTTGCCAGTTAAAGGCGAAAAACTTTATCGCCAAGCTCGTGAACTTGGAATAACTTTCATAAGGTATAATTTGGATAAAAGACCTGAGGTCTATCAAGAAGACGGAAAGCTTATCGTAAGTGCTTATGACACCACATCCTATGTAAACCTAAAAATATCCGCTGATAAGGTAGTTCTAGCTACACCAATCGTGCCTCCTGAAGAAAACCGTGAACTTGCATCTAAACTTAAAGTCCCTCTTAATAATTATGGATTTTTCTTAGAAGCTCATCCAAAACTTAGACCTGTAGATTTTGCTACCGATGGTATTTTTCTCTGCGGGTTGGCATATGGTCCGCAAAGATTAGATGAAAGTGTTTCCCAAGCGTTAGCTGCTGCTTCGAGAGCTCTTACTACACTAATGCGAGGAAAAGTGGTTACCGAGGCTATCATAGCTGATGTTAACCCAGAACTTTGTACAGGCTGTGGACGATGTGTAAACGTTTGCGAATTTGGCGCAATTAAACTAGAAATTACTTCAAATGAACAGTTAGTGGCTAAAGTTGATCCACTATTATGTAAAGGCTGTGGCTCATGCTCAGTTGAATGCCCAGCAAGAGCCATAACGATGCATCACTTTAGAACTGATCAAATTTTAAACATGCTCAGAGCGGCGTTTGAAAAACCATTGCCAAGAGATCAAGTGAAAATCATAGCTTTCCTCTGTAATTGGTGCGGTTATGCTGCAGCGGATATGGCAGGTGTAAGCCGCTACGAATATCCTCCAGCCGTTGAAATTATTCGAGTAATGTGCAGTGCTAGAGTAGATCCCCTTCATATTTTATATGCTTTTCTACTAGGAGCCGATGGTGTGTTAATTGTTGGCTGTCATCCAAGTGATTGTCATTATATTTCAGGCAACCTGAGGGCCGAAGAACGCATATCACGAGTAAAAGAGTGGCTAAAAAATGTTGGTTTGGAGCCAGAGAGAGTTAGACTTGAATGGGCGTCGGCAGGGGAAGGATTAAGATTAGCTAAGATTATTGAGGAATTCACGCACCAAATAGAAGAACTTGGAATAAATCCGTTAAGAAGGGAGGTTTGATTTTATGAGTAAAATTACAATTCCCTCCAAATCTACGGAAGTGAATTATGACCTTAAATCCAAGATTGCAAAAACGGAGTTAGGAGTTAATGCTCTCTGGTGTGTACAGTGTGGCATATGTACTTCCAGCTGCCCTGTCGCTGAATTCCTCAAACCTCACCAAGTTATTAAAATGGCTTTGTTAGGATTAGAATCTGTGATTAGAAGTAGAGAAATTTGGTTATGCGCGGAGTGCTACATGTGCTATGAAAGATGCCCACAGGATGTTAAACCTACAGAGGTTTTAATTATGTTAAAGAATATTGCAGCCGAGGAGGGGTACATATATCCAGCACTTAAGAAACTCGTGAACCTTGTTATCAATAATGGGAGAATCTATGAAATAACGGATTTTGAAAACGAGATAAGAGCCGATTTAGGGCTTCCTCCAGTACCTGAAGTTAACGTTGACGAAATAAGGAAAATAGCAGAAACAACAGGCTTAGATAAACGTATAGGTATAAGGAGGATTGAAACATGAAGTATGCATTGTTTTTAGGGTGTACAATACCGGTCAGACTGAATAACTATGAAATTTCTGCAAGAAAAGTAGCTGAAACCCTTGGGATCGAGCTTGTTGATCTAAAGGGGGCTGGATGTTGTGGTAGTCCAGCGTTGTGGTCGATTGATGAAACTTCTGCTCTTGCAATAGCAGCTTGGAACATAAGCATAGCTGAAGACTCGGGTCTAGACATCATGGCATTATGTACTGGATGTTCAGAAATATTGGAAAAAGCCAACAAAAAACTTAAAGAAAACCCACAATTAGCTTCCAAGATAAATCAAATACTTAAGAATGTGAAACGAGAGTTTAAGGGGTCAATTGAGGTTAAACACTTCATTAAGGTGTTAGCTGAAGATTTTGGAATCGATAACATCAAGAAATTTATTAAAAAACGTTTTAAAGGCTTAAAAGTCGCTGTTCACTATGGATGTCATCTTTTACGGCCATCTGATATCCTCAAATTTGACAATCCAGAGAACCCAGCTGTTCTTGACAAACTCGTAGAAATTACTGGAGCAGAAAGTATTTATTGGCCGTTGAAGCTTTGGTGTTGTGGAGCACCGATACTTGCAATAGATGAAAAAATAAGTTTGTCAATGGCTAGAGCGAAAATAGAGAGTGCAAAAGAATCTGGAGCCGACTGCATTGTAACCGTTTGTCCATTCTGCCAAATTCAACTTGATGCCTTACAACCCGAGATAAGTAGGATTGCCGGAAAACAGTACAACATACCTGTACTTCTTTATCCCCAACTACTTGGACTTGCTATGGGATTTGCGCCTGAGGAGTTGGGATTGGATCTTAATAAAATACCTGCAGATAACTTGCTAAGTTTTTTAAGTAAAGTTTAGAGGTGAGAATTGTGGTTGAGGAGCTTAGAAAAAATGTTTGGACTGTAAACAGATGTAGTGGGTGTGGAATGTGTGTTTCAGCGTGTGCAAAGAATATTTTACAGTTCCCTGAGGAAGAAGATCACCCAATACTAGAGACCAAAGAGAGAACTATTGGTCTATCGCATGTAGTGATAGATACATGTTTCTTCTGCGAAAAACCGTGCGAAGAAAGTTGCCCAAGATTGAAAGAATGGAAAGATGGACCTGTAATTCGTGCAGTCTCTGTTATCTCAAAGTTGCCGAATGGTAACGTTATCGATGCGCTTTTAGTTTCAGCACTTAGATGTGGATTCATTGATGGAGCAATTGTATGGGACGTAGAGGGAACTTCTTTTAAACCGTTACCTAAAGTTGCGACAAGCGAAAATGAAATACTAAAAAGTGCAGGTTATCAATATTTATGGTTTCCGGTTCTCACAGCCCTAAATGAAGCAATCTACGAAAAAGAATTAAGAAAAATAGCAATTGTTGGGCCGCCATGTGTTGCTCAAGCAGTTAAAACCGTGCTTTCATCTACAAACAAAAAACTTGAAATTTATAGAGATCGAATACGTTTAGTTATTGGATTATTCTGTGATGGTATCTATTCCCATCAGTTAGTAACCAATGAAATAGTTAATAGGTTTAATATTAAGCCTTGTGATATTAATACAATAACCGTGGATTTTAGAAACGCTTTGCTAAGAATTATATTGTACGACGGCTCGGAAAAGACCATTCCGCTATCGGATGTTCGAAAATATATGAGGGACGGTTGTGCTCGTTGCACCGATTTTGCATCGGAATGGGCCGATTTATCTGTTGGTAACTTAGGTTCGGAGAAAGGAAAAACTACCGTCATTGTTAGAACACCTATTGGTGAAAACTGCTTGGATTATGCCATCAGAGAGGGAACTATAGAGATTGCGAAAACCCCCGTTAATATGGAAGAGATACAAAGATTTGTTTCAGACAAGAAAAGAAGAGAACAGGCACAAGAGATAGATTCTCTTCTTTTATCAACGCTAGATGCTCTATCAGGCAAAAAAAGTAGAAAGGAAATCGAAGAAATGTTAAAGTCGATTAGGAGGAAGTAAACGATGGAATATAAAATAGATGCGAGTAATAAAGACTTAAGAACGGTAAATTCTGAGATTAGAAAGGTAATTAAGAACGGAGCCGAGAAAATAGTAGTTGAGAATGCTTCCCACATTCATGGTCTTGCGGCAGGATTAAAAAACGGTAATGTTATCATAAACGGAGATGTAGGAGATTACACGGCTGCATTGAACGACGGCGCAACAATCACCATAAACGGTAATGCTGGTAAATTTTTGGCTGATAACATGACTAAAGGCACGATTATTGTTAATGGAAACGCAGGATATGGAGCTGCAGAATATTGTTACGGTGGGTTAGTGGTAATACGTGGGGATGCCGGAGATTTTTTAGGTGCCTTAAATAAGGGGGCAACAATATTAGTTGCAGGGAATGCTGGAAACGACGTGGGGACCTACATGGTGGGAGGAGAAATAATAATAGTTGGAAACGTGGGTGAAAATGTGGGAAACTGGTTTATTCGCGGTAGCATTTTTGTTGGAGGAAAATGGAAAAGTTTAGGGCATAATTGTAAAGAGACACCGATAGAAAGCGAAGATATAAGAAAACTTGAAGAATATTTTAGTAAGTATAATATAGACGCGGATCCGAAAAAATTTAAAAAACTGGTACCCATTTCGGTGAAGCCATTCTATAAATAAGAGGTGAAAGTAAGATGCCTATATTAGGAGCCTATTGTGTTACAATGGATAAAGAACGTTGTATTAGTTGGAAAATGCCTGGTAAATGTTCAACCTGCGTAGAAGTGTGCCCAAATTCTGTTTTTTCAATCGATGATATGGGTAGAGCTTATGTGCTCAATGACTTAGCATGTGTTGGTTGTAGAATCTGTATTGAAAATTGTCCTAACAATGTGATTCACATTCGACCAGCTGAATCTGAACGTTTCTCAAGAGGATTATGGACATTTCAGGCAATTGAAGAAATTCATTACAAAGCTGAAACTGGAAAATACTTACTCAGAGGATTTGGAACCATGGGACTAATGCCACATTTCGACAACCTAGTTATTGTACCAGCCCAGCTCCATCCACCTGCCCCCAAAGACAAATATAGAGAAGAATGTAAAATGGATGTTGTAATCGGCGAAGGAAGAGTAAAAAAACCCTTAAAACTCAAAATACCAGTTATGTTTGCTGCCATGTCCTATGGAGCTATTTCAAGAGAAGCTAAAATGGCTTTATCCATAGCAACTGCCAAAATGGGAATTGCTGCATGTACAGGTGAAGGAGGTTCTTTTCCAGAGGAATATTATCTCGTACATGGCTACAAGAACGAAGAGGATTTCAAACGTGGTAAAAAAACCTACGAACCCGGTGGACAATTAATAGTTCAATGGGCTAGCGGCAGATGGGGGGTTTCCATAGATTACCTTAACAGATCAGACGCCATTGAAATCAAAATAGGACAGGGAGCAAAACCTGGCATGGGCGGCCATCTACTTGGAGAAAAAGTTACAGAAGAAATAGCTAAGACCCGTGGTATACCGGTTGGCACAGATTGTCTTTCACCATGCAGACACTATGATATCTTTAATGTCGAAGAAGATTTAAAGAAACAAATTGCACTTCTCCGAGATGTAACAAACTATGAAAAACCAATTATTGTAAAACTGGGTCCTGGAAGAGTTTATAAAGATGTTAAACTCGCTGCTGAAGCAGGTGCAGACGCAATTGCTATAGACGGTGCACAAGGTGGGACTGGGGCTGCACCAGAAATGGCTATTCAAGCTGCAGGAATTCCAACGATAGGATGCATTCCACCTGCAGTTAAAGCACTCGAAGAGCTTGGTCTACGCGAAGAAGTAAAACTCATTGTTATGGGTGGAATTCGCAGTGGAGCAGATGCTGTTAAAGCTTTAGCATTAGGCGCTGACTGTGTAGCAATAGCTTCAGCAGCCTTAATTGCAATGGGATGCCGTGTCTGTACGCAGTGTCTCAGAGGGAGATGTCCTTATGGAATAACATCTCAAGATCCAGAACTCCGAAAGAGACTTCAGCCAGAAAAAGCTGCCGAGCGACTGGTCAACTTCTTAAAAGCTATGGCCGAGGAGATTAAAATGCTTACAATGCTATCAGGTCACGATGATATTCATCAACTGTCAAAGGAGGATTTACGAGCTTTAGATATTAACGTTGCAGCTATAACTGGTGTAAAACTTGCAGGCTTAGAAAAACAAGTCCTTGAAAAATGGAAATAATCTACTTAGAACGATCATAAATAGTACATTTCACTAAAATTAAGGATTTTTTACTTCTACATCCTTATATATTGAAAGATTAAGTTTCTTTTGAAACATAGTTCTAGGATTGTGGTCAAATTCTTATTAATAGTTAATTTCTTCGAGAAACTTCACCGTTTCCTCTGCAATTCTTTCAGGTTTATCCAGTATTACAGTATGATCGCATTCCTCGATAACAACCAGCCTTGAATTAGGAATCTTTGCATGTAAAAGCCTAGAACGATCTAAGGGAGTAACACTGTCTTTTTCTCCAACAATTATAAGAGTGGGCTGCTTAATCTCCCCAAGACGATGTGTAATATCAAAACCCTTAATGCTCTTGGTAATTTTCATAAAATCTTCCAAACTTGTTCTTAACATCTCTTTAATAGCCCATTCAACGGTCTCTTTTGGCGTAGAAGGATGAAACATTTCTCTTAAAGTCTTAACAAGCATTTTTTCGTAGGAAACGAGCTTCAACTTAGCCAAAAAGTAAAGCAAATAATACTTCAAATGTCCACCCGACCTAGGAGTGGCAGAAACAAGAATCAAACCCTTAACATGGTCAGGATGGTCCAAAGCATACTGCATAGAAATCATACCACCCATAGAATGTCCCATCAAAACAACCTCGTCAAAACCTAGCTCCCCCAGTAAGTAGTGGAGATCCTCAGTAAACTCCTTAATAGAGGAAGGCTTCTCCAATTTGGTGGAGTCTCCATGACCTCTAACATCAACAGCCACAGTCATATATTTTTTAGAAAGCAACCTTGTCACCGGATCCCACCATCGATGCGTAGACCAAGCACCATGAATAAGAACAACAGGCTTACCATCACCATCAACTCTATAAAAAAGCTTAACACCATCCTTCTCAACAAAAGGCATAACACAAACCCCCAGCTGAACACTACAACAATTATAGTAAACCCGATATATAAAATTGATTTAAACTTACCAAACCAAAACTAAAACACAAATCAATTAATACAATGCAACCCGTATTCAAAGAAGTAACTGTAATATGAATATTTATATCAAGACGATCTATTGGTAGTTCTGTATCTTGTTAATTATGTAACAAGAATTTTTATGTAAGAAGACATATATTATATGTGCATGTGCATATGCATAGAGGTGGAATATTCATGGTCAAAACCATTTCTATTTCCGACGAAGTATATGAAAAGTTGAAAAAAATGAAATTAGAAGGGGAAAGTTTCAGCGACGTAATAAATAGGTTAATTGAAAGAAGAACAAAAATATCAGATATTGCAGAAATGAACATTCTAACTGAAGAAGAAGCTAAAAAAATTGAAGAATTATTAAAGAAATTAAGAGAAGAAAGAATAAAAATAGAAAAAGAAAGAAAAGAAAGGTTGCTTGAACTTATGTGGTGGATTGACATGTATCTCTTCGATACAGACTTCATTATCAGTTTATCGAAAAGTAGTAAAGACGCAAAAATCTTTGCTCAAAAAGTCGACAGAGAACATGCCTATTGCGCTATATCGGTGATATCAGCGTATGAATACCTCATGGGAATATACTACCTTTACATAGATGATTCAGATAAGCTAAGAGAAAAACTTAGAAAGGCGGAAGCAGCATTAAAAAGATTTGACATCCTACCCTGCACCTATGAAATCGCTAAGAAAACTGCAGAGATAGATGCCTATTTAACAAGGCAAGGACAGACAGCAGAACTTGCAGACTTAATAATTGCAGCCACTGCCATAATTCATAATTTGACAATTGTCACAAAAATGTAAGCCACTTCTCTCAAATTCCAAAAATACAAGTAATAACCTACTAGCTTTCAACCATTAAAATAAATAATTAAGGTAATACTTTTCCAGGATTTAAAATATTGTTCGGATCCAAGGTTTTCTTTAATTTTCTCAACAGTTCAACCTCTTCTTCACTTAAATTCAACAGGAGATCTTTCTTTCTGATCTCTCCTACACCATGCTCACCAGTTATTACCCCACCAAGTTTAATTGCCGCCTCATAAATCTCCTTCCTCACCTTCTCATACTGCTCCTCAGTCCACCCCTCCTTCAACATTACGTGAGGGTGCACATTACCGTCCCCAGCATGCCCATAAACAGGTATCATCGCACCATATCTCTCTGCAATCTTATCTATTTCATCCAAGAGTCTCCCTATGTTAGCTGGAGGCACACACACATCCAATATATCATAAGTATCAGGTTTCAACGCTGTATATATCTCACTCCTTATTTTTAAAATTGTCTCCTGTTCCTTCGCAGTTTCAGCAAGCAAAGGCTCCAGTGAACCATTTTCCTCACATATTGCCGATAACTCTTCAAGCTTTGCATACAAAGCCTCCTCATCAAACTCAGCTAAAATAAATATCAAAAACGCACTCCCTTCCTTGCAAGGCCACTCCAAACCCAAATGCTTAGCTGAAAGCTCTACAGCCTCTCTCTCCACATATTCTAAGCCAAGTGGAATTATACCTCTCTGCAAAACTTTAGGAACAGTGTTTAAAGCAGAATGCCTATCATTAAACGGAACAATCATAGTCGCAGTAGCTTTAAACCTCGGAGACAGCCTAATAACAGCCTTAGTAATAACACCTAAAATACCTTCAGTCCCTATAAAAAGATGCATCAACTTACCAGCGCTAATATTATCCTTAACCAACTTACCACCTATATTCAAAATCTCACCAGTAGGAAGAACAACCTCAATACCAGTAACATAGTTTCTCATAACACCAGTTTTCACAGCCCTAGCCCCACCAGCATTACAAGCAATAAGACCCCCTACCTGTGCTCCTTCATCTCCAGGGTGCGCTGGAAAGAAAAGATCTGCTTTCTCAGCAGCCTGAAGCAATTCACCTAATGTGACTCCAGCTCCAACAACAGCCATCAAGTTCTCCCTATCTACCTCTATCTCTTTCATCCTTTCCATTGAAAGAACTATACCACTTTTCGTCGGAACACAGCCGCCTACAAGACCAGTTGCTCCCCCTCTCACATAAACTGGGATCTTTTCGCGATTAGCTAACTTTAATATTTCAGAAACCTCTTGGGCGTTAGCTGGTTTTACCACAACGACATCGTAAACGGGCTGAGGTTTTGGGCCAGGTGCGGTTTCATCTTCCAAATAGCTTTTAACCAACTCTTCACTATCAATTACCCAGTCTTCTCCAACAATACCTTTCAAACTTTCTACAATATCTTCCTTCAACCTTTAACACCCCTCTTCCTATTTTTCAGTTTTTCAATTAACTTTGGAATAATTTCGTACAAGTCGCCAACTATACCGTAGTCAGCCACATTAAATATTGGAGCCGAAGGATCTATATTTATCGCAACAATGATTTCAGAATCTCTCATACCAGCCAAATGCTGAGGACTACCAGAGATCCCACACGCCAAATAAAGCTTCGGCCTAACAATATTTCCGCTAAAACCAACCTGATGATCCTTTGAAATCCAACCCTCATCAACCAAAGGTCTACTAGCCCCAACAACACCACCCAAAAGATTAGCCAACTCCTCCAAAATTTTAAGGTCCTCCGGCTTCTTCAACCCTCTACCGCCGGAAACAATGATTTCAGCATCAGAGATATTAACAACCTCGACAGGCTCTTTTCGCACCACTCTTACACCAACATTGTTCACAATCTCAACTTCCTTTTCCACTATATCACCTTTCCTAGTAGGATCCCTTTCCCTAGCCTTAAACACTTTATATCTCACCGTAGTCATCACAGGCCTCGTACTAGTTTTTATATGGGCAATAAGATTACCAGTGAACGCAGGGCGAACCTGAATCAACTCGCCATTCTCATCCAGCTGCAAGTCAATACAATCTGCAGTTAACCCCGTCTTCAAAGCTGCCGCAATCCTAGGAGCCAAAGACCTCCCCAGAGGTGTAGCACCTATCAAAACAATCTCAGGCTTCTCCTCCCTTATCAAATTAACCATATTTTGCTTATAGTTAATTACATCAAACTCTTTAAGTGAAGGATGATCGTACAAAAACACCTTATCCGCTCCAAAGTAAATAAGCTCCTTAGCCTTTTCCCTCATTTGATAGCCCAGCAAAACACTATAAACCTCACATTTCTTTTTATCCGCTATCTCCCTCGCCTTACCCAACAACTCAAACGAAATCGGATGAATATCTCCGTCACGCTGCTCAGCAAACACCAATATACCCTTATATTCGCTCATCAACATCACCTCAAAATTCCTTCTCTTTCCAGTACCTCGATAAGCTTGTCAACAGCATCTCCCCCCTTAAAAATCACTCCTTTCCTTTTCTTCTCAGTTAACACAAAAGCTTTAACCACCCTGGTCGGCGAACCAGAAAAACCAAACCTATTAACATCAGCGACATCAGCAAGATCATCCGCCGTCCAAACCTCTATCTTCGCCTTTCTAGCTCTCAACTTATCCCGTAACGTTGGAAGCCTAGGCTTATTAACATCCTTAGTAACAGTAATTAAACCGGGAAGTCTCAACTCCATCAAGTAAGGAACACCCATATCGGAAACAACCAGCAACCTTTCCCTTGAAACCTCCTCTATCCTAGAAACATAAGCTACATGCGGAATACCTAAATGCTCAGCGACCTCAGGTCCAACTTGAGCCGTATCCCCATCAACAGTCTTCTCCCCACAAATTATCAAATCAAACTTCCCCAACTTTTTAATTGCACTTGCAAGAGTATAAGATGTCGCCAACGTATCAGCACCAGCAAACCTTTTATCCGTTAGCAAAATAGCTCTATCCGCCCCTCTAGCTATCGCATCCTTTAAAACGGGTTCCGCCATAGGAGGAGCCATACTAATAGCTGTTATCTCACCACCCAGTTTTTCTTTTATTTGTACTGCAGCTTCTAAGGCGTTCAAATCAAACGGATTTATCTCCAAAGGCGCAGAACTCCTATCCACAACACCTCTCACCGTATCAAACTTTACCTTCTCTATATCAGGCGAAGGCTTAATCAATACAACCAAGTGGAAATCCTCCATCAACATCACCCATTTTGTCAGATATTAAACTCACCTTATTCATCTTTCAAACAGTTTAGAAATTAAAGTTAACAGTGGAGGTCAGCTAAGAGCCATTACACATAGCTCCTAACAATTCTTTTCGTTATTCCAGTGAGACGGTTAAGATTAAAATGTTATGTACAAATAAATCTAAAGGATCAACATTGTTCTCTTTGTTCTACAACACTTAAAACTGTTCTCCTCCAATCATCTATATGTTTTCAATAATCCTATATATTGAAACTAATGTCTCGGGTTTTATTCTCAATCCAGCTTCAACTAAACTGCCTATGACATCTTTTGCTTCTTTCTTATCTAGCTTTCCTCTTTTTACAGATAGTACCACAGGCGTTACAGCCCAGTGCGTTTTCACACCATGGGCTTTTGCAACTAAAATCAACTTTTTATCATTTGTTACAAGTATGTCCCGTAATTTTCTGGTCAAAACAATAAGTTGAGCATCTTCAATTTCGATTCTTTCCGATTCAGCTACCCTACTAGCTAAGTCATTTTCTTCCTCAGCTAAACTGTGCACTTGAAGAACTCCTTCACGAAACGCCTCCTCAATTGTTGAAACTCCAGGTTTCCCAAGTACCTTAGCTTCATCAACAGTTTCTCTAACAATGGAGGGAGTTGTAACAAGTTTGCCATAAAATTCTCTCAACCACCTTAATCTCCCTATTCTACCATAGTAAATTATTGGAGAAGCATCTAAAACGGCCATTATTCTTCCCCTAAATCCTTCAACACATCTTCAGAAGTCATCTGCACCGCAACATCGTATTTAGATGCAAGATCTAACATTTCGACATATGTTTTACCAGCAATCTTTGCCGCCGTTCTAAGAGTAACCTTTCCTTCGCGGAGTAACTGCAATGCCCTATTAATTTTCCACTGTTCCACAGCGTTCTCCAACAACCTCCTTATAACATCAGCCCTCTCGGCTTTTTCAACCTTACAAATCTCCTCAATCGCCTCAAAAAGCCTCTCATCAACCCTAGCAGTAATAACCTTCATCAAAATCACCTAATACAAATAAATAAATACGATACAATATAAAAGTATTCACACATATAAAACCGCCTTAAAATCGAATTTACCATCAACATTTTACAATGACTCACCAAGCTTTGGAACTTTTCCCCTACTCTTCACAACATAGTTTGAAAACTTCGCTGGAAAAGAAACACACCTATAAACTTTCCCCTTATACTCTGCCTCACCAATGATCCCTCTCCCCTCAACAAGCTTCGCCCCTTCCTCAACACTATTAACAACACCAACAGGAACACCAACCTTCCTTAACAATTCAAAAACCTCCCTTGTATCCATGTCCTTTAACTTTTCCCGAATCGACTCCCTAATTTCCTCGCCTCGCTCCATCCTCTCCCGGTAACCCAAATCACCGTAACCTAACTGTAAAGCTTCACAAAGCTTCTTCCAAAAATGAGGCTCACCCAAAACACCCAGAGAAACATAGCCATCCCTAGTCCTATAAATACCGTAACCAGGATTCTCAATAAAATCCCTAATATTACCCAAACCATTCAAAATGTGAGCAGTATGAGCAGGAATAGCAGCATAAACAGAATCCAACATACCCAAATCAATATACGTACCTTCACCAGTTTTAAGCTTACGAATATAAGCAGCCAAAATAGAAATAGCAGCGTAAACAGCGGCAGCAAAATCAGAAAACTGAACATTAGGATCCTCAGGCCTACCAACCTTTAACTCCGTCAACCTACAGACCCCAGCAAAAGACAAAACATTAATATCGTGAACAGGAAGATCCCTAAGCTCCGAGTCCTGACCAAAACCAGAAATAGAACAGTAAATAACAGAAGAATTCACCTTCCTAACACTCTCATAGTCAACACCAAGCCTCTTTGCAACCCCAGGCCTAAAACCCTCAACAATCACATCAACACTTCTAGCAAGATCCATAAACTTTTCACGGCCCCTCTCGCTCTTCAAATCAATAACAACACTCTTCTTATTCCTATTAAAAGCAGCAAAAACCGCATCGTAAAACCTCAAAGGTTCACCGAACGGAGGCTCAACCTTAATAACCTCAGCCCCAAGATCACTAAGAATCTGCGTGCAAAACGGACCAACATAAAGCTGCGCTAACTCCAAAACTCTCATACCCTCAAGCATAAACAACAACAAACCAAACAACAAAATAAAGATTTCCAACAAAAAACATATGACAAGAACAGCACCCCTTATATAGACCTAACATAAACATAAATAACTATCCAATTTTAGCCTCTACATAAATCGCACAGCAAATAGATAACAATCAAACCTGTGGGTATGATAATAATGCAGAAAGCCGAAACAAATCAAAATAAAAACCATCAACTACAAATGTTGCAAATAGCAATAATCGCTCTAATACTCGCAGCTCTAACAGTAATACATCAATATATCTCATGGCATAAAGTATGGGAATGGAACCAAGTCATACATCATGAAACAATCGCAATAGCACTAATATCGTTCAGCCTAGGAATACTAATCACACTAAAATACACAAAACAATAAACACGCAGCAAATATCACTTCTAATCCATTCAACCAAATTAAAACGTTTTTCCACGTATTCTAAACCTTTTAGATGCTTTAATTTTCGTTTATTCTAATATCGTTTAATTTTGTTAAAATACACTTTTGCCTTAACCCTACAAATTGCCATAAGTGGTCCAAAATAGTTTAAATGGGACATTTTACAATAATAGTAGTTGTAACCTCAAGTATTTCAAAACTAAATTCTCCTATCAACACTAATTTCTCTAACAAGTTTGGTGTCAAAAATGGACATTAGCGTAAAAAACATAGTCAAAGAAACATTAAAAGATTTACCCACAGCCCTCCAAGCAATAATAGTCAGCAGAGACGGAACCATAATACATTCCAGCGTAGACAAAAAAATCGAAAAACAAATCCTAAAACTCTTCAAAAAACATAAAGACATCCCAGTAAACGACTACGAACCCGAAACCATCGATGAAAACAACCTCCTATTCTACGGATTAACCTCGGAATGCATACTCGCCATAACCTCAACACTATCAATCGCAGAAATACTCGTCCACAGCAGAAAAACCATAGAAAAACTACAGAAGAAACTAGGAGAACTACTAAAAAGTTTCGTTGAAAAACTAAGCGAAGAAGTAGACGAAGAAACCAAACAAAAATACAACACGATATACACACTTTCCCCAAAATACAAAGACATTAAAAAAATTCTATCAACAATCGGAATGATAGGAAAACCAGCAGCAATGATAGTTGCAAACCTAGACAAAAAACTACCAGTATGGCAACTAACCCTACTACTCAAAAAAGCAGGCATAAACATAACATTCCAAGAAACACAAGAAATACTAGACTTCCTACACAAAAGAGGATACGTGACACCAATTAAAGAAAAATAATTCATCTAAACAAACCTATATAACCTATCTAAAAAGTCTTTTTGACTACAAGATTTAAATAGAGGTAGATAATGGTAATCTTGGTTACATACTTGTGAGTATAATACCCATGAGTATAAAAGATTTTGTTGCCAAAATACGAGTTTGTTGAAGACCGTCTAAGCCATATTTCAATGAAAATATAAAAGGCGTATTGGCGCAAGTTCAAGGAACAAATGTTAGAGTTAGACAAACAATAGAATACGGATGCCACTTAATTAACGAGTTGACCGGCAAAACCGTGTTTATGAAGGTTTCTGCGAATCTAATGGAAGGAACAGAAACTAGGAGAAGCAATGTAAAGACGTTGCAGCTTTAATATAGAAGAGAGCTTACCGAGAAGGTTTAGAAACAACTTATACTACAGTTATCCAAACTAACAGATATTATAAAACGGGGAAAAGAGAAAACTGTTGGTTTCCATAGAGATGAACTTAAAAGAACAAGGAAGACGAGAAAAACCGCTGACTTTCATGTGGATGAACCTGATAGGAAGAGGAAAATTAAAAACAGTTCTATCCGATTTTAGTTCACGTCTGCCTCCACGAGATTTAGCTTTTATTCTTAAAAATTCTGTCAGAAATATTTAAGAATTATTATTTTACCAAATTTTCGAGGTATACGATATGTATGTGTTTGAAAATCCTCGTAACGTTTTAGACCTGTTTTCGACACTAGAAATCTTTGCATAGGTATTTATATCCACATCCTCCAGAACATTTTTTCCTCGCAACTCTTATCGGTGGAAGACTTTCCTCTTGTATTATTCTTTTTATATGTCCCAGAACTCTTTTCACATGTGTTTTCATAGTCGGTGTTATTTCGAGTTGAATTACACGTTTCTCCGGCAAGTAGTTTATAATTCCACGCTTAACACATGTTGAATAATTCTCATCGATAAGTAGAGCGTAGGCTGTAAGTTGATACTTATGGTCCATCCACGGCTTCCCTCTATTCGATTCCATGTTTTTATAGTCTAATGGTATGAACTCTTTCCGCTTAGTTTTTATTATACAGTCCACCACTCCCTGCAAATTCAGTTTAGTTGAAACAAGCCGTACAAAAAGCATTTTTTCTGCTCCCACAAACTCTCGAGAATAAAATATAGCATCTTTCCTTCTCAACTCCTTTTTAACATATTCTTCATGCAGTTCTTGACTGTATTCTTGCTGTGAACCCAGCATGGGTTTAGCGTGAAGAACCTTCTCAAAGTAAATGATCCTAGGACAGTAAAAGTAGTGCTTAACGTCTGTAACCGATATAAAAGGCTCAGAAACATCAGATGTAGGCAACTTTATCCTTTTTCTCTTCCAAAACATATTTTTTGTGCTTGCCAATTTCCCGCCTCCCTTTAAAACACGTGTCACAAATGGGATATATCTGCACGTTTTCATCAGAATCTCCAATAAGCCTTTTAAGGTCATAAATTAAACTGTTAAGCTTATTTCTCCTCAAGAAACCTATGAAAGCACTATATTGAATTCTTGTCAACCCGTAGTCCTTTAACGTTTCAGCCACCTTATATCTTAAACCATCATCAGTTATATCGTAAACTATTAGATACCGCATTTCACCACCCCAAGATAAAAGGCGTATAATCTGATTCTCCAAGAAGAAATCTAACAATTTTCCTAGCCTGAGAGTAAATGAAACTTTTTAAAAGCCCACGGCGACCATCAAACATCACACGCGTATCAAGTCTTTCCTGCAAATTCAATAGAATCTTCTCAGCGACATCTTTACGCAGCAAACGATCCTCCCCTTCTTCTGCCAACACACTATCAGGCTTAACAACTTTCTTAGTAATTAAAGCAATTAACGTTCTATCTACAACCTGCTGTCTAAACTCCTCCATTAAATCAAGAACCAAGGAAGGCTTTCCAGGTCTATCAGCGTGAAGAAAACCAGCATAAGGATCTAAACCAGCATAGCAAACAGCCTTCCAAACCTCCGGGAACAAAGCAACCTGATAGCCAAAATTCAACATACAGTTAAAAGGATCAGTAGCACCCCTAGTTACCCTACCCTTAAACCCAAGCTTAGCCGGTAAAATATACTGTAAAGCAGCCCAGTAAACTCTAGCTCCCTCAGCTTCCAAGTTCATTAAAGTTAACCGCACATCATCAACTCTTTCCCCTTCAAGATTTTTAACTTGCTCAACTATCCGATCGATTCTACGTCCAGCCTCATATATTCTGTCAGCTAAGCTTGGATTTGTTTGCTTCCTGTTCTTCGCTACTAGCTTCAAAAGGTTCGCTTGGTTTTTCAACTTACCTAAAACAAAGTTTTGCGCTAAAATAAAACCTCTTTCATCGTTATAAGCTATAAACTGCTCCCTACGAGCCCTAACAGACCCAGTAACCGTCATAGGCATTAATATAGCATAAGGCCATCCACCATACCTTGCAAAAACTATCTGAATACTATGTTCAACCGCAAGTCTGACAGCACTCACAGAAAAGGAAACACCCTGACATGTACAAACAATCTGCTCCACATCATCCGCTAAAATCTCACGTTTCTCATTCTTCTTCTTAATTACAAACCTGTTATGCTTACGACCCAAGAAAATTCCAAAATCATCCAGAAAAATCTTCACCGCAAAACCCCCTAACCATAACAAACATGATAAAAAACACAATCCTTCCTGCAAAGGTTTCCTTCCGGTTTCCCAGGGTCTTTCCGCTCCGCAACGATCTCCAGTTTTCTGTCACGTTCCTCTATCCACCAGCTCCTCAACTCATCGCTAGCAAAAAACAGGTCTTTTTTAACCACAATCTTACCATTTAATATATTTAAGTAAACTACACAGCAAATATCAACCGGAATTTCATGCACACTTTCAAAAACCAACGCATAACCCACCGGAGCTAATCTATGCCACGGCTCCGGCTCAGCTTGAACCTTCAAATCAAACATAATACATCTTAAATAATCATAACAATCTAAACTAAGCAAACCACTTAAACCAAGAAGCTCACCTGAAATCTTATGCTCGATAAGAAAAGGTACCGTTGAAGCCATTAAATCCCACTCAGAAGCATAAGGCTGCCTAGATTTAACATCAATATACCTAGCCTCACAAATCTTAACCAAATAGTTCCAAACCCTTCGAGCTATAGGTAACAGTTCCTCAGGTTCCGCAGGTATCTCTTTCCAACGAATCTTTTCACACCACCTCTCAAAACTCAAATCCCTACGTTGAATAAAAGCTTGTAAACAGTCGCTAACAACCCCATGCAAAATCTTACCCAAAGCAATCTTATAATTCAACTTCCTACGCACCTTCTCAACAAAACCCAAATAAATATCCCTATCACTAGGACAATACTTTGAGCAAACAGCATACATAGGAAGCTTAACATCATCATAATAAGGCTTCAAAGGCGGCTGATGCCAATTCCAACCCCTAAGATCAGGGCTAACACCAACCTCCCTAGCCATAGGCAAAAGCTTACGAACAAGAAGCTTATGCTCCAACTCACTCAAAAAATACATCGCTGCCACACCACGCAGCAACACAACAAAACAAAGTTATAGTAGATATAACTACAATATCCACCAATATAAATCATTTGCCAACCACAAAAACCATCACAAAACCGTAAACACCGCACACTTCGACCTTAAAAACTCCAAAACCCAACTCCTAGGCTCCTTACCCTGAGACTTACAAACAGCATATTCATCAGCCGTAATAACCGGATGAAGAAACAAATACAAATCCTAATCCACTTTGCAAAAGAAAAAGTTATTATTCAAAAACTACGTTACTACATCACCATCTTAACCTAATAATACTTCTAGCGAAGATAAACCCTCCTTAATAAAAGTCCTTCAAGCGCTCCAAGGTTTTCTACATGTTTTGATTGTCTAGGTTGAAATAGTTGTTTGTGTTTTTGGATAGTTTTATATTGATAGTTGCTATACAAATTGATGTAGAATTATGGTGATGGGCCTATGAGTGGTACCCATAGATGATTAAAGATGATTCTATGGGTGACCGTGATTAGGCCCCTTTTGCTGTTTTAACAACTTTTGTATTTTACTTCTAAATTGTTTAGGATTATTTTCATATAATTCCCTCGCGTAGTAGGCTAGGTTGTCAGCTATAAGCTGTAAAACTCGGTATATCTTGATTTTTTCAGCGTAGCTTTCTCTGATTTTTGATTTATACTCTATTTTAGGTGCTATTCGATCGTCAATAATTAATAAATCTGGTTTAAGCTCATATAGATAATTTACAATTCGATTTAAATCTTTGCTAATTTTTGCTAATATCAAAAATGGAAAAACATGTTTTTGATATCTACTCGGAAATTTAATTAAATATCTCCTTTTGTTATATTTAGGTAATCTTGATATATGAGCAAGCCATTTAACCCTGTACATCATTCCACTTTTCAACACATTTTCACATACACCCACTATACTATAGAACGTAACTTTCTTACTGCTATAATCTATTGCAGCCAGCCTTCCACCCATATAAAATCCTCAAAATATAAGTTTACCACTCCATTTTAAACACCTACAACCTAAACCCAAGAAGCCAAAACACGCATCCTATTTAACAACTAACCTACTTTTATCCGAAATTAACTTGAACACCTGATAATGTCAGAGAACAAATCTTCAAAGAAAACATTTAGTAGCAAAATCTCAAGCAAAACTTACGTCCTTTATACTGTTGGAGAACTTAGAGGTGATAATATGCCTTCTGAAGAAGAGAAGAAAAAAGAACCAATTTACGAGAAGTTGGCCCCAAACGAGATACTACTAATTTCAAAAGAAGGACACTATATAATTTACGCTGTAAACAGGAATGGAAAACTAGAAATAAAAAGAACCCGTCTACCCGAAGAAGAGAAATAAAACATAGCAAAGAAAACATCCTCTGAATCAATTTCACCCTTCACGCAAGATTCTAAAAGCCAAACATCTCTGAAATAAAATTTCATGTTTCTAAAGTTTTACGTATTTTGTTACCCCGAATCCACCTGTCCTATTTCCACCTATATTCGAATACTCCGCAAACATAGCTAACATCTGCGTCACATTATTCCACCCACCTTCATCCTTAATCTCATAGACCACCCACCCCGTAAACCCCACCAAAGGCCTCTCCTTAAAAACCACCGGCACAGTCCCTACCTTATGAGCCGCCACACCCACATTTTTAAACAACCACTCACCGTATTCATTTTGCTCTTCTTCGCTAAACTTCCTTGTAGATGTGAATTCGTTCCATAAACGCATCAAATGGAGAAAAACCCTCACATGATCAGGGAAAAGATAATGGTAATCCGTCCCACTCACCGTTAAATAAGTCGGAGACCTAAAAACCAACTTTACCTTCCCAACAAGCTTCTCAGCCTCCCGCTCCAATTCCCCATACCCCTTACTCCTTATCGTAATCGAATTAACATCAAACCCCACATCAAAAATCAACACCCCACTCTTACCGTAAAAATACCTAATAAATTTCTGAGCAAGATCATCCCTCAAAAAACGAAAAGAAACCCAACACGGACTCTTCGCCCCTAAAATTCTCCCCTCCTTCACCCTTTTCCGAGGTTTAAACATTAATGGAGTAACAGAATAAGGCTTTCGAACATTCGGCTCATGCAAAGAAAACGACAAACCCGGATCAACCTGACGCAAAATATGCAAAAACAAACCCCTAGAAATATGACCAGTAAAACAAGGAAACACCACATCCCTATCAGCAACCAACTCCAACAAAACCTCAACCGGCATACGCCAACCACCAAATATACACTCTCAGATTCTTTTATAAAGCTAAATACTTTCAAAGCATAAATGTAACAAATAAATTAAAACCCATTATATTAAAATAAATCAGAAGGGAATGACAGGGGTTAGCATTTGAAATAATAAGAGGACATAAATTCATGGCATAAACTGGTTCTGGTAAGATCTATATCATGTTTAGGTAATCAAGCCATAGTTAGCTAAAATGTTTAAAATTCGTAAAAAATGGGAAGGCTACATTACCCAAATTATTCACGCTTTCTTTTGACTTATATTATATTACGTGCTATTCCTTGTTTTGACTTAAATATTTTAGTAGCAAATATTTATCCGTACACGGAATTAACAAAAGAGCCAACATTGAGTAATAGTTAACTTAATAGCATGTTTCGAGTTTTTACGTCTTCTTTGTTTTGATAACACTTTTTACATATTATTAAACATTCCATAAAACACCGTTATTCAT
>Ga0209410_1000044_pt1 | contig 45449 bp, 52 predicted proteins | sample Mar14436cmmetaG_FD_184135 | JGI IMG/M metagenome (GOLD analysis project Ga0209410, IMG submission 184135) | Marine hydrothermal vent microbial communities from Guaymas Basin, Gulf of California to study Microbial Dark Matter (Phase II) - Marker... ... | reverse complement strand
CTTCTAATATTCTCTCCGGATTGTCCCTCACGGTCTCCCTACCCTTGGCGGTCAACCTAGTCAACATCACATACACTCCCATCTTACTCCCTCGAGATCAAATTCGTACGGAGTAGTAATAAGCTTTCTTCTAGTTGTCCTCATGTAAGGATTCGAATGACTAGCTATTAGCTTGGCTTTTCAGTTACTTTTTCTATTATTTAATTTGCCTATTTCGGCTTGAAAATACCAGCGACCGAAGCTCAGCTATGTCCTGTGATTAAGGATCGGGTACTAGGGAACTCTTATATAATCTTCCAGAGAGTTAGAGAAGGGTGGTACTTTGATACCCGTGTCGGCCTTAGCTCTGCTAGTCCTGTTGATACTGATATTGCTGTCTATGTCTATAAGGGTGATTCAGGAATACGAAAGAGGTGTAGTATTCAGACTCGGGAAGCTAATTGGAGAAAAGGGGCCTGGACTAAGATTCATAATCCCGTTCATAGATAGAATGGTCAAGGTTGACCTTAGAACCCAAGTGCTTGACGTTCCAGTTCAAGAAGTAATAACGAAAGACAACGTCCCAGTCAAAGTAAATGCCGTGGTATACTTTAGAGTAATGGATGCGAAAGCCTCGGTGGTGCAAGTGCAGAACTACATAGCTGCCACCTCTCAGATCTCTCAAACTACGCTGAGAAGTGTAATAGGTCAAAGTCACCTAGATGAGCTGCTCTCAGAGAGAGAGAAACTGAACATGCAACTCCAACAAATAATAGATGAAGCTACAGACCCTTGGGGAATAAAAGTATCTACCGTTGAGATAAAAGATGTGGAGCTTCCTGCAGGGATGCAAAGAGCAATGGCAAGACAGGCAGAAGCTGAAAGAGACAGGAGAGCGAGAATAATACAAGCAGAGGGTGAATTCCAAGCTGCTAGGAAAATAGCTGAAGCTGCCAAGATAATAAGCGAGATCCCCCAGGCCATACACCTAAGGCTATTCCAGACAATATCTGAAGTAGCTACAGAGAACGCAACTACTGTAATAATCCCCATCCCGATAGAGATGTTGGAAGCATTCGGCAGATATGCCAAACTAATGAAGAAAGAGGGGAGCAAAGAGGACACATCACAAGGAGAGTAATATTGTCTCTCTCACTAAGTGAGCAGCTAGAACCGATGTGATTCCAGAGTCGAAGAGGGGATTCAGCTCCACTACGTCAAAAGCCTTTATTTTTTTCCCCAATGTCCGGATGACCTCTATTACTTGGCTAGGTGATACTCCCATTGGTTCCGGATTTCCCACTCCCGGAGCATAAGATGGGTCCAACACATCCAAATCTATGCTGAGATACACTTCTCCTCTTAAACTCGAGATGCTTTCTATCCCGTTATCCCAATCCTCCGGAGGATAGTATTCAATTCCTCTCTCTAAACAGAAACGGTATTCTTCTTTCGATGCAGACCTAACTCCCATCAATAGAACTCTGTCTTCTCCTAGTATTTCCACTGCTCTCCTAGCGACGCTAGCGTGTCCGAACTTCTCTCCTAGATACTCCTCCCTCATGTCGAGATGCGCATCTAGTTGCACGTATGACTCTATGCGATCCCTGATTTTCCTTAGTATCGGGAGAGTCACGGAATGGTCTCCTCCAAGTACCGCGAATTTAGAGTCAGCTATTTCGTCTAAAGCAATGAACTCCTCTAGTAATTCTGGAGAACTAGGTACCTCCAAATCCCCAAGATCTACTAGGTCTACTTCGCATAGATCCTTTTTAGAATAAAAACTAAATGATTCTATGCTGTGTGACGCCTTTCTTATTTCATACGGTGCAAATCTCGCTCCAGGCCTATATGTAGAGGTGTAGTCAAAGGGAATCCCCACCAAGTAGAATTCCCCAGGAGGTTCCCTCTTACTACAGAGGAAATTCAAGTTCTTCACCCATTTTCTTGGTCCATCCATTGAGTGACAATCTGACGTCTTTTGGGATTGAAAACATGAATCTATGTGTTTCTTCGTCATAAAATCTAGTGAATATTCCGTCCATTCTTGAAAAATCGAACTCTCCTATTGGAATTAAAAAGAAACCCCATACTCCACCTGGGTAGGATGGAACTGGGGATAAGTAGGGGAGCGGCTCTTTCTTACCGAACACTTCTTCCAAAGTTTTGAATATGCTACAATATTGGGCTATGTTATAGAACATGGATCCAGCTTGCAAGGAAACTCCTTTTGTTCTCAAGTTTGAGTAAAATTCCTCGGTGAATAGTCTCCTCACTTTCCCATTTGGATCTGGGAGATCTAGTATTGTCACGTCAAATCTCTCTTTACTTTCTCTCACGAATTCGAATCCATCTGCTATTTCCATGGAGAGTCTCCTATCCTCGAATGCTCCTTGATCTATTTTCAGGTATTTTCTTGAAGCCTTCACGACTTCTTCATCTATTTCCACCATTAGCACGTCTTCTACTTGGTGCTTGAGGACTTCTCTAAGTGCTCCGCCGTCTCCTCCACCTATGATCAGGACCTTTTCTACTTCTCCCGATATCATGACGGGATGAACTATAGCTTCGTGGTAGTAGTATTCATCCCTAGTAGTAGTTTGTATCTCGTTGTTCAAGGCTAGTACTCTCCCGAAATCTCTGTTCTCGAATATAGTTATCCAATGATGTTTGCTTTTCTTTCTGAAGAGTATCTCGTCCACTTTGAGTGTAAACTTAGCAGTAGGAGAGTACTCTTCGCTGAATTCCATCAAATATTGGCACTCTCCTCGAGTATGCCTCTAGTTATTTCCATTACAGACACTCTCTTTGGTTTGAATTTGCTCCTCAGGTAATCGTAGGCTCTCCATGGATCTGTTTCATCTCCACAAGTGAAGACGTCCAACGCTACAAATCTGTATTCTGGCCAGGTGTGGACAGCTAGGTGAGACTCCTCTATCACTACTACAGCACTTATTCCGTGTGGATTGAACTTGTGGAGGAACGACTTAACCACCTTAGCATTCGATACCTTAGCAGCCTCTTCCAGATAGTTCATCACCTCCTCTCCATCCAAAACACCATCACATTCATACATCTCTACGACTAAATGTCTGCCTAACCCCCTCAAGGGCATCACCTCACGAAGAGCGCTGCAGACACTACACTCCCGAAGTTATCCGATACTCTGAGTTCTACGGAAGTCTTCATTATTCTCTCTAGGTCCAATCCTCTTCCCTCAATCATCTCAATCGCTATCTCTTCTGATATTCTCTCTGAATCTTTCTTACTTGTTGGACCGGAGTACTCCGCTATAACTCCGTATTCAGGGCCTAATGCAACAGATATTGCTGAGGATATCACCTCCCCCTTCCTGTTGGATTCGTAGTGAGTGTACACACACGGGAGTATTTCTCCCTCAATCAAAGGTCTGTTCAGTTTCTCGACTATTCTGCATCCTCTCGGAACTATGCTACTCACCCTCACTAGATTGAGGTTGCCTATTCCAGCGTCTCTGAGAGCAGAATCAAATGCCGATAACTCAGTGTTCCCAAACCCCTTTCCTGATACTAGGAGTATCTCTGAATACGCTTTAGTCAACTGCATGCAGTTTTCCTCCAGGCCAGTTAGTTTTCCCAGAACATAACCAGTTTTAGTCGATTCGAGACTAACCTCAGTTAAACCAAACCTTAAATATTTTACGGTTTTTCTCTGAGAAAGAGAATTTTCATCTAAAGCAGATTAACTTTGAGAGATCTCATCCATAGGCGAGTAAACTTACCACCACACCGATTTCATGAAGTTGAAGACTCCACATCCTGGTAAATGTCTTCATCTACTCTTTCGTTTCTTGATTTTGTTCCAGAAAGTGTCTCTATTCTGTAAAGATAAGATGTATACCATATATCTTCAGGAATCCACTTAGTAGATTTGTTCCAAGCTTTAGTCTCCTTTATGTAATCCCAATTCATGTACTTATTAAAAGACCTGATAATATCTGTTATTACCACCTTAAAATCATCGAGAAGTATTCTTTGGATTTCCCTCCATTTCTCAAGAGAGGCCTCAACCCTAGTGAGGCCGAAGTATCCGGAACACCTTTCCCCAATTAGAGAAGTTATTCCCCTTCCTATGAAGAGCTGCAAAGCCTTTAATGTCTCAGGAGGGTCCGTGAAGAAAGTGTGAAATCTGCCTACCAATTCGGATGGAAGAGGCTCTCTTAGATCTCTCTCGTGTATTTGAATGTCGAATCCTATCTCCTTGGCTGCTTTAGATATGAAGTCTGTTATCCTGCTGTCTATTTCTATTACTGCTATTTCCTTTGGATAACCTGACAATGCCGCTGCTATACTAACTAGGTCGTCATCTCCGAGAACTATTATTCTCTTTCCACCGAGATCTCCTTTTTCCATCATGAAGGATATCCTAGCTATTGTAGTTGAGGGTGTGACGAATCCCTGATCGTATTTCCTGATAGGTTTCGGTCTCTTCTCGTGATATCTCATGAACTCCTTGAGTAGGTCCTTGTGCTCCTCTATTGAGATCCCCCTTCCTTCGCAAGAATCGCATTCAAACGAAGTCTTTTCATACAACTTCATCGATTCGATCAGCTGTTTTCCTTTATCTGTTAACGATATTTTTCCATTTGTTTCCTCCAGATATCCCTTTTCCTCTAACACATTTATTATATCAGAAACTAAGACCAGAACTTCTTCAGAATCTTTAACTATCTTCCAAAAATCACTAGTTACTAATACAGATGAGAGCACATTCTCTATGGATCTCTCATAGCATTTAATTCCGCTCCTTCTCTCTATTTCCATACATAACTCTTCCAAACGATCCCTTCACCTACTCAGAGTCCCAAGTTAAAATCTTTGTCCCATATCTCAGAGATGCTTTACCTCCTATCCACATCTGAGACTCTCAACACACCAGAATCATTCCGTCGAGGCCACGTCTTTAGGAGGAATTCCTTAGTTGGTATTATGGTTGGCGTATACTGTAACCCTCCATTTCCATCCCATTGGCAGTATTTCCGTAGAAGCCGAACATTCGAGAAGTGTCTTAGGGAAATGTCTGAACGAGTCTCGAGGAGCAAGTTTTTAAAACCGTGTGGTGTATGAGGGAAGGCCCCGGTGGTGTAGCCCGGCCAAGCATTCGGGCCTTTCGAGCCCGAGACCCGGGTTCGAATCCCGGCCGGGGCACCACTCGCTGAAGTGGGAGCATGTTGGAAGTAATACCTCTGTCCTCTGACTCTCTTGGAGTAAGGAGTATGTCCACTATCGTTAGGACTAGTAGAATTTCCGCGCACGTAGATCCTGGTGTAGCTTTAGGGCCTAGGAGATACAACCTGAAACCAACTGAAGAGGAATTAATTGCTCTAAGGGTTCACAGAAACGCCATAATGGAAGCTTCTGCTGATGTGGAGTTGTCAATAGTCACACATTACCACTACGACCACCATCCGTTCCCGGATGACTCGGAGATGTATCGGAGATGTTTCCTCGAAAAGACTGTAATAGCGAAGGACATCTCCAAAGACATACACCAATCCGGAAAGAAAAGAGGAGAATTATTCAGGAAGAAACTAGAAGGGATTGCTTCAACAATTGAGTGGGGAGATTCAAGGGATTTCGAAATGGAGGACCTTTACATTAGGTTTTCTCCTCCAGTCTGGCACGGGGACGTTGGAAGCAGAGTTGGGAAAGTACTAATGGTTTATTTCGAGAGTGGAAATGACTCATTCCTTTACGGAAGCGATGCACAAGGATTGGCAGACCCGAATGCTTTAGAGTGGTCTATAGAAGTAAACCCTCGTTTAGCAGTTATAGATGGGTATCCCACTCTTTTCGTAGGATGGAGAACTAGCAAAAAGGCATTTGAGAAATCCAAGGAGAACCTAAAGGAGTTCATTGAAAGTACTGACGTAGAGACGATTGTAATGGATCACCACATAGTCAGAGATCTGAGATACAAGGAGAAGATTTCAGACTTGATATCGTTTTCTGAGGATCTCGGGAAGAAACTAATTACTATGGCAGAGTTCCTAGGAGTGGAGAATCTCTTCTTAGAAGCTTGGAGAAAGGAAATACACAATGGTGAACGTAAAGTAGACCTAAAGAAGTTCTTCTCTGAGTTGTCTTTGAAATCCGGGACGAATTATACCTTGTAGTTCCCCATTCAATCTAGTTCAAGAGAGAGTTGAAGTACTAATTGGTAAAAGTTAAATCCAACTGAGTGTAACCCCTATTCATGCCGCTGAGCGAGAGGGAATTCTTGGAAGTGCAATTCATGCTCAACCATCTTAAAGCCATGGATGACAAAACAGACGTGGTGATAAAGGCAGCAAATGGAGTCATGGCCCTAATAGTTGGAGTGATTGCCTTTCTAATGGCTTTCGCACCACAGAAACTAGATGAACTGAGTATGATAGCAGTCTCAATACCGATAACTTCCGTGCTTCTCTCCATAATATCTTCACTCCTTCTCCTTTATCCTAAGTTCACACAGCTCGTTTTCTTTGAAAAAGAAGAGGACTTCGAGAAAATAGAGGAGAGGTACTACGCTTCTCTGAGGAAGAAAACTAAATGGATGAAGGTAACCTTGTTCTGGCTTGTTCTAGGAATAATCTCCTTCGTCTCTTGGTTCATGTCCTTGGCAATTGAGGTCGTGAGGCACTAAATTGCTTCGTCACAAACACTCTGAGGGTAATTCTAGGCGAATGTAGGATCCAAATGTTCCACAATCGCAGTAAATGTCGTATTTTACTTCTATTTCCAAGTCGTCTAATTGAGAGATCTAAACGTCACGAAGTACTCGCTCGAGTGAGTGTGTTCTAGGCCTCCGACACCAAATAGAGTTTCGTGATCGGTTATAATGACTAGGTGTGAATCGTAAAAAATACCACCACGGAGAGACTATAAGAGACTCTCGTCGAATACATGTTCATGGACGTATGAGAGTAAGTGTAACCAAGTCCGAGTTACTGCGTAACAATCATCGAGAGAGTGAAGACAACCCAAATTAATAGTCTGAACTTCATCTTGACACTCCTCCTCTCTAATTGGAAATCACAAGTTAATTAAGGAAGAGTATACTAGAGCTCCCCAGTTCCCTATTAGATCTCTTAAGCTAATTAGGTGTTCTCCTGGGGATATCAACTGATTTGAGCCAACATCTATGAGAATTGACCCATAGTGTGGTATTTCCTTGACATATATCGGGTTTATGTGCAAGTCTACTAAGAACACTCCAGATTGTGTCATTACCCCATAGGGAGGAACACTCTCTCCTTCTTCATCTGGAATGAACTCCACTTCGATGACGTAATATACCTCCTCCGGATAATGCATTTCGTCCACTTCTCGATCCTTCCTTATTAGTTCAGATGCTCCCGGTGCTATCTGGTCTATGTTTTGGTAAACTGCTTGTATTGGGCCAATTCCATTCCCTAATATTAATATTTTCATCCCAATTCCGTCTTCATATGCTCCTGACTGTTTCCTTCCCTCTATACAATTGTTTATGGATTGCACAGCTAAGTTTTGGTTCCCTTGGAACCAGAACCCATCTATTATTAGGACGAGGAAATCGTTGCTCCTACAAGTAGTCGGATCAGATATTTCGTCGATGAGGAGCACTTGAACCCTCTCGTGTAGTTTGTAGCCTAGAGGTGTATCTGGTACTGCATTCGCCCACAATGTCTTTTGAATTACACTCATTGCATCTTGGGCTCTCTGTGAGTTTGGATATCCAAGATATGCTATTATGAACTCTTCCGATGCGAATCTAAAATGGGATTCTAGTCCGGGATCCCAGTAGATAAAGGTATCCTTTGCTTCTTGAGGCAACTCCTCCCAAGGTATTCCATTGGAAATTGCCCACTCTCTCAATTCGTATGAGTATTCCTCCTCTGCAATCACTTGAGGAATTGTCTCTCTACCAATCGTTTTTCTCGACTTACTAGTTTTTTCAAATGTTTGTGGCCTCTTCTCTTCTCTCAATTGAATGCTTGAAGTTGTGGAATCCTGCTTCAATCTATCATCTTCTCTTATCACGATTACACTTGGGCTGTTCATCGAGTGAATCAGGGCTGAGAGAGATATGGCCAAGGCCAATAAGACTAGGACTAAAGCTAGCCTAGACTCTTCCAACATATCACCCTTTTTACCAAAGGTGGATCGAGTATATATATCGGTCAAAACCTCGTAATCCGAAAAGACTTCTCACGACTCTCTGGGATTTTCCAGAGAATAATTCGAATGCATATTGAAAATTCAGGCCCTTTAAGTACTATGAGAAGATTTCTGATCCTTTTGGTTGAAAGTAGGGGTTTCGTCTCTAGAGCAGAGGAAAGGTTTATAAAAAAGAGCCCAAGTCCTCGACTGAGGGGCCGTAGGGTAGCCTGGCATCCTCCCAGCCTGGGGCGCTGGTGACCCGGGTTCGAATCCCGGCGGCCCCACCAGGCTGGTGTTGCCATGGAGCAGTTACCCATAGAAGAGGTAATAGGCAGGAAAGTGTTCGACAGTAGAGGTAGCGAAACCATAGAGGCTGAAGTATGGACTAGGGAAAGCGTAGGCAGGGCCATAGCCCCATCTGGGAAAAGCATAGGGAGAAATGAGGTAAGGGCGTTTCCAAAGGGAGGAGTGAGTGAGGCTCTAGCTAAACTCAAGAAGGACGTCTCCAGAGTACTAAAAGGAAAGAACTCTTTGAATCAGGAGGAAATAGATAGTGCGATACTGAGAGTCGATGGAACAGAAGACCTCTCTTCAATAGGGGGTAGTCTAGCATTTGCCGTTTCAATGGCAAACCTAGAAGCGGCTAGTAACTACTGGGAAACTCCGATCTACAAATACTTGGGAGGAATAAGGGCCAGGGAATTACCATATCCTCTAGGAAACGTAGTGGGAGGAGGATCTCATACCATGTGGGGGGCAGACATACAGGAGTTCCTAGTACTGCCCACTGGAGCTGAGGACATATATCAAGCCCTAGAAACCAACATAGAAATACATCGCCTAGTTGGGGAGGAACTTAAGAAGTTAGACAAGACTTTCACTGGAGGGAAAGGAGACGAGGGGGCTTGGGCACCCAATTTGAAGAGCGACGAGATACTCGAAGTCATGAGTAGGATCTGTGAGAACTATGAAAAGGACGTTGGAATGGAAGTCAGATTGGGGATAGACTTAGCTGCCTCTTCCTTGTGGAATGGGAAGCATTATCATTACAAGAGAGAAGGAATAAAGAGAAGTCCTGAAGAACAGATGGAGTACGTAATTTCCCTCATAGACGAGTATGGAGTGAAATACATAGAGGATCCATTTCACGAGGAAGACTTCGATTCCTTCTCCACACTAACAGAAGAAAAGGGGAAGGAGGTGCTCATTTGCGGAGACGATCTGTTCACAACTAACAAAGAGAGGCTCGAAACTGGTATGAAAAGAGGAGCGTGCAATTCCCTGATAATAAAGGTGAATCAGGTAGGAGTTCTCTCAAAGGCCTTGGAGACTCTAGAAGTAGCTATGTCTAGCGGATACATTCCCATAATATCCCATAGATCTGGAGAGAGCTGTGATCCTAAGATATCTCACTTGGCAGTTGGTCTCAGAATACCCATTGCCAAAATAGGAATACTCGGGGGCGAAAGGGTCTCCAAGGCCAATGAACTAATAAGAATTTGGGAGGATTTGGGGAGTCCGAAAATGGTTGAACTACCTAAGCAGTTGAGGTGATGTTCTTGGAAGGAGACACTTTACTCGCGCCAATAGACAAATATCTCAGGGCTGGTGTCCACATAGGAACCCAGCAAAAGACCAAAGACATGGAACCCTACATATATAAAGTAAGACCAGATGGCCTATATGTTTTGGACGTTAGAAAAACCGATGAGAGGATAAGAATAGTTGCCAAGTTCTTAGCCAGGTTCGATCCCAGTTCCATATTGGTGGTGTCTGCTAGGCAATACGGACATCAGCCAGTGAGGAAGTTCGCTGAAGTAATAGGAGCCAATGCCATTCCGGGGAGATATGTGCCTGGCACCCTAACGAATCCCAGCACCAAGTATTACTTGGAGCCAGAAGTGCTACTGGTCACGGATCCTAGAGCGGACTCTAATGCTTTGAACGAGGCCTCGGAAATAGGAATACCAGTTATAGCATTGTGTGACACAGACAACTTGATGAGGTTCGTTGATTTGGTAATCCCAACGAACAACAAAGGAAGGAAGGCACTGGTCTTGGTCTACTGGTTGCTGGCTAGGCAAGTGTTAAGAGAGAGGGGAGACATACCACCGGACGGAGAACTGGAAGTACCCGAGGAGGAATTCGAAACTAAGCTGGTGTAGGGATAAGAATGAGGAGATATCCGGCTGTATCTGGTATGTTCTATCCTTCAGACGAAGAAAGTTTGAGAAAGGAAATAGAGAGATGTTTTAACCATGAATTAGGGCCAAGAGATAGCGAGCCTGCCCCTCCTGAGGAGATAATTGGAGGAGTCTCTCCTCACGCTGGATACATGTATTCTGGGCCAGTGGCTGCCCATATCTATAACAGAGTGAGGGAGAAGAATCCAGAGAGAGTGGTGATAATAGGGCCGAATCACACCGGGTGGGGTGCTGCGATCTCAGTCTATCCTGAAGGTTACTGGGTAACGCCTCTAGGAGAGATCAAAGTCTCTGAGGAACTATCTGAGGAGCTCTCTAAGAGGGCTTCAATAGTTACCCTCGAAGAAGAAGCTCACATAAACGAACACAGTATAGAAGTTCAATTGCCATTCCTTCAGTTCTTGTTCGGCAATTCCTTCGAAATTCTTCCTATTTGCCTGATGTTCCAAGACTTGAATACTTCGATCGAGTTGGGCAAAGCGATATCTGAAATAATAGACGCTGAAAGCGACATGGTAATAGCTTCTAGCGACTTCTCGCACTATGAGCCATATGAAGTAGCTGTGAAAAAAGATAGAGAAGCAATAAATGAGATAATGAAATTGGATGAGAGAAAATTTTACGAAGTAATCGAGGGAAAAGCAATAAGTGTCTGTGGCCCAGGAGCAATCTCTGCCTTAATGGTCTGCTCGAAGAAGCTCGGATTCGATGCACCAAACTTGTTGAAGTATGCTAATAGCGGAGATGTAACAGGTAACCTAGGAGAAGTTGTAGGATATGCTAGTATTTCGTTTGAGAGGAAACAAAGATGAAAATAAGGGCGTCTTCTCCGGGGAAAGCAATACTCTTCGGAGAACACGCCGTAGTATACGGAGAACCTGCCATAGTCACTGCAATAGATAGAAGAACCTACGTAGAGGTTGAAGACTCAAAGAACATAGAGATAACCTCGGAAGATTTGGAAGTAAAAGGAATAAGGATAAGGCCGGGAAAGAGATTCGAAACCAAGGAGGACGTCTCCTTTAGAAGGGCCTCATACATTTTCACTGCTATTAAAGTCCTAGAAGACGAAATAGGGAAGATAAATGGAGCTAGAGTTGAAATAAAGTCTGATATACCTATAGCATCAGGACTGGGGTCATCTGCAGCTTTAGTAGTACCTCTAATAGCTTCCCTAGCCTTTCACTCAGGACACGAACTTAGCAAAGATGAAATTAGGAAATTAGGCTGGAGAGTTGAAGAAGAAGTCCAAGGAGCTTCCAGTGGAGTAGATACAACAATAGCAACATTTGGAGGAACGATCCTATACAGAAGAGGATCATATAAGGAGATAAGATGCAAAGTCCCTCTAGTAATAGGGTTCTCAGGCAAGGGAAGCAGTACTAAGAGGGCCCTTGAGGAAGTCAGGAGAAGAATGAGGAAGAACCCAGAGATCATCAGAGGAATAATGAGAGGAATAGGTCAAATAACAAGAAAAGCAGTAATAGCCATAAGACAAAACAATTTAGAAGATCTTGGAGAGCTAATGAACTTGAATCAGGGCCTCCTATACTCCCTGGGAGTTTCCTCTAGGGAATTGGATTCCATGATTAGGTGTTCCTTGGAAGCGGGTGCCTTGGGTGCTAAGATAACCGGAGCCGGTATGGGTGGCTGTGTAATAGCTATACCGAACAGAAATGAGGTTAGAGTCGGTATTAGATTGGGGGGAGGAATCCCAATACCTGTCAGGACTGGAGAGAGGGGATTGGAAATTGAAAGTGTTGAAGATCGGGGGAAGCGTAATAACAAGGAAGAAGGAGGGGAAAGGGGAGGTAAAAGAAGGAGTGGTTAAGAGGATATCCCAAGAGATATCCAAGGCTTATGATTCCGAGTTGATATTAGTCCATGGAGCAGGTTCGTTCGGCCACCCAATTGCCAATGAGTTCCGTCTCAGAGATGGGTTAAATGAAGAGAACGTCCTCGGCTCAATAGACACCATTCTGTCTGTCAGAAGTCTGAACACTATCCTGGTTAGGGAGCTAAGGAGAAATAGTGTTCCAGCTTTTCCTATTTCTCCATCCTCTGCTTTTACACTAGAAAACGGAGAAATATTGTCATTTTTCGAAGACGTCATAGAAACATGCTTAAGCACAGGATTTCTTCCGATTCTATATGGTGATGTTGTCTTAGACAAAAAGAAAGGATTTGATATACTCTCTGGGGACAAAATAACGGTTCATCTAGCAAAGAAGTACGGTGGGATAGCGATTTTCTTAAGTGACACGCTAGTCTTAGATGGTGAGGGAAATCCCATAGAAGAGTTGAGAGGTAGAGAGTTTCGTGACCTAGGGACGAGTGGACCGGACGTTACTGGAGGAATGTACGGGAAAATAAGAGAAATTCTATCCTATGGTGTTGAAGCCATAATAGTGCCATTCAAACCAGGAAACTTGGAGAGAGTACTCAAGGGGGAGGAGTGCGAGTGCACGAGAGTAATTCCATGACCGAGAATAGGAAGTGGGATCACATAGAAATATGTCTGAAGAAAGAGATAGAGTCCACAGTATCCAATGGATTGGAAGACGTGAAGTTAATACACAATCCTCTTCCCGAGATCGACCTAGAGGAAATCGACACCAGGGTAGAATTTCTGGGAAGGGAATTCTCTCTTCCGGTAGTAATATCGGGAATGACCGGTGGGAATCCGAGAACAAAGGAAATAAACGAAGTATTGGCCAGAATATCAGAAGAATTCCGTATTCCAATGGGACTTGGAAGTCAAAGAGCTGCCATAGAGAATCCGGAGTTAGAGGATACCTATTCAATAGCTAGAGAAGTTGCCCCAAATGCCTTTCTGATAGGAAACTTAGGTGCTGTTCAACTAAATGAGTACACTATAGACGAAATAGAGAGGGCCATTGAAATGATTGACGCAAATGCAATGGCATTACATCTAAATCCTCTGCAAGAGGCCATACAACCAGAGGGGGATACTAATTTCTCTGGTCTATCTGATAAGATATCAGAGATAGCTAAGGAAATAAGAGTGCCGCTAATAGTGAAGGAGGTAGGATCTGGAATACCAATGGAAGTAGCTGAAACGTTAGAGAGATCAGGAGTAAGTGCCATAGATGTGCAAGGCCTGGGAGGAACTAGTTGGGCAGCAGTTGAGGCTGAAAGGTCAGATGGAGTTTTCAAGAGAATTGGCGAGGAATTTAGAGACTGGGGAATAAAGACTTCAATGTCTTTAATAGAAGTCTTACATTCTGCTCCTAAAGTTGAGGTCATAGCTAGTGGTGGAATAAGAAGGGGTTCAGAGATTGCCAAAGCAATTGCTTTAGGTGCAAGTGCCGCTGGGATAGCTCTTCCAATACTCAGGGCAGTTGTAAAAGGAGAGGAGTTTCTCAGGATGGAACTAGAGTATTTGAGAAAGGGGTTAGAGATCACCATGTTCTTGACTGGCAGCAGAAACATAGAGGAGCTGAGGAGGGCCAAGTTAGTCCTAACAGGAGAGACTAGGGAGTGGTTAGAGTGGAGAGGAATAAAGAGTTGGAGGAGATAATTAGGAAATACGCCGTAATAAACGCTTACCAATATGGCGAGGCATCAGTTGCCCCAGTTATGGGAAAAGTAATGGCTGAACTACCTGAACTTAAGAGAGAGGCAAAGGAAATAGCTAAAATAGTCGAAGAAATCGTAAACGAGATTAATTCACTAAAGAAAAAAGAGTTGAGAGCTCTATTTGAGAAATACCGCGAAGAAATAGAAACAAGGAAAAAAGAGGAGGGGGAAACTAAGAAACTTCCTAGTTTACCAAATGCTGAAATGGGAAAAGTAGTAACCAGAGCTGCTCCAAATCCAAACGGTCCCTTTCACATAGGAAATGCTAGGGCATACATACTGAGTCACGAATATGCTAGGATTTACAATGGCAAATTCATATTGCGATTTGAAGATACGGATCCGAAGATAAAGAGACCAGAGCCCATATTCTATGAATGGATCAAGGAAGACATGAAGTGGTTGGGCTTAGAATGGGACGAGGAATACTACCAATCGGATAGACTTGAAATATACTACGAAATTGCAGAGGAACTAATAGAAAAAGGAAAAGCTTACGTTTGTACGTGCATTCCAGAGAAATGGAGAGAGCTTAGAGATAGGGGAGAGGCCTGCCCTTGCAGGAATTTGGAAATAGGAGAACAACTCGATAGATGGAAGAAGATGTTCTCCCATTACAAGGAGGGGGAGGCTGTAGTCAGGATAAAAACAGATCTAAATGATCCTAACCCCGCTATAAGAGATTGGGCAGCTCTGAGGATAATAGAGGGAGATCATCCGAGAGTTGGAAGGAAATACAGAGTGTGGCCCCTCTACAATTTTTCATGCGCCATAGATGATCACCTAATGGGAGTTACACACATACTCAGAGGACAGGAGCATGCTGTAAACGAAAGGAGACAGTCCTACGTATACGAATACATGGGATGGGAGAAACCAGTAGCTATACATCACGGGAGACTGATGATAGAAGGAGTAGTTCTCAGCACTTCCAAAATAAGAAATGGAATAAACAAGGGAGAATATAGTGGATGGGACGATCCAAGGCTTGGAACCATAAGAGCTCTCAGGAGAAGGGGAATAACCCCTCAGGCAATAAAGGAACTCATAATTTCATTAGGACCTAAGACTTCAGACGTCTCAGTCAGTTGGGATAACCTAGCAGCAATAAATAGAAAGATAGTGGATCCAAAGGCCAATAGGTACTTCTTCGTTCCAGAACCCGTTCTCCTTAGAATAAGAAATGGGATACCTGGGAAATATTACCTCAGGCTACATCCAGATTACCCGCAAAGAGGTAGCAGGGTATTGGAAATACCAGAATCAGGAAATGGTGAAGTAGAACTCTATGTTCCCAAGGACGACATGAAATCCATCCCAGAGGGGAAAATATTCAGACTGAAAGACCTATGGAATGTAAAACTAATAGATAAAGACGAATTGTTGTCAGAGAGAGTAGAGACTGAGGAAATGCCTAAGATCAAGATACAGTGGCTACCACTGAGAGAGAGCATTAAAGCGATCGTTGTAATGGGAGACGCCTCTCTAATTGAGGGTCTAATAGAGAGAAACGTTCTCATGGAAAAAGAGGGAGAGGTAGTCCAACTGGAGAGGTTCGGCTTCTGTAGGATAGATTCAGCTTCTAAAGATGTGGTTACGCTCTTCTTCTCCCACAAGTGATTTCTCCTTTATCACGGATCAGCGCCTCTTACTCTCCAAAGTGGACCTAGCCCCAGACAGTATAGCTACTGGAACTCTGTACGGAGAGCAACTCACGTAGTCTACTCCAATTTCGTGAAAGAATCTTATTGATCTCGGATCTCCTCCGTGCTCCCCGCAAACACCTATTTTGACTTTTCCCTTCGATTTCTCTACGCAGATTTTGATTAATTCCCCAACTCCCTCTAGGTCTAGAGTAAAGAACGGGTCTTCCTCTAGTATTTCTTTTTCTAGGTATTGGGTTATTATGGGTCCGTAATCGTCTCTGCTTAGAGCCATAGTCATTTGGGTTAAGTCGTTTGTTCCAAACGAGAAGAAATCCGAGTACTCTGCTAGTTTGTCTCCTACAATGGCTGCTCTAGGGGTCTCTATCATAGTACCTATGGTGTAGTGAACCCTGACTCCCTCCTCTCTCATTACTCGCTCAGCCACTTCTTCGATTAACTCCCTGAGAATTTTCATCTCGCTCTCGTGCATTGTAAGGGGTACCATTATCTCCGGATAGACTTCTCTTCCCTCTTTTTTGAGAGAACACGCGGCTCTCATTATTGCTTCAACCTGCATTTCAAATATCTCTGGATAAGCAATTCCCAATCTACAACCCCTAAAGCCCATCATAGGATTTTTCTCCTCAAGTGTCTTCACTCTCTCGTATTCTTCCATTATTTCACTCTCTCTCGATAATATTTCCTCTATTATTCCCCTGTATTCTTTTCTATTCATTAGTTCCTCTCTTATGGATGGGAAGTCCTTGTGAATTTTGAGTAGAATCACCTTTTCCAGCAACTCCTGGGGATTCGGAAGGAACTCATGCAATGGCGGGTCCAGAAGTCTTATAGTTACCGGTAGCCCCTCCATTTCATTAAATATCTTCTTAAAATCCTCTATTTGGTAGAACATCAATTCCCTAAGAGCTTTTCTCCTCTCTTTCTCGTTCATTGCCATTATTACTTTCCTCATCCTCTCGATCCTTCCCTCTCCGAAGAACATGTGTTCCGTCCTGCAGAGACCTATTCCCTTAGCACCGAATTCCCTGGCTTTCCTTGCGTCTTCTGGAGTGTCTGCATTAGCCCTTACTTCCAATTCAGATATTTCAGTGGCCCAACCCAGAAGTTCCTTCATCTCCGGTGTGATCTCTGGTGGAAGCATTGGTGCTTTACCGAGAATGACGTTCCCAGTCGTGCCATCTATGGTTATGCGCTCACCTTCCTTCACGATAACTCCGCTCTCAGTTTCGAAGTACTTTCCTTTGTCATCTATTCTCATCTCCTCACATCCAACAACGCAGGGAATGCCCCATCCTCTAGTAACTACTGCTGCGTGAGACGTTCTACCACCCTTAGCAGTGAGGACTCCGACAGAGGACTTTATGCCATGAACGTCGTCTGCGCTAGTTTCTGGTCTGACCAATATTACTTCTTCTCCTTTTTCTCTCAGTTCTTCTGCTCTGTCTGGGTCGAATACAACTATTCCGGAAGCGGCTCCTGGTGACGCTGGTATTCCTTTGGCTATCACTCGAAGTTCCTTACTCTCATCTATTCTCGGGTGTAATAGTTTGTCTATTTGGTCTGGCTCTACCCTCATTATGGCCTCTTCCTTAGATATAAGTCCCTCCTTGGCCATGTCTACTGCTATTTTAACTGCAGCTCTTGGTGTTCTCTTAGCAGTCCTAGTTTGGAGTATGAAGAGCTTCCTAAGGCTTCCGTCAATGGTGAACTCGAAGTCCTGTACGTCTCTATAGTGTTTCTCTAATTTCTCACCTATCTCGAGTAATTCTCTGTATATATCGGGAAACATCTTTTCCATCTCTTTTATTGGCAGAGGTGTCCTCACACCTGCGACTACGTCTTCTCCTTGTGCATTGGGAAGAAACTCTCCATAGAGCTCTTTTTCCCCCGTTTCAACGTTTCTAGTGAAGCAAACCCCCGTTCCTCCACCTTCTGTGTTTCCAAAGACCATGGCCTGTATGTTCACTGCAGTACAAAGTTTATCAGAGATTCTCTCCTCCTTTCTGTATTCCACAGCCCTGGGATTATTCCATGAGGATATCACAGCATCTATTGCTAGAAGGAGTTGCTCCCAAGGATTCTGTGGAAATTCGACTATTTCTCTCTCTTTAATTCTATTCGCTACTATCCCACTACTAGGAGGATTTCTCAGCAATTTAGATTTTATCAGTTCTTTGTATTCATTTACTAGCTCCTTTAAAGATGAAGTACTTAGTTGATGATCAAATTCAACGTTTTCCTCGTCTCTTTTCTTGGAGAGTACTTTCTCAAATTCCTCGTGTGGTATTCCCAGCACTACGTTTCCAAACATGGAAAGAAGTCTTCTATAGCTATCCCAAGCTGCTCTCTCACCTATTAGCTTAGAGAGACCTCTGACCACTTCGTCGTTCATCCCTAAGTTGAGTATTGTGTCCATCATCCCTGGCATGGAAACTGGAGCCCCAGATCTCACAGACACTAAGAGAGGGTTATCTGGATCCCCAAATCTCCTTCCTAATTGTTTTTCTATCTCTCTCATAGCCTCTTTAATCTGTTCCTCCAATCCAGGCGGATACTTCCCTTTGGAGTAGTACTCCCTGCATACCTCGGTAGTTATCGTGAACCCAGGCGGAACGGGCAGTCCCATTAGACTCATTTCCGCTAGATTAGCTCCCTTTCCACCTAAGAGGTCCCTCATTCCAGCATTTCCTTCAGTTCTCTCACCAAAGAGATATACGTATTTTCTCTTTCTGGACATGTCTAGTCCTCCCCTGCTATTTTAACAAGAAGACGCTTTACTTTATCGAAAATTTGTCTTTCTCCCTCTACAGTTATTCTTATTATTTCTTCGGTTCCGGACGGTCTAACGAGTACCCACCAATCTTCTCCCTCTATTCTGACCCCATCCATCCTAATTATTTTAGTGTAATCCAATCCGAGCTCCTCTATGGACTCAATGAACTTGGAAATTATCTCCTCTTTCTTGTGTTCTGGAGAGCTTACTTTTCCTCTAATCACTTTAGGTGTTGGCATTTTATCTATTTCGTTTACTATCTCTCCGAATTTCCACAAAATGAATGCAGAAGAGAAAAGGCCGTCTGGTGCTAGGTGATTTCTTGGAAATATGTGACTACCATTTGGTTCCCCTCCGAACACTGCAGAGCTACCTCTCATTTCCTCTGAAACTTCTACGTCCCCGACTCTGGTTAATATTAGCTCTCCTCCTTTCCTCTCGACTATCTCTTTGATCAAGAGGGGGCAATCCACAGTAGTGACTATTCTTCCACCCCCCTCCTCCTCTAACAAAACTGAGGCAATTGCTGCTAAGAGTTTTTCCGGACTGACCATTTTTCCCATTAAAGTGAGGGACAACCTGTCTCCGTCACCATCGAAGGCAAATCCTATTCCCTTCTTAGAAATAGAAAGAAATTCCGAGAGATTACTCTCACTAGGTTCCGGATTTCTCCAAGAGAAAAACGGATCTGGATTTGAATTGACTGATTTTAGTCTACTCACTCCCAGTCTCCTCAGTAACTCTAAGGAGATTGAGCATGGAGCGCCACCAGACGGGTCAACGTATATGTCTAGCTTTTCTCTTATTCCCTCGGAAATCTCAATGTGAGACACTATCTCGAAGTAGTCCAGTATCAAATCACTTCTGTCTATCATAGTTCCTATTTTCTTCCAATCTATTCTTTTCCACGGCTTTTCACTTTTTACTTCGTTGTATTTCTCCTCTATTTTGTTTTCTTCTCGTCTCGAGACCAGTCCTCCATCTCTCTCTATGACTTTGACTCCTGAGTACTCAGGAGGATTATGAGATGCCGTAACACTGAGACCAAAGTCATACTCTTCTCTTTTGACCAAATACGAAGTGACTGGTGTTGGCGATACTCCGAGATAATGTACTTCTCCTCCCATGGACGTTATTCCGGCAGATAGAGCCAGTGCCAGAGGCAAAGATGCTTTCCTGTAGTCTATTCCAATTAGGACCTCCGGAGAATTTCTCCATTCGGCTAAGGCTGCCCCTAAAAGTGAGAAATTCTCTGGATTGACCAATGCTCCCATTTTCCCTCTTATTCCAGAGGTGCCGAAGAGCGTCATCAACACTCCTCCAAGAGGGTGGTGAGAGCTATGAGAGAAGAGGGTATCCCGTGCTCAGTCGCGAATGTTATTCCAGGACATAGATCTATTGTGAAGTCACAAAACCTAAATATTCCCGGAGGTATTCCCTCTCTCGATCCTATAAGTATGAACAAACTTTTCTTTCCTTTTATTTCCCGGAGTATTTCGTCCTTCACCTTTTGAATTGGTTCTCCTCTTGGATCCGTAGCTATCAATAATCTTTTCTCCTTATTCATGCTCCATATTTCTCTTATTAGCTGATATAGATCTCTGAGTGTCACAGAGACTCTATGAGGCTCTCTCCCATAAGTTCTCTTTTGTATCTCGTACCTACTTCTTATTCCCTCCAGAAGCCCCTCTATGAATGTGCAGAGTTCCTCTGCCCTGACTTCTCTCCAAGGAGATATGATTAGATTCTTTATTTCAAATGCCTGCGCACTTCTCCCTATTCTTACACCCATTGTCTTAGAGGCATCCAAAGGGCCAAGATACGGTACCTGAATCACTGTTGTCCTAGAAAGCAAATCTCTCACCATTTTTCCTTTGTTCTTCTTGTAGCCTATATGTCCTTCTTGAATGGATATCACAGACGTCTCTCCTATTATCTCCACTAGTACTGTTTTGTCTGGATTCTCTAAGTTTACTTCTGCTCCGCTAATCTCTCTTATCAACGATCCTAACCTCGTGTTTAATTCTATTGAAGTGAAATCATGTTTTCCTCTTCTTTTGGTCCTCACTGCAAACGTCTCTCCATCTTTTATCCGTTTAGATATCTCATATCCCAAGGAAAGTATTTCTTCCAGCTCTGATCTGACCAAGAAGTCTATTTTTATTGCTTTCTCGATCTCTGGTATGTCTCTTAGGTCCCTTTCCTCAGCACAAGCTAATACTATTCCCTTGAACCCATAAGGTCTTGGTTTAGCTTTGTATCCTCTCTCCATGAGTATAGAAGCCACTACGCCTTCCATATCCTTTTGTGTCTTTATTAGGTAGTTCCACTCTTCCTCCTTCATTTCAATACCTTTGTCTTCCTTATCTCTACAGCTCTCACAGGGAAGATTTTCCTCACTCTCTCTTCCATTTCCTTATTGTATTCTCCTCCTACCACTTTCCTAACGAAATCTTCGAATTTGGTCTTGGATGCCTCCTCGGTTATGTATTCTCTCATTATACTTCTCATTTCATCTTCTTGAGATGTCTTGGCTCTGTATCTCGTGAATGCTATGGCACTCACTCTTATTTTCTTCCCATCAGCTGTTTTCACGTCAAATATTGCGTCTATTCTAGTAGTCCCCCTTCTCACTTTGCTCCTCACGTAATCCCTGGTAAAAGAATGTCCTATGAATTTGGAGTATGCTCTCTCCCCATTTACTCTGTCTATCTGGAACTTCAGCTTTACATGTTGCTTAGTTATGTCATTAGTGAGTTCCCTCAGAGTCACTTCTATTACTCTACCTAGTAACTTCTCAGGAGAGTCTGCAGGAGTCTCGCCGATTTCAACCCCTCCGAAGTAATCTGGAGCGACTACTGTATACCAAGACTTAGCTCTCCAAGCGTCCATTCCTTTCTTCGCCAAGCAAATCCCTCCAAATCGTTTCTACTATCAAAACATGGAGAAGCAAATCCTCTAGGGTAGACAACAAAGTCTTAATATTTTTCAGATCTCTTCCGACTTCCACTATTAGTTTCCCAGATATTTCTTCGTTCTTGACCCCTAGCCACTTCACGAAAACTCCTGGTGGAGCTTCTTTATTCTCTATCTCAGTGCAACTGAATACTAAGCCAGATACTCCCCTAGGATACTCTATTCTTATTTCAGCCATCAATTTCGTTCACCTGTCTCTCTATTTCCTTCTCCAAGAATTCAATCAGATCCATTTCCCTTCCCCTTGGAATTTTAGCTCCTGCTGCTACACTATGCCCTCCACCATCTCCTCCCACCGACTCTGCCGCTCTTCTAAGAGCTATCCCAAGATTTACTCCTTTATTGGTTAATTCCCTTGTAGTTCTAGCAGATACCTTTACTTTCCCATTTTCTGAATTGGCCATGCCGACTAAAACTTCCTCCCTTCTGCCCATGAGCATTGAAGTCACTGTTCCAATTACAGTGTCTCTTATCCTGTCTCCAGCTAGGAAGTACTTGAGGATTCCCTTTTCCTTTAATCCCTCCTTCTGCAGTAGTTCTATAGCCTCTGAAACTTCTCTCCTGTATTCATCTAATATACTCTCCGCTTTCCTCAGGTTCTCGTTTCTGTCTCCCATCGCTACTGCTATGCCCACCCCTGGGAATCCTCTCCTTCCACAGGCATTCAGAAGAGTGGAGTACTCCTTAGCGTCCCTTAACATTCCCTTCTCTGCTGGAAACGTATAAACTTCTCCCACAAGCACTTTGGCTGATTCCACGCTTCCTCCTGTTTTGACTATCCTCATGACTAGGCCTGTTAGCACCTTCTTCTTCTCCTCTTCGGTTAAGTCTACCAATCTCACCCATTTGTCTCCTCTCTTAAGCGGGACCCCGATTTCCTCTAGGAACTCTATTGCCCCCCTCTCACTACCGCTTATCCCAGGCAAATACGGGTTAGTAGTATACTCCAAAGCCTTGAAGAGTGGCCTAGTTTGTCTTCCAAATATCCTTATGTCCTTTTCCACTATAACTAGCCCTTCTTTTTCTGCTTCTTTTAGAATTTCCTTATTCAGTCCGAGTAACTCCCCCCTTGAGTCTTGGTTATCTCCTACAGCTCCCACTATTGCTAGAGGAGATAGATCTCTGTATCCCATCTCCCTAGCGACTAAATAGCATAGACCAGAGCTGCTAACTTCTCTTGATCCATCTATTCCGAAGAAGTGTGGATTTAGTTGTAGTATTTCACTGCTCACTGGTTGATGGTGGTCTATTATACAAACTCCCTTGTTTTTTGGGAGCTTATCGGCCTGACCACTTCCTAGATCGGTTAAAATAAGAAGATCACTCCTCATATTTGAAAACAGCTCAGATATGTTGTCTTTGTCTAACTGTTTAATTGCTTTGACCGAGAACTGTTTCTCCTCCTTGTGAAGAATCGAACATATTATGCCTGCGGAGCTCAACCCATCTGCGTCTATGTGAGTTATTACTCTTACTCTCTCTGCTTCTGATATTGCTTCAGCGAGTTCCTTGATTCTCTCTGACATCTCACTGGGTATTTTCACGGCCTATCTCACCTCACTAGTAACTTCGCCTGCTCTGGATCGTATTTCCACCCTTCTGGGAGTACCCCCTTATTGACGTAGTATTTCACTAGCCTCCTTATCTTGGACTCTATTAGTATTAGCCCTCTCCTAGAATGGAGATCCTTTGGGTGCTTATCTAAGTGTTCTCTTAGGTTTACTGCTCTTTTTATCAAGTTCATTAGGTCTTCTGGTATATCTTGGAGCAATCCCTTCTCTTTTAGTATTTTGGTTATTCTTTTACCAGTTATCAGTTTAGCTCTGGGTATTCCATACTGATCCCTTAGGATTATCCCTATTTGACTTGGGGGGACCCCCTCTTTAGATAGTTTAACTATTAGGTCTTCGACTTCCTCAGGTGTGTACTTCACCCACTCCGGAGGGGAAGTCCTGTAAGGCCTAGTTGAGCCGGATCTTCCTCGTTTTCTAGCGTGCATTCTTGCCATTCAACCACCTCTTAAACTGCTCTAGGGCCTTTCCCCTATGGGAGAACCTATTTTTCTCCTCTCTGTCCATCTCTCCAAAGGTCTTGTTTTGGCCCGATGGTATGAAGATGGGGTCAAATCCAAATCCCTTCTCTCCTCTCTCCTCCTCTGATATCGTGCCTTGGGTTTGCCCTTTAAATATCTTGACCTCTATTTCTGGTTCCCAATAGGCTATGACAGAAACGAATTTAGCTCTCCTATTTTCCTCGCCAGACATCAACTTTAATATTCCCTTGTTCCCTATTTTCTCGAAAATGTAAGAAGAATAGGGGCCAGGAAATCCATTGAGGCAATCTATAAAGAGGCCGGAGTCCTCTATCATCATGGGCAACTTCAACTCCTTAGAGAGGTACTTCATCGACTCAAGGGCTATCTCCTCTAGGTCCTCAGACTGTATTTCTAGATATCTCTTCCTCAGCATCAAAACTTCAACGTCATCCTTCAGGAACTCTTTCACCTCTTCGTATTTTCCTTTATTGGAGGTGATGAAATATATCCTACCTAGCGACGTATCTACCCCTCCTCTCTACGTCTTTCAACTTCTCTAGGACTTCTCTCACCTTTTCGAATGTCTGGGAATAGCCTTCCAGGAAGTACTTTAATGTTTCCTTGTACTCGTAATGAGTGCTCTCTAGTGTTCGCTTGAGGACGTATATATCTACAGCGAAGTCCTCTGCTCTCTTGGAGAATTCCCCTAGGCCGAAGTCTATTAGGTAAAGCTCACCGCCTTCGGATAGTATCATGTTTCCTGTGGTGAGATCTCCGTGAACTATTCCCGATGAGTGCAATTTTCCGACAATTCTTCCTATTTCTCTGAATAGTTCATTGACGCTCTCTTTGCTTAACTCTTTGGATAGCATGATCTCTCTCAACCTTTTCCCATCCACGTATTCCATGACTATGTAGAAATTCTCTGGATCTACCTCCAATATCCAAGGAACTGGAACTCCATTTTCTCTGGCAGAATGCATCAATTTAGATTCTTTTCTAGTTCTAGTACTCCTTATCTTTCTGTCTAGCTGTTTTACCCTGTATTTCTTCTCTTTTCTGAATTTTACTACAACTTTCATCTTATTTCCTGGAGATATCTCGTATTCCTCGAGATATAAATCTGCTTCAGCTCCTTTGCTCATTAGCGCCAATTGACCTCTACCTCCTCTATTCGGAATCTCTGTTTAACGACAGTCTCCTCTATTTTGTGTTTCGTCCCAGACTTATAATATAGAATCCCGGTCCATGCTATCATTGCGCCGTTGTCAACGGAATATTCGGGAGGGGTTACTCCTAACTTAGCCCCGTGTTCTGAGACCATCTCCTTGAGCATTTCTTTGAGTCTATCTAGGGCTCCAACTCCTCCGCAGAGCAACAATTCTTCTTTTCCAGTGAGTGTCAATCCTCTCTCTGCCACTTCAGTCAACATGGCAAATGACGTTTCCAGAAAGCTGTAACATAGATCCTCTGGTCTCACTTTCCCTATTTTTTCTAAAGCTGATGTTAACAATCCAGAGAAGGAGAGCTCCATGCCCTTTACGATGTATGGCAACTCGATGAACTTCTCCCCTCTCTTAGCTAACTCTTGAACCGAAAGGGCCCAAGGAAATTCCAGCCCCAGTTCTCTACCCAATCTGTCTATACAGTTTCCTAAGGCCATGTCCATAGTTTCTCCGATTACTCTGTATCTCCTGTCTTGAAAAGTTATGACTTGAGTGTTTCCTCCACTAACGAAGAGTACTAGGGGATCCTCCAATTTCGTAATGAGTCTTCCTATCTCTATGTGAGCCACTCCGTGATTGACTCCAACTATGGGAATTCCTAGGCCTAGGGAAAGGGACCTAGCAGCAGTTGCCACCACTCTAAGACATGGCCCCATACCAGGTCCTTGAGAGAAAGAGACTATGTCTATGTCCCTAGCACTCAAATTAGCCTTTTCTAGAGATTCCCTTATTAGAGAAGATATGTTCTCAGCATAGTATTGGGCCGCCTCTCTTGGCTTCAACCCCCCTTCCTTAGGGGAAAACACTCTGGATACATTAGCTAGTATTTCTCCCTTATCTGTTACTATTCCGACTCCGAGTTTGTAGGCAGTCCCTTCTATTCCAAGAGAGATCAAACAGCCTCCTCCAAACTTACTTCCTCTTCCATTGTGTGTAACCGCATTTCCCGCAGGCATATCTGTCTCCGTGGTCTGCCATGAACACTCCCAAACCACATCTAGGGCAGAATGGGTTTCTCCTCATTACTTTGTCTCCTTTCAGGATGTACATCTTCCACTTCATTACTCAGAACCTCCCTCATCTTTTTCTGGCTTCTTTTCCATGTTTTTCCTTATTTTATGCTCTGGTTCTATTTTCTCAAGTGACTCCCTGTCCTTGTATATTTTCACGAAGCATCTAGATACTGGTCTTCCAAATTCTTGTTCTATTTTGTCTACTATCACTAGATCTGGATCTGCATCTAGTTCCGCTGAGATTCTAGCCTTAACTTCTGACCTCCTCGGAGTGGGGCCTTCGTGGTGTACTAGTGCTGTTACTTCAGTTCTATTCAGGAGTGGGTTCTCTTTCCTCTCTAAATATTCTATTTTCAAGGTCGATACCCCCAACTATTTCTCTTGCCTTTCTTCTGTCCGAATCCGATATTTCTAAGAGGACTACACCTTCACCGGGCTGACCATAAACTAGGACGCTATGCTCCGAGGAGAAAGCTACACATGGGACTCCTGCTAGATCCTCCTCTCCATCAACTATTATGAGTGTTCTCTTTCCAGAGAGAATCGAATCTCTTATAGATTCTACTAACTCCCTGGTTATCTCTCCCGGAGGATTTCTCACCCTAATTACTCTATCGAACGTTTCCTTTATTCCCTCTTCTATTCCAATTTCTTTCCTCTCTATTTTACCGTCTATTATTGCTATGTCTGGGTCTATACCTACTCTCAACAGTGACTTGGTCACCATGTCCCCAACAGACATTAAGAACTTTCCCTTTAACATTGAAACGAATTCATTGTCCATTTTCTTGAAAAGCTTCCCCCTAGGTTCAGAGAGAAACTCTCTATCTCTCTCAGAGATCTTCATCATCTCACCCTTAGGGCGTATCTTCCAGATCTCTCTATTTTCATTTTCTTAGCTATCTCGGAGTTCTCCGGATCTATTATTATTACTAGTCCACTCCACTCTTCCGAAAGAGAGGAATTGTTGCAGACAGGACATACCTCCCCTTGAACTATGGCATGACAGTTCCTGCATGCTCTTTCCTTAGACAAGCCCTTCACCTCACCCTTTATTAGCTTTGGCCTTTTCCTTCTTTTTTACCTCCTCTTCTATCCATTCTATCTTCCCTAGGCCAGGTTGCTTCATCGTCAATCCTATCTTAGGCTTTCCCTTCATGCTAACGGCTATTATCCTAGCTCTAACCCTATCTCCTGATTTTATACTTCTCCTACTTTCTTTACCGATTAGTACTCCCTGCTTCCTATCGTAAGATATGTAATCCTCCATTATCTGAGATACATGAGCTAATGCATCCATAGGGCCAATTCTAACGAATATACCAAATTCAGCGACATCTACTACTTCTCCCTCAACTACTTCCTGTAATTCAGGCTTAAATGAGATCAATTTGAATTTCACTTCGTGATATGTGGCTCCATCTCCTGGTATTATCTTTCCAACGCCTATCTCCTCGACTTCAGTTACAGCTAGGACTACGCCTAGATCTCTGTCCCATTTCCCTTCATAGGTCTTCCTAAGCAGTTCAGTTACTACTTCCTTCAAGTCAGACCCGAATTTGTCAGGAGGGACTCTAACAGTATCTAAGACCAAGTACTCTCTGTACAAGACTAACACCTCATCCAATTGGGATTTGTGGGTCCAACTCTAGTTTTTTCCTGTTCCTAGGAAATATTACTGATATCCCTCTATTTCTCAACTCTTTTTTGAGTTTCATATCAGCTGTTGCTACGAAAACTCTTCTCTCTCTTGAGATGTTCTCTGAGAGTGAGAGTATGCTGAGATCTGCTGACTTCTCCCCTGTCGAGACGGCATCTATCTTGCTCAAATAGACCTTCTCAGACACTCTTGCTAGCTCTCCCTTCTTCCCTCTACCTCTCGATAACTCAGAGATTTCCTTTACTACTTCCTCTGTTACTAGGAAATCCACATTTCCTAGCATTTCCTTTATTCCCTCCAGCAAATCTACTCTCTCTTGGATTGCATACATCATTACACTGGTGTCTAGTATGACTACTGGACGATCCCGTATCCTACTAGTCTCCATCTACCCATGATCCTCCTACTAAGGGCCGCCCTATCTCCCTCTTGAGCACAGACTGGTATTAGGAGTCTCAGTACTGCCTCATCCTTTCTGAGTTCTACTACGTTACCTATTGTTGTAGATGTCCCAACGTTTATCATGAGCTGTTCTCCCCGCTTAAGCGGCTCCACTTTGGTTTCTTCTGTTAATCCCACGACCTTTTCCAAGAGGTGAATCTCGATGTCTAGCTCTCTCAAAACTTGGGGAAGCGTTCCAGGTTTACCTGCCACTCTACCTATTAGATTATCGGATTTGGTCAGACTCGGATCTAGCTCGGTTCCTACTCCAACTAGTCCCCCTGGTCTCGCTTCTTCTATTTCTCCGTCAGGCACTCTGAGGCTGACCACCTCAGTGTACAATGGCTCTTCTGGATTGTCTCCAACTCCTGGCTTTATCTCTATTTCATCGCCGATTCGAAGAACGCCTTGAATTATCGATCCCCCTATTACTCCCCCCACTAGTTCATCTATTTTTGTTCCGGGTTTATTTACATCGAAACTTCTAGCTACATACATTCTAACTGGTTTGGATGGGTCCCTCTTTGGTGTGGGTATCTTTTCCTCTATCGCCATTATTAGGACGTCTATGTTCACTTCGTTCTGAGCAGATATCGGTATTATGGGAGCTCCCTCTGCGACAGTGCCCTCAATGAACTTCAGTATCTGCTCGTAATTCTCTCTCGCTTCTTTCTCTGATACTAGTTCGACTTTATTCTGAGCTATCACTACGTTCTTCACACCTATTATCTCGAGAGCCATTAAGTGCTCCTTGGTCTGAGGCTGAGGACATGGTTCATTAGCTGCTATTACTAGCACTGCCCCGTCCATGAGAGATGCTCCAGAGAGCATTACTGCCATTAAAGTCTCGTGTCCGGGAGAATCTACGAATGAAACTTTTCTCAGGAATTCCGTCTTAGATCCACAATGCTTACATATTTCTTTAGTGGTGTAGCATTGTGGCTCCGGACAGACAGGACATTTTCTGAAAGTAGCGTCAGCATATCCGAGTTTTATTGATATTCCTCTCCTTATTTCTTCACTGTGCGTGTCAGTCCATACCCCACTCAAGGCTTGAGTTAAGGTCGTCTTACCGTGATCAACGTGACCGACCATGCCTATGTTTATCTCCGACTGTTTAGTCAAGTGTTAACCACCTCTCAGTTCTTCTAGACTCTTTTCCCCAGATTCTATGACCTTGACGTTCACTTGGACTATCTCTTCAGATATGGTGTTCCCTCTAACGGTCTTTCTCTTCCTAATTCCCTTTTCCCTTGGCCTATATCCGGGGCCAGATGAGAGAAGTATTCTTCTTCTTCCTGTCCCTTGTACGTCTTTCCTCATTGGGAATCCATCTTTATCGCTTCCTCCAGTTATCTTTACCTTATATCCGGGAAACCCTATGGGTGTCAAGTCCACAGTGTCTCCTATTTTCTTTCCAAGGAAAATTCTAGCTTTTTCGTCCTTTAGCTCGAATTGATGGGCCTTGCCGCTAGACGGATCAGATATGACTAACTTAATTTCCACTTCACATCACCACCACTACTAATGGCAATCAACCTAGATATTTCCAAAGCTAATTCTCTGTCCTCCTCGTCCAGATCATCTAATCTATCTAATACCTCCTTGGATACCAAGGTATAAAGAACTTCTCCTTCCTTTATCTGTCTCCCTACAGTCGGTCCACTAACCGATATGGCTACCCTACTCCCGCTTCTGGCTTCTTTCAATCTCTCTCCTTTGTCTTGTATCTCTTTTATTCTACCTATTTTCCTACCTTTTTCATTAATTAGAGGATAATTTGGTCTTATTCTCCCAGAAATTACTTCTACACCAAATATAGCTGGGTCACTTCTCCTGAACACGAACCCAGGGAGAATTCTTATCTTCCCTGGAAGAACTCTTTCTTCAAGTCTACGCCTCTCCTCCTCTTTTTTAGATTTAACGAACTCTTCATATTTTTCTATTAGCCTGTATATCACTTCGTCCTTTATTATATCTATTTCTAGCCTCTCAGCCTCTTCTTTAGCTTCAGGGAGAACCTTTACGTTAAATGCCAAGATAGCTCCCAAGAGGGAATTTTCCTTAGAAACAGCATAGGCCTCCATTACGTCTCTCTTGGAGACTTCCCCCACGTCTGCTATCTTTACCTCTATTCCTCTATTTCTCAGCTCGGACAGTATTGCCTCTAAACTCCCGAGTGTATCTGCCTTAACTACTAAACCAACTTTTCCCTTCTTCTCAATTATTATTTCGCTTATTTCGCTTTTGACTTTCTTAATTAGTTCCTCCTTATTGTCTTTCGCCACTAAGACCGGAGACCCTGCCACTGCCTTCTCGAGAGATGGTGCTGCTATTTTGACTCCCGCTGCAGCAGTGACCTCTTCTACCGAACTGAATTTCTCCCTTGGATCCCTTATTTCGTCCAGTGGTTTTGGTTTAAGAAGCGCTCTCACTTTAGTCAATATGGGTTCTTCCAAACTTCCTACTACGATTTCGTCTCCCCTTCTGATCATACCGTCATAGAGTATTACGTCTATCGTGATTCCCAGACCTGGTTCCTCCTTTACTTCTAATACAGTCCCTTTCCCAGGTCCTTTGGCCTCTATCTTTAGATTTTTCTCCAGGTACTTCTGCGCTAGACCTGATATAATGGCTAGTAGTTCTGGAATTCCCTCTCCTGTAAGAGCACTCACAGGGACTATGCACACTTCCCTTGTGAAGTCTCTAATCCTGTCGAACCTCTCGGCAGAGAAGCCCATTCTCGATAGGCTGCCCACTAGTTCATAGATCTTCTTATCTAGCTCTTGGACTACCCACTCTTTTTGTTTTCTGATACTCTCAGATATCGGTCTCATTTCCCTCGAATTCCAACCCCTTATTCTGTCTATCTTGTTAGCTGCTACCACGAAAGGGACTTTGTAGCTCCTCAATATGTTGAGGGACTCTATCGTCTGAGGTCTAAATCCCTCGTTTACGTCTATTACCAAAACCGCTAGGTCGGCTATGCTACCTCCTCTCTTCCTCAGGTTCGTGAAGGCCTCATGACCTGGAGTGTCTATAAAGAGTAGGCCAGGAATAGTTAACTTTCCGCCGAGTTTATCCAGAATAGGGCCACATATCTCCTTTATTACCTCCAGGGGTATCTCGGTAGCTCCTATGTGCTGAGTTATTCCACCAGCTTCCTTCTTGGCTATGGCAGTACCTCTTATCTTGTCTAACAGAGTCGTCTTGCCGTGATCCACATGGCCTAGAACCGAGACTATCGGCTGCCTTATTGACAATTCTAACCCTCATAAAGCCACTCTTCGTCTATTCTCTTGTAACTTAAGATTTCGTCTGGAGAAAAGTATATGGATATTTCCCTCTCTGCATTTTCCTCTGAGTCTGCAGCGTGTATTACATTTCTACCTATTTCTAAGGAGAGATCTCCCCTTATAGTTCCTGGAGATGCATCTGATGGATCAGTAGATCCTACCATTCTCCTGACTAATTCAACTACATTCCCCTTTCCTTCTACGACCATTACTACTGCAGGAGATGAAGTTATGTACTCTATAAGTCCGTCATAGAACTTTTTTCCCTTGTGCATTTCGTATTGTCTCTCAGCCAAGTCTCTACTTATTTTCACTAGCTTCATGGCCACTATCTTGAGACCTCTCTTCTCGAATCTGGATATTATCTCCCCTATTAGTCCTCTCTGAACTCCATCTGGCTTTATCATGACGAAAGTCCTCAAGTACATCACCCCTTTTCGTACTTAATGGTCCACTTGACCTTCCTCGGATTCCTTCCCAGCTTAAGCATGTTCTTCTCGCACTTACTAGAGCAGAAGTATAGTATAGTACCGTCTCTCCTAACGAACATACTCCCCGTTCCAGGCTTTAATTCCCTACCACAAAAACTACAATTCCTCATTTCAGATACCTCAAGGAGCTCTTATCTCCCTAGCCTCTCTCTCTGGCTCCTTCAGCATGAGGATGTCTCCCACTCTCACGGGGCCTTTGACGTTCCTGGTCACTATCCTGCCCTTGTCTCTTCCTTCAAGTATTCTAGCCCTGACTTGGGTCACTTCTCCAGCTATTCCAGTCCTCCCCCTTATTTCTATAACTTCTGCTGGAACTGCTTCGTCTTCTGGCATTTAGAATCCCTCACTTCTTGAGTTCAGACACCTTATTTATTATCTCCTTAACTAATTCCTCAGCATCTCCCGGATCTAATATACAGGCAGAAGCTGCTGGGACCTCTATTCCGCATGCTTTCCCTAGTTCCTCCTTACTAGGTACGTATATATATGGTATTTGTTTCTCCTCGCACAGATACGGGAGATGAGCGACTATCTCCGGAGGGTCTACGTCCTCTGCTATTAAGACTAACTTGGCCATCCCTCTTTCCACCGCTTTGGTAGTCTCATTAGTACCCTTTTTTATCTTGCCACCATCTCTAGCTCTCTGTATTGCATCATAGGCCTTCTCTGCTAATTCCTTCGGTACCTCGAATCTCACATAAGGTTTCTTAGCCAAGGGAACACCTCCCTCAGTGAACTTCATCAGTCATCGCAGACCCACCTTCTAGGAGAGGTATATAAAACCTTTTCTAGAAAAGGGTTTTAACCATCCCAATGGATTCAAAGAGGGGCTCAAGGGAAGTGATGGGTGGAATAAGGAGGTTAGTATTGGACGTACTCAAGCCCCACGAACCAATACTCACTGAGCTGGCAAAGGAAATAAGCAAGATGCCTGGAGTAGAGGGAGTGAACATATCCCTGATAGAACTAGATAAGGACACAGAGAACATAAAAATAACTATAGAGGGCAGAGACCTGAATTACGAGGAAATAAAGTCCAAGATAGAGCAGTGTGGAGGAAGAATCCACAGCATAGATGTTGTTGCAGCTGGGAGGAGGTTAGTAGAGGAAGTTGAGACGATTCAGGATAAGAGATAGAACTCTCGAAGTTCCTAGGCATTGTCTAGGATGTGAGGGGATAGAAGACAAGGCTAGGCCAAGGCATCACCCGACTCTGGAGCTAACGCAAGCGTGCAATCTCAGATGCCCCTTCTGCTATTCTGAGATATCTCTGAAGAGAGGAGTTGAGATAAAACCAGGACTGTACTTCAACGGAAGGGACGAATTCGAGGCAGTAACTATTTCCCAGTATGGAGAGCCAGTTTTGGTAGGAATAAGTAAATTAGGATCATATTCCAAGTGGTTAAAGGATGAAATAGGTGCTGAAAGGATTGATTTACACACAAACGGAGTGATTCTCGGAGAAGGATCTGAAAAAGAAGTAGAGGAGAAACTAGAGTATCTGTACTCCAAGGGGATAGACATGATCATAGTGAGTCTTCACTCAGTGAGGAGGTATTCAGAGGTAACCCGAGGGGGGAAAGAGGATCTAGAGAAAGTCCTCAGACTACTTAGCGTACTAGGTGATTCAGAACTCTATTCTGTGATTAGGGCAGTAATCTTGCCAGGAGTGAACCTAGATGAAATGAAGTCTCTGAATGAATTGGCCAAGGAGAAAGGAATAGATGAACTAATGGTTCAACCTTTAGTGATTTATCCCGATTCGACAAATGCTTTATTGGAAATAGGAGTTGATCTGGAAAGGGTAGGACTCTTGGAGGACCTCTTTTCTATAATGGAACTAGAAAAAGTCAAGATGAGAGGTTGCCTTCTTTATTCCCTTGAGAAAATGCAAGAACTTGGCTTGTTAGACAAAATACATAAAAAAGATTGCTTTGAGGATTCTCCAAGAGAAAAAGGGGATCCAGATATTCCATTGAGGGAAATACTAGTTTAAACATCAAGAGATTAAACGGTTTGGTTATTTCATCTGAGTTCGTCGGTTATTGTCACTCTGTTCGCCCAAGAAGAGACCATTCGAGAAATCGAAAAAAGAAGGGTAGTAATGAGATGAAACTAGGAAAACTAGCTCCAAAATTCACAGTTCTTGCTGTTTTGTGCTTTTTAATTGTGCAAGCGCAGGTCTTCTTGATTGTCACTGAAAGTAGAGCAGGAATGAGTTATAGGAGAATATGTCGAATTGGTGTGGAAGGTGAGACGTCTCTAAGCAACTTTGTTTCTTGCCCTCGCTTCTAGGATATCACCATCTCAATAGGTGTGGCTCTAGAGCCAGTCGTTTATGAAACTTCACGTATATACAAAGCGTTAGATGAAATGTCAGAGCCAGCAGACCTTACATTTCATCCTCCACTAAATAATTTATCACGTATTCGGATAAATCTCCCGCGTATTCCCCTGTTCTCTTGATACTCTCTATGATGTAACCCACTGAAATAGCCGTTTTACCTTTCTGTTGCAAAGCAAAAGTACTGATGTCTTCACAATAAGATACGAGCTTTGTTATCGAGTCAATGTTCCTATTGGCTGCCTCCATATCTCTTTTAAAGAACGATTCCACACTCTTGTTGAAAATCTCTAATGCGAAGTTGCTGGCAGATACAAGAGTATCAATGACTTCTTCGTCTATTTTTCTGTCAATGAGATTAAGCACGTTTTTTGAAATCCTAACTGCATGATCCCCAATACGTTCTATGATTCTGCTTATTAGGGAGTAATTAGCGATAGTTCCCGTGGTAATGCCCATCCTTCGGGCAAGGATTGCGTTTTTCGACACTATGTTCTGTTGACGTACAATCAACCAGTGCAATCTGTCTACTTCATCATCCCTTAGCACCACGTCCTCAGCCAATGCTTTGTCTTTATTCTTTAGGGCACTAATGGCATCCTTATGCATGTTTTTCACAATGACGTACATCCTTCTAATGGTGTTCTCAAACGGCATCTCTACAGGATCAAGTATGTCTTTTATCGTGATGGATGTGGCTGTTTCTTCTATGACTTCCTGGCCTATTGCTAAGTTGGCGAACTTCCTAACAGTCGTTCTCACGAACGGAGGTATTGTCCTACTCGATTTTATTTTGATAGTGGTGTATCCCGATATGTACGCTCCGATTAAGCATCGAAATAAATGCGTTGGCTCGTTTATGCTGTCTACGTCAAATTCCTTTGTTCTTTGTAACCGCTTCTCATTGACATTTGGTGTAATTAGTAATGTCCCATCAGGTTGGGTGATTATCCCTAATGGGTCATTTTTCTTTACGTTCGATGATTTTATCCAAGCTTTGGGGAGTGAGATAACGTAAGACGATCCACCTGTAACCTGAACCTTTCTGATCTCCACTTCACCACCCTGAGCTGGATGTGGCACTATAGTTTTTAAAGTTTTCTATATTTGGACGTATTCGCAAATGATGTATATTGAGATAATTATTTAGATATAGTTTATGTCGAAAAAGTATATATTTATGGGCATTACTATGGCGAATGGGTGGAGGAAGTGGGCAAGAAAAATAAAAGAGGAGTCGCTATCGGAGCTGCTACAAGCATTGTAGGGATAGTTATCATTGCGGCAGCGCTTGGTGGATGGTTTGAAGACAAGAACGTGCAAACCATAACAGTAATGGGTTCCACGACTGTTTTACCTATTGTCCAGAGAGCAAGCGAAGCGTATATGGAGAAGCACAGTGATGTGGACATACGGGTGAGCGGTGGCGGTTCCAGTGTTGGGATACGAGCTGTAGGCGAAGGTACGGCTGATATCGGAATGGCATCAAGAGATCTGAAAAGTAGTGAAAAAAAGGAATATCCGAGCCTAAAAAAGACTGTTATAGCAAGAGATGGCATTGCAATTATTGTACACCCGGATAATCCTGTATCGAGTCTTACGCTGGAACAAATAAGGGGGATATACAACGGAACCTACACGAATTGGAAAGACGTCGGTGGCCCTGACATGGAGATTGTTGTTATCAACAGAGACAGCGCATCTGGAACACGAGAGTTCTTTTGGAAGCATGTAATGCATAAGGAGAACTTCGTAGAAGGTGCGCTTGAAAAGAATTCAAACGCTGCAGTAAAACTAACAGTGAGTCAGACACCTGGGGCGATAGGGTATGTCGGTTTAGGTTATGTGGATGCTTCTGTAAAAGCAATAAAGATCAACGTGAATGGGGAACTCATAGAGCCTACAGTAGCAAATGTGTTGAACGGTAGTTATCCTATCGCCCGTTCGCTGTACCTTTTCACAAACGGGGAGCCGAAAGGTGTTGTAAAAGAATTTATAGAATTTATACTAAGTCCCGAAGGGCAGAAAATCGTGGAAGACGAGGGATTCGTACCCATCCGTTGAACAGTACTTCCTAGCACCTCATCTTTCTACTTTTTTAGGTAGATGAAGATGTCATTCATTCATGCATTCACTAGCTATGTCCGTAAACGAGTGGGAAGACGAATTCTCAGTGAGATCTGCATAGAGGGGGCATTGTTCTCATGCGCGATATTCGCTGTAGTAGTTATTTCCCTCATTATATCGTTCCTATTCACAGAGGGATATCCGATACCCAACGGGTTGTGGGATTTCTTGTCAGGAAAGAGTTGGAACCCAACGGGCAGTCCTCCAAGTTACGGGGCACTTCCACTCATTATTGGCACCCTACTTGTGACTTTAGGCGCAATGATTATTGCGATTCCATTGGGAATAGGGAGCGCGATATTCATTTCAGAAATTGCACCTCCCAAAGCCAGAGCGTTTTTTAAGTCGGGAATAGAGCTACTCGCAGGCATCCCTTCAGTTGTCTATGGATTCTTTGGCTTGATAGTACTGACCGATTGGTTGAGAACCACATTTAATAAGCCTTCTGGGGAATGTTGGCTTGCAGGTTCAATCATACTCGGGATAATGGCTCTGCCAACGATAATAAGTGTCTCAGAGGACGCTATTAGTTCGGTTCCGAGAGAGTATAGAGAGGCATCATTTGCCATTGGTGCAACTCGATGGCAAACTATAAGCAGAGTGACAATACCCTCCGCGCTGTCTGGCATCACTGCTGCAATAATTCTCGGGATTGGGCGAGCCATTGGCGAGACAATGGCAGTAATGATGGTAACGGGTAACGCTGCGATAATACCACAACCAATTACAAACGTATTTTCACCAATAAGAACAATAACCGGGACTCTAGGAATTGAAATGGGTGAAGTAGCGCGGGGTAGTCCTCATTATCATGCATTATTTGACTTAGCACTAATACTGTTCGTTATAGTCCTCATTATAGATGTGATTGCGACTACTATTGTCCTAGGAAAATTAAAGGAGAAGCACATGTCAACGTCGAAGAAGAAAAGGAGGGGCACGTCCCAAAGGAGTGTGCATTGGATCAAGCGTGGTGTGTACGTTCTACTTGGCTTAGTCATCCTATGGGCGTTAGTCCTATGGGTTGGCGTAGTGATAACCACTCTAGTAGTTCTAATTACATTCTGCTGCTACCTCGCCACTAGGAGAATCTCCGCTAGGAATTCCCAGAGAATAGCTTTTGGTATTGTTACGCTATCAGCAATTACTGTATTATTTGCACTATGTATCCTCTTGTATTACATTGTAACAAATGGGATCGGGGCATTGAGCTGGGAATTCCTGTCTCAGAGTCCTAGAGACCTAGGTAGGAGCGGAGGAATATACCCCGCAATCATGGGCACTTTGTATTTGGTTGGTGGCGCTATACTTCTTGCATTGCCTATCGGCACAGGCGCTGCTATCTATTTGGCAGAGTACGCAGGAGAAGGTAAGATGACGAAGATAGTTCGAACTGGTGTAGATATCCTAAACGGCACACCATCCATTGTTTTTGGCTTGTTTGGGTTTGCATTTTTTGTTCTATATCTAAACTTAGGCGTGTCTCTGTTGGCAGGGCAAATGACACTAGCTTGCATGGTGCTACCCACGATAATAAGAACGGCGGAGGAATCACTAAAAAGCGTGCCTCGATCTTTGAGAGAGGGGAGCTTAGCACTAGGTGCTACGAAATGGCAGACAATAAGGAAAGTGGTCCTACCCTCTGCCATGCCAGGAATAGTTACGGGAACGATCCTCAGTATCGGCAGAGCCGCTGGCGAGACTGCGCCAATTATGTTCACTGCCGCCGTCTTCAGTCAAAGATTCTTCCAGTTTTCAATGACGGAGCCAGTAATGGCCTTACCTTTCCATTTGTTTACACTTGCAACGAGCGTTCCTGGCGCAGAGCGAAACGCCTATGGCACCGCATTGGTACTCTTATTGCTGGTTATTGGTCTTTACTCCTTTGCAGTTATTATTCGTAATCATTACAAGAAAAAGATGAGGTGGTAAGCCAAATGTCAAGAAACGTCATAGAAACTGTCGATCTGAACGTGTGGTATGGGGATAACCATGCCCTCAAAAACATAAGTATGAAGGTAAAGCGGAATAAGGTGACGGCCTTAATAGGACCTTCGGGATGCGGGAAGTCCACACTCATTAGGTGTTTCAATCGCATGAATGACACAGTTGATGGTTGTAGAATATCTGGGAAGGTGTTTTTCAACGGAAAAGACATCTATGGGTCGGATATTGATGTGGTAGCAATAAGAAAGAAAATAGGCATGGTGTTTCAAAAACCGAACCCATTCCCCAAGTCCATATATGAAAACGTAGCCTATGGGCCGAGGATTCACGGTATAAACGACAAGGAAACTCTCGATCGCATTGTCGAAAAGAGTCTGAAAAGAGCTGCCCTTTGGGAGGAAGTCAAAGATAGGTTGGATGAATCTGCAATGGGTCTGTCAGGTGGTCAACAGCAAAGATTGTGCATTGCAAGAGCATTAGCCGTTGAACCTGAGGTCATACTAATGGATGAGCCCTGTTCTGCTTTGGATCCCATTGCAACAGCGAAAATCGAGGATTTAATTGTCGAATTGGGGAGAAAATATACTGTGATTATCGTGACGCATAACATGCAACAGGCCGCGAGAGTTAGTGATTATACTGGATTCCTCTACCTCGGACAGCTCATTGAGTTTGGGAGAACAAGGCAAATATTCGAGAATCCGAAGGAAGAACTTACTCAAAAATACATTACAGGCAGATTTGGGTAGGTGATAAAGGATGTCACATAAAAAGTTCCATGCGGAATTGGAAAATCTCAAAGAGGAAGTCCTGAGAATGGGGGAATTAGCTAAAGAGATGCTTCGAAGATCTGTTGAGGCGTTGGATGCTCAGGATACAACACTAGCGGAATGGGTAATTTCGAAGAAGGACGAAATATCTGATATGGACGATCGCATTGAACAATATGCTCTCAAATTACTCGCGCTTTATCAACCAATGGCCAACGACCTGAGGATTATTGCGTGTTCTCTGAAGATGATCACATACTTAACAAGAATTGGGCGTTATGGAAAAGACATAGCTAATATCGCGAAGGAGTTATTTGCGAAGCCACACGTAGCGAAGTTGGTCAATATTCCGTACATGGCAGATATCGTCTGTAGGATGATCGATGATGTTCTTAAGGCATTTGAAACTAGGGACTTGTCCTTAATCAAAGACTTTCATGAAAGAGACGATTCTCTGGATGCACTTCGGTGGTCAATATTCCGGGAATGTCTCACTTACATGATGGAGGATCCAAAAAACATCACATGGTGTGCACATTACATTATGATTGCTAAGTACTTAGAAAGATGTGGAGACAATGCATGCAAAATAGCTGAGAAAGTATATTACATGGTGACTGGAGAACGTGTTGAGATAAAATAACCGGCCTGCTCTGTTGAAAATATTGGGATTAGTAAATCCGGTGATTGAAATGAGGCCAAGAGCAATATTAATCCTGATAATTTTTTCTATTTCTCTTTTCCAAATTGGGTTCGTGATTGGAGAGAGGGGAATAGAGATCCCTCTGATAAAAGTGAGGAAGTTCGAGAGAATTCCCTATGAATTTCATGGTGAAGAAGTGAAAGGAGAAGTCAATCCCTTTCTTCTATACGCCAGAAACTTCCTGGTACACTCTATTGCAGCTTGGTCTATTAACACTTCCGGCGATCTCAGTAATTTCTTGTCCTCGATTGTAGCCCCATATTACATGGTGATATTTCCTGGAATGAAGGTGTCTCTCCCAATACCAATAGTACACTACGCAGACAAGGAGGAGAAGATAGTTGACTTCGCCTTCTTATTACTGATTGGATATCATGCACTTGATAACCAAGGGAGACTGGAGGGGAGATGCAGTTGGGTGAGGGAAGAATGTGGCCTAAAGGGCTTCTTGATACACCACGTCCCTCTGGTTGCTTTACCAGTATACGTTCCCCTAGTGGATGGTGTAGTAAACGGAGACATTCTCTTCTTAGAAGAAAAGGACTTCGAGTTCTATGCATCCATGGGCTGGTGCATCTTCTATAGACCACTAGAAATCCTCTTCGGTGGCTTGTTCTATGCCTCCTCGACTCTCATGTGGATAGCGGGACTAAAGACTTTATTCAACTTTTTACGGCTCTTGGCTAGGAGAATATCTAGGAGAGAGTTCAAGTCCCTCGTGAGAAGAGAGTACAAAGGCAAATGGAAATTCGTTAAGCCTTTATTAAAGTGGGCAATCCTCCTTACTTTTATCAGTGCTCTAATAGAGGGATTCGTCTGGAGAGTAATTTACGACGCAATGGAAATAGAATTCGGAATCGAGTTATTCGAGTCAGAACTTCTCTATTATCTGGGCCTCTCCTCAGACTTCACGTATCCGGCACTCTCCATTCTGATAGTTTACTGGATGTACAGGAAAGGAATGATTCTTCCGAGGAGGGAGAATAAAGAATAGAACGATAGTCTTAGATCGAGAGCACGCTCGAAACTGAGGGGGAATGGTAATGGATTCCGAAGTGCGTGGTATTAGGAACTTCGGAATTCTATTCATTTTACTTTCCAGTTTGGTGACTTTCCACACTACTTTCACCTTTGTAGTTGGAGCTCCAATAGTGGATCCGCTGGAAGACTCATATAAAGCGTCAATTTCAGAGGAAACTAGAGAAGGATTGAGGAAATTGGGAGAACTCCTGAAAAGCGGAGAAATGAAGATGCCTGAACCAACTTTGGAGAACAGAACGATGGCTTTCTTTACAATTTTATTGATGGGTTACTCCACGGATCTCAAGGTGATGTTCTATTCCGCCATATCTCCAATTTGTTTGATCTCCTCTCCCTGGAAGGATCTCCCCTCTAAATTCTTACCGGGTTGGCCTACTGAAGGATTAAAGAGGGGGCTAATTTGCCTTGGTTCTCCACTCCTCTATCTTCAGGGGTTGTATAATAGCGTTAGAATGTCAGTAGATGGGTTGCCTGACAGGAGAGACAGGATATCGCTACACAGAGCAATAGTTTCTCCAATCTTCTCTCCGGTGGAACTACTTTCCATAACCGTATTCTCCTTCGTCTCCATACTCATTTGTCTGTTTAGCCTTTGGTTCCTCTTCTATGCCCTACCAGAGGAGATATTGCTGAGCCTCGGCCTATTGTCAAAGCGTAGGTTCCGAAAGTACGACTACTTCTTCACTGGAATTCCCCACGTGGTAATGTGGTTCTCGGCCTGGGGACTCCTCTTGTTCTTAGTGTCTGGATTTTTAGAGGCTTTCCCAACGTATTGTCTAGAGTATTTGATTTGGAATCAGAGTTTGGATCTTCAATACAAGGTAGGATTGTCCTATCTGGTGATTACTCCCCCTCTTACCCTCTTGATTTCACATTACTGGTGGAACAGAATTGGTTCGAGAATAATTGAAAAACACTTCAAATGAGTAGGTATAGCAAATTTAGGAGAGTTGAAGTAGTAGTAATCGAGGATTGAACTTCGATTGGAAGCACACTGTGAAGTTCGCTAACTTTTTATTCTCTTGTCCCAACTTCCTACGGGAGAGAGTTGATATCACTGAAACTCAGAGTACGGGGCAGAGTGCAAAGGGTTGGATTCAGGAGATTCTGCCTAGATTTAGCTCAGGAATTCGGAATATCTGGTTTAATAAGGAACTTAGCAGACGGATCAGTCGAGCTGATAATTCAGGGAGATAGCGAGAAAATAGAGAGGTTTCTCTCGAGTCTTAACAGGGCGCCAAAGCCCATAGTGATAAGGGAGATCTCCAAGGAAGAAATAGAGGTAGACCCTTCCCTGAAGTACTTCAGAATAGAATACGGACCTTTAGAGGAGGAGTTGCAGGAAGGATTCGGTGCCATGCAATCCCTGTTCATGGAATACTGGGACGAGTTCAGGGATTACAGGGAGGAATTCAGGGAGTTCAGGGACGAGTTCAGGGATTACAGGGAGGAATTCAGGGAGTTCAGGGACGAGTTCAGGGATTACAGGGAGGAATTCAGGGAGTTTTCCGGAGATACAAGGAAGGAGTTCAATTTCCTCTTGAGGAGGTATGGTGAAATCTCAGAGAAGTTGACCGAAATATTAGAAACGCTCAGAGAGGAATCAAGGGAAACCAGAGAGGAACTAAGAAAAGCTATAGAAATGCTTGCGAATGCAATAGAAAAAATAGACAAGAAAATAGAGGATAGAACCAGTGAGTGACTACTTGTTCTCGGCTTCAAAGAAGGCTTTGTAAGCTAGGTAAGCAGAATAGACGTCTGCCTTGCTCGTTATCTCATATGGGGAATGCATGCTCAGTACTGGAGGCCCCATGTCTATTACTTGCATTCCTCTCTTCGCCAAGTACTTGGCTATGGTTCCTCCTCCCCCCTCGTCCACTTTTCCCAAGAGGCCCGGTTGCCATGGTATCTTTCTCTCGTCTAGTATTTTCCTGATCCATCCAACGTATTCAGCGTGCGCCTCGCTAGCTAAGTACTTACCTCTAGCTCCAGTGTATTTAGTGAGAACTACTCCTTTGCCCAAATATGCCGCGTTCTGTTCCTCGTGTACCTCTTTATACAGGGGATTCACTGCTGCATTGACGTCTGCTGAGATAGCCTTGGAGTTAATCAATGCCCTGTTGAGTTTCTCCTCAAAAGCTGATCTATCCATGAGCTCCTCTAGGAAATATTCTAGGAAGTTCGACTTTGCCCCAGTGTCCCCATCGCTTCCTATTTCTTCTCTATCTACGAAACACGAGACTATAGTTTCCTTGAATACTCCATTTAAGTCCAAAGTGGCCTTGAGTTGGGTGAAGGCACAGACTCTATCGTCTTGGCCGTAAGCTGCGACCATAGACTTGTCTATCCCAGCGTCTCTAGCCTTAAGAGCAGGAACTATTTCCAACTCAGCGGAGATTAGATCTTCCTCTTCTATGCCGTATTCTTCCTTGAGTATTCGGAGTACGTTCTTTTTAACTCTATCCTTCTCTTTTTTGTTTTTCTCATTGGAATCCGAATATGGCATATTACCGAAAATTAATCTCAATTCTTCACCTTTTATCCCATCTGATAGTTTTCTCTCTCCCTGCTTCTTTGCTAGGTGTGGTAAGAGGTCCGGGACTAACAGCACTGGAGAATCGTCTTCTTCTCCTATTTTCACCTCTATTTTCTCTCCAGACTTCAGGACCACGAGGCCATGCATCGCTAGCGGTATGTTTACCCACTGGTATTTCTTTATTCCTCCGTAGTAGTGAGTCTTTAGCATAGCTATGCCAGAGTCCTCGTATACTGGAAGGGGCTTCAGATCTATTCTAGGAGCGTCTATGTGGGAACCTATTACCCTGAACCTGGGTTCTTTCCCAATTATTCCTAGGATGATGCTCTTTCCTCTGAGCTCCATGTAAACTCTGTCTCCTGGAGACAACTTACTCAGATCTTCCAGATTCTCGAATCCCTCTTTTTTCGCCATTTTTAGTATGTATTTCACGGACTCTCTTTCCGTCTTTACCTCAGAGAGGAACCCTTTATACTCCTCAGAAAAGGAGTTCACCTCTTCTCTTGGTAGGGAGTCCCAAGCCCATTTCCTCTCGTACAAGGCACCACCCATTTATTGTGGAGTTGAAAAGACTTTCTATTCTCGGTTCTGTTATCTCTCGTTTGTAGAACGAAAAGATCACTGTGTTTTCATCTTCATTCTTCCATAGATACTATTTTGTGTAGGCGAGTGCTTCGTCAATCCTACTCTTGGATAGTGAATGGAAGAGGGACTCAATGGTAAACGTGAAAGTTTGGTAGAGTGAGTGACGTGCATGACGGCAACACTTCTGTGTATCTTTCTTTCAGGTTTAGTGATTGAGTCTATTACTCACATTCAACGAAATTTAAATATCAGCTAGATGAAACCACTCTCATGGTGAGAATTTACTTTCTTGGAGGAGAAGACGTAAATAAAAGGAGTAGCATCGAAATCAATAGAAGTGCCTTTGAGGAAGCAGGAGATTGTCCAAAAGCGTTGGTCTTCCTCTGGACGACAGATGATGAACGAAAAATGAGAAAGTACTCGAGCATACTCTCCAGATACTTCTTGGATCTTGGAGTAAAAAGCGTTGCATTTGCTAGAACTAGCGAATCTCTCGATGAGATTTCTAGGAAAATAAAATCATCTGATCTAATCTATATACCCGGGGGTCTGCCAAAGACCTTCTTAAAACACGCCGCTCAAAAAGGTCTCTCCTATTTACTGTCTGATTATGAGGGAATCATCGTGGGAAATAGCGCTGGCGCATTGGTATTGTGCAAAGAATGTATTATTACGACAGGGAATAGAAGCGATCCTTATACGGAAATAGTTAGTGGTTTAGGTTTAGTACATTTCAGCGTAGAAGTACACTATAGTCCTTCAAAAGATAGTGTACTCAAGGAATTATCGAGGGGGAGAGAAATTTACGCCATTCCAGAAGACTGTGGGATAAGATACGATACTTCCGCCAATAAATTTACTTTCTTTGGAGAAATTTACCTCTTCAAAGATGGTGAGAAAAGGAAAATAAGCTAAAGGACCATCTAGATTCTCTCTAATCCTATTGCTAATTATCGGACTATCAAATACGTCCATACATGAAACCTTAGAAGGTTCATTGGATCACGGGCAATTAATACCTCAAAAGAGATCTAACAGGGACTTATGAGTTCGGATATTCAGCTAGAGTGGTGAGACTTCACTGACACCAAATAAAAAATGACAGAATAAATAAAAATATAGCTATGGGGGGGAATTTACTCTATTTTTATCCTACTTCCTCTGACCTTCTCTGCTTTCGGGAGCCTTATCTCTAAGACTCCGTTTTTGTACCTTGCCTTGGCTTTCTCTGGAATCACTGGTGATGGGAGCTGTATAGACCTGTAATATCCACCGTAGTATCTCTCCATTCTGTAGAATCCCTTTCTCTCTTCTTCCTCCTCCTTTTTGATTTCAGCCCTTATTTCCAGTGTGTCTTCCGTGGCATTGAGTTTTATGTCTTCTTTGTTTACTCCCGGCATCTCTGCTACTACCACCACTTCGTCATCTGTCTCGAACACGTCTACTACTGGTTCTCTGTATCCCTCTTCTCTGGTCTCTATCCTTATTCTAGTTGGTATCTCCTCGAAGGCTCTTTCCATCTCGCGGAACATCCTTCTAATTTCTCTCCAAGGATCCCAAACCATTATCCATCACCTCCCTTATTTCATTTACAATCATCCACCAATCATCCTCTTTATCTCCTTTGCCCTCCTCTCAAACTCTTCTATATCATACTTCGTGAGAGATGCTTTCACTTTCTCTAAAGCTTTTAGGAAGTGTTTCATTTTTACTTCCTTGGAATTTATGTTCTCTCTGAGCGCAGCTAGAGCAGCCTCCCTGCACAGAGCAGCTATGTCAGCCCCCGTGTACCCTTCTGTCCTCTCAGCCAATTCATCTAAGCTCACGTCTTCTCCTAATGGCATTCCCCTGGTGTGAACCTCGAATATCTTCCTCC